>ENA-ORUQ01000107-ORUQ01000107.1-human-gut-metagenome-genome-assembly--contig:-NODE-107-length-88158-cov-5.569061_pt1 | contig 88158 bp, 73 predicted proteins | sample MGYA00242081_ERZ509211 | MGnify/ENA primary metagenome ERZ509211 (study PRJEB26280, sample SAMEA2338785) | human gut metagenome | biome: human gut; feature: human-associated habitat; material: faeces...
TTGTTGAAGATCATATAGGAGAATTTGATCAGACTGTTAAAAAGAAAGAGCTTGCAAAAGAAATAGATAATGTAGTTAGGAGACTTACACGGGCATTATCTAGGGATTTATCTTTAAAAAATGAAAGGGAAATTGAAAATAACTATAAATTACAAAAGGAATATTTAGATGAACGAATCGAAGCACTAAAAGAATATTTGAGGAAATGAGCAAAAAATGGCAGAATTCTTAAGGAAAAAAAGATTCTTGAAATACAATGATTCAAGATGTAAAAAATTTTTAAGTAAAGATTTTAATAGAAAATGTGCATATTGTAAAATAAGAGAAGGCGATTTAGCAGGACCAGAAAGTTTCGAAAAAGATCATTTTTTTCCAATAGCAAAGGGCGGAAAAGATGATTATGAAAATTTGTATTATTCATGTGTTAGTTGTAATGGCAAAGCTGGAAAGTCAGATACATGGTCTCAGACTCTATTAGATCCTTGTAAAGATGACATATGGAATGTTCATATTAAATTGTCAGAGAATTGTCAAATTGAAGCATTGACAATGCAAGGAAAAGAGTACATAAGAACATTTAAGTTGAATCGAAAATCGTATGTAGTAAGACGCCGTACTATAGAAACACAACAAACAGAATTACGTGAAAAATTGAAAGAGTACGAGGAGATAGTAGCTAAGCTATTAGAAACAGAAAACTTTAAATCTGATGGGGAATTTTTAGAAAAGGACATTGACGAATGGAAGCATATTCTGGATGAAGGTGCAAATTATCGTATGACCAAGAATGCTTTTGACAATGAAATTGATGAATTAATTGTCAGAAAGTTAAAAAAAGTGGGAGAAGTAAAAGAAGTAGACGAGGATTATGACCTACTTTATGAATTAGAATATAATGGAGAGACATTCTTGTGTCATGTAGCAATGATTGATATTAAAATTGAAGGAGGAGATAAAATAAAAAAATATATATCTGTAGACAAAATCAGAGCATGGGAAAGTGTAGGAGTAGCTGATAAAGTACTTCTTATATTTTTTAATCAACAGGATCAGGAAGTTTATTATTATAAGGTGAGAGATATCTTACAATTTGGTGAAATCAAAAATGTAACAAAATGTGGTTATGATCTAGATGCGATGCATGTCATTGAAAAACTAAATTAAAAATAGGGGTTTCTGGTAATAACGTATCATTTTCCCACTTACCTTGTGACAATAATATAACATCCTCCCCACCTACTTTATGACAATTATATAACGTCCTCTATACAGAAATATGCGGTTTTAAGCCATTTTCGTGGCAAAAAAGCCGCATATTTTTTGTAGCAATGACTTGACATCCTCGGGACGACTCTGTTTGGAAAGTAGCCTGCCAGAATAGGATAATTAATGTACAAGATGTAGCAATTTAAAGTGTTCCAATCTGAACATTTTAAAAAGCAGGTCGGATTATTGACTTTTACACCAAGTGTTTCCGAATGGATTAATAAAACGAATGCCATAAAAACTACTGTTTATGTAAAAAAAAGAACCGTTTATGTAAAAAAAGAACCGTTTATGTAAAATACAGCAGAATCTGCTGAAATATGATAAAATGCTCCTGCAAATAACAAAGGGAGGAAATGATTATGACAGGATTTTTAGTAAACTTACTGAGCCCGGTTTTCAGCAGTCTCGGTGTAAGTCAGGCTGACCTTACATCCTATATTGAGAAGCTGATCGGCTACGTTATCGCAATCTTTGCTTTACTTGTTGTGATGATCGTAGTAATGGTTGTGGCTCATAAAGCCAAAAAGGGATTCCGCCATGTGATCCGCTGGCAGGCTGCCATTGCATTTATTGCAATTGTTGCAGTGCTTGTAAATGTAATCTGCTACGGACCGATGTACAACAACGTATCAAGTGTTTTAAACGCAAAGAAAGTAGTACTTGCACAAGAGACTACAGACCAGAGCCGTGCAACCATTCAGAAGGTTGCTGAAGAAGGAATGGTATTACTGAAAAACGATGGTATCTTACCTCTTTCCTCAGATACAAAGAAACTGAATGTATTCGGCTGGGATTCTACAAACCCGCTGTTTGGCGGAACAGGATCAGGATCTTCTGATTCTTCCACAGCAATCGGTATTCTGCAGTCCTTAAAGGATGCCGGATATGAGACAAACGAGTCTCTTACCAAGATGTATACTGACTACAGAGCTGACCGTCCTACAATTGCTATGGCACAGCAAGACTGGACACTTCCTGAGCCGACAAAGGATTATTACACAGACAGTCTGATGGACGAAGCAAAAGAGTATTCTGACACAGCTGTAGTTGTAATTGGACGTTCCGGTGGAGAGGGTGCAGACCTTCCAACCGATATGAAGTCTGTAATTGATGGAAGCTATGCAAAGATGGCAGAGGAAGTATCGGTTTCCCCGGATAATTACGGATATGTAAAAGGAAGCTACACAAACAATGGAGACTATGATGACTTCGATGAGGGAGAAAGCTATCTCGAGCTTTCCAACACAGAGGAAGATATGCTGGATACAGTATGCTCCCAGTTTGATAATGTTATTGTAGTTGTAAATGCAAATAATGCAATGGAACTGGACTGGGTTGACAAATATGAGCAGATCGGTGCTGTTATCTTTGCTCCTGGAGCAGGTGCAACAGGCTTCGAAGCACTGGGCGAGATCATCAATGGTTCTGTAAACCCATCTGGAAAAACAGTAGATACCTTTGTAAAGGATCTGACAGAGACTCCATACTACAACAATATGGGTCTGAATGCTTATACAAACGTAGAAGATCTGAAAGAGCAGATCGCAGCAAATGATCCGGCTTACGAAGGAAGCATGGGATTTGTAAACTATGCAGAGGGAATCTATGTAGGATATAAATTCTATGAAACAGCAGCTGAAGAGGGTCTTATCAAGTATGAGGATATGGTACAGTATCCATTTGGATATGGACTCAGCTACACAACCTTTGACAAACAGATTGAGAATTTCAAGGATAACGGAGATACCGTCACCTTTGATGTAACAGTAGAGAACACAGGCTCTGTTGCAGGAAAAGATGTTGTGGAAATTTATTACACAGCACCTTACACAAACGGTGGAATTGAGAAAGCAGCAGCAAACCTGATCGCTTTCGAGAAAACAGATTCTATTGAGCCGGGAGAATCCCAGACAAAATCCTTTACCATCAACAAAGAAGATATGGCTTCCTATGATTCTGAAGGTATTAAGATTTCCGGAGGCGGTTATATCTTAGAGGCTGGCGAATACACAATTTCTCTTCGTTCAGACTCTCATACAGTTCTTGGTGAAGAGAAGTTCACCGTTGATGAAGATATTGATTACAGCAAAGATGGCCGTTCTTCCGACAAAACTGTTGCAACAAACCAGTTTGAGGATTATGCGAGAGGCGACTTTGAGCAGCTTTCCCGTGAGGACGGTTTTGCAAATTATGACAAAGCATGCGGTGTGCCGGAAGAGGATGCTTATGTAATGAGCGACGAGACAAGAGCAGCCGTAGAAGAGAATGTATTTGGTATTTACGATGGAACCAAATATAATAATGATTCTGATGAAATGCCGGCAATGGGAGCAGACAACGGACTTCAGCTTGCTGACCTTACCGGAAAAGATTATGACGATGCAGACTGGGATAAGCTGTTAGACCAGCTCAGCTTCGAAGATATGACTACTCTGATCAATGTTGGTGGATGGCAGACCGCAGAAATCAAATCAGTAGGTAAAATTGCCACATCTGACTGTGATGGACCTGCAGGATTAAACAACTTCATCACAAAGGCATATGGAACTGCTTATCCATCTGAAGTTCTTATGGCTCAGACCTGGAACAAAGAACTTGCAAATGAAATCGGCGTTTCTATGGGACAGGAATATGTAGATGCTGACAACTACGGATGGTACGGACCCGCTATGAACATCCACCGTACAGCGTTTGCAGGACGTAACTTCGAGTATTATTCAGAAGACAGTCTGTTGTCCGGATACATGGCAGCAAATGAAATGAATGGAGCAGCCACCAAGGGTGTTTATCCATACATGAAGCATTTTGCATTAAATGATCAGGAAACAAACAGATGCTCCTTCCTTCTCACATTTGCTTCTGAGCAGACCATCCGTGAAGGATATCTGAAAGCATTTGAGCTTGCAACAAAGGGCTTTGAAGGAAAAGCAATGGCAGTTATGTCCTCCTTCAACTGGATCGGTACAGTGCCAAGCTGTGCAAACAACGAGCTTTTGAACAACGTGCTCCGTGGAGAATGGGGATTCGTTGGAATGGTAGAAACCGATTATGACGGTTCCTATGGTTACATGATCACCGATCATTGTATCAGAAACGGAAATGATCTGATGCTTGGATTTAACAGTGCAGAGTCCAACAAACTGACAGATGAGAGCGCAACAGCAGTTCTTGCAATGCGTCAGGCTTGCAAAAATATCCTTTATACAGTAGCAAACAGCGGATATTATGCAGATGGAAATCCGGCAAGCGGAATGACCAATATGACAAAACTGTTTGTAATGATTGACGTGATTCTTGCAGTTGTTCTTATTGTAGTTGATACAATTGTAATTGTACGTTGGAGAAAAAAGAAAAAACAGGCTGTAAACGAATAATTAAACAGTAATCTGGAGACATAAGTCCCCCTTTTAAATCTGGAAAAAGCAGAGCAAGGAATCTGTAAAAGTTTCAGAGAAAAAAGGGGGATTTTTTTATGTGATTTTTGTCTTGCAGAGTGAGGGAAAATTATTTATTATGAAAGGAGTTGTAATAACAGGAAAAAAGGAGGACTGGTATGATCAGCATTGCGATTGTGGAAGATGAAGAACTGTATGCAAAGCAGCTTCAGCAGTTTCTGCATCAATATGAAGAAGAGAACAAAGAGATGTTTGACATTACAGTCTATTCAGACGGCGATCAGATTGTAAATAAATATAAATCCCAGTACGATATTATCCTGATGGATGTGGAAATGAAATTTATGGACGGAATGTCTGCTGCTGAGGAAATCCGCAAAATTGACACGGAGGTTGTGATCATTTTCATTACGAATATGGCACAATATGCGATCAGAGGATATGCAGTGGATGCGCTGGATTATGTATTGAAGCCGGTGTCTTATTTCGCATTTTCCCAGAGGCTTAACCGTGCTATCAGCCGGATGAAAAAGCGGGAAACGAAGATTATCATGGTGAATATGAAAGGCGGTATGGTCAGAATCAATGTTGCAAATATTTATTATATTGAAAGTCAGGGACATACTCTGATACTCCATACCATACTGGGAAACTATGAAACAACAGGGAAAATGAAGGAGATGGAGGAAAAGCTTGCGGAGATGAATTTCTGCCGTGGAAATAAGGGATATCTGATCAACCTCCAGCATGTGGAACGGATCCAGGATGGATGTGCTTTGGTGAAGGGAGAAAATCTGACATTGAGCCGTGCACGAAGAAAGGTCTTCATGGAAGCCCTGACCAGATATTGGGGAGAGGTGATAAAATGACAGAATATTATCTGCCCGATATTCCAAGACTTTATACGGCACTTGCAGAGTGGATGGCTTGTCTGATTTTTATTTTGCCTTTCAAAAAAAGATTTTCACCGGCTGTAACAGGTTGTCTTGTGGCAGGTGCATTTGGAATACAGAGCGTATTTCTGATTTCTACCGGTGGGGTAAGACTGATTTTTTGGATCCCCTGTATGATATTTGCGGTTTTTCTGATGGTTGCTTTTGTTTTTTGCTGCTGTGAGATCAGGCTGACAGATGCGGCATATTTTGGAATGATTGCTTTTGTAGCAGCTGAATTTATGGCTTCTGCCGGGTGGCAGATCCTGTGTTATACAGGGAAAGAAGCATGGATGTCCTGGTGGCAGCAGGGAATGGCAATTCTTCTGATCTATGGTGTGATTGCAGTGATATTGTACAAAATTCTTCATATTCATATGCCAAAGGATGGACAGATGGAAATCACCAGAAGGGAATATTTTTCCGGACTCCTGATCAGTATTGCCGTATTTGCTGTCAGCAATATGAGTTATGTGAATGTGAACACGCCATTTACAGGCAGATATTCTTTTGAAATGGGGAATATCCGTACTATGGTAGATGTTGCAGGAATTGCAATTTTATATGCACATTTGATACAGTGCTGTGAGCTCCGGGTGAGAAAAGAACTGGAGGCGGTGCAGAATGTGCTTCAGAATCAGTATGCGCAATACAAGCAGTCAAAAGAAAGCATTGAGCTGATCAATTATAAGTATCATGACCTGAAGCATCAGATTGCTGTGTTAAGAAGTGAAGCTGATCCTGGAAAAAGGGAAGCATTTCTGGATAAAATGGAAGCAGATATAAAGAAATATGAAAGTCAGAACAAAACAGGAAATAAAGTGCTGGATACCGTGCTGACTACCAAGAGCCTTTATTGCGCAAAGCATAACATAACCTTTACCTGCGTTGCAGATGGAACCCTGCTGGATTTTATGGACGTTATGGATATCTGCAGTATTTTTGGAAATGCATTGGATAATGCCATTGAATGTGAATTGAAGATTCCGGATAAAGAAAAAAGATTAATACACGTCAGTGTCTCAAAACAGAAAAACTTTCTGCTTCTCCGGTTTGAAAATTATTATGATACCGAACTGAATTACCAGGGCGGAGCGTTTATCACAACGAAGCGGGAAAAAGAATTCCACGGTTATGGACTGAAAAGCATTCGCTATACGGTAAATAAATATGATGGCGCTGTTTCCATTGATACAAAGGAGAAGTGGTTTGACCTGAAGATACTGATACCGGTCAGCGAAAATGCACAAAAACAGATTGATAAAATCGTATAATATATACAAAAAATGTATTGCAATTTTCTAAAAAAAGTAGTAAAACTTTAGTTAGATAAAGAGAAATGCATTGAACAGGACAAATTACAAAAGATAACCGGAACACAGAGAGCCGCAGACTGGTGAGAGGCGGCAGAAGGTATTTTGTGGTATCACCTGGGAGCATCCCGCTGAAAAATAATAACTAATTTCAGTAAGCTGGGACGTAGTCTTCACGTTACAGAAGAAGCTGTTTATACAGACAGCAATGAGTGGTCGTATTTAGTAATAGATACGATAATACAAAGTGGTACCACGGAAATTCCGCCTTTGTTATCCATTGGATAGCAAGGGCGTTTTTTATATATATTAACCACTTGACTACAAATGAAAGACGAGGAGAAAGATTATGAGTGGAATTATGATGATGGTAATCGCTATCGTAGTTCTGGGCGGCGCCTATCTTCTGTATGGCCGTTACCTCCAGAACAAATGGGGAATTGACCCGAAAGCCAAAACTCCGGCTTACGAAATGGAGGATGGAGTTGATTATGTACCGGCCGATACCAATGTAGTATTTGGACATCAGTTCGCATCCATTGCCGGTGCCGGCCCGATCAACGGACCAATCCAGGCTGCAATTTTTGGATGGCTTCCGGTACTTCTTTGGATCCTGATCGGTGGTGTGTTCTTTGGAGCAGTTCAGGACTTTGCATCTATGTATGCCTCTGTAAAGAACAAAGGACGTACAATCGGATACATTATTGAAGCGTACATTGGAAAACTTGGAAAAAAATTATTCCTTTTATTCTGCTGGCTGTTCTGTATTCTGGTTGTTGCGGCATTCGCAGATGTTGTAGCCGGAACCTTTAACGGATTTGCCACAAATGATGCAGGAGAAGTGACAAAGGTAGTGGCAAATGGAGCTGTTGCAACAACTTCCATGTTATTCATTTTTGAAGCAGTTGGACTTGGATTTTTCCTGAAATACACAAAGTTCAATAAATGGGTAAATACTGCTTTTGCAATTGTGCTGTTGGTTGCAGCAATTGTGCTGGGACTGCAGTTCCCGATGTATGTAAGCCTTGGAACATGGCACATTATTATCTTTGTATATATTCTGATTGCCAGTGTAGCTCCTGTATGGGCGCTGCTTCAGCCACGTGATTATCTGAACAGCTATTTGCTGATCTTCATGATCGTGGGCGCTGTTATCGGTGTATTTGCAGCAAACCCGGCATGTAACCTTCAGGCGTTTACAAGCTTTAACGTAGATGGACAGTACATGTTCCCAATCTTATTTGTAACAATTGCCTGTGGTGCAGTTTCTGGTTTTCACTCTCTGGTATCTTCCGGTACTGCTTCCAAGCAGATTAAAAATGAAAAGAACATGCTTCCAGTTTCATTTGGTGCAATGCTTATGGAAAGTATGCTTGCAATCATCGCATTGATCGCAGTTGCATCCTTTGGACAGGGCGAGGCAGCTGCACAGGGACTTACCACCCAGCCCCAGATTTTCGCAGGTGCGATTGCAAACTTCCTTTCTGTGATCGGTTTGCCTCACTCACTGGTATTTACATTGATCAACCTTGCTGTATCTGCTTTTGCGCTTACATCACTTGACTCTGTAGCCAGAGTAGGACGTCTGTCCTTCCAGGAATTTTTCCTTGATTCTGACACAGATGAGAAAAATATGAGTCCATTCCAGAAAGTAGTAACAAACAAATACTTTGCAACCATCATTACACTTGTACTTGCTTACCTGCTTACAAAGGTTGGATATGCAGAAATCTGGCCACTGTTTGGTTCTGCAAACCAGCTGTTATCTGTACTGGCACTGGTAGCTTGCGCAGTATTCTTAAAGAAAACCAAGCGTCAGGGCTGGATGCTCTGGGTACCAATGGTATTTATGATGGCAGTTACCTTTACCGCACTTGGAATGACAATTGTAAAGCTTTCCAAAGCATTTGTAACAACAGGTCTGGATCTTGGAAATTCTTTACAGCTGATATTTGCAGTATTACTGTTAATACTAGGTGTGCTGGTTGCAATCCAGGGTATTAAGAAGCTTTTGGAAAAACCGGAAACTGAAAAGAAAGCAGAACGGGTATAATAAGAATAACCCCGTCACAAAATAAGTCCCCAACGCAGTACATTTTACAGACTGCGTAGGGGACTGTTTTTTTACTTATTGCCTGTTATTGATTTTTTTGTTGAAGTACAGAAAGAAAATTACATTAAGCAAAATGCCTACCAGTGTGGAGGCAGGTGCTGCCAGACCGATTTTTGTCAGGCTGGCAGCAGGCTGAATGCTCATATAATATGACATTGGAAGACGCACCAGAAGTGTCTGGAACAATCCCTGAAACATAACCCATAAGGTCTGGTTATTTCCGTTAAAATAACCAACCATACTAAACATAATTGCTGTTAAAATTGTTTCAGGCGCGAAGCCCTTCAGATACTCAAAGCCTTTCTGGATAACTGCTGCATCAGTTGAGAACAGGCTGGCAAGTACATCACCCTTCAATAGAATCAGAACAAAAACCAAACATCCGAATAGCAGTCCGACTCCGATTCCGGTGAACATGGACTGCTTTGCACGCTTCGGCTTTCCCGCTCCTACATTCTGGGAAACGAAGGATGCCATGGACTGCATCAGTGCGCTTGGAATCAGCATGGCAAAGTTTACAATTTTGCAGGCAACCCCATATCCGGAGGAGGCTTCCAGTCCCAATCTGTTTACAAATGCACAAAGTGCAAGGAAGGACAGCTGGGTAAGAAATTCCTGGAGAGCAAGAGGCAGCCCGATTCCCAGAAATCGTTTACATTGGGAATTAAAACGGAAGTCGGATTTTTGGATGGAAAAGGGCAGCTTCTTTTTCAGCAGGATGAAGATTGCACATACTACACTGACCGCCTGTGCGAAAACAGTTGCGAGAGCTGCGCCGGCGGCATCCAGATGAAGCCCTGCAACCAGAAACAAATCTCCGAAAATATTTACAATACAGGCTACCAGAACGAATAAAAGCGGCGATTTACTGTCACCCAGCCCACGAAAAATAGCAGCAAGCAGGTTATAGGCAACAATGAAGAAGATGCCGCTTCCACAGATTCTTACATAGCTTGTGGTAAGTGAAACAGCCTCCGCAGGAGCCTGCATAAGCACGGAAATAGGGTGGGCGAAAACAATCATTACAATAAAAAGTATGGCAGAAATGACAGCAAAAACAACTGCAGCACCGCCAATAACAGAGCCAATTCGTTCCGGCTTTTTTTCGCCAAGATAGCGGGCTATGAGGACTGTGATTCCCATAGCAAACTGTGTCACCACAAAGGTAACAAGGTTCAGTACCTGGCTTCCGGTAGAAACAGCAGACAGTCCGGATGTAGAGCCGAAGCGTCCAACTACTAGAAGGTCTACGGCACCGTATGCTGCCTGCAGTACAAGGGCCCCAAAAATCGGAAGCATAAAAAGGGCAAGCTTTTTCAGAATGCTTCCCTGTGTAAAATCATTCTTTTCATTTGTCAAGGTCGATTCTCCTTTCACACATAATCTTATAAAATTTCTCCATGGTCCGAATGGTACATAGAATGTCCTCTTCCGGGATACTGTCTACATAACCGGACAGGATAGTAAAGTACTGTTTATTGTACTTTTTCGAAAGAGCTTTTCCGGCTTCTGTGACAGTAAGATAAGTAACCCGGCCGTCCTCTGCAGATGCAAACTTTTTCACATAACCTTTGGCTTCCATGTCCTTCACTGTACGGGTTACACCGGGACGTGGGAGGGAAAGAGCATCACTTACATCTGATACCTTCACTTGGATTCCCTGCTTTTCCAGCTTTTCAATGATATCCAGATATTGAATATAAGAAGATGCAACTCCATCTGGCAGAGGCGGCAGCATATCCCGGATCCGCTTGCCCTGATAACAGGCATCCATCATCCGCTTGATAAGTTCAATGTCCATAGTTATTTCTCCTTACAAAAAAATAATTACCACTGTTAATTAACAGCGGTAATTATAATAAGAGCGAAAACTTTTGTCAAGAAAAATGTGTAATTACATATTTTGCATTGATTTTTTAGGTTACTGTTTATTGGTAACATTCTGCGAGGTGTTTTTTGTAAGCAAAGCTCACAGAAAAAACGAGAACCTCGGCGCGAAATCATGCGAATGCATGATTTCTGTGCATCGCGAAGCGTGTTGCTGGTCACAGAGTGAACAGTAGCTTTTTTAGTGTCAAACTGACTGGATAAATTCCTTCACATAAAAAAGTGCAGCCCCGATCGCAGGTGTATACTGCCCATGTGTGCCCACGAGAATCTGTTCTTCTTTCAGCTCAAATGGAGTCATGGAATTGATCTGCCGCAGCAGATAATCCGTGTCATCTTCCGTAAAATAAGGTGCAAGATATCCACTGATAATGATGGGTGCATCAATAACCAGATTCAGGTTTTTCATTGCAAAAGCCAGATGTTTCAGATAATCCTCCCAGATTTGTATAAGCTGGGGGGATTTTTTTTCTCTTAAAAGAGGAAAAAATTCCTTTATAGTCATGCCGCTGGCCTGTTCCAAGGAGTTGGCAGAGCAATAGGTTTCCAGACAGCCCCGGTTTCCGCAGTAGCAAAGCGGTCCGTCAGGGTTGACGCATATATGCTCGATTGTTCCGCTGTGCATAGAACGTCCCTGGTGAATCTGGTGATTGGTGATAATGGCACCGCCAAGATTTCGATTCAATAAAAGGACAACAGCGCTGTCAAGCTCCGGATGATTCCACAATTCCAGAAAAGCAGCTGATTTGGAGTCATGTTCCAGATGGCAGGGATAAGGCAGATGCCTGGAAAAATCCTTTAGACGCATACCGGTGTTGTTCATAATGTTTCCGTAGATAACAGTGGTATTATCCGGGGAAGTAATTCCCTGGGTAGCGATGGAAACCCCCAGAATTTTATTCTCCGGATACTGGTTTTTGTCAATAAAGTCCTTGACTTTGTCAGTGATCTGCTGGTAATACGCAGCTGTGTTTGAGTAGGTAAGCGGAATTGTATCCGTATAGACCGTGTTTCCGTACAGATCAATGGCGGTGATATGAAACATATTTTTTAATATTCCAACACCAATGGAAATTCTGAAATCCGAAACAATCTGAATGGCATTGGCCTTTCGTCCTCCGGTGGAATCAAAGTAACCATTTTTCTCAATCAGCCCTTCATTTTCCAGAAGATTTAAATTCTGGCTGACAGTAGACAGACCCATCTGCAGATCCTGGACGATCTGTAGCTTGGAGGTCAGTTTGCTCCGATAAATATATTGGTAAATTTTGGAACGGTTTATCTTTTTTAAAGCAATGGTAGTTAATCCTTTTTCACTCATGATAGTCTCCTGATTATGTTTTTGGTACAACGTAAGGTTAGTAACTGTTAACAAATACTCAAATACGTAATGCTACTGTCCACTGGTAACAAAGCGCGTACTGCAGACCATGAAGTGAACAGTAATCACGTAATCTTTACTTTATCAGATAATGTTAAGTCTTACTTGCATTTTAGTATAGAACAGTTAAAAAAGCAATAAGCAGAAAACTACTGGTAAAACCATACAAAAATTAGAAATAAAAATTAGAATTTCTGTCAATAGATTTTTTTGAAAAAAAGATATATACTCAACTTACAGTTAAGACATACATATAAGTTAAAACAAAAAGAAATATAAAGAACAACAAAACAGATCGGGATTGAGAATCAGATCTGTACAAGAAGAAAATCGAGGAGGAACAGAACATGAAATTAACGTTAAACGGAATCAAAGATCGTGAAGCATGGGAAAAGGCAGGAATCCAGCTTCCTGGCTATAATGTGGAGAAAGTATCCGCAAGAGCGAAAGAAGCTCCGGTATGGGTACATTTTGGAATCGGCAATATTTTCCGTGTATTTATCGGTGGTATTGCAGACGGACTTCTGGAAGACGAAATTCTGGACAGAGGAATTACCTGTGTGGAGACTTTTGACTATGATGTAGTGGATAAGATTTATGAGCCATATGATAATCTTGGATTAAACGTAATCCTTCATGGAGACGGAACCCGTGAATATAAGGTTCTGGGCGCTCTGGCAGAAGCTGTAAAGGCTCAGTCTTCAGACTTGGAACAGTGGAACCGTCTGAAAGAAATTTTCACCAGCAAATCCCTTCAGATGGCATCCTTTACCATCACTGAAAAAGGATATGCATTACATAAAGCTGACGGAACCTGGTTCCCATTTGTAAAGGCTGATATCCAGAATGGTCCGGACAAAGCTACAGGTGCTATGGCAGTTCTAGTGGCAATGCTTTACGAGAGATATAAAGCAGGCAAATATCCGATTGCCCTTGTATCCATGGACAATTGCTCCCAGAATGGTGCGAAGCTTCGTGAGTCTGTGCTGACCATGACAGAAGAATGGAAGAAAGCCGGATTTGTAGATGATGGATTTATAAGCTATGTAAGTGATGAGAAAGTGGTTGCTTTCCCATGGACCATGATCGATAAGATCACACCTCGTCCCAGTGAGCAGATTGCAGCTGACCTTGAGAAGCTTGGCGTAGAAAGCATGCAGCCTGTTATCACAAGCAAGAAAACATATATTGCACCATTTGTAAATGCTGAGAAACCACAGTATCTTGTAATCGAGGACAGCTTCCCCAATGGACGTCCTGCTCTGGAAAAAGGTTTCGGCGTATACATGGCAGACAGAAATACAGTAAATCTTTCTGAGAGAATGAAAGTAACGGTATGTCTGAATCCGGTTCATTCTGCAACTGGTCCTCTTGGCGTGGTTCTTGGATATGACCTTTTTGCCCATATGCTGAATACAAATGAAGACATGATGAAAATGGCACGTATGGTAGCCTATAGTGAGGGACTTCCGGTAGTTGCTGATCCTGGAATCCTTTCCCCACAGGCATTTGTGGATGAGCTTTTTAACGATCGTTTCCCAAATGAATACCTTGGCGATACCAACCTTCGTCTTGCTGTGGATGTATCCCAGATGGTTGGAATCCGTTTTGGAGAGACTGTAAAGGCATATGTGAAAAGATTCGGGAATGCATCTAAGCTCACAGCAATTCCTCTTGGAATCGCTGGCTGGTTAAGATATATGCTGGCAGTGGATGATGCAGGGAATAAATATGAACTGGCACCAGATCCGATGAATGAGGAACTCCAGGAACAGTTAAAGGATATTGTTATTGGAAAGCCTGAGACTTTTAAGAATCAGCTGAAACCGATCCTTTCTAACGAGCGCCTGTTTTTCACAGATCTTTACAAAGCTGGTGTGGGAGAGAAGATTGAGAACATGTTCAGGGAAATGATCGCAGGGCCGGGAGCTGTGAGAGCTACAATTCATAAATATGTTACAGCGTAATAAATTTATCTGGGATGCACTATGCTGATAAGTCCCGAATATAGGATAGCAAAAATGCGGGTGTTGTTATCTGTTTAACTGTAGATTATTGAATGAGAAATTTGGGGAGGAAATACAAAATGACAGAACCGGTATTTGTGGCAGAGTCAGCCAGACTGCTGATCGCGGCAGGGACAGGAATTATATTGCTTCTGCTTCTTATCATTAAATTTAAGATCCATCCGATTTTATCACTGCTGATTTCAGCATTGGTTATTGGGCTTGGAGCCGGAATGCCGGTTCCAACACTGGTAAGTACAGTGGAAAAAGGTGCGGGGGATACCTTGCAGGGAATTATCCTATTAATTGGACTTGGCTCTTTGTTTGGAGGAATCCTGGAAGTATCCGGAGGTGCACAATGTGTTGCCCAGACTTTGATCAATAAATTCGGTGAGAAAAAATCTGGAATTGCATTGGGAATCACAGGGCTGGTAGTTGGTACAACCGTATTCTTTGAGGCTGGCGTGGTGATTCTCATTCCACTGGCATTCGGACTTGCAAAAAAGACAAAGAAATCTACTTTATATTATGTGATCCCTCTTCTGGCTGGACTTGCCACAGGCTTTGCATTTATTCCGCCATCAGCAGGCTTTGTCCTGGTGGCAAATATGCTGAACGTGGATCTTGGCATTATGATCGCAGTAGGTGTGCCTGTTGGAATTTTGTCACTGATTTTTGCCGGTATTTTATGGTCAAAATTTATCGGAAGTAAAATTGATGCAGGACTTCCTTCAAATATTCAGGAAGTTCGGGAAGCCGAAGAAGGAAATCTTCCGAAGTTTTCTACAGTGTTATGTATTATCCTTGTACCATTGGTACTGATTTTGTGTAACACACTTTCAACTTATATTCCTGGTATTGCTCCGGCGAGACCAGTGCTGGAATTTCTGGGAACTCCATTTGTAGCGCTGATCATTGCTGTGTTGTGTGCCATGTACTTCCTTGGAAAAAAACAGGGATATGATGGAGAGCAGTTAAAGAAAATTCTGGACCGTTCCCTGCGCCCTACAGGACAAATCCTACTGGTAATTACTGGCGGCGGAATTGTCCGCTGGGTGCTTCAGGACTGCGGAATGGGAAATATTATTGGACCAGCCCTTGAAAAAAGCGGACTTCCGTTAGTATTGATTGCTTTTCTCATTGCAGCACTGATCCGCTCGTCTGTTGGAGCTGCTGTGGTAGCCATGACAATGGCAGCTGGAATCATGGCCGCTATGCCTGGAGTAGCAGGACTGTCACCACTTTATCTGGCTGCCATGGTCTGTGCCATCAACGGAGGAGCAACTGCTTTCAGTCATGTAAATGATTCAGGCTTCTGGCTGGTCAGTTCCCTTCTTGAGATTGATGAGAAAACGACTTTGAAATCCTGGACCATGATGGAAATCATTATTGGAATTACAGGTTTGGTCTGTGCTATTGTGATTAGTCTGTTTGCGTAGGAGCGTGAAAGCGATGAAAATAAAAGTAACATTGGGAACTATGCAGAATGCAAGTAAATTGGTCAGTATTGCAGAATCAATTTCCTGCGATGTGGATCTTTGTTATGGACGCTATATTGTGGACGCGAAATCCATGCTTGGAGTCTTAAGCCTGCCGGATTTTGCATATGGAGAATTGCAGATTCCAGTTGAGACGGAAGAGGAAAAGAGGCGGATTTTAGAAAAACTGGCTGAAGCCGGGCTGTTATATGAGAAAAAAAGGAGGAGAAATAATGTTAAGGAAGCAGTTAAATGGAATTCAGCATGTGGGAATTCCTACAAATGATATAGAAACAACCGTTGAATTTTATAGAAGGCTTGGATTTGAGGTCGCTTTGCAAACTGTCAATGAGGAAGCAAATGAGAAAGTTGCATTCCTCAAGCTGAATAATCTGGTAATTGAGACCTATGAGAATAAAGCCGCAAAAATGGAATCAGGTGCTATTGATCACGTCGCAATTGATGTAAAAGATATCGAAAAAGTATATGAACTGATCAATCAGGCGGATCTGAATACCACCAGGGATATAATCCATTTTTTACCATTCTGGGAAAATGGTGTCAGATTTTTTACAATTGAGGGACCGAATAAGGAAAAGATAGAGTTTAGCCAGTATCTGTGATTCCCCAGCGGGAACATCAATTACCCATCCGTAAATCAAAATGCCATCACACTTGGAGTATCCGGTGTGATGGCATTTTGAAATTGCACCTTTTCCACGGGGAACAGAAGCCTTGTCAAGAAGTGCGAATACTTTAGTGAGTTCGGAACCTGGATTAGAGTTTTTTTGATTTCCAAAGGATTCAGTATCCCATCATGTTCCAGAACAATGTCAATTTCTCTGGCATCTTTATCACGGTAGTAATACATATATGGTTCTTGTCCACAGTTCAAATAGGTTTTTGCAATTCTACAGAAAAAACGGCTGATTTTATATTATATGCAAGATTAGCCGAAACATTCTTTCGAAAATAGAAGTGGAAATGTTAATCATATTAGTTATTGACGAAAAGCATAGCTGAATATATTATGAAAATAATGATGAAATATGTGATTTTACAGATGACATAAAGGAAATAAATAAAAATGAATGATATGTACATTAGCAGTTGTAATACTACACAGCAAAATAGAAATGAATAAAAGTGGGTGACAAAAGTTATGATTGACGATCCTTTTTCAGATTTACTGAAAACAAACAAGCGCAAAGAAAATATCTCCAAATTAAACGATGATCTTGCCTATGAGATTCTTTCCGTGGTGGAGGAAATTCCGGCGGGGAGAGTGGCAACCTATGGACAGATCGCAAAGCTGATCGGGCGGGAGAAGAATTCCAGATTGGTGGCGAGGGTGCTGTCTCATGTAGGAAATTATGGGGAGTTTCCATGTTATCGGGTGGTGAATCATATGGGAAGACTGGCGCCTGGTTGGGCGGAGCAGGAGTGGCTGCTGAAAGGGGAAGGAGTTACTCTGAAAGAAAATGGTTGTGTAGATTTGAAGAAATATTTGTGGGAATGTTGATTTTAGAAAGGGTGTATAACGATAAAGAAAAATCTAAAACGAATACGGAATATATTTTTATGGTTTTTACTTATTGTAGTTCTGGTGAATGTTTTTGCACCGCTGTATTGCAGGAAGCCAGATGAAAAATTTGCGGAAACGCTGAAACAGACAGAATTTACTTCCGATACGCCAGGGGGCGAACGGATCCGCTGTATTGATGACAATGAAGAGGCACTTTTGTGGAGACTGCGGATGATTGGAGCAGCGAAGAAGAGTATTGTGCTGGCAACCTTTGATCTGCGGGCGGATGAAAGCGGAACGGATCTTCTTGCGGCGCTGAATCACGCTGCTGAAAAAGGTGTGGAAATCAAGCTCTTAATTGACGGAATTTACCAGCAGTTGTTCTTGAATGGAAGCAAGGAATTTCAGGCACTTGCGTCGCGGGAAAATGTGGAGGTAGGTGTTTACAACCCGGTGAGCCCGGTTGGCTTATTTAAGCTCAATTACCGTATGCATGATAAATATGTGATTGTGGATGACAAAATGTATCTGCTGGGTGGCCGCAACAGCAATGATATTTTCCTTGGAGATTATACCTCAGATATCAATGTGGATCGGGATATTCTGGTATGCGATACAACAAATGGCAAGGGTGAATCCCTGCAGGAACTGGAAGCATATTTTCAGCAGATTTGGAATGAAGATTGCGTGAAATTAAAGGGTGGAAGAAAAAAGAATAGTTCGGAAATTTCTGTGTTAGAAGAAGCAGCAGACGACAGTGAGGGTTCAGAAAGTAATTTGAAAAACTCTGATATTGTGAATGGAAAATCGAATGCTGAAAATGAAATAACAGACGAGACACAGGAAAAGCTTTCAAAGTACGAAAAACAATACCAGTCTTTAGAAATGCGTTACGCTTCCCTAAAAGAAAAATACACTGATATTGAAGATTACAACTCCTGGCAGGAGGATACTATTCCGGCGAATAAAATTACGCTTGTCAACAACGGAACCCATGCAGGCCCCAAAACGCCTCTGGTACTTCAGACAATTCGCTATCTGGCGCAGAACGCAGACAATGTAACGATCCAGACCCCATATGTGATCTGCAACGGATACATGTACCACACTTTAAATGAAATCGCGTCCCATGCCCGGTTAAAGATCATTCTTAACGCAGTAGAAAAAGGCTCCAACCCCTGGGGCTGTACCGACTACCTGAATCAGAAAAAGAAAATCCTGAATACCGGTGCCGATGTATATGAGCTGATGAACGAGGTTCCAGTTCACACCAAAGCAGTCCTGCTTGACGACCGACTCTCTGTCGTCGGATCCTATAACCTGGACATGAGAAGTACTTATCTGGATACGGAATTAATGCTTGTTATCGACAGCAAAGAGCTGAATCAGCAGATTCAGTCCACGGAAAGTACTTACATAGAAAAAAGTAAAGAAGTTCTGTCAAACGGACAGGAGACTGAAGGGGGACAGTATGAAACGAAAGTGCTGAACTGGCAGAAAAAACTTTTCTATGGAGTGCTGCGGATTATAATCAGACCATTGCGCCAGCTGTTATAAGTATTATATTTCTTGAAGTAAAAACGGTGAAATACAGCAAAGAAGTTACTATTGTTATAAAAAAACAATACAAGAAAAAGGACTTAAGGGGCGTAACTGTCATATAAAAACTATAATAGTACGATTAAAATCTGCTAATATCTTCACTTGCTGTTCCTTGAATCCACATAAAACCACACAGGTTTTTCCAGTATTGTAAAGAAACGGAAAGAAAAAGGAAAAAAGCCAGTGAAAAATCAAATAAATAGTAAATTAGGAATTGATTTTTTTTATAAAAGCAGTTAGAATGACCTGTGGGAACAAAAATAGTTCCCCAAAATTAGAAAATAAAGGCAGGTGAACAGAATGGATAGTTGCGATTCTCATGGGCGAAGTAGTTGCATAGGATGGAAAAACGAAATGACAGATGAGCATCGTGCACATTCTGTTCTTCTTTTCATGTAAAAGGCGCATTGCGCTTAAGAACACTGTTTCATTTCTTTTTTCTATCCTATGAGTTCTTCAGAAGAATCCAATATTCCCTAGAACCTGTTTGAAAAAGTATTCCCGCAATCTGCACGCTCCACTTTGCAGTATATTTTACCCGAATTCGGTTGCCGTAGCTCGCTATGGTGTCCTCATCCGGGCAAAATCCCCCACAAATTGTGACGTACATCTTGCAGAAAACCTTTTTCAAACACGCTCAAAGAACAGAAAAGCTACACGCTAGAATTCTGTTTAAATACGGATTTTACTGTCCGTAAAAACGGACTTTGTATAAGTCTGTCAAAAATACATAAGATAAACACCTGGAAATGGTGAACTGTCTTATTGTCAGATTGGAGAAAGTAGGATGGAGAAAAGAGTGCAGGACTACACCCAGGACATTCTGGCTGTAGTAAGAAGTAATACCTCTCCGGCAGCTATGAGCGATAAGCTGGGAGATTTTCATGCCAATGACATTGCAGATGCAATGCCAAGGCTGACTGTTCAGGAACGCTGCAAACTGTACCGTATTCTGGAACTGGATATGCTGTCCGATATTTTTGAGTATACGGACTCAGATAATGCAGCAGAATATGTGAAAGAGATGGATGTAAAAAAAGGTGCAGCCATTCTTTCACGCATGGAGACTGATGCCCTTGTAGAGGTTCTTCATAAGATTGATAAAGCCAAAAAGAAATTGCTGTTCGAATTAATGGATGATGATGTCCGCCACGATATTGAGATGATCGCTTCCTTTGATGAGGATGAAATCGGCAGCCGTATGACGACTAACTGCATTATCATTCGTGAGAACCTGACTGTGAAGCAGGCTATGAACAGCCTTGTAGAGCAGGCTGCTAAGAACGATAATATTTCCACAATCTTTGTGGTAACCGAGTCACAGAAATTTTACGGAGCCATTGATCTGAAAGACCTGATCATTGCAAGACAGGATAAATCCCTGGAAGATCTGGTGGCAACCTCTTACCCATATGTATATGCCGAAGAGGATATTGACGACTGTATCGAAGAACTGAAAGCGTATTCCGAGGATTCCATTCCCGTGCTGGATAATGACAACCGCCTTTTAGGTGTTATCACATCTTCCAATATCATCGACCTGGTTGATGATGAAATGGGAGAGGATTACGCCATGCTGGCAGGTCTTACCGCAGAGGAGGATCTGAAGGAGCCGCTGAAAGAGAGTATGAAGAAACGTATGCCATGGCTGATCGTTCTTCTTGGTCTTGGAATGGTTGTATCCTCTGTAGTTGGTGTCTTTGAGAACGTAGTTACCCAGCTTCCCATCATCATGGCCTTCCAGTCCCTTATATTGGATATGGCCGGAAACGTCGGTACGCAGTCCCTGGCTGTTACCATCCGTGTTCTGATGGATGAGTCCCTCACCGGCAAGCAGAAACTGGAACTTGTATTTAAAGAAATGCGGATTGGTCTTTGCAATGGTGCGTTGCTTGGTATACTGTCCTTTGTACTCATTGGACTTTACATTTACTTATTTAAAGGAAAGACTTTGGTATTTGCATACGCCGTATCCGGCTGCATCGGAGTCGCCCTGCTCCTTGCAATGCTGATCTCCAGTGCCGTAGGTACCTGTATCCCTCTGTTTTTCAAAAAAGTAGGTGTAGACCCCGCCGTAGCCTCTGGACCATTGATCACCACCGTCAACGACCTTGTTGCTGTTGTGACATATTATGGACTTGGATGGGTATTCCTCATTGGAATCCTTCATCTGGCAGGTTAATAAGATTGTATATTGAAAGCTCTTTGGGAAGCAAATAAAAATTCCTAAAGGGCTTTTCTTATTGCTATTTAATTGGTTGGTCGTTATCCCGGACGCGATTTCACAATGTATATTTACCGCCGCGCGTCGCAACGTTCCGGCAAGCTAATGACTAACCTTTTACTGCACAAGTCAAAAAGTGCGTTCAAGTGTTTTTTAGAGAAACAAAAAATGAAACGAATCGACTTTGAAATAGAAATCTGCTTCCCGCTGATCCTAGACTCACTATTCATTTTTGTGTTTGGATTTGGTTTCCGGGGAGCTGCCATTGCAACTGTAATCTCCCAGTTTTTATCTGCAGCCTATGTACTTCTTTTCCTTGAGAAAAAGGCAGAAATGAAGGCACGGCTCCTGAAGAAAAAAGAACTTTCAGGATGCATGGAGAATGCAAAAATATTATCAGCCTGGGTACTGCAGGCTTTATCATGCTGCTGACGGTGCTGCCAGAGCTGAAAAGAATGGAAAATTAAAACAACCGATTTTTGGCCTCCTGTTTTCGATAAGCAGAAGGCGTCATCCCAGTATGTTTTTTAAACTGGCGGATATAATGTTCTGTGGTATCATATCCGATTGCTTCCGCAATATTTGCCACAGTCATAGTTGTATTTGCCAGGAAATCCTGGGACCGTTCGATTCGAACGGTACGGACCACTTCTGTATAGGTCATTCCCATCAGATCTTTAATTAAACGGGAAGTGTATTCATTGGAATAATGAAAACGCTTTGCCACAGTCGAAAGTGTCACATCTCTGTAATTATCCTGGATATACTGAATAATCGCATAACGCTGCACATCAATCTTGCTGTTGAAAAGAGGCATCTGCACAGATTCCGAGTAATTTCGTACCAATAGATAGAAATCCAGAAGCAGTACATTGGTAATGCACTGATAAGAGTATTCCTGTTTATTCATACTTTCCCATAACATCCAGCAAAAAGATTCCCGGATGTAAGAATCCATTCCTGAATGAAAAAGAATATAATCATTTGCTCTTTTGGCATAAATATTATTCAAAAAGAAAGAAGAGAGCTTATTTGGCGTATTCAAAAAATTATAAAACATACTATGCAGAGTGTTGCGGCGGAGCATGATGTTGATAATAATACTATCATCATAAACAGAAATAGAGTGCTCTACAGAAGGGGGGATTACGCAGAAATCTCCTGTTTTCATGGAAATGGTCTGTCCGGAAATCTCCTGTGTACACTTCCCGTCGTAAACATATACCAGCTCAAAAAATGTGTGGGAGTGAATCAGCGCCGGGCTATAGCGGTTATGCTTCTGTACCACAATGCTATCTTTGTCTGCCATATCAAAAAAGAAAGAGTCTTTAAATTCCGGTGGAATGGTTTCTTTCACTTCCGGAATCAGTAAGTGGCGGCGGATAACCTCCTGAATCTCCTGTTTTGCGATATAAGCATAAATCTGCCCGGCTTCCCGGGCTTCATACTGTTCTTTATAAAACAATTCTTCATCATTAAACTGATAAATCTGATGTCTCAGTTCTTCAACATCCATAAAAATCCCCCTTTTACAAAATCTTTTCACACAATCAAAATATTAAAATAAAGCGATTTATATGATGTATTTTAACATCTTAGATCAAATACATCAATAAAACTGAGCTAAATTGTGAATTTGAAATTTTAGGGGAAAGAATATAATAATCTCATAAACAGTTTTCAAGTGAACGGAGGGTAAACATGAGTGAACCGATTCTTGAAATGAAAAATATTTCCAAGAATTTTGGAAGCGTAATAGCACTGAAAAATGTAGATCTGGAGGTATATCCAGGGGAAATAAGAGGTTTGATCGGTGAAAATGGTTCTGGAAAGTCTACCATATCTTCTATTGCAGCTGGCATGCAGAAAGCCACCAGTGGAAGAATGACTTTCAAAAAGCAGAGTTGGGAACCAGTGAGTATGATAGATGCGCTACAAAACGGGATCGGAATGGTTGTGCAGGAGAGCGGAACCATTTCGGGGGTAACCGTTGCAGAAAATATTTTTCTGGCAGAGCTTTCCCAGTTTCGGAACAAGCTGGGGATGATCAATAAAAAGGCAATGAACCAGAAAGCGACAGAGGCAATGAGAGCCATTGGAGTAGAACATGTAACCGGCGATATGCCTATTGCTTCACTGGATTTTCAGACCAGAAAGCTGGTAGAAATCGCTAAGGTTATGCTGAAAAATCCAGACATTCTGGTAATTGATGAGACAAGCACAGCACTTTCACAGGATGGACGTGAGATCATGTATTCCCTGATCCGAAAGCTGCGGGACAGTGGAAAAGCAATAATCTTTATTTCCCATGACCTGGAAGAGATTATGGAAGTTTGTGATACACTCACTGTTCTCCGTGATGGAAACCTGATCCGTACGTTTAAAAAAGAAGAATTCAATGCGGATGAAATCCGTACAAGTATGATCGGCCGCGAGCTTCAGGGAGATTATTACAGAAGTGATTTTACCCCAAGCAGTCAGAAAGAAGCTGCCATAACAGCCACGAATCTGAAGTATAAAGAGGAGTTAAAATCTGTAAGCATTACTTTGAAAAAAGGCGAAATCTTAGGCATTGGCGGACTTGCCGCCTGCGGAATGCACACTTTGGGAAAAGCCATGTTCGGCGCACTTGCCCTGGAAGAGGGAGAAGTAACCACTTACGATGGAACGAAGATCAACAGTCCCCACATCGCAGTTGCAAACAAGATTGGTTATGTGTCAAAGGACAGGGATGTGGAATCCCTTTGCCTGTCCGCAAGTATCCAGGACAACATTGCAGTTGGCGGAATGGAAAAATATGCCGTAAACGGATTCCTTATAACAAATAAAAAGGAAAAAGAATATGTGGCAAAACAGATAAAAGATCTTTCTATTAAATGTTCTGATGGCGACCAGCTGACAAGCCAGCTGTCCGGTGGAAATAAGCAGAAGGTTGTATTTGGAAAATGGATCGGCTGTGGAAGTGAGATCCTGATCCTGGATTGCCCCACCAGAGGTGTTGACATTGGCGTCAAACAGTCCATGTATCAGCTGATGATGGAGCTGAAAAAAGAGGGAAAGGCAATCCTGCTGATCAGCGAGGAGCTTCCGGAACTGCTGGGAATGAGCGACAGGCTTCTGATTATGAAAGACGGAAGCATTACCGGTGAATTTATGCGAAGTGAAAGCCTGACAGACGCAGATGTAATTGGATATATGATTTAAGGGGGAACATCAGATTATGAAAAATAATATGAATAAATATAAAGCAGCCCAAACTGCGATAAAGGTTCTTCCATTTGCGGCTCTGGTGCTTTTATTCGGAATCTTCCTGGCAGTAGTCAGTGCAAAAGGCTATCGGCTGGATATGTATCTGCAGATTGTTTTTAACGAAGGTGTTGTGTTGGCGGTGGTTGCTACAGGAGCAATTTTCATTTACACATTGGGAACTTTTGATATCAGTCTTGGCGCTGCAACCTTGTTTTCTGCAACCATGGGTGTGGTTACTTACAATACTACACAGAATGTAGTGTTAATGATCCTGGCAATCTTTGTAAGCGGAGTTGCATGTTCCCTTGTAAATTCCCTGCTGGCTTCGGTATTTCATATTCCAGCATTTGTTACTACAGTTGCCATGATGTCTGTGCTTTCTGCGATTGCCTCACAGATCGTTACCACAAAGGGTGGTGCACTTGGTGGGATCAGTATTCCGGGAGTAGTGGTAAAGCCGTTTGACAATATGGTTTTTAAAATCGTAGTATTGGCAGTCTTCTTTATTATCAGTTATTTTGTTTTCAATCTTACAAAAGTGGGAAGAAGGCAGAAATTTATCGGAGGAAATCCGGTGTGCGCAGCTCTTACCGGAATTGAATCCAACAAATATACCATTATTGCTTTCGTAATGGCAGGCCTGGGCGTAGGGCTTGGAGCGTTTCTTACTCTGGTTTATACACCATCTGTAACAACCACTACGGCCTCCAGCATTGGTATGAATATTTTTATTGCAATTGTATTTGGCGGAATGCCTATTTCAGGCGGAGCACGTTCCAGAATTTATGCGGCACTGGTTGGCGGTTTTTCCTTTATCCTGCTCAATGACATTCTGGAGCTGGTGATTGACGGAAGTGCGGCTTATGGAATCACCCAGGTGATCAGTGCAGTATTTTTCCTGATCGTTGTATATGTAACAAGCATGAATTATAAGACAAATATACTTCCAAGATAATGGAGAATAAGAAATAACTGTCCGATATATGGGATTTTTAATGGTGAATTAGCGTATAACGCTGCAAATAAAAAGGAGGAAATTCTAATGAAACGAACAATGAAAAAAATGGTAAGCATGGCATTAACAGGAACTATGGCTGTAGCAGTTCTTGCAGGAGCAGGAACAAGGGAAGTAAAGGCTGCTGACAAGGCAAAGATTGGTGTGCTGGTTGCAGACGTAAGTGGCGAGGAAGCACAGGGCTTCCGTTCTTATTATGAGAATTATATCGCTGGTAACTATGACGTAGAATTTAACTACACAGATGCGCTGCAAAGTGCAGAAGATGAGAAAACAGCAATTGAGAAGTTTGCTTCCCAGGGGTGTCAGGCAATCATCTCTTTTTCCAGCAACGATCGTGTACAGCAGATTGAGACTTGTGAAAAATACGGAGTTTACTATGCGGTAGCTTCCGGTGTGCTGGATGACGCACAGTATGAAACTTACAAAACTTATGAATATTTTGCTGGTCAGGTAGGACCTGGAAATGATACAGAGTTTGAAGCTGGAAAAGATATGGGAGCTTACTACAAAGAGCAGGGTGTTTCCAAAGTAGCAATCTATGGAGCTTTTATTCCGAACCCAATGCATGTTTACCGTGTTGCTGGTGTCCTTAACGGACTGGGTTGCACCTATGGCGGAGAAAGCGATATGAACGCTATCGCTGGACAGATTTTCCAGGATCAGACAGTTGATTTATCTAAAGTAGAAGGCGATGTAGAGGTTGTTTCCTATCTTCAGGGATATGGTGACACCACAACGGATGAGTTAAACGCAGCAATCCAGAAAACACCGGATGCATTTATTTCCGTAGGTATGGCAACCACATTCTTTGCACAGTCCTTAAGTGAGGCAGGAATCTCCTTCTCAGATATTGATTCCTTTACTGAGACAAACGGAAATTCTATGAAAAATGGTACCCTTACTTATCTTGCTGGAAAATATTCTTCTTCTATCGGACCAGTTTTTGCACTGGTAATGAATGCAATCAATGGAAATGTGATCAGAGACGAGGACGGAAACGCTCCATCTATCAGCCAGGGATATCTGGTAGCAACTGACAGCGACACATTTGATAAATACTCTGTTTCTGACAGTGGTGATGCACCAATCTATGACAAAGAAACTCTGGACAGTATTATTGGCGATAACGTTACATTTGAGGATGTAAAAACATTAGTAGAATCTAAGTAATTGTTTTGCAGGTAACTGTGACGACATTAAACAGTTACGAATTTAAATAACTGGAAATTAATTTATGAAAGCTCTGACCGATAACCCTGGATGCCCATATCCAGGAAATTGGACAGGCTGGATGGAGGCTGGAATTTATGAGCACCCCTAAGAAAATAGCGGGAACATTTACGATCCCTGTACTGACCTTACTTATTTTGGAAGTGATCTGTCTGTCACATGGAGAAAACATCATAACAAATCAGAAGGGCTTTGATAATTTTGTGGTCTATACTGCAATTGTTATGATTACAACAATTGCCCTGTCCATTAACCTGAACAGTGGAAGATTTGATTTTTCACTTGGAGCCATGGCTTCTCTGTCTGCTGTAGTGGGAGCGAAGATAAGCTATGCAGTATTAGGCGGCGGCTCAGGAAGTGCAGCACTTATGCTGGTAATCACTATTGCGGCCGGCGCTGTGCTGGGAATGGTATCTGGTCTTATTTATGTGACTCTCAGGATTCCGCCCATCATAACATCTTTGGGTGTAACCCTGATCTATGAAGGTGTTTTGTACACCATTACAAGCGGAAAATATGTAATGACAGAGGTACAGAATTCTTCCATGTCAGGCTTTGTAGGAACCTGGATTTATGCGGCGATTATTATTGCTGTGGTACTGGTCCTTTCCATTCTTCTGTTGGATTATACAAGGTTTGGTTATGACTATAATGCATTGAAAAATGGGCAGAAGGTAGCAGTAAATACAGGAATCAAAGAGATTCCAAATGCCATTGGCTGTTATGGGATCTGCGGTGCGCTGATGGGAATTGTTGGATTTTTGAATGCGGCAAGAAGTACGACCATCAATGGAGGCCAGCTGAACTTTGGCTCTATTTCCATTATGTTTACAGCATTTTTGCCAATGTTTATTGGTTCTTACATAAGCAGGTATAGCAATGAGAAACTTGGATTTTTGCTGGCTGCGGTTTGCATGTCTTTGCTGAATTCCACATTTGCAGTTCTCTCAAATGTGGTGACCGCTTCCATGCAGTCTATTATCAATGCAGTATTGCTGATGGCATTCCTGATTTATCTGAATAATGAAAAATTACTGGTAAGAATTTTCACGGGAAAAATCAGACAATAACTTGAGCCTGTTTGAAAAATCATTCCTGCAATCTGCACGCCCCACTTTGCGGTATATTTCACCCGAATTCGGTTGTCGTAGCCCGCTACGACGCCCTCATCCGGGCAAAATCTCCCACAAATTGTGACGCACATCTTGCAGAAAGCCTTTTTCAAACACGCTCTGAGATTGCAGCGGCCCTGCCGGAAAACTCCGTAGGGTCGCATTTTTATAACAATTTTGACAAAATTCTATGTGACAAGAGGTTTTTATGGCTGAAATGAAAAATCAGAAATTGTTGAATAAAGCATTAAATCTGCTTCCGGATCTGGTTGAGACAAAAGTAGATGCAGTGCAGACAGTAGAACTTTATAAAAATGATAACAGTATTGTCATTGAGCAGGCAGTTGATTACAGAAAGAGAGTTTTGAAAAAGGGAAGCCGGGTATGCCTGGATTTTGGAAATCATCAGGTTGGGTATCTGACTTTAAATCTGAATTACAGGGGGAGTCATCCAGACGCGCCTGTGTGGCTGAAGCTTCACTTTGCAGAAAATGCGACGGAGCTTTTTGAAGATGGAAAAAGCTATCAGGGCTGGATCTGTTCTTCTTGGATCGAAGAGGAACAGCTCCATGTGGATGTGGTTCCTTCCCAGCTGCGCCTGCCAAGGAGATATGCGTTCAGGTATGTGATGATCGAGGTTCTGGATATTAGTTCCAAGTTTGATCTTGTTGTGGAAGATGCTTTTTGTACCGCTGTTTCTTCTGCGAAAGACCAGGAGCTTTCCGCATTTAAGGCGCAGAATCATAAGCTGGCAAAAATGGATCAGATCGCATGCAGAACCCTTCACAATTGTATGCAGCAGGTGTTTGAGGACGGTCCGAAGAGAGACCGCAGACTGTGGATGGGAGATCTTCGTATCCAGGCACTGACCAATTATGAAACTTATAACAATAATGATATGGTGAAAGCCTGCCTGTATCTGTTTGCAGCACTTCCTATGGAAAAAGGAAGGATGGGGGCGTGCTTGTTTCTTTCCCCGGAACCGGAAGTGGATGATACCCAGATGTTTGATTATTCCCTGTTTTTCATAAACACACTTTGGGACTATTACGAAGCTACAAAGGATAAGGAAACTTTGCAGGAGTTATGGCCTGTAGCATTAAGACAGATCGAACTGGCAGAAGAGCAGCTGGATGAGAAAATGTTGGTAGGAGATTCAGATGTGCTGGGCTGGTGCTTTGTGGATTGGAATCTGAATCTGAATAAACAGGCGTCTGCCCAGGGGATTTTTCTTTATGCGCTTAGTGCAGCTATCCGGATTGCCCAGGTGCTAGGAGATGTTATGACGGAGGAAAAACTGGCGGAGCTTTACTGTGAGTGCAGAAATGCGGCGAATTTATATCTCTGGGATGGAGAAAAACAATGCTACATCAGTGGAAAAGAAAGACAGGTTTCAGTTGCTTCCCAGGTGTGGATGATTTTGGGAGAGGCGATTGAAGACCAGGCAGCAGTAAATCTTCTGCGCAGGGTGGAGACCATTTCGGAAGCTGAAAAAATGGTGACGCCATACATGTATCACAATTATATTGCGGCGCTGCTTCTTGTGGGGGAGAAAAAAATGGCTCTGCAGAAAATGGAAGCATACTGGGGCGGCATGACCGATCTGGGAGCGGATACATTCTGGGAATTATATAATCCGGAAAACCCTTCAGAATCACCATATGGCGGCACCATCGTGAACAGCTACTGCCATGCCTGGAGCTGTGGCCCGGCGTATTTTCTTAGAAAGTATTTTACAGCAGACGGCTCATTGAAAGGGGAAAAATAATGACAGAGATCGATATGAAAGGAAATCCTTTTTTTCTGGATGAAGAAGGAGAAAATTGGGTTCTGGATACCTGGAAAAATATGAGTCTGGAGCAGAAATGCGGACAGGTATTTTGCCCCATGGGGTTCAACGGAGAGGAAGAAACGCTGAAGCATTTTACCCAGGATATTCAGGTGGGTGGTCTGATGTATCGTGCAGACAGCGCGGAAAATATTCAGGATATTTATAGAAAGCTGCAGGCGTTTTCCAATATTCCGCTGCTACTTGCGGCTAATACGGAAGCAGGCGGAGACGGACTTGCCTATGAGGGAACTTCCTTCGGAAAACCTATGGCAGTGGCGGCTACAGATGATCCGGAAAATGGATACCGAATGGGATATACCGCCTGCAAAGAGGGTGCAGCTTTGGGGCTGAACTGGTCTTTTGCGCCTATTGTGGATATTAATTATGATTTTCACAATCCCATTACCAATGTAAGAACTTTTGGAAGTGATCCAAAGAAGGTGCTGGATTTTGCCCTGGAATATATGAAGGGAGCAGATGAATGCGGTGTGGCTGTTGCTATCAAACATTTTCCAGGAGATGGGGTGGATGAAAGAGATCAGCATATTCTTACAAGTGTTAATTCTTTTTCTACAGAAAAATGGGATGAAACCTATGGATATGTTTATGGGAATCTGATAAAGAAAGGTGCGAAGACCGTGATGGTAGGGCATATTGCCCAGCCTGCTTATGTGAAGGCGCTCAATCCCCAGGCAACCAGGGAAGAGATGCTGCGTCCGGCTTCTTTATCCAAGGAGCTTCTTACTGGGCTTCTCAGAGGAAAGCTGGGATTTAACGGGCTGATCAGCACAGACGCAACACCTATGGTTGGGTTTACCGCAGCTATGAAGCGCAGCGAGGCGATTGTTCAGGCAATCAATGCAGGCTGTGACATGATTTTGTTCAACAAAAGTCTGGAAGAGGATTTTGGATATCTTCTGGCTGGTGCGAAAACTAGAAATTTGAGCATGGATAGACTGGATGAGGCAGTTCTCAGAATTCTGGCCACAAAAGCGTCACTGGGGCTTCATAAGAAGAAAGCGGAGGGCACTCTGGTTCCAGAAAAAGAGGCGTTGGAAATTGTGGGCTGTGAGAAGCACAAAAGCTGGGCGAAAAAGGTGGCAGACCAGGCAATAACTCTGGTAAGGGATGAGCAGGAACTGCTTCCAATTTCCCCTAAGAAATACAAGCGGGTTTATCTGAATGTAATCCAGAAAGATCTGGATCCAGAGAATGCTTTTGTGCAGTCATGGAAAGAGAAGTTTGATCAGGAAGGCTTCCAGGTGACGGTCCGTGACCGCCGGGTATCTATCTCTATGGAAGATTTCGTGAATCCGGCAGGTATGACACCGGAAAAAGGAAAACTGATGCACGAAATGTACCGAAGTGTGGAGGAGATGAAGCAGGACTACGACTTGTATGTTTATATCTGTAACATGGAAAATGCTTCCAATAATACCACTCTTCGCTTGAATTGGAATGTGTGCTTCGGGCTTGGAGATGATGCACCCTGGTTTGCTCCGGAGATTCCGGCGCTGATGATTTCTACAGCTTATCCATTCCATCTGTTTGATGCACCGATGGTGAAAACTTACATTAATACATACAGTGGGAACCCGGAATTTATTCAGGCAGCAATGGATAAGATTATGGGACGCTCGGAATTTACAGGGGTAAGTCCGGCGGATCCTTTGTGTGGGAAAAATTATATTTAAGATGATTGCTGGCAGGTTTATTTGCAGTTGTTAACGGAATGGAGAAATATATGAAAGCTTTTATATTTGATTTAGATGGTGTTATTGTTTTCACTGACAAATTTCACTATCAGGCGTGGAAAAAGATGGCGGATGAAATGGGAATTTATTTTGATGAGACCATAAATAACCGTCTTCGCGGTGTGAGCAGATCGGAGAGCCTGGAAATTATTCTGGAGAGATATGAAGGACCGGCTCTTTCCAAGGAGAAAAAAGCAGAACTGATGGAGAGTAAGAACAATACTTACAGAGAGCTTCTGGCATCCATGACACCGGCTGATGTGACGGAAGATGTAAGAAGAACTCTTGCGGAATTACATAACAGGGGGTATAAGCTGGCACTTGGCTCTTCCAGTAAGAACGCAAAATTTATCCTGGAAAAGGTTCAACTGTTGGATGCATTTGATGCGATCTCCGATGGAACGAATATTACCAAGTCCAAACCGGATCCGGAAGTATTTTTGAGAGCAGCAGAGTTCCTTGGAGAAAAGCCTGAGGATTGTTATGTGGTGGAAGATGCTTATGCTGGAATTGACGCAGCGAAGAGCGCGGGAATGCAGGCTGTGGGAATTGGGATTGCAGCTGGATATGCGGCTGCTGATGTGAAGATTCAGAGTTTTGGAGAGCTCCTGACACTGGGAGCCTGAAAATGAATGAGAAAACCTCCAATTTTGGAAATGCTGATGTTTCCATAATTGGAGGTTTTTTGCTAAACCGCGTTTCCCAGTTTTTGAAAAAAAGCTGGTTTTTCCCACTTTTCGTCTATGATATTTGCAGAACAGGTGAAAAAACAATTATTGTCTTTGATTGGTGAAATGGCTACCGTTCCATGGCTGTTTTCCAAAAATACTTCTTTTGGAAACTTGGGCATTTTTGTTTCATGAATTCAATGCTTCTTTTACTCTTGAGAAAAAATACAATGGCTATCAATTATTAGTTTGTGATGGCTCAGATTTAAACATCGCTTGCAATCCCGAAGACAAAGATACCTAATTTGACAAACTCCAAGGAAAAAAGTAAAATACTAATAACTATGCAGAAACATGCATACTACAGATTTTTTCAAAAAGAAATTATAATAAAAATACGAAGAAGCGAGGATGGACCGAAATGAATACATGGGAAGCAAACATTCGTAAAGTAGTACCTTATACACCCGGCGAGCAGCCCAATCAGCCGGACATGATCAAGCTGAACACAAACGAGAACCCATATCCCCCTGCACCAGGCGTGGAGAAAGCATTACACGGGATTCAGCCAGATACCCTCCGCCTTTATCCGGATCCTACAGCTGGCGATCTGGTACATGCAATTGCCCGGAACTATGGACTGAAAGACGAGCAGGTTTTTGTAGGTGTTGGCTCAGATGATGTACTTGCCATGAGCTTCCTCACCTTCTTTAACTCAGATAAACCGATCCTTTTTCCAGATATCACCTATTCTTTCTATGACGTATGGGCGGATCTTTTCAGAATCCCATATGAATGTAAAGCTCTCGATGAGAACTTCTGTATCCGCAAAGAAGATTACTTCGGAGAAAACGGTGGAATTATTTTTCCGAACCCCAATGCACCTACAGGCGTGGAGCTGCCCCTCGGTGACATCGAGGAGATTCTCTTACACAACCGGGACGTCATTGTGATCGTAGATGAAGCATATGTAGATTTCGGAGCGAAATCAGCACTGGAGCTTATAGAGAAATATGACAATCTCCTGGTAGTTCAGACCTTCTCCAAATCCCGTTCCATGGCTGGAATGCGTATCGGCTTTGCGTGCGGCCATCCACAGCTGATCAGTTTTCTGAACGATGTAAAATATTCCTTCAATTCCTACACTATGGATCGTACCACTCTTGCAACCGGTGTGGCAGCTATCCAGGATAAGGCATATTTTACAGAAACCTGTGAGAAGATTATTGCTACCAGAGAATGGGCGAAGAAAGAACTGGCTGCCCTTGGTTTCACATTCCCGGATTCTAAGACCAACTTTATCTTTGCTTCTCACAAAAGCTGTCCGGCCAAAGAAATTTTTGAGGCCCTTCGTCAGGAGCATATTTATGTAAGATACTTCCCGAAGCCGAGGATTGACAATCATTTGCGGATCACGGTAGGGACTCAGGAAGAAATGGAGAAATTAATACATTTTCTGGAAAAATATCTAAAAAATCATAAATAAGTGAAAAATATCTGTTTGAACGAAAATTCTGTTCTGGTGATTTTTTAATACGCTCTGGAGCCTGTGTGAAAAATACTCCGGAACAGGAAGCTCAGAACGACAGGAGTAAATATGAAATATAAGAAATTATTGAAAAAAGCAGCTGTAAGTCTGTTACTTGCCCAGTCCCTGATTTTTACAGGCTTGCCCATTCAGGCAGCAGATATTGTCGGGCAGAGTATGGTCTGGACGGAAAGTGCGGAAATGGAAAGCGCAGGAGACGCTGTATCAGCTGTGTCTTCGGATGAGATGGCTGTGGAAGAGTCTTATGTGCAGGATGATTTTTCAGCAGGTGATGATCAGTCAGGGAGCGGAAGCACTTTAGACGATGACCGCCAGGCTGGCAATGGAAGTGCAGAAGGCGATGACAGCCAGGCTGGCAATGGAAGTACGGAAAACGATGCCGGTTGGTCAGGCAATGCCAGCTTCACAGGCATGACAGATGGAAATCCCTCCCAATCGGAAGACCTGTCAGACGGTTTCTCAGATGGTGGTACTGATGAACTTCAGGAACAATCTTCCGGTTTTGGCAGCATGGATCCGGATTCTGCCGAAGAAGAGAAAAGTGAAGATAATCTGACTGATGAGGAGATTGAGGCTCAGCTGGAGCCGATCCGTGAGCTGGAGCCCTTAAGCTATGTAGACCCGCCATCCGGCAGCGGGAACGGCGATATAGGAAGCGTAGGTGCTGCCAGAGCTGCGTCTTATCCTGCGAAATACGATCCCCGAAGCAGTCTTTCCATCCCGGTAAGGAATCAAAAGCCTTCCAATATGTGCTGGGCATACACATTGGCTGCCAACCTGGAAATCTCATTTTTGCAGGCAGGAGCTGGGCTGTTTGATCTGTCAGAAGAACATCTGGCATATTTCTTTGCCCACCGAATGAACGATCCTCTTGGAAATACAGCTAATGACAAAAACGAGGTTCTTCATTCCTACAGAGAGGGAGGAAATCAGACCCTGGCTGCTATTTTTCTGAGTACGTGGAGTGGTATGGCACTGGAGTCACAGATTCCTTATGAGACAAATGCAGATCATACCCTGGACTCTGACAAGGTGCCGTCCTCCCAAATGGCATACCAGACCACAGCATATCTGGAAAATGCAGCGTTTTCCTCTTATTCTGTAAATAACATTAAAAGTCTGATATCAGAATATGGATCTGTTTCCATGTCCTTTGGAATGTATGATACCTATTATAATCCGTATACGTATGCATACAGCTACCCGGGAAGTGCAGGCGTGAATCATGCAATAACCCTGATTGGATGGGATGACAATTATTCCAGGGAAAATTTCAATTCTGCCAGCAATGTTACTTCAAACGGGGCATGGATCGCCAGAAACAGCTGGGGAGATGACTGGGGAGAAGCCGGTTATTTTTATATTTCCTATGAGAATAAATGTAATTACAATATTGTAGCAGCAGAGGCCACCACCAGTCCGAAGTACCGGAACAACTATTTCTATGATGGTTCCAGTGCACTGAGCAAACTGAAGCTATATCCTTCCGGCAGCAGTGGGATTTCCTCCATTGCCAATGTTTTTCAGGCAAAAGCCGGAAATGGGAACGGAGAAGCCCTTGGAGAAGTGGTCCTGGCTACTTACACTGACGGAGGAAGCTACAGCATTCAGATCTATACAAATCTGAAGGATAAGAGCAATCCGGTAAGCGGAACTCCGGCCTATGCCAATCCGGTTACTTTTTATCAGAAACATGCCGGTATTTCCACAGTAGAAGTGCCAGAGGTAAATCTGATGAATGGAACCCTTTATTCGGTAGTGATCACCAATATCGGTTCCGATACAGTGGAATATCTGTGCGAGACCAACAGTGCTTATGACTGGGTGGAGTTTCAGGCTGGCCTGGAGGCGGATCAGAGCTTCTGTTATCATGAAAAAAATGGATGGAGTGATTTTTCCAAAACAAGTCCAAGTGCCTGTGCAAGAATTAAAGCTCACACAAGAACCTTGAGCAGTGCAGTGAATGTAACCAGACCTGCTTCCTTTCAGGCTGCGGCCCACACCTATAACCAGATCAGTCTGACCTGGAGTAAAGCAGCCGGAGTTTCCGGATATCAGATCTATAGAAAAATCTCCGGCGGAGAGTATCAGAAGGTAGAGACCGCCTCCTGGTCGGATACTTCCTGGACAGATACGAAAGTTCAGCCGGGAATTACATATACATACAAGATCCGTGCGTACAGTATGGTGAACGGTACTGCGAAATATTCCGATTATACCGCGGAAGCTGCGGCTAAGACAATGCTTGCCACTCCGTCTGTGTCGGTGAAGGTTTCTTCAGGACTTTACAATACAGTAAACTGGAATAAGATTTCCGGTGCAGCAGGCTATGTGGTTTACAGGAAAACATCCTCTGGAAAATGGACGAAGCTTGCAAACATAAAGAAAGCAGCTACTACATCCTACAAAGATAAAAAGATAAAATCAACTACCGTTTATGAGTATACAGTAAGAGCTTATTGTACTGTGGATAAGAAAACAGTGGCAAGCAGTTACAAGTCCAGTGGAAAGTATAAATCAGCACCCTCCAGGCAGACGGTCTCGTCGGTTTCCAATACGAAGAAAGGTCTGAAATTAAAGTGGAAGGCACAGAAGAAGTGTGATGGCTATTACATTTACAAGAAGACCGGAAGCGGAAAATATAAGCTGGCCGCTACTATTAAGAAGGGGAAAACTTCCACCTGGACAGACACGAAGGTGAAAAAAGGAAAGAAGTACCGTTATTATGTGCGTGCTTATGTAAAAGAGCCAAATGGTGTTGTAAAGGGAAAGTATAAAGCATCGGCGGCAGTTACAAGAAAGTAGGAAATCAATTACAGAAAAGAAATAGAATTTACAGTAAAGCATTGTAAAATAGAAGATAGTCTGCACATAGTAAAAACTATAAAGTTTTTTGCAGCAGGACAACCTTCGGATATGAAAAAAACGGAAGCCCATTACATGAGCTTCCGTTTTAACATTTCCGGATTAGATGAATATTTAAGTGCAGTTTCTTTTGTAATCTGGCGGTTTCGATAAAGCTCCAGCAGGCTGTTATCCATGGATTTCATGTCTGCCTGGGAGGAAGACGCAATCACACCGTCAATCTGATAAATCTTGTTGTCGCGGATCATATTTCGAATGGCAGGGGTAAGCCTCATGATCTCAAAAACCGGAATATTGTGTCCATTCACATCCGGCACCAGCTGTTGGGAAATAACAGTCTGCAGAACCATGGAAAGCTGAATGGCAATCTGATGCTGCTGGCTGGGCTCGAAAACATCCATAATACGGCTGATGGTATTGGCTGCTCCGGTAGTGTGAAGGCTGGAAAGAATCAGATGTCCGGTTTCAGCAGCAGTCATGGCAGTCTGGATAGTCTCGTGGTCACGCATTTCTCCAAGAAGGATCACATCCGGGCTCTGACGCAGGGTGGCACGCAGGGAAACCAGATAATTGGCAGTATCCGTACAGATCTCGCGTTGGCTGACAATGCATTTGTCATGTCTGTGCAGGTATTCCAAAGGGTCTTCCAGTGTGATGATATGTCCCTCACGGCTGTGATTGATCTTGTCGATGATACAAGCCATGGTGGTAGATTTTCCGCTTCCTGCAGGACCTGTGATCAGAACCATTCCCTTGGTAAGATCAGCGGCTTCCATAACAGCCGGAGGAATGTGCAGATCCTGCGGATCAGGCAGATCAAATGCAATAATACGGATGACAGCGGCAAGAGAACCACGCTGCCGGTATGTATTTACACGAAATCTTGAAAGACCCGGGATAGCCATGGAAAAGTCATCGTCACCGGTTTCCAGCATAGGCTCTATATTCCGGTCGTGAGCAAGCTTGTAAATGATCCGGATAAATTCATCTGTCTCCGGAGGCATGAGCCGTTCTTCAAAACCATCCAGCGTACAGAGCTTTCCGTCAATTTTTACAGAAAGGGGACGACCGGCAATAATAAATATATCAGAGGCTTTTTTCTGAGTGGCAAGCTCCAGAAAAGCCTTTACTTTTTCTTCCATAAAATTATTCTCCTTTGTAGACAGACTGGCTGTTGTCCGGATTCCAGTCTGCAGTTACAACCGTATTCCAGGAGAGGATCCCGGCGATATTGCTGCTGGTCACATTATTCGTTACAGTACGGTTAGAGGCAACGATATCAGAGGCAACGATATCAGAGGCAACGATATCAGAGGCAACGATATCAGAGGCAATGGTATCAGAGGTAGCGGTATCAGAGGCAGCGGCATCAAAGGCTGTGGAATCAGCCGTACGATCAGTCCAGAATACAGAAACTTTCACAGCCAGACTCTGGGTGTCGGAAAATGCTCTCACATATTCAGCAGTATGTTCCTCTGAATCCCATTTTACATTCTCCTGTGAGTTCAGATGATCGGAGACGAGCTGGTAATATGCAGTCTCTGTTTTTGCTTGCTCCTGAAATTCTTCCAGTGTCTGAACCAGATCTGAATAAAAATCAGCTGCCTCACTGCAGGCATTATAATAGGCTGAGGTCTGCTCCAGGGAAAGGCTGCTGGCGCGAAGATCCTGCCTGGAAGTACCATAGCCCAGCAAGGACAGGATCACCAGCATAAGAACTCCAAAGATTAGAAAAAGGGAAGGAATTCCAGTTGCGGAAAAAAGATGATTCTTTTCTTTCATGAATTTGCTCCCTCCTTTGTGGAAAAAACTGGAAAGCGAATTGTCTGTGCATAAAGACTGGGTTCCTCATTTGCATTCTGGAGTTTTATAAAAGTGACCTGAACTTCTTTGACCTTGTCAGAAGCAGAGCAGACAAGCCTCATTTTATAAACCGCGCTTTCTTCGGAAGTATTCTGCCAGTGCTTGTCAAAATAATAGCAAATACTGTCCTGATCTGCAACTCCATCTGGCATCAGTGCCAGAAAATTTTGGACAGTGCCGTCAGTTCCTTCCAGAATTTCACCGGTACTGGTGATAAGCTCCTGGATATGAGAGTCCTCCCGGGCATGCACCCTTGCCATGTAGGAAGCCGCAAACAGTCTTACGCAAACACCGCAGGTCAGTCCCAAAAAAAGAAGGACAAATATCATTTCCATAAGAAAAAGCCCGGATTTGGAATGGGTAGTGATTTTTTTCATAAAAACTTCCTTTCAGCACATCATTCAGAAGTGACCTGCCCAAAATTCAGGAGCCTGCGAATCAGGCAGGAACCCCTGGATGAAGCAGAAAACTGGAACAATGTCCATCTGTGTCCGTTAATGTGATTCTGTAAAAAGTGTTTTCCAAAGTGTCAATTTGGAAATCCTGAAGCTGTGCAAGGTTGGTTCCCATGGAAAGATCGGCCTGGGAATCCGATGCTGTAAAAAGCTCTTTTAAGTGACTGCCATCAAAATAAATGTAAGTGCAGTAATCTTTACCCTCAATAGCTTCCTGAAAGCAAAGAACCTGTGTTCCATGAAGCACTGTAAGGGAGGTCATTCCGGGAATATCGTGCTGACGAAACTTGGTAGTGATGTAAGAGGCTGCTGTATAAAGGTTGTTATTAGTGTCTAGGCTTTTTACAGAGGCCTGATAGTTCCCGGCACCAAAAAGCATCAGAAATAGAAGAAACAGCACATACATTGCAAAAAGCAGCAGGGCTGCCAGTGAATCAATGCTGTGGTTCTTCCGGGTAAATCTGGAATTCATCTGGCACCTCCTTTTCTGGCATTTACCGGAAGTACGCTGATCGATGGCAGAAGATTGGATCCGTTTGGAACATATTCTACCACAAATTTCTCGGAGTCATAGGTAATATGGTAATCCGAAAGCAATTCATCCAGGCTCTGAGGATATTGGCCTGTGAGGGCGTAGGTGCGGATGGCACCTCCTTCAAGTGCCTGCGTTAAAGTAACCTGTTCTTTTTCCAGGGAATCAGTCTGTGTACGTGCAATTCCAAGATAGAAGATCAGGCAGAGGACTGCAGCGAACAGGATTGGAACAATAAAGCGGAAAATCCGCCTGATACGAATGAGTCTGGTTTCAAATATATCCATTTTCACTCTCCCTTACAGCTGTTATGCGATCATTTCAGATAACAGTCCCAGCAGCGGCATCATAACAGAAAGAAGGACCAGTCCTACAAGAATTGAAAGGACGATCACAATAGTAGGTTCCAAAATTGACACAATATGGGAAACAGAGTCTGTGGATTTCTCTTCATACTGCTCAGCCAGTTTTTCCATTACTTCGTCAGATGCACCAGCCTGAAAACCAAGGGAGATCAGACGAAGCTCCATAGCCTTAAAAAGTCCGGATTCCGTGATGGCTTCTGTAAATCCATATCCTTCAGCGAGCTGCTTCTGAATGGAAACAAGCTTTTCCCTAGTCTCAGTCTGGGAGACAACAGCGCCTGCCAGTTCCACACAAAGCTCAGGGGAAAGTCCGCTTCGGATTCCCAGGGAAATACATTGGCAAAGACGACTGTAATCCAGATTTACCGGAATTTCCTTCATGCCTGGAAAACGGCAGACGATTTTGCGGATCAGTTCCTGCCCCTTTGGGTGAAGAACCAGGAAAAGGATAAAGCCGATCATCGCGGCCAGAAGAACAAGGAAGGCAGTAGAATAGTGGCTAAGTGTTTCGCCGATTCCAAGAAGGGCACCGGAGATCCCGCTCATTTCCAGTCCAAGCTGGCGGAAAACCTGGCGGAAAACCGGGAGAACCTTTACAAGAAGAATTACAATAACTGCAGTCATCATGCCCAGCATAACAAGGGGATAGGCGACTGCACTCTGGATCTGGTCTGTGATCTGAATCTCCTTCGCATAGAAAGCAGACAGACCCTTCATAACCTCATCCAGACAGCCGGTCTCTTCGCCGGTGCGGACATAGGCAGCAGCAGAAGCAGGAAAAGCACCGGATTGTTCCATGGCGTGCGCCAGAGAGCCGGATTCCTCCATGTCTTTATAAAGAAAGGTCAAAATTTCTTTGCCCCGTTCTGTCTGGCTGTCGTCATTTAAGATGGCAAGTCCCTCAATGGCGGACATTCCGGAACGTAATATGATGGAAAACTGTTCACAGAATTGGAACAGCTCCCGATTGTTTAATTTGGTAATCATATAAAGTCCTCTCTGAAAAAACATCAGGCAGATCCTGAAAAAATCCATGAACCTGCGAGGCGTTTTTCGTTGTGCTATCGGGTAAACTGCAGCGTATAATTTGCGCTGTCACCGATATAGGAATTGATAAGCTCTTCATCTTCACTGTTGGCGGTAAAGGTTGGATCCATGCGGTTCCATTTCTCCCCGTCATAGGTAATTGCCTGTTCCACCCACCCTTTTCCACGTATGTAAACATCAATCCAGGCATGCTTGATGTCACCTGCATATCCGATCTGAAGCTTACAGGGAATATCCCGGCTTCGCAGCATTGCCGTCATCAGGGCAGCATAATCAAAACAGATTCCCTTTCCGGTAGAGAGGGTTTCGTCTATATCAGGAAGATAGCCGGTCTCAACGGTGGCTGCTTTGTCCTCGTCGTAGGTGACGTGCTGGGTTACATACTGGAAAACGGTGTCAATGCTTTCCTGTTCCGTGGCATCCTCTGCCAGAAGAGAAAGAGCCAGCTTGCAGGCTTCTGAGTCCGGGGTGAAATTTACATACTGGTTCGGATACAAAAACGGGAGAAATTCATTCTCCAGGGAAACCTCCAGGGCCTGGGCAAAAAGTGCAGCATACTGACTGCCGTTTACCTGCTCATAGCAGGATACCTGGTAGGTGCCGCTTCCGCTGGTAAAAGGAATGACAGCGCTTTCGCCGGAACTTACAAAATAAGAATAAACAACGCCGTCATCTGCGGAAAGCTGGATGTTTTTTGTGGTACCATTACTGTCACTAACAGCAGTCAGATATCCCTGGCTGATGTTGGAAATATCCAGTATCAGAGGTGAATATCCTATGGTGTCTGTCCCGGGGGCTTCCGGAACCAGAACCTTCAGCGGGGAAAAAACAGGCGGTTCTTCGCTGGAACCGGAGCTGCCGTTCTGACCGCAGCCTGTTGCAGGGAAAACTATTAGCAGGCAAAATAGAAACAAGCAAAGCGGAAGGGCTGAAATGCGTTTAGACATAGCGCCGCTCCTTTTTATAAGCTGATCATTCATTTTTAAACACGTTCCAGTGATTTTTGAAATTCGGGAAGATCGTACCATGCAGGTGGTTCCTTCATACGAACTACGAAATGGCACAGATCAGGACGGATCCTGGCTTCCAGGTATTCCATAGGACCAAGTGAACAGTGTGCCGTTCTGGTGTTGAAAAAAATAGGAGATCCAGGTTTAATGTTGAGAATCTGTGCATCAAGGAAATCTGCTGAGCTGATGTTGATGTGTTCTTCACCGGTTTCAAATTTAATTCCGTAGTGCTTCTGAATAAAGTAATAGAGATCTACAAGCTGTTCGCGGTAGGTATCTAAATCCGGGAAAAAATCGATACGGATATAATTTGTCTGAATTATCACAGGCTGTTCATTGGAGAAAACCACTCTTTGAAGGCGGAAGACTTCTGTTCCTTCATTAAGATCCAACGCCCTGGCAACCTGGCTGCTTGCAGGAATACGGTCAATCCAGGTTCCACTGATGGTCAGGGCAGCATCATCCGGAAACAGAGTGTGTATGTCTATTACGTTATGAAATTTTGAAAAATTGGTAAGCTCCCGTTCTTTGGGATTGATAACCTGTGTGCCGGCACCCTGCTTCACCTTTATGCGCTTGTCTTTAACCAGAAGGTCAATGGCATGCCGGACCGTTGTGCGGCTTACCGAAAACATTTTTCCAAGCTCATCTTCTGTGGGAAGATAGGAACCTATGGGATAAACATTATTATCTATATCGGATTTTAATTTGTTATAACATTTCTTGTATGCAGGAAGTTTTTCCATAATGTTTCCTTTCAAAATAAGGTTGTTTAGTAACCTATAGTATATATGTATCAAACAAATAAGTCAAACGATAATTGGAAAAAACAGAATTTCTTATACAAAATGCATAAAAACAGGCGAAGTATCTTGTCAAATAAAACACTTTACTAAATATAAAAAACAATGTATAGTAATGTTTGCAAACATAATTATGAATTTTAAAAATAAATTAAAATAAAGGAGAAACATAATGATGAAAAAACAGGAATTTGTACCGCGAAAGATAAGCGAGAAACCACTGTATGAACTGAAATCAGTGGAAGATATTCCGGTATCAGAGCTGTATCAGGTTAAGATAAACGGAAAGGAACAGTGAGTATATCATACGGAATTTTTTGATTTTGTTTCTTTCTTGGATGAAAATGAAAAGGCAGAGGTAGAAGTTACAGTAAACGAACCATTTCAGAAGGCTGTTATCCGTCCTGCAGCTGCACAGATACCGTTCGAAGAAGAGGGGAACAAAATCAGTATAAGCCTTCCTGCCGGAAAGAGAATTACTCTTGAACTGGACGATAAACTGGAGTCACCACTTTATGTTCTTCCTGGAAAATACATACCGAAGCCTGAGAATGCTGAGAGTTCCGTATGTGATCAGTGGTTCCGGAAAAACAGTTCCGGAGGATACAGGAACTTATCCTAAAAGTGCCCTTGTGACGACTGATACAGAGATTGAGAGCCAGAGTATGGTTGATTATCTGTGCAGCTGCGGACATAAAAGGATCGCCTTTATTACTTCCGGAGATGAAGGTCTTGGAAGATGCCATCTCAATGGCTATAAAAGGTCACTGGAAAAAAATGGACTGGAGTATGATGAGAAGCTTATAATTCGTTTAAAACCAGGTAAAAGAATCTATACGATTGAGAATGGTTATAACTGTACCTGTGAGCTTTTGAAATCGGGGGTGGATTTTTCCTGTATTTATGCAATTTCAGATACTCTGGCGGTAGGCGCCTGCAGAGCAATTATTGACAGTGGCAAAAGAGTGCCGGAGGATTATTGTGTGGCAGGAGCTGATGGTCAGGACATTGCGGAATATTATCATCCATCCATCACCACATTGAAATATCCAAGAGTGGAAACTGCCCAGCAGAGCGTCCGTACTCTGTTTGATCTGATCGACCGGAAAAAGGTGGTGAAACGGCAAATACTGTGCGGAACTCTTATAGAGCGGGAGTCTACACGCAAGCTGTAAGGTGTAGCTGTTGCTATCCAGACATCGAAAAGGAATCTGTGAAAATATTTGAGAAGGATTATCATGCGTTACGATCCGCTCAGATATTTTTACAGATTTTTTTGTTTTTGCACTTTTTAGACAGATTTTTGTAAGTTTTAACGAGGGAAATCCGTTGACAAAAGCGACAGCTTGCTTTATTATAAGAAGTGAATAAAAGGCAAACCTGTTGAAAGACAGGGACGCAAAGCCAAGGGTCTAAGGTCTCAGGACTATGACAGCCGGTTGCCGCATTGATATTGATTAGGTAATGTAATATGACAGGAGACGTGGTTCTTCTATTTGTGGCGACCGTTTATTTAATCTGATAAACGGTTTTTTTATTTCCACAAACTGATGGGACTGATAGTTTCCAGATAGCGGCAAGTCAGTTACATTATAGTTCAAGAAAGGTGTGTTATTTATGAAAGGAAAGAAATTAACAGAGTGGCTCGCAAATAAAAAAGTTGTTTCCAGTTGTGCTGCTATAGCATTGGCAGCAGTGATCGGCGGCGTTTCATTATTCTCAGGAACAGGAGAAACACCTGAATTCCCCAGTTACACAGATCCAATCATGGAGGCTTCCATCATAGAAGATGAAACTCCACTGGCTTCCCAGCCGAAGACTACTGTGAAGACTACCTCCAGTACCAAGACAACCAGGAAGACTGTTAAATTAAAAAAGGCTTCCAAGAAGAGCTACACCAAGAAACTGAAAACCAAAACAAAAGTAACCAATAAAACAAATAAATCCGGTAATACAACAGTAGATACCAAGACAACCGTTGTTACCAAAGCAACAGCGAAATACACCAAGAAATCCAAAAAGAAAGTTGTTACATCCAAGATCACAACAACTGTTCAGACAACAACTACACAGCAGGTATCAATTGACAATGAGACCGCTGTAAGCACCACTTCTTCTGGTACTTCCGCTGCCCAGGTAACTGCAGCAGCAAGCTCTTCACAGAACCAGAGCAAACACGAGGAAAATGTAGCAAGTGTTGCAGGCAAGATGGACAATCGTGTAATTGCAGCATATCAGCAGCTGGGATTTAAGCTTGTTGTTGATCCATCCGTCAACTATTCAGGATATTTTGATGCAAGATCAAGATCTATTATAATGAAGCAGATTGATGATTCTGTTTATCATGAGCTGGGTCATTTCCTTGCATTTATCGCAGGAAATGCAGATAAGACAGCAAGCTTCCAGAGCATTTTTGCAGCTGAGAAGGCAAATGTTACAGCTTTTAATAAAGCCTATGTAACACAGAATGCTTCCGAATATTTTGCAGAATCTGTTAAGGATTACATCCTGAACAATGCTTCCCTGAAGAGCAGCAGACAACAGACTTATGCAGCTGTTCAGAATGCACTGAATCAGATTACAGACGCACAGATCGCTAAGATCCAGAAAATCTACGGAGCGTTCTGGAATTAATAATTTTAAAGATGACCGGCACCCGGAGAAATATCTCCGGGTGTTTTACTGTGAATAGAACAGGCGTGGGAAACCGGTATTTTATAAAAAGGTAAGTGACAGCTGGTACTTATCTTTGGGTCACCGGGAGAACAGGACTCTTATATATGTCGAAGAGTCGGGATATGTGTCGACAGAAAATTCTTGCAATGAAAAACCTTAGGTGTGTATAATACAAAACAAAGGTTATCACTTTCTTGCAGGCAGGGATAGATATATTGGGGGCACTGGTCCGAAGTGAACAGTAACAGTTACTGTTCACTGGTAACGTTCCGCGAGGTGTTTTTTGTGAACAAAGTTCACAGAAAACCCGAGAGTTGCGGCGCGAAATCATGCAAAGCATGATTTCTGTGCATCGCGAAGCGCGTTACTATGAACGGAGTGAACAGTAACCAGTAACATATATTTGGAATGGATGTAGACACGGCGCCTGAAATGTGTTAGAATCAACTTTAATAAGTTTTTTGAAGGATGTTTTTATAATTCAGTATATAGCTTCTGTCTAATCAGACATTTGTATCCCGTTAAATCAAAATTGAAATGTGTTTTAGAATTGTATTAGTCGAAGAGGTAGATGATTGATGAAAGAAAAGTATGAATCATTATCCCTGGCTACGCTGAAAGACTTGGCAAAAGCCAGAGGGCTGAAGGGCATTTCTACTATGAGAAAGCCTGAATTAATTGAACGTATGCTGGAAGAGGATAAGAAAGAACAGACTGCAGAAAATGAGCAGACTATTTCCGGAACAGCAGAAGAGAATACCATACCTGCAAGACCAGAGTATGTGGTAGCAGAAAAAACAGAAAATTCGGGAAGTGTTTCTGCACCGGAGAGAAAAGAGGCACCAACCAGATCCCGTACCATTATACGGCGCAATCCTGAGTATCGCAGCAATAATTATGGCAGAAGTGAAAATACGGGACGTCAGAACAGCTATAATGGAGAAAACAGACCGGAGAACTTTGTGAAGCGCACTCCTGTAGCGAAACCTGTAGAAGTGGTTCCGCCAGCCGAATTAAGACCAGAGGAAACGGAACAGCCCCGTACAGGCGCAGCCAGTGAGAACCGTACAGAAGAGGGGGTAAGCAATGCTTACAATGTTCCGGCTGAAACGGTCCAGCTTGACAGTGGCGAAAAGGCCAATGGAATCCTGGAGGTTATGCCAGATGGTTTTGGATTTATTCGAAGTGAGAATTATCTTCCAGGAGAGAATGATATCTATGTTTCCCCGTCACAGATCCGCAGATTTAATCTGAAGACAGGGGATATTATTCAGGGAAATATCCGTATTAAAACACAGGGGGAGAAATTCAGTGCCCTTTTATATGTAACGTCTATCAATGGTTTCCATCCAAGTGAGGGACAGAAGAGATACAATTTTGAAAACATGACCCCAATCTTCCCAGATGAACGTCTGATCATGGAGCGTCCCGGCGGAACTACTGCCATGCGTATCGTAGATCTGATCAGCCCTATCGGAAAGGGACAGCGTGGTATGATTGTTTCCCCGCCTAAGGCAGGTAAGACTACTTTGCTTAAGGATGTCGCGAAATCTATTCTTAAGAATAACAAGGATATGCATCTGATCATTCTTCTTATTGATGAACGTCCTGAGGAAGTTACCGATATCAGGGAAGCAATACAGGGACCGAACGTGGAAGTTATTTATTCCACATTTGATGAGCTTCCGGAGCATCATAAGCGTGTATCCGAGATGGTTGTAGAGCGTGCACGCCGCCTTGTAGAACATAAGCAGGATGTTGTGATCCTTCTGGATTCCATTACCAGACTGGCAAGAGCGTATAACCTGGTTGTTCCTCCAAGCGGAAGAACTCTGTCAGGAGGTCTTGATCCGGGAGCACTTCATATGCCGAAGCGCTTCTTTGGTGCAGCACGTAATATGCGTGAGGGAGGAAGCCTTACCATTCTGGCCACTGCACTGGTTGACACCGGAAGCAAAATGGACGACGTTATTTACGAAGAATTCAAGGGAACCGGCAATATGGAGCTTGTTCTTGACCGCAAGCTTCAGGAGAAACGGGTTTTCCCGGCCATCGACATTCAGAAATCCGGTACCAGACGAGAAGATCTGCTTCTGAGCAAAGACGAGCAGGAAGCTGTATATATTATGCGAAAGGCTCTTAACGGGATGAAGTCTGATGAGGCAGTGGAACAGATCCTGAACATGTTTGCACGTACTGCAAATAATGCTGAATTTGTGCAAATGGTAAAAAAACAGAAATTGTAATGTTCACAAAAAACACCGTGCAGAATATTATCTGGGATTAGTTTTAGAAATTTTTATAAATAACTTGCATTTCTCAGAACCCCATGCTATAATCAATAGGCTGTGTAAAGTGTGAATTCGTCAGATTCAACGCAAATAAAATAGAATAAATATAGAGAGGTGAAAATCATGAGAGAAGGAATCCATCCGAATTACTATCAGGCAACTGTAACCTGCAACTGCGGTAATACTTTTGTAACAGGATCTACCAAGCAGGACATCCACGTAGAAATCTGCTCCAAATGTCATCCGTTCTATACAGGACAGCAGAAAGCTAGTCAGGCTCGTGGACGTATCAATAAGTTCAATGAGAAATACGGTCTGAATAAATAATTTGAATATTACTGAATGAGAAGGTTGAGGTTGGGAAATCTCAACCTTTCTTTGTAACTGGAGGATAAAATGAAACCATCCAATATCGGTGGACAAGCTGTAATGGAAGGCATTATGATGCGCCATAAGGATAAATACTCCATTGCAGTACGACGTCCTGATAAAGAAATTGAAGTAAAAGTGGAAGATTATAAATGCATTTTCGGGAAAGCCAGGATCTGGCGGAAACCAATCATCCGCGGAATGGTAAGCTTTATTGATTCTCTGGTAACCGGAACGAAATGCCTTATGTATTCAGCTGAAATTGCAGGTGATGAGGAGGATGAGGAAGAGACCAGGAAGAATGTTGCTCTTTCTCCAGAAGAACTGAAAGCCAAGAAGAAAAAAGAGGACAAGGCATTTAAAGCCTTGCTCTATGTAACTGTGGCCGTTTCTATTGTAATTTCTGTTGCAGCCTTTATGCTACTTCCTTATGCACTGGCCAGTCTTTGCCGTAAGGTAGGCGCTTCGGAAGTGGTGGTTACCATTGTGGAAGCATTTGTGAAGCTGGGGCTGTTTATGGGATACATGATTCTGATCTCCAGAATGAAGGATATTCAGAGAACCTTTATGTATCATGGTGCTGAACACAAATGCATCAACTGTGTGGAGAATGGTAAGCCGCTTACTGTGGAGAACGTGCTTGAGAGCTCCAGATTCCACAGACGATGCGGAACAAGCTTTCTGTTCCTGGTTATGATAGTAAGTATTTTCCTGCATTTTATTTTTGTACTGGTACCGTCTTACTGGTTCCGTCTTTTCGGCCGTCTGCTCATGGTACCTGTAGTATCTGGAATTTCATTTGAAATTATCCAGTGGGCAGGCAGGACAGACAGTAAATTTGCCTTGATGATGAGCAAACCTGGTATGGCAATGCAGAAATTTACCACAAAGGAACCTACAGCTGATATGGCAGAGGTTGCTATTAAGGCTGTGGAGGCTGTGTTTGACTGGAGAGCATATTTAAAGACAGAATTCAATCTGGATATTCCATATGAGAACAAAGAAAACGGTGATCTTTCCGCTGCTTCCGCGCAATCTGAAAGCGGGGAGAGTGAAGAACGTACCGGGAATGTACCGGAAACGGGAGCTGCACAATGACTTCTCTGGAAACACTATTAAAAGAAGGAACCAAGGTTCTGGAACAGCATAAGATCCAGGAAGCCAGGCTGGATGCCTGGCTTCTTCTGGAGCATGTGACAGGAATGAACAGGGCTTTTTATTTCGCTCATTCAGCTGACGGGATTGAAGAGGAAAAAGCGGACAGATACCGGGAACTGATCCGAAAAAGAGCCGGTCATGTTCCCTTGCAGCATATTACCCATCAGGTATATTTTATGGGATTTGAATTTTATGTAAATCAAAACGTACTGGTTCCGAGGCAGGATACGGAGACATTGGTGGAGAAGGCTCTGGAAGTTATGAAGGGGAAAAAGACACCAGGGATTCTGGATATGTGCACCGGATCGGGGTGTATTCTTTTAAGTCTTTTGGCACTTACCGGGGATGCATATGGTGTGGGTGCTGATGTTTCCCCACTTGCTCTTCAGGTGGCAGATAAGAATGCGGTAAGCCTGGAAGTGTCAGACAGAGCTGTTTTCGTGGAAAGCGACTTGTTTTCGTCAGCTTTTTTTCAACAAAACACTGGCAAAGATATGCCTCAGTATGATATCCTTATTTCGAATCCCCCCTACATCAGAAGCGCAGAGATTGAAGAGCTTATGGAAGAAGTGCGGGATCACGATCCAAGACTTGCATTGGATGGCCATGAAGATGGTCTGTATTTTTACAGAAAAATCGTATCGGAGGGAAAGGCTTTCCTAAAGGAAAATGGCTGGATGCTGTTTGAAATCGGATATGACCAGGGCGAAGCTGTAAAGGCGCTGATGCGGGAAAATGGCTTTTTTGATGTACAGATTGTTAAAGACCTGACGGGACTTGACAGAGTTGTGTTGGGCAGACGATAGTTTTATATAAGTAAAGAGAAGAACATAACAGGAGGAAAACCATGTTTGACAAGTTGGACGATTTGCTCATACGTTTCGAGGAAGTTCTGAATGAGCTGGGTGAGCCAGATGTAACATCTAATCCAGATCGTTTCCAGAAGCTTATGAAGGAACAGAGCGACCTGCAGCCAATTGTGGATACCTATAAGGAATATAAGAAAAATAAAGAAACCATTCAGGACAGCCTTTCCATGCTGGAAGAGGAGAAGGATGAGGATATGAGAGAAATGCTCAAGGAAGAGCTTTCCGATGCCAAGAAGCGTGTGGAAGAGCTGGAGCATGAACTGAAGATCCTTCTTCTGCCTAAGGACCCTAACGATAATAAGAACGTTATCGTGGAGATCCGCGCCGGTGCCGGTGGAGATGAGGCTGCTCTTTTTGCAGCTGAGATTTACAGAATGTATGTAAAATATGCAGAATCCAGGCGCTGGAAAACAGAGATGATGAGCTTAAACGAGAATGGAATCGGCGGATTCAAAGAGGTTACCTTTATGATAAACGGTGCCGGAGCTTATTCCAGACTGAAATATGAGAGTGGCGTACATCGAGTACAGAGGGTTCCGGAGACTGAATCCGGCGGAAGAATCCATACTTCCACCTGTACGGTTGCAATTATGCCGGAAGCTGAGGAGATTGATTTCCATCTGGATATGAACGACTGTAAATTCGACGTATTCCGTGCTTCCGGAAATGGCGGACAGTGCGTCAATACTACAGACTCCGCAGTACGACTGACCCATATTCCTACAGGAATCGTAATTTCCTGTCAGGATGAGAAGTCCCAGCTGAAGAATAAAGATAAGGCGTTAAAGGTTCTTCGCTCACGTCTGTATGAGATGGAGCTGGCCAAACAGCATGACGCAGAAGCAGAGGCGCGAAGAAGTCAGATCGGTACAGGTGATCGTTCTGAGAAGATCAGAACCTACAATTTTCCACAGGGACGTGTAACAGATCACCGTATCAAACTTACACTTCACAGACTGGATAACATTCTGAATGGAGATCTGGATGAAATCATCGACAGCCTGATCGCAGCAGACCAGGCAGCGAAATTGAGCAATCTGCAGGAACAGTAAACTTAGAGCCTTTTTCAAACACGCTCTAAAACAACAATCATATGAAAAATGGGAGGGTATTACCTATGAAAAAAACAGCTCTTGTAATTATGGCAGCCGGAGTTGGAAGCAGATTTGGAAATGGAATCAAGCAGCTTGCACCAGTTGGACCAAACGGTGAGATCATTATGGATTATTCCATCAGAGACGCACTGGAGGCTGGCTTCAATAAAATTGTATTCATTATCCGTAAGGATCTGGAAGAAGAATTTAAAGGCACCATCGGTGCAAGAGTAGAGAAGATTGCAGAAGTTGCGTATGCATATCAGGAAATGGAGAAGCTTCCGGAAGGCTTTGTGAAACCGGCAGACAGAACCAAACCATGGGGAACCGGCCATGCTGTTATCTGTGCAAGAGAGTTCCTTACAGAGCCATTTGCAGTTATCAATGCAGATGACTATTATGGAAAGGAAGCATACGTAAAAGTACATGATTATCTGGTTCGGGAGCAGCCAGCAGATGATGTTCTGCATATTTGCATGGCAGGTTTCCGTCTTGGAAACACCTTAAGTGATAATGGAAGTGTTACAAGAGGACTTTGCCACATTACAGACGGCAAGCTTACAGGGGTTACCGAGACACACAACATTTTTAAAACAGCAGATGGCGCTGAGAGCCGCGAAGATGGACAGCCGGCAGAGAAGCTTGATTTAAATGAGCTTGTTTCCATGAACATGTGGGGACTGACTCCTGCGTTTATGGATACTTTATACGATGGATTTGTAGAGTTTCTTCAGAATGTAAAAGCTGGTGATATCAAGGCAGAGTATCTTCTTCCGGTTATGATTGATGCATTGATCCAGAAGGGAACTGCCCAGGTAGATGTGCTTGAGACAAAGGATACCTGGTTTGGTGTAACTTATCAAGAAGATAAAGAGGTTGTGATCAAAGCCTTTAAAGAGCTTACCGAGGCTGGCGTATATCCAAACGGACTTTACAAATAAGATTATCAGATACTGTATATTGTAATTGTTTGCAGTTTTGCCTGAAAATATGGAAAAGAATGTATGATTCCTATATGCTTTCAGGTGTAATAAGCAAGGAGGATAATTAGATATGGGAAAATATTTTGGAACAGACGGATTTCGTGGAGAGGCAAATGTTCAGCTGACAGTTGATAATGCGTTTAAAGTAGGACGTTATGTAGGTTGGTATTATGGACGTGACCATAAGGCGAAGATCGTAATCGGAAAAGATACCAGACGAAGCAGCTATATGTTTGAGTATGCCCTTGTTGCAGGACTTACCGCTTCCGGAGCAGATGCTTATCTTCTGCATGTAACCACTACTCCAAGTGTATCCTTTGCGGTTCGTACAGAGGATTTTGACTGCGGTATTATGATTTCCGCAAGCCATAACCCATTCTATGATAATGGAATCAAGCTTCTGAATGGAAACGGACAGAAGATTGAGGCTGAGATCGAGGAGCGTATTGAGGCCTACATTGATGGCGAGATCGAGGAGCTTCCTCTTGCACGCAAAGAAGACATTGGACGTACTGTTGATTTTGCTTCCGGACGAAACCGCTATATCGGATATCTGATCTCCATTCCAAGCCGTGATTTCAAAAATGTAAAAGTCGGACTTGACTGTGCCAACGGAAGCTCATCCGCAATTGCAAAAAGTGTTTTCGAGGCACTTCAGGCGAAAACTTATGTGATCAACAATCAGCCGGATGGAACTAACATCAATACAAACTGTGGATCCACCCATATCGAAGTCCTTCAGAAATATGTGATAGACAATGGCCTGGATATCGGATTTGCTTATGATGGAGATGCTGACCGTTGTATCGCAGTTGATCATCGTGGAAATATCATCGATGGTGACAAGATTATGTATGTCTGCGGTAAATATCTGAAAGAGCAGGGGAAACTGAATGGAAATACTGTTGTTACCACAGTGATGTCCAATATGGGACTTTACAAAGCTCTGGAGCGTGAAGGAATGCGTTATGAGCAGACTGCCGTTGGTGACAAATACGTTGCCGAGAATATGATGGCAAATAACTACAGCATTGGTGGAGAACAGTCCGGACATATTATTTTCAGCCGTTATGCAGCTACAGGTGATGGTATCCTTACTTCTCTTATGGTCATGGAAGCATGTGTAGATAAGAAGTCTACCTTATGTGATCTTGCCAAAGAGATGAAGGTTTATCCTCAGGTTCTTCGAAATGTACGTGTAGCAGATAAGAAGACTGCGCGTGAGAACCCGAAGGTGGTTGAAGCAGTCGAAGCAGCAGGAAAGGCACTTGGCGATTCCGGACGTATTCTGGTCCGCGAGAGTGGTACAGAGCCGCTGATCCGTGTTATGGTGGAGGCCGAGACAGATGAGCTCTGCCATCAGTATGTAGACAGTGTTGTGGAAGTAATGGAAGCCGAAGGACTGATCGTTGGTTGAGAATGAAAATCAGAAAAACAGCATTAATATTGACAGCGGTCATGGGGCTTTCCCTTCTGGCTGGCTGTGATAATGAAAAACAGCAGATTTTTAAGGAAGCAGAGAAAGATCTGGAGCAGGGCAGCTATGAGTATGCGCTGGATGAATTTACTACTTCTGTGAATAATGGTGTGAAGCCTGCAGTGTCTTACCGCGGGATTGGAATCTGTCAGCTGCGTCTGGGAAATTATGATGATGCCATTACTGCCTTTACCAGTGCTCTTGGCGAGGAGAAAGTAAGTAAAAGTATGGCCCGGGACCTGTATCTGTATCGTGCTACGGCACGTCTGCAGGCTGGGTATCTGGATGATGCCATGGCAGACTGTCAGGTGCTTGCCCAGAATTATGAGATGGATGCAGATGCCTGGTTCCTTACTGGAAAGGTTGCCCTGGAAATGGATGTCTATGATGAAGCTGCCTCTGATTTTGAGCAGGCATATGGGGAAGATTCCAGCTATGACCGGGCCATCCAGATCTACGAGACGTACCTGGATAAGGACATGGAAGCGGATGGAACCAGGTATCTGGAGGCTGTTTTGTCTACAGATGCAAAGGGAGCAGAGGATCTTTGCAGCCGGGGAAGAATCTATTACTATATGGGAGATTATACCAATGCCCAGAAAGAGCTGACAGATGCTTCCAATCAGGGAAGTACAGAGGCACTTCTGGTTCTTGGAATGGTCTATGGCGCTCAGTCAGATTACGCAAATGCCCGGGCAATGTACCAGCAGTACATCAATCAGAAGCTGGATGATACGTCCGGGGATCAGACACAGACTGCCGCACAGGGATACAATGGACTAGCAGTGTGCGATATGGCAGAAGGAAACTATGATTCTGCTTTGGAAAATATCAGCAGCGGAATTTCCATTGCTTCCGATGATGAAATGCAGAGCTTGTTATTTAATGAAATTGTAGCTTATGAGAAAAAACTGGATTTTTCCACAGCGCAGGAGAAAGCTGTGTCTTATGTCGGAATGTATCCGGAGGATGAAGAAGCTGCGAAAGAGCTTGATTTCCTGAAATCCAGGACTGGAAGTAATGAATAGGAAACAGAGAAGGTTCTTGAAGCTATTTTTATAATCATAAAAGGATTTGAAATCTGAGGCAATATTGAATGCCGGATTTCAAATCCTTTTTTGGTAATATACTCAGATCTTTTTTACATAAAGGCGGTTGCCACGATACATGGGGCGGCCGTTCACGCCACTGAGATCGTAGGACATTGCAAAGTAGGAATCCACGCTGCTTACAAGCGCCCAGTCAGGATCATAGACCTTTCCACCAATTTCAGCCCAGCCGTGACCGCCGGAGCAGATTACATAAACTTTTTTCATTCCTACAGCGTTTGCGAGGTAGGCGAAAGCTGCTGCATAGGAAACACAGTCACCTCGTCCGCCGCGGAAAAACATATCTTCGGCGAAATCCTTTTCCCAGTCCTGTGTATTTCTGAATTCACGCCAGCAATAGTAGGTGTACTGCTTCTTGACGTAATCAAAGCTAGCACGAAGGCGCTGCATTTTGTTCATTCCTGGTCTACTGATCTTTTCTACGATATTGTTCGCTTCTGTCATTAGCTTCAGCTTGCGCAGGTTAGAACCGGATTTGCTGGCACGTCCGGAAGCATCAAGAGCGATACCATTTATAGTGGTGGAGGTCAGCATGTATGCGCCGGTGGTTCCTGTGCTGATACGGAAAAAGTAGTAATTATTTTTGATTTTTTTCCAGCCGTAGCGCTGAATTCCATTTTTGTCAAAAAAGTAATAGCGGGATCCGATTTTGACTTTGCCTTTGACTTTCTTGCCGCGAGCATTGTAATAGTAGTGGCGGCCCTTGATGGTCTTCCAGGTACCAGAAGAGGAACTGGAAGCTTGTCCCTTACCGGAATGGGTCTTCTTATTGGTGACAGTGAAAGAAGATTTCGCAGTTTGGGAAACAGATGTCCGGGCAGCTGCCTGGGTGGGAAGAGTACCTGTCAGGAGCGTACAGGACAGGCAAAGGCATGCTGCAAAAGTTTTGAGATTTTTCTTTTTCATAGGTTCCTCCTTTTTTTGCCATTTACTATTATTATATACTATATGAGATCTGAACTGTAGTTGTTGTTTTCAGATCTGAAATATGTTACTGTTCACTCCGTTCACAGTAACGCGCTTCGCGATGCACAGAAATCATGCATTCGCATGATTTCGCGCCGCAATTCTCGGGTTTTCTGTGAACTTTGTTCACAAAAAACGCCTCGCGGAACGTTACCAGTGAACAGTAACTGAAATATACCTCTCCCAAAAGGAATGGGTTTGTGTTATACTCTAACAGATGATTTTCAGATAGAAAAGTAACTGAAAGTTAGTTTATGGATGATCCGGAAGGAGGATTTATGGAATATATTGAAGAAATACAGGAGCAGGTGATTCTGGTTGGCGTTCAGCTGGACGAGAACGACAATGTGAAAGAATCTCTGGATGAACTGGAGGAGCTTGCAGATACTGCCGGAGCCCAGGCAGTGGGAAAAATTATCCAGAACCGTGAGACTGTACATCCTGGAACTTATATTGGAAAAGGAAAGATCGAGGAGGTACGTGCTCTTATGTTGGCCACGGATGCTACAGGAATTATCTGTGACGATGAACTTTCCCCGGCACAGATGAACAATCTGGAGCATGAGCTGGAATGTAAGGTAATGGACAGAACTCTTCTGATCCTTGACATTTTCGCAAAACATGCCACTACCAGCGAGGGAAAGATACAGGTTGAGCTTGCACAGCTCCGTTACAGAGCATCCAGACTGGTAGGACTAGGTGCGTCTTTGTCCAGACTTGGAGGAGGAATCGGAACCAGAGGTCCTGGAGAGAAGAAGCTGGAGAGTGACCGACGTCTGATCCGAAAGAGGATCACAGCGCTGAAGGAAGAGCTTTCTCAGGTAGAGAAGCACAGAGAGCTGCTCCGTACCGGACGTACCCGGGGAAAGATGAAGACTGTTGCTATTGTAGGTTATACCAATGCAGGTAAATCTACATTGTTAAATACCCTCACTGGAGCCGGAGTGCTTTCAGAGAATAAGCTGTTTGCCACATTGGATCCTACAACCAGAGCATTGACATTAGATGACGGACAGCAGATCCTGCTTACAGATACTGTTGGATTTATCCGTAAACTGCCGCATAATCTGGTTGAAGCTTTTAAGAGTACCCTGGAGGAAGCGAAATATGCAGATTATATTATTCATGTGGTAGACTGTTCGAATCCTCAGGCGGTACAGCAGATGGAGGTTGTTTATGATACCCTGCAGGAGCTTGGTGTCCAGGGCAAAAAAACGATTACTTTATTTAACAAGGTCGATGTGGGTGCAGCAATCCGCATGCGCGACAGTATGGCAGACCATACTCTTAAGGTTTCGGCCAAAACAGGGGAAGGTCTGGAGGATTTAAAGCAGCTTCTGGGGAAAATCCTTTCTGAAGAGCAGATTTATGTGGAAAAAATTTTTTCCTATCAGGAGGCTGGCAAGATCCAGCTGATCCGGGAATATGGGCAGCTGCTTTCGGAGGAGTACACAGATACTGGAATTCTGGTGAAAGCCAGAGTGCCGCAGGAAATTCATGGGAAGCTTATGTGACGCAGCCAGACCCGTGGAACTGGAAAAAAGTATGGGTTATAAAGTTATCACATTTGAGGATAATAAGTAAATATAATGTTATCGCTTAAAAGTAATTTCTGTGAAGCGCATTGCTATACAAAAAGTGAAGAACGATAGGTGATAAGATTAAAATTTGTAAGAAACAGGAGAGAATATCATGGGAAAATACACAGATTACGTTATGAAAACAGCACAGGATCTGCTTGCAGTGCCAAGCCCAAGCGGCTTCACACATATGGCAGCCGAGTTTGTGAAAAAAGAATTTGAGAAGCTTGGCTATGAGCCGCAGATCACCCAGAAGGGTGCTGTGCTTGTAAAGCTTGGCGGAAAAGATGACAAGAATGCAGTGGTTCTGGCTGCACATATGGATACACTTGGCGGAATGGTCTGCCAGATCATGGACAACGGACATCTGAAACTGACTAATATCGGCGGTATGAATCCAAACAATGCAGAGGCTGAGAATTGTAAGGTTTATACAAAGTCCGGCAAAGTATATGATGCAACTTTCCAGCTGGAGAATGCGTCTGTTCATGTAAACGGCGAGTATAGCGATACCAAACGTACTTATGAGACGATGGAGGCCATTCTTGATGAGCCGGTGAAGAATAAAGAGGATGTGAAAAAACTTGGAATCATGACAGGCGATTTTGTCTGCTTTGATCCAAGGACAGTTGTGACTGAGAGCGGATACATCAAGAGCCGTTTCCTTGATGATAAATTCAGCACAGCTATTCTTCTCGGCTATGCTAAATATCTGAAAGAGAAAGAAATTCAGACAGAGCGTACCATTTATGTACTGATCACTTCTTATGAGGAAGTGGGACATGGTGGATGTGCCGCTATCCCAGATGGAGTGACAGAGATGATCTCCGTAGATATGGGATGTGTTGGAAAAGGCCTGGAATGTGATGAAACCATGGTTTCAATCTGCGCTAAGGACAGTATGGGACCATATGATTACCAGGTGGTTTCCGGTCTGATCAAGGCTGCACAGGAGAATGACATTGCATTTGCAGTGGATGTATATCCGCACTATGGTTCTGACGTGGATGCAGCGCTGAAGGCGGGCTATGATATGAAACATGGTCTGATCGGACCGGGAGTTTACGCATCTCATGGATACGAGCGGTCACACAGGGATGGAGCGAAGAATACACTGAAATTACTGAAGGCATATTTGGGATAAAAGTCCTGCGCGGTAGCGCTAAAGGCGCGGAACAATCGACTTTCATTTGGGGTGATGTCTGCGCAGGCAGACATGTCCGTTTAGAAGAAAAACTTGATTAAAAATGTATAAAATCTTAATAATAGAAGATGACGAAATTATTGTACAGATAGTAAAGCGACATTTGGAATCCTGGGGATATGAGGTCTTTCAGATCGAAGATTTCACTCATGTGATTCAGGAGTTTGTGCAAAAAGATCCACAGCTGGTGCTGCTGGATTTGAAACTGCCGTTTTTTAACGGTTTTCATTGGTGTGAGGAAATCCGCAAAATTTCACAGGTACCGGTGATGTTTCTGTCTTCAGCGGCTGACAATATGAATATGGTAATGGCCATGAGCCGGGGTGCAGATGATTTTATCGCGAAACCTTTTGATCTGGATGTGTTAACTGCGAAGGTGCAGGCTGTGCTTCGCAGAACCTATGCCTTTGGTCAGAACAACAGTCTTCTGGAAAGGGGCGGCGTAGTGCTGAATCCTGGAAATGGGACGATTTCAGTGGATGGAAAGCTTGCAGACCTGACGAAAAACGAATTGAAGATATTGCAGATACTATTTGAACATCAGGGGCATGTTGTATCCAGAGAGTCGATTATGACAAAACTGTGGGAGAGCGACAGCTTTGTGGATGACAATACTTTGACAGTAAACATCACAAGAATCCGTCGGAAACTGGAAGGTCTGGGTGTAGAGAACTTCATTATCACCAAAAAAGGCCTGGGGTACATGGTATGATTAAATATCTGAAAACCAGATGGAAAACAGGTGTTTTGGCTTTACTTATGGTAGCGGTAACGGCTGGAATCCTTTTTCTGTATGATATTCCGCTGGAGCCTGTAGGTTATGTGGCGGTTTTTGAAATGCTGCTGACAGGCCTGGGGCTTATGTGGGATTACCATAAATACCGGAAAAAGCAGGAAAGTCTGCTTTACATAAGAGACTGCGGCAATTTTTCAGAGGAATATCTGGAGGCTCCGGAGAATGAAAATGAGGCTATTTACCGGGAAATCTGCCGTAGTATGGATGAGAAGAGAATAGAGGCTGAAAATCAGAGAAGTGCTTTTGGTACAGAATTGACAGACTTTTATACGCTGTGGGTTCACCAGATCAAAACACCTATTGCTGCAGCAAGACTGCTTCTTCAGGAAGAGAAGCCCAGACCTCAGGAGATTCAGAATGAGCTTTTTAAGGTGGAGCAGTACGTGGAGATGGTGCTGGGGTATCTTCGAACGGAGGATATGGCTTCAGACATCCGATTTGAGGAAATGGATATGGATTCTCTGATTCGTGAGCAGATTCACAAATTTGCCAGAATATTTATTGGGAAAAAGCTTTCTCTGGAGTATCAAGAGGTATCGGAAACGGTGCTTACAGATGAAAAATGGCTTGGCTTTGTGTTGGGACAAATTTTATCAAATGCACTGAAATACACAAAAAAAGGAAAAATATCCATCTATATGAGCAAATCCAGGCCGCATACGCTGGTGATCGAAGATACTGGAATTGGAATCCGTGCCGAAGATTTGCCCCGGGTTTTTGAAAAGGGGTTTACTGGCTATAATGGACGTGAAGAGAACAGGTCTACTGGAATTGGGCTTTATCTTTGCGGAAAGATTATGAAAAGGCTGGATCACGGAATCAGGATAGAGTCGGAGCTTGGAAAAGGGACGAAGGTATTTCTTGAACTGGGAAGGAAGAAGATGAATCTATATTAGAGCGTGTTCGGAAAAAACAATCTCGCAGTCTGCATGCCCCACTTTTCGGTGTATTTTGCAGATTGCAAGATTAATTTTTTACATGCTTTAGATGGTGGGGACAAGGAGAGAGTATGAAAGCGATAAAGAAGGTTTTAAACAATATTTTTATTGATGGTTTAAGCGGAATGGCTTTGGGGTTGTTTTCTACTTTGATCATCGGAACTATTTTGAAACAGATTGGTGATTTGACGGGCGGTACATATGGCACTTATTTAAGTGTATTTGCAGTGGTTGCCCAGAGGCTTACAGGTGCCGGAATCGGCATCGGTGTTGCGTATAAATTCCGGGAATCTACTTATGTGCTGTTGTCGGCTGCGGCAGCAGGAATGATTGGGGCTTATGCATCAAACCTTATTGCAGGAACCCTGTTGTCTGATACAGGGGCATTAGTGTTATCCGGTCCTGGCGAGCCTCTTGGAGCGTTTGTGGCTGCATATGTGGGAATTACGATTGGGAGGCTGGTTGCCGGAAAAACAAAACTGGATCTTCTTATTACACCAGCAATCACCATCCTTTCCGGTGGTGCTGTAGGGATACTGGTAGGACCGGGAGTATCAAGCTTCATGACATGGCTTGGCAACCTGGTAAACTGGGGAACTGAGCAGCAGCCAATCCTAATGGGAATTGTGGTTTCTGTCATCATGGGAATGGTACTGACTTTGCCAATTAGTTCTGCAGCTCTTGGAATTATTCTGGGGCTGAATGGCGTGGCAGCGGGTGCGGCAACGATCGGATGCTGCTGTCAGATGATTGGATTTGCAGTGACAAGTTTTAAGGATAATGGCGTGGGCGGTCTTTTTGCCCAGGGAATTGGAACCTCCATGCTGCAGATCCCTAATATTATGAAGCGTCCGCTGATCTGGCTGCCTCCTACACTGGCATCTGCTATTTTAGGCCCAATTGCCATTATCGGGCCTTTCCATATGACAAACAATGCGACAGGCTCCGGAATGGGAACATCAGGTCTGGTTGGACAGATCATGACTTACCAGACTATGGTGGAAACAGAATCACCGGTGCTGGTAATTCTGAAAATTGTATTGTTCCACTTCCTACTTCCGGGACTGTTATCCTATGTGATTTACCGAGGAATGCGAAATATGGGATATATTAAAGACGGACAGATGAAGCTGAATGTGTAAGGAATATAAAATAAATATTGACATCTAATGAATGTTAGAATATACTAACAGCATAAATCGTTGTTATATTTATTGGTGAAAATTCGTACAGTGTTTGGGAAATGGTATAGAAGCCTTCGGCAAGCACGTTTCGGCTAACCGGAAAGGAGTATAGTATGGGAACAGTAGTTGTTGGTGCTATCGTAGTCGTAATAGCAGGTCTGGCAGTGAGAAGCATTGTGAAAGATAAGAAAAGCGGAAAAGGCTGCAATGGGAACTGCGGAAGCTGCGGTGGACACTGCCACTAAGGTGTGAATGAGGCACTGGTATTTTACATAGCTGGTAAATAAGAAGATGAGGAAACTGCTGTATTGGAGAAATCTGATATGGCAGTTTTTTTATTGATAAAAAACAGAATGTGACAAACCCGCGAAAGAATTGCGCACACATTTTGGCACAGATTGTAAATGGGTATAAACTGTTATAAAATCAAAAATGTATATATATATTGTATTCTGTAATGTCCATATCATGAAGGGAGTGTTGAAAATGAAAAAGTCACTAAAAAAAATAATAATGGTTGTTCTGACATTTGCTATGATGTTTGCAATGACCGTGCCTGCTTACGCAAAAGAGGCATTTAAAATTCTTAAGACAAATGCAACTATTTATTCTTCTAAAACTATGGAAAATCGCAGATGCTACAATCCGGATGAACTTATTGCCTACATTGGAAAAAGAAAAGTAGTTGTGGAATCCAGTAATACAAAAGTTGCAACTGTAAAGATAAAGGATAATGTTATTTGGGCTACGCCCCAAAAAGCTGGCACAACAACTATTACTGTGAAAACTGAACGGGAAACTTACAAATGTACATTTACCGTGTATAAATATGTAAATCCTGTTTCTTCTGCAAAGGTGGGAAAGCTCACAATTAAAGGAACTGCTTTTAAAAAGAATGCAATTTATAATCTGCGTTATTCCAAATATAAAAATAAGAGTATCGCATTTAAATTTAATCTGAAAAAAGGTTGGAAACTCAGAGGGGGAATATCGTATGCAAGAAGTAACTGGGGTGTAGCGAAGATGTTACCAAATGGCAGCAAAATAAAAGTTGCAGGAGGATCTGGATTTCTTGCTGTTGCATTGGCTGAAAATATCAAGACGGGGCAGAGAGAAAGAATACACATATATTTCAAATAAATTGATAACTTTCAACGTATGGCACTGAACTGCTATATAATTTGTGTGGAGATATAATTTGAAAAGCGTTTTCCGAAATCAAAATATGAAAATCGGAAAACGCTTTTTGGTTTAATTGTGCTTTTTAATAAAAACAACGAAAAACCACAAAAACCAACCAAAAACACCAACTAAAACAACAAAACTGGTGTTGAATTATGTTGACATCTCATAGCGAATGACGTATAATGAGCATAGAAAACTATGTCATGGAACAACGGACATTTATGTTGCCGACAGAGAGAATATTGTGTTTTGGAGATACAGAATACTATTTCATATGCCGGGACATCCATGAGAAAGGAGAACCATGGAAAAATACAATACAAGTGAGATTCCGAAATCTTCCAGAATTACCCGTCTGGTAGATCATCTCTATGCCAAGATGCCGGAGATCGAATCTTACAGAGCCAAGCTGATCACAGAGTCCTATAAGGAGACCGAAGACCAGCCGATCATTACCAGAAGAGCGAAAGCTTTTTCCCACATTTTACATAATATTCCCATCATCATCCGTGATGAGGAACTGATCGTGGGAAGTAACTCCATTGCACCAAGAGGATGTCAGACATTCCCGGAATTCTCATTCCAGTGGCTGGAAGACGAGCTGGATACGGTTGCTACCAGAACTGCCGATCCGTTCTATATCTCAGAGCAGGCCAAGGCAGACCTTCGGGAAGCTCATAAATACTGGAAGGGCAAAACCACCAGTGAGCTGGCAACTGCTTACATGGCACCGGAAGCAATTCGCGCGATCGACCATAATATCTTCACCCCGGGTAACTATTTCTATAATGGTGTAGGACATGTTACCGTAAAATACTGGGAAGTTCTTGAAATCGGATACGAAGGCATTATGGCGAAAGCACAGGCTGAGCTGGATAAATGCAATGTGGGGGATGGAGATTACGCAGAGCGTTCCCGTTTCCTGGAAGCAGTTATCATGAGCTGCCAGGCAGTGATTGATTATGCAGACAGATATGCAAAGCTTGCCCTTGAAATGGCAGAGAAATGTACAGATCCACAGCGTAAAGCAGAGCTTCTTGTGATTGCATCCAATTGCAGCAAGGTTCCGGCGAAGGGAGCTACCAATTTCTGGGAGGCGTGTCAGTCCTTCTGGTTTGTGCAGCAGCTTCTCCAGATGGAGTCTAGCGGACATTCCATTTCCCCAGGACGTTTCGACCAGTATATGTATCCTTATTATAAGAAGGATATTGAGAGCGGCGCGATTACCAGAACAGCAGCCCAGGAGCTTCTTGATTGCATCTGGGTAAAATTAAATGACCTGAATAAAGTCCGTGATGCTGCTTCCGCAGAAGGCTTCGCAGGCTACAGTCTGTTCCAGAACCTGATCGTAGGAGGTCAGGATAAAGATGGCAATGATGTGACCAATGACCTTTCCTTTATGTGTATTGAGGCATCCATGCATGTACATCTTCCGGCTCCGTCCCTTTCCATCCGTGTATGGAATGGTTCTCCTCATGACCTTCTGATCAAGGCAGCAGAGCTTACCAGAACGGGTATCGGACTTCCGGCTTATTATAACGACGAGGTAATCATCCCGGCACTGCAGAACAGAGGACTTTCCCTGGCAGATGCCCGTGAGTACAATATCATCGGATGCGTAGAGCCTCAGAAAGCAGGTAAGACAGAGGGATGGCATGACGCAGCATTCTTTAACATGTGCCGTCCGCTGGAGCTTGTATTTGGCAATGGTATGGATCAGGGTGAGATGGTTGGTATTCCTACCGGCGATGTTACCCAGATGGAAACCTTCGATGAGTTTTACGATGCTTACAAGAAGCAGATGGAATACTGCATCTCCCTTCTTGTAAATGCAGATAATGCCATCGACGTAGCACATGCAAAGCGTTGTCCGCTTCCGTTCCTTTCCAGTATGATCGATGACTGTATCGCCCTTGGAAAGACAGTGCAGGAAGGCGGCGCAGTTTATAACTTTACCGGTCCACAGGGATTTGGTATTGCAAACATGGCAGATTCTCTTTACGCCATCCGTCAGCTGGTTTATCAGGAAAAGAAGTTCACAATGGAAGAACTGAAAGAAGCTCTTGCATGGAACTATGGCAAAGGATTGGATGAGCAGTCTGTGAAAGAGATCACAACCGGCATCTTAAGAGAGATGACCGAGAGCGGTGCCAAGGTTGATGCGGATACAGCAGCTGCAGTTTTGAAATCTGTTATGAATGCCCAGATGGCACCTGAGAAGATGGCTAGATATCAGGAAATTCACGACATGATCGCAGAAGTTCCGAAATTCGGAAATGACATTCCGGAGGTTGACTACTTCGCAAGAGACGTAGCTTACACATACACAAGACCGTTACAGAACTTTAAGAACCCAAGAGGCGGACAGTATCAGGCGGGACTTTATCCGGTATCTGCAAACGTACCTCTTGGTGGACAGACTGGTGCTACACCAGATGGAAGATATGCACATACTCCGGTTGCAGACGGTGTTTCCCCATCCGCTGGCAAGGATGTGAACGGACCTACTGCAGCAGCAAGCTCTGTTGCGAAACTGGATCACTTCATCGTATCCAATGGTACTCTGTTCAATCAGAAATTCCATCCGTCAGCATTGTCTGGACGTGAGGGTCTTGAGAAGTTCGTTGCACTGATCCGTTCCTACTTCGATCAGAAGGGAATGCATATGCAGTTTAACGTTGTAAGCAGAGAGACACTGCTTGATGCACAGGCACATCCGGAGAACTATAAGCATCTGGTTGTACGTGTGGCTGGTTACAGTGCACTGTTTACTACACTTTCCAAATCTCTGCAGGATGACATTATCAGAAGAACTGAGCAGGGATTCTAAAAAGAAAGTCAGCAGACTCTTATGCAGGAGAGTTATAATTGCCCCATAGCTCACTTCTTAGCGAGATGATAAGTGTGGCTGTGAATGGGAACTTTCTGCGAAAAATATAAATGGAATTGCTGGTGGCTTCGTTAAGAGAAGTCTGCTGGCACTTCCGTATAATGGAGAAATCTATGGAATATTTAGACACTACAGGACGTATTTTCGACGTCCAGCGCTATTCCATCCATGACGGTCCTGGAATCCGTACCATTGTGTTTTTGAAAGGCTGTGTGCTCAGATGTCAGTGGTGCTGCAATCCGGAATCCCAGGAATATAAGATCCAGACAATGAAAACTCCAGACGGCGTGAAGACCATGGGACGAGACGTAACGGTCCGCGAGATGATCGAACTGGTAGAGAAGGATCGCCCATACTACTACCGTTCCGGCGGCGGAATGACACTTTCCGGCGGCGAATGTCTCTGTCAGCCGGAATTTGCCCGTGACCTTCTTCGCGCAGCGAAAGAGCGTGGAATTAATACAGCTATCGAGAGTATGGCTTGTGTTCCCTGGAAAAATATAGAGATGGTACTGCCTTATCTGGATACTTACCTGATGGATATCAAGCATACCAATCAGGAGAAGCATAAGCAGTTTACAGGCAAGCCCAATGGACTGGCTCTGGAGAACGCCAGAAAGGTAGCTCTTTCTGGCCAGACCAATCTGGTGATTCGTGTACCTGTCGTTCCAACGTTCAATGACAGTGTGGAGGAAATCAAGTCTATTGCTTCCTTTGCATCTACATTGCCAGGTGTGAAGAAGATTCACCTTCTTCCATATCACCGTCTGGGACAGGATAAGTACGACTGGCTTGGAAGAGAATACAAGCTGCCGGAGATACTTCCTCCAGAACCGGAGCATATGGAACTTTTGAAAAAAGCAGTGCATTCCGTCTGTGATCTGGATTGCCAGATAGGTGGATGAAATACTATTTTATGTAAAAATTTTGAAGAAAGACATTGTGTGGAGAAATCTGTACAGTGTCTTTTTTTGCGCGCATTTCTTATTTAATGTGTTGGGAGGGTGAAAAGTTCTTCAGGAGGGACACATTTGAACAACTTTCAACACACTAAAAGAAAGCCTTTTTCATACATGCTCCAGGAAAAGAAATTGGAAAAAGATTTGCTTAAATTATAATTTTTTTGTATGATAGGTGGTATAATAAATACTTGATGAATTTATATCAACTATTTAAAAAAGCGGAGAAAGAAAACTTTATAAAGACAGTTAGATTGATTGCGGTAAAATCTGGCTGGTGCAAAATACTACAGCATAAGGAGAAAAAGAATGAGAGGACTATACTCATCAAAGACAAAAATCAGACACCAGATTTTTACTGAGATTGCCCGGCTTGCCTATGAGGGCGACATTGAGAAAGAGATGGATGATCTTCCGTACAAAATTCTTCCAGGAGAGATTGCAACATATCGTGACAGTATTTTTCTGGAGAGAGCTATCGTAGGAGAGAGACTGCGTGTGGCAATGGGACTGCCTCTTCGAAACATTTCCGAGCATGCGCCAATTTCCAAGGGCGTAGAAGCCAGCTTGATCGAAGAGAAATATTATGAGCCGCCCCTTATCAATATTATTAAATTTGCCTGCAACTCCTGTCCGGAGAAGCGTGTGATCGTCACAGAGGGCTGCCAGGGCTGTCTGGAACATCCTTGTCAGGAGGTCTGTCCCAAGCAGGCCATCCACATGGAAAACGGGCGGTCTGTGATCGATCAGGAGAAATGCATCAAATGTGGAAAGTGTCTGGAATCCTGTCCATATAATGCCATTATCAAGCAGGAGCGTCCGTGTGCCAAGGCCTGTGGAATGAATGCCATCCATTCAGACGAGTATGGAAGAGCAGAGATCGACTATGATAAGTGTGTTTCCTGTGGAATGTGCCTGGTAAGCTGTCCGTTCAGTGCCATTGTAGATAAGGGACAGATTTATCAGACCATTATGGCATTAAAAAGTGATACACCAGTTTATGCCATTGTAGCGCCGGCTGTGGCAGGTCAGTTTGAACCGGAATTGAAGAATACCCAGCTTCGGGGAGCTTTTAAAGCGCTTGGATTTACGGATATTAAGGAAGTGGCTGTGGGTGCAGATCTTTGTACCATTGAGGAGGCTAAGGACTTCATGAAGGAAGTGCCAGAGAAAATTCCGTTTATGGGAACCTCCTGTTGCCCGGCATGGTCGGTTATGGCAAAAAAGACGGTTCCACAGCTTGCCAACTGCATTTCCATGGCGCTTACTCCCATGGTACTGACTGCCAGACTTCTGAAGCAGGAAGAGCCAGACTGCAAGATCGTGTTTGTAGGACCATGTGCAGCCAAGAAGCTGGAGGCAAGCCGTAAGTCGGTTCGAAGCTATGTGGACTTCGTTCTCACCTTTGAAGAGGTGAAAGGCATGTTTGATGCTAAGGATGTTGATTTCGCCAGCCTTCCGGAGGAAGAGCCTCTTACCCAGGCCAGTAGTGACGGTCGTGGCTTCGCTGTTAGCGGCGGTGTGGCAGCCGCAGTTGTGAAAGCTGTAAAGCGAATGGATCCGGATCGCGAGGTGAAGGTAGTCAGTGCTAACGGACTTCAGGAGTGTAAAAAGATGCTGATGGCAGCCAAAGCAGGGAAATACAACGGATATCTGCTGGAAGGCATGGCGTGTCCTGGCGGCTGCATAGCAGGTGCCGGAACGGTGCAGACTGTAAAGAAGGCGGGAGTGGCACTGGAGAAGATGAAGAAGGAAGCGTCTTTTGAAGAATGTATGGATACTTCATTTGGCGGGGAACTGGAGAAACTGGAAGAGCTGTAAAATTATTTAGCCGAGCTGCTTGAAAATAAAGAATACATGAGAAGGAGAAAAGCAAAAATGCGTGCATACGAACGTTTATTAAATTATGTGAAAGTATATACCACAAGCGAGGATGAGCAGGAGAACGTGCCATCCACCAGCCGTCAGTTTGACCTGGGAAACCAGCTGGCAGAGGAACTGAAAAAAATAGGGGTTCAGGACGTGCACATTGATGACAAGTGCTATGTTTATGGCGTGATCCCGGCTACAGAAGGCTTGGAAGAGAAACCAGCCATCGGCTTTATCGCACATATGGACACAGCACCTGATTTCTCCGGAGAAAACGTAAATCCACAGATCATCCCGGAGTACGACGGCGGTGATGTAAAGTTGGGAGACAGTGAATATGCTCTTACCTTGAAAGATTTCCCACATCTGGCATCTTTAAAAGGAAGAACCCTGATCACCACCGACGGAAGCACCCTTCTTGGTGCAGATGACAAGGCTGGTGTGGCTGAGATCATGACTATGGCAGAGCAGGTGATCACAGAGAACATTCCTCATGGAAAAATCTGTATCGGCTTTACCCCGGATGAAGAAGTGGGCCGCGGCGCAGACTTCTTCGATGTAGAAGACTTTGGAGCAGATTTTGCCTATACTGTAGATGGCGGTGCGGAGAATGAGATCGAGTATGAGAACTTCAATGCCGCAGGTGCGAAAGTAAAGATCAAAGGCTTTTCTGTACACCCGGGCAGCAGTAAGAACACCATGATCAATGCAGCCCTGGTTGCCATGGAGTTCAATAACATGCTTCCGGCAGGAGATACCCCAGCGAACACAGAAGAGTATGAGGGATTTTTCCATCTCTGTGAAATGAGCGGAGATGTGTCTTCTGCAAGCCTTGACTACATTATCCGTGACCACGACAGCGCCATGTTCGCCTGCCGCCAGGAGCTGATGAGACATATCGTCAAGCTTCTCAACGAGAAATACGGCGAAGGTACCGTAACCCTCATCATCAAAGAACAGTACCGCAACATGAAAGAGAAGATCGAGCCTTGCATGCACCTGATCGATAACGCCAAGAAAGCCGTCCAGCAGTCCGGGCTGAATCCTAAGACAGTTGCAATCCGCGGCGGCACAGATGGCGCAAGGCTTTCCTTCATGGGACTGCCCTGTCCGAACCTTGGAACCGGCGGCTATGCCTTCCACGGACCATGCGAACACATTACCGTTGAAGGAATGGATTATGCTGTGGAGAATCTGAAGAATATTGTGAAGCTGTACGCCTGCTGATTCGGGTAGGAAAAAAGCATTGGTGAGATATATAATTTTTTAAACATGCTTTAGAAAAAAGCATCTGTCGAATCGTAACCGACAGGTGCTTTCTTCTTCTCAAAATTTAAACAAAATTTTACATAGCTAAGACAACAACATGCTTTTTTCCCCTTATAATTATCCTGAGAAAAAAGCTAAAAAGGATAAAAAGGAGAACTGATCTACTTGAAGTACCAGGAAATTGTAAATAATAAGGAAATTAATGCATATCTGAAAAAGGGAGACGCCAATCTGGGGACAATGGGATTTACAGAAGTAACCTACATAAAATCATACAAAACAGAGCCCCTATATTTATGCAATATGTAGAAGCCCCAAAATAATGATAAAAATTAAAAAAAATAGTTGTTAAAAGATTGTCATTGTGGTATCTTAATGAGAGCGGAGAAAACCAATATTTTATGCGGAGACGAAGAGGGAAAAGTCCTTTTGTTGAGAATTGTTTGTCAAGAAACACATAGTGACATGACTTGAACCAGGAAAACAGGAAGAAAATTCTCTGTGTTTCTGGTTTAGGCCATGTCACAAAGCAGAAAATAAAGTTTTTACCCGCTTTTTTTCTAACTGTGATTGTTAAAAAATAAACAAGAAACAAAGGACATCACACAGGGAAAACCAACCAATCCCACGGAAAAATAACAAAACAGAGGGAAAAGTTGACACAATCCCACACCCCCCATGAAAGGAGTTTTTTATGAGCAGCAAAATTACCATTATCGGAGCTGGAAGCGTTGGCTCCACTATTGCTTACACACTGGCACACGACGAGATCGCTTCCGAGATTGTTCTGATCGACATCAACAAGGAGAAGGTTGAAGGAGAGGTTATGGACATTGAGCAGGGAACCTGCTTCAGAAGCCCTGTATCTCTGGTGGCAGGAGATTACGCAGATGCCAAAGATTCAGACATCGTGATCATTACTTCCGGAATCGCCCGTAAACCAGGACAGACACGAATTGAGCTTACTCAGACAAACGTAAACATTCTGAAGAGCATCACTCCTCAGATCGTAAAAGAAGCTCCAGACGCAAAGTATATTATCGTAAGCAACCCGGTAGACATTATGACCTATGTATTTACCAAGATTTCCGGTCTTCCGGAGAATCAGATCATGGGATCAGGAACTATTCTTGATACAGCAAGACTTCGCTATGGACTTTCCGAGCACTTCAAAGTAGCCCAGGGAAATATCCACGCTTACGTTTTTGGCGAGCACGGCGACACATCCTTCATTCCATGGACAGGCGCTTACATTTCCGGTCTCAGCACAGATGAGTATTATGAAGAAATGAAAGCTCACGGCAAGGATGTGAAACCTCTGGATAAAGAAGCCATGCTGGAATATGTACAGAAATCCGGCGGAAAAGTTATTGCAAAGAAAGGTGCAACCTTCTATGCAGTATCTGCTACCGTTTGCCAGCTGGTAGGTCTGATCCTGGCAGCTTCCGATTCCCTTGCAACTGTATCCTCCATGCTTCACGGTGAGTATGGAATCGAAGATGTGTGCCTGAGTACCCTTACTCTTGTAGGACCAAATGGAATCCAGGGAAAAGTTCAGATGCGTATGAATAAAGAAGAAGTTGCACTGCTGAAAAAGAGTGCTGATGCCCTGAAAGAAGTAATCGCACAGATCGAACTGTAAGGACCAGGTTTTGTTGTCTGCATTTTACCGGAAAAATCAATTCCCAGTGCAGAGCACAAGACTTTATATTTAACTATACCAGCAAAGACATCCCGGCTTCTATCGTGGAAAGCGGTAAGTCGGGTTCCACTTTGCGAAAGCAACCCAAATAGCTGCTGTTTACATATGTGAATTTAGAAAAACACATTTAGTGAACAGTAACAAGAAAGGAACAAGAAGCATGAAGTACAGTTATTATCCAGGATGTACCCTGAAGAATAAGGCAAAAGATCTGGATGCCTATGCCAGAGCTTCTGCAAAAGCACTGGGCTTCGAAATGGAAGAGATAGAAGACTGGCAGTGCTGCGGCGGCGTATATCCTCTTGGCAGCGATGAGATTGCCACCAAACTTTCTTCCGTCCGGGCTTTAAATGACGCAAAAGAAAAAGGACAGGATCTGATTACAGTCTGTTCAGCCTGTCATCATGTGCTCAAACGTGTGAACGACGACATGAAAAACGTGGACGACATCCGCACCAGAGCAAATAATTATCTGAAACTGGATACTCCATATGAAGGAGAGACAAATGTCCTTCATTATCTGGAAGTACTCCGTGATGAAGTTGGATTTGATGAGATTAAAAAGAAAGTGGTAAATCCTTTAACCGGCAAAAAAATCGGTGCATATTATGGCTGCCTTCTTTTAAGACCAGGAAAGATCATGTCATTTGATAATCCGGAGAATCCAACCATTATGGAAGACTTCATCCGTGCCCTTGGCGCAGAACCTGTGGTATACCCATACCGCAATGAGTGCTGCGGCGGCTACATTTCCCTGAAAGAAAAAGAAATGGCACAGAATATGTGCGAGAAAATCATGGACAGTGCAAAGGGCTTTGAAGCAGATATGCTGATCACAGCCTGTCCACTTTGCATGTATAACCTGAAAAAGAACGGAACCGGCGATCTTCCTGTTTACTATTTTACAGAACTTCTTGCAGAAGCTCTCGGAGTAAAAGAGGAGGTGGCGAAGTAATGGCTTATACATATGGAAATACTCAGAATGCGGCAGAGCGAATCAAAGAAATTTCCGGAGTAAATCCCCTGAAATGTATGAAATGCGGAAAATGCTCCGCAACCTGTCCTGCATTTAACGAGATGGATATCAAGCCTCACCAGTTTGTAACTTATGTACAGAACGGTGATATTGAAGCACTGGCACAGTCAAAATCCCTTTGGAAATGTCTTTCCTGTTTTGCATGCGTGGAGCGTTGCCCAAGAGATGTAAAACCGGGAAAACTGATCGATGCAGCCAGACAGCTGGTTGTTCGTGAGCGTGAACAGAACTATCTGACCGCAGACGAAATTCCGGAGCTGCTTGATGAAGACACACCGCAACAGCTGCTGGTAAGTGCATTCAGAAGATACAGGAGGTGAAAAACAGGTGCAGAGAATAGGTGTATTCGTATGTCATTGTGGTACCAATATTGCAGCCACAGTTGATGTAAAAAAAGTAGTAGAGATGGCAGCAAAAGAGCCGGGCGTTGTTCATGCGGAAGATTATCAGTACATGTGCTCCGAAGCAGGACAGGCCAAGATCATTAACGCCATCCATGAAAAAAATCTGACAGGAATCGTAGTCTGTTCCTGTTCCCCGCGTATGCATGAGGCTACCTTTAGAAAGGCAGCACAGAAAGCGGGCTTAAACCCATATATGGTAGAGATTGCCAATATCCGTGAGCATTGCTCCTGGATCCACAAGGATATGGAAGAGGCTACCTTAAAGGCAGTGATCCTTGCAAGAGCCGCAATCGCAAAAGTAAATCTGGATGCTCCTCTTCAGCCAGGCGAGAGCCTTGTAACCAAACGAGCTCTTGTAATCGGCGGAGGTATTGCAGGAATCCAGTCAGCTCTTGACATTGCAGAGGCTGGTTATGAGGTTGATATTGTGGAGAAGCTTCCAAGTATTGGTGGAAGAATGTCCCAGCTGGACAAAACCTTCCCAACTCTGGACTGCTCTGCATGTATCCTCACCCCGAAGATGGTAGAGGCAGCAGCACATGAGAAAATCAACATCTATACATACAGTGAGGTTGAGAAGGTAAGCGGCTTTGTAGGTGACTTCACCGTTGATATCCGCAAGAAAGCAAGAAGCGTGGATATGAGCAAATGTACCGGATGTGGCGTTTGTTCTGAGAAATGTCCGTCCAAGAAAAATCCAAACGAATTTAACCGCGGTCTGAACAACAGAAGTGCTATCTATATTCCGTTCGCTCAGGCTATCCCAAATGTTCCGGTAATCGACCGCGAGCATTGTACCAAATTCAAAACAGGAAAATGCGGTGTCTGCTCCAAGGTTTGTGCTGCAGGTGCAATTGATTATGAGCAGAAGGATGAAATAGTTACACAGAAATACGGTGCAATCGTGGTTGCAACCGGTTTTGACGTGATTCCGCTGGATAAATATGATGAGTACGCTTACAGCCAGAGTAAGGACGTTATCACCTCTCTTGAGCTTGAGCGTATCATGAATGCAGCAGGACCTACAAAGGGTCATCTTGAGAGACTTTCCGATGGAAAAGCTCCGAAAAACATTGTATTTGTACAGTGTGTGGGAAGCCGCTGCTCTGATGAAAGAGGGAAGAGCTACTGTTCCAAGATCTGCTGTATGTACACTGCAAAACATGCAATGCTGATCCGTGACAAATACCCGGATACAAATGTAACTGTTTTCTACATTGACGTTCGTACTCCAGGCAAAAACTTCGATGAGTTCTACAGAAGAGCTGTTGAAGATTACGGTGTAAATTATGTAAAAGGCCAGGTTGGAAAGGTAATCCCACAGCCAGATGGAACTCTTATGGTTCAGGCTTCTGACCTGCTTGAAAATAAACAGATCCTTATGGAGGCTGATATGGTGGTTCTTGCAGCTGCTATCGAGCCAAACAAGGATGTAAGAAAAATTGCAACTATGCTTACCGCAAGTATTGATACCAACAACTTCCTTACAGAGGCACATGCAAAGCTTCGTCCGGTAGAGTCCCCTACAGCCGGTATTTTCCTTTCCGGTGTCTGCCAGGGACCAAAGGATATTCCGGAGACAGTTGCACAGGCTGGTGCAGCAGCGGTGAAGGCGATCGGTCTTCTTGCAAAAGACAAGCTGACCACCAACCCGTGTACGGCACATTCTGATGAGCTTCTTTGCAACGGATGCTCCCAGTGTGCAAATGTGTGTCCGTATGGTGCGATTTCTTATGAGGAAAAACAGGTAAATGACCACGGAATCCGTGAGACAAGAAGAATCGCTGTAGTAAACAATGCTCTTTGCCAGGGCTGTGGTGCATGTACTGTAACATGTCCGTCCGGGGCAATGGATCTCCAGGGATTCTCCAACAGACAGATTTTAGCGGAGGTAGATGCAATATGTCGATAGAAGCAAAAGAAGAATTCAGACCGAAGATCGTGGCATTCTGCTGTAACTGGTGCAGCTACGCAGGCGCAGACCTTGCAGGAAGCAGCCGTCTTTCTTATCCGGCTGATGTAAAGATCATTCGTGTACCATGCTCCTGCCGTGTAAATCCAATGTTCATCCTCCGTGCCTTTGAAAAAGGTGCTGACGGCGTGATTATGTGCGGCTGCCATCCGGGAGACTGCCACTACACAACCGGAAACTATTATGCGAGAAGACGTATGACACTTCTTTTCTCCATGCTGGACTTCATTGGTGTGGAAAATGGCCGTACCCGTGTTGAGTGGGTATCTGCCGCAGAAGGTGTAAAATTCTCCCAGACCATGAATGAATTTGTGGAAAAAATCCATTCTCTGGGTAAAAACGTCAGATTGGAGGATTTAAGATGCAGGAACTGATCGCTCGTGCAAAAGAACTGCTGGCTGAAGGAACCGTAGCACGTGTTCTTGGCTGGAAAGCCGGAGACCTGCCTTACAATCCGGAAGCAGCATATTTCGAAACAGCAGAAAGCCTGGATGAATTTGTCTACAATGGTTTCTGCGGACAGAACTTAAGTAAAATGATGATCGAGGCTTCCAAATTAGAGGGAAAAACTCTTGTCTGTCTGAAGCCTTGTGATACCTACAGCTTCAACCAGCTGATCAAGGAACACCGTGTAGACCGTGAAAAAGCCTACATTATCGGTGTTGGCTGTAAAGGCAAGCTGGATGTGGAGAAGCTTCGTAAAATGGGCATCAAGGGAATCCAGAGCATTTCAGGCGCTGAGCTTACCGATGATTGTGAAACACTTAACGTTTCAACAATCTACGGTGACAAAATAGTTGCTTACAAGGATGCAATGCTGGAGCGCTGCCATGTATGCAAAGGAAAAGAGCATATGATTTATGATGAGATCATCGGCGAATCCAAGGATACAAAGGATGCAGACCGTTTTGCAGAGGTGGAGAAAATTGAGAAGATGAGCCCGGAAGAGCGCTTCGCATTTTTCCAGAAGGAGCTGAGCAAATGTATCCGCTGCAATGCCTGCCGCAATGCATGTCCAGCCTGCAGCTGTCGTAAATGTGTATTCGACAGCACCAAGTTTGACAGTGCGCAGAAGGCAAATGTGGATTCCTTTGAAGAAAAAATGTTCCACATTATCCGTGCATTCCACGTTGCAGGAAGATGTACAGACTGTGGTGAGTGCAGCCGTGTCTGCCCGCAGGGGATTCCGCTTCACCTGTTTAACCGTAAATTTATCAAAGATATTGATACCTTCTACGGCGAATATCAGGCAGGAGCAGATGCTGAGTCAAAAGGCCCGCTGACCAGCTTTACATTTGATGATGTAGAGCCAGGTGTAGTGGCAGAAAGGGGATAATGTATGTATAAGATTGAAAAAGAAAATCTGGAAGCATTATTCCGGAAAATCGCAGAAAGCCAGGATCTGATCCTTCCAATCAAAAAGGCAGGACAGACCAACTTCGGCCTTTGGAGTGAGGGAGAAGAGGCAGACCTTGAGACCTTGAAAACCGTAAAATCCGGCAAAGATGCCTTTTTCCCACAGAGCGAAACACTTTACACCTGTGTTCGTGATGGAAAGAAGCTGACCGTAGAGCCGGAAGAGCTGAGAAGTCGTCCTTTCGTTGTATTTGGCATGAAGGCCTGCGATGTAAAAGGTGTTGCAGTTCTGGATAAGGTTTTCCTTGCAGATCCTGTTGATACATTTTACGCAGCAAGAAGAGATCATGGAACTATCGTTGCCATGGCTTGTCACGAGCCGGAGGAATCCTGCTTCTGTAAGGTTTTTGGAACAGATGCAGCAGATCCGGAAGCAGATGCCGACGTAAAAGGCATTGCCGATGTAGCAGCCTGGATGGTGGAGGGAAGCCTTTACTGGAAAGCTCTTACTGAAAAAGGAGAGGCTCTTACAGAAGCAGTAAAAGAACTTCTTATCCCGGCCGACGACGATCAGGTAAAAGTGGATGCGGAAAAAGAGGCAATCAGAGCCATTGTGGAAAAACTTCCATACACCCATCTTTCCCTGGAAGGCTGGGATGGAAACGCCACAGATGAGAAGTTTAATTCTCCTGTCTGGGAGACCTTATATAAACCATGTCTGGCATGCGGAACCTGTACCTTTGTATGTCCGACCTGCCAGTGCTACGACATTAAGGATTACGACACAGGACACGGTGTAAAGCGTTACCGCTGCTGGGATTCCTGTATGTATTCCGATTTCACAATGATGGCTCACGGAAATAACCGTACCAGCCAGATGCAGAGATTCCGTCAGAGATTTATGCACAAGCTTGTATATTTCCCTGCTAATAACGACGGTATGTACTCTTGTGTAGGCTGTGGCCGCTGCGTGGAAAAATGTCCGTCATCTTTAAATATCGTAAAGGTGATCAAGGCTTTTGAAAAGCATGGAGGTGAAAAGTAATGAGCGAGTGTACCTGTCATAAAAATTATACTCTGGATACTCTGATCCCGCAGGTTGGCGTGATCACAGATATTCATGAGGAGACTCCGGATGTAAAAACATTCTGTGTAACAGCACCGGATGGAGGAAAGCTTTTTGAACATATGCCTGGACAGTGTGCCATGGTTTGTGCTCCTGGTGTAAGCGAAGGTATGTTTTCCATTACTTCCTCTCCTACAAATAAAGAGTATCAGGAATTCAGTATTAAGAAATGTGGTGAGCTGACCTCTTATCTTCACAGCCTTCAGGTGGGAGATGAGATCACAGTCCGTGGACCATACGGAAACCATTTCCCGGTAGAGGATAAGTTGAAAGGCAAAAATCTTCTCTTTATCGCCGGAGGTATCGGTCTTGCACCACTTCGTTCCGTGATCAATTACGTGCTGGACAACCGTGATGACTACGGCACTGTAGACATCCTCTACGGTTCCCGTTCCGCAGACGATCTTGTAAAATTAAAAGAGATCCAGGAAGTGTGGATGAATGCAAAAGACGTAAACGTCTACCTGACCATCGACCGTGAGCAGGAAGGCTGGGACGGACATGTAGGCTTCGTACCAACCTATTTGAAAGAAATCGGCTTCGACACCAACAAAGTCGCATTAGTCTGCGGACCGCCGATCATGATCAAATTCGTACTTCAGGGCCTTGAGGAGCTTGGATTTACAAGAACCCAGGTTTACACAACACTGGAGCTTCGCATGAAGTGCGGTATTGGTAAATGCGGACGCTGCAACATTGGATCTAAATATGTCTGCAAAGACGGTCCGGTATTTAGAATGGACGAGATTGACCAGTTACCTGACGAGTACTAAGTAAACCCAAAAGTTTCAGTAAATACAAGGGGGATTTTTATGACATTGGCAGATACAGCTCATGGATCAGACTGGATACTCTGGGTCGTCTTTGCTGTCTTTGTAATTTTGACCATTGCTTTACTAAGTGGTCATGGCAGCAAATTTATTTCTGGCTATAACACTGCTTCAAAAGAAGAGAAAGCCAGATATGATGAGAAAAAGCTGTGCCGTGTATACGGAATTGGAATGGGCGTGATTGCTATTCTCCTTCTGATAACCGGACTATTTGAAAGCTTTTTGCCATCCAGTTTTGTTTATGTGCTATTAGTTTTAATTGTCATAGATGTTGTAATTATTATTATCCTGAGTAACACAATTTGTAAGAGATAGAGTTAGACAATCAGAAGAAAGGAACTCCCAAAATGGAAAATATGGTAAACGTATATTTCTTCGGTAAAAAATACACCGTACCAGCTGACCTGACCATTATGACGGCCATGGAATATGCCGGATACACTTTAAAACGCGGCTGCGGCTGCCGTCACGGCTTTTGCGGCGCCTGCGCCACAATCTACAGAATCAAAGGCGACAACGAACTAAAAACCTGTCTTGCCTGTCAGACACAGGTACAGGAAGGCATGTATGTAGCAAGCATCCCGTTCTTCCCTACAGACAAGAGACTCTACAACATCGAAGACCTTCAGCCAAACCAGCAGGTCATGATGGAGCTCTACCCGGAAATTTACAGCTGTATCGGCTGTAACGCATGTACAAAAGCATGTACCCAGGGCTTAAATGTAATGCAGTACATCGCATATGCACAGAGAGGCGAGCTTGAGAAATGTGCAGAAGAATCCTTTGACTGCGTAAGCTGCGGATGCTGTTCTGTAAGATGTCCGGCAGGTATCTCCCACCCGATGGTAGGTCTTCTTGCAAGACGTCTCACAGGAAAATACATTGCTCCTAAGAGTGAGCATCTTGAAAAACGTGTAGAAGAGATCCATGAAGGCAAATACGATGATCTGATCGAGCAGATCATGCAGAAACCGATCACAGACATGGAAGAACTTTATAACAACAGAGAAATTGAGAAATAAGGAGGGCATAAAAACATGTACGCACCATATCCAGAAAATATGATGGAATCCATCAAAAAGGTAGAGGCTACAAGAGCACAGCGTATGGCAACAGAGCCAAGACGTCTGAGCGCTGATGAGAAAGATGCTCTTCTTAAGAAATTCCATCCAGACTATAACCCGGATGCATTTGCAGAAATCAAAGTAGGACCAAACAAAGGACAGAAGGCACCACTGGAGCTGGCAGAAATGCTTCACTCCGAAAGCCGTCTTCTGAATGAAAAAATTGACCTTAACAAAATCGATTATGATGTAGATGTACTTGTAATCGGCGGCGGCGGTGCAGGCTCCTCCTGTGCCATCGAAGCACACAATGCAGGTGCCAACGTTATGATCGTGACCAAGCTTCGTATCGGTGATGCCAACACCATGATGGCAGAAGGCGGAATCCAGGCAGCTGACAAAGAAAACGATTCTCCTGTACAGCATTATCTGGACTGCTTCGGCGGCGGACATTTTGCTGCAAAACCAGAGCTGGTAAAGAGACTTGTAATGGAAGCTCCGGATGCAATTAAATGGCTGAATGATCTTGGCGTTGAGTTCGACAAAGAAGACGATGGAACCATGATCACCACACACGGCGGCGGAACATCAAGAAAGAGAATGCACGCTGCAAAGGATTATTCCGGATCTGAAATCATGCGTACTATCCGTGACGAGGTTCTGAACCTTGGCATTCCGGTAGTAGAATTTACTTCCGCTGTAGAACTTCTGAAAGATGAAAAAGGACAGACTGCAGGTGCTGTTCTTCTTAATATGGAAACCGGCGATTACTCCGTTGCAAGAGCAAAAACAGTTGTCATTGCAACCGGCGGAGCAGGAAGAATGCACTATCAGGGATTCCCTACCTCTAACCACTACGGTGCAACCGCAGATGGTCTTATACTTGGTTACAGAGCAGGTGCTTCCCTTCTTTATCAGGATTCCATCCAGTACCATCCAACTGGTGCCATTTATCCGTCACAGATCCTTGGCGCACTGGTAACAGAGAAAGTTCGTTCCGTTGGCGCGCAGCTTGTAAATGCAAACGGAGAAGCCTATATTCACCCTCTGGAAACCCGTGACGTCAATGCTTCCGGTGTTATCCGTGAGTGTGAGGAAGGCCGTGGCGTAGAGGTTCCTGGCGGACTGAAAGGTGTATGGCTGGATACTCCGATGATTGAGATCCTTGGAGGAGAGGGAACTATTGAGAAGAGAATCCCGGCAATGTTCCGTATGTACATGAACTATGGCGTTGATATGAGAAAAGTGCCGATCGTAATCTACCCTACTCTGCACTACCAGAATGGTGGTCTGGAAATTGATGGAGATGGATTTACAAAAGAAATCCCGAACCTTCTGGTTGCAGGAGAAGCTGCAGGCGGAATCCATGGAAGAAACAGACTGATGGGCAACTCTCTTCTGGACGTAATCGTATTCGGAAGAAATGCCGGTAAAAAGGCAGCTGCAAAATGCAAAGAGGTAGAGCTTGGGGAAATGAACCTGGATCATATTTACGCATATGAGAAAGAGTTAAAAGCAGCAGGGGCAGAGACCGATAAAGTATCTCCATTACTGCTTCCAAACTATGCCCGTCATGAGCAGAGATAATAACCAGATAGTTAAAAAGAACTTCCGGTACCGTTAAATTGCCGGTATCGGAAGCTTTTTATATAATGTAACAGGATATGTCGCCTTTTGGCGGTATGCCATAAATGAAAGAAGGGAGCTTACCAAAATGCGTGAAGTAGAAGTAAGCAGACTTACAGATGTCATCGAAAAACTCTGTATCGAAGCAAACGAACATCTTCCGGAAGACGTAAAATGCGCTATCAAAACATGCCGCGCATGCGAAGACGGAGAGATTGCCAAGGGTATTCTTGACAATATTATCGAGAATTTTGATATTGCAGATAACGAAAATGTACCGATCTGTCAGGATACAGGAATGGCATGTGTGTTCCTGGAAATCGGACAGGATGTGCACTTTGTTGGCGGAGATCTTACTGATGCCATCAATGAAGGTGTACGCCGCGGATATACAAACGGATATCTTCGCAAATCTGTTGTAAAAGATCCTGTACGTCGTGGAAACACAGGAGACAATACACCGGCTATGATTTATACAGAAATCGTTCCTGGCGATAAAGTGAAGATCACAGTGGGCCCGAAAGGCTTCGGAAGTGAGAATATGAGTATGATCCGTATGTTCAAGCCATCTGCAGGACTTCAGGGAATCAAAGATTTCATTCTGGAAGTCGTTGAGACAGCAGGCCCGAATCCATGCCCTCCGATGGTTGTAGGGGTTGGAATCGGCGGAACCTTTGACAAATGTGCTCTTCTTGCAAAGAAGGCACTGATGCGTCCTCTGGATTCCCACAATCCTGATCCATTCTATGCAGAGCTGGAAGATGAAATGCTGGAGAAAGTAAACAAGCTTGGAATCGGACCACAGGGCTTTGGCGGAAAGACCACAGCCATCGGTCTGAATATTGAGACAATGCCTACTCACATTGCGGGAATGCCATGTGCAGTCAACATCAACTGCCACGTTACCCGCCACAAAACGGAGGTGATCTGATCATGGAAAGAAGACATATTACACTGCCTCTGACGGAAGAACTGGCAAAAACCCTTCACGCAGGAGATCAGGTTCTCCTTACCGGAACCATCTACACATCCCGTGACGCAGGTCACAAGCGTATGTGTGAGGCTCTTGCAAAAGGCGAAAAGATTCCTTTTGATCCAACAGATGCAACTATTTATTATGTAGGTCCAACTCCTGCAAAACCAGGTCAGGTCATCGGATCTGCCGGACCAACTACCAGCGGCCGTATGGATGCCTACGCACCAACCATGATGTCTGTAGGAGCCCGCGGAATGATCGGCAAAGGAGCGCGTCTGCCTGAAGTAGTAGAAGCCATGAAAAAATATCACGGTGTTTACTTCGGAGCCATCGGCGGTGCCGGCGCCCTTCTTGCCAAATGTATCAAAAAAGCGGAGCTTATCGCATACGAGGATCTGGGCGCAGAAGCTCTCCGTAAGCTTTACGTAGAAGATATGCCCCTTGTAGTCATTATCGACAGCGAAGGCAACAATCTTTATGAAGAGGGAAGAAAAGAGTATCTGGAAGCGCATAAAGAAAACTAATAATTGTGACGGAAATCCTGCAGAAAGTCTTTTTCAAATACGCTTCAGGCATATAAGATATATATACTCCACATATCAAAATAGATGTTTACAGAAAGCATTATTTATTCTATAATCTGAAGATATGTATACGAAAGACAAAAGACGAAAGAAGGAGCTTATTATGGACCATCATAAAAGGGTACAGACCTCAGAAGCATTCATAAACAGTGCATTCCTTGCAGTGTCAGGAGGATTTCAGGATGCCTATACCTATTTTACCCGCGATGGCGTTTTCTCCAACGCCCAGACCGGAAACGTGGTACTGATGAGTGAGCGGTTTATGAACGGCGAAGTGAAAGCAGGATTGCATTATCTCATTCCCCTGACCGCATTCTTTCTTGGAGTTCTGTTAGCGGAACGCATTCAGGAAAAATTCCGCTATGCCAGACGCCTTCACTGGCGCCAGGGAATCCTTCTGGTAGAGATCATCCTGCTGTTTCTGGTTGGCTTCATCCCAGGGAACCTGAACGTGCTTGCCACCACCCTGGTATCCTTCTCCTGCGCCCTTCAGGTGCAGACCTTCCGAAAGGTTGAAGGAAATGCCTATGCCAGCACCATGTGTATCGGAAATCTGAGAAGCGGCACTGCCGCTCTTTCCGCTTACATGCGTGAAAGAAAGCCACGCCTGCTTCGTCAAGCCTTATGCTACTTCGCCATTATTTTCCTGTTTGCCATTGGCGCAGGAATTGGCGGCAGACTTTCAATGGCTTACGGCGAAAGAGCCATCTGGGTATCCAGCATCCTGCTTCTCATCAGCTTCCTTTTAATGTTTATTGAGGAAATCGAAGAGGCAGAACACCGCTGGCAGTGAGAAATTAATAAAGCTTCAGTATCTTTACAATTACAAATTATAAAAAACATCCAGTCTCCATATAACGATGGCAGGCTGGATGTTTTTTTACAATATAATCTTTCACAAATTGTGAGGCACATCTTGCAGAAAGTCTTTCTCAAACATGCTCTGCAGTTTAAGATAAAATCCCTGTAGACTGTAAAAACAGAATAAACATCATAACCGGTGCAACAAAGCGGATCATGACGCGGTACAATTTTTTCCTACGGAACTTATCCCCGCTTCTTTCCATTTCGCTAATCACATAATCCGGCGTTACGACCCAGCCGATGAGAATCGTGGAAAGCAGTGCAATAAACGGCATCATAACACTGTTGCTGATGTAATCCATAATATCAAGAAGCTGTCCTACAGAACCGTTCGGAAGCTTCACTTCCACGTAGAAAATACTGTATCCCAAAGCGATAACTGCGGAAGCTGCAAGGTAGATCACAGATAAAACAAGAACTGTTTTTTTACGGCTGGTATGAAAAATTTCCATGCAGTTTGCGGTAATAGATTCCAGTACGGAAATACAGGAAGACAAGGTTGCAAAAATAGCAGTTACGAAAAACAGGATTCCTACGAAGGTACCAGCTTTTCCCATTGCAGAAAATACCTTTGGCAGGGAAATAAACATCAGGCTTGGTCCGGCACCCATTCCCTCAGTGCCGGAAAAAACATATACTGCAGGGATGATCATGGCACCTGCAAGAAAGGCAACACCTGTGTCAAAAATTTCAATCTGATTGATCGCCTTGTTCAGGTTCACTTCAGGTTTTACATAGGAGCCGTAGGTGATCATAATTCCCATGGATACACTGAGTGAAAAGAACAGCTGGCTCATGGCATCCAGCAGAATCTGCAGAAAACGCTGCACAGTCAGTCCCTCAAGGTCAGGCGTCAGGTAGTAAAGAAATCCCTGTAAGCCGGTGCGAAGCTGACCGGAAGCATCCGTATGTGAAATCGTAAGAGAATACACTGCAATCACTACGACCAGAACCAGCAGGACCGGCATCATCCATTTGGATACTTTTTCAATCCCCTTTTCCACGCCATTGTATACAATGAAAGCAGTAACACCCATGAAAAGCAGTGCGAAGATCACCGGTGAAGTGGAAGAGGTGATAAAGGCTGTAAAATAGTCATCTGCGGCAGCTGCCTGTGCCTGACCGGCTATGTATACCACCGCATATTTGGTAATCCATCCGCCGATGACCGCGTAATAGGTCATAATAAGCACTGGTACAAGGAAGGTAAGGATTCCCAGGAACTTCCATCTGGGACGCATCTGGGTATAGGCTCCGATGGCACTCTTCTGTGTACGCCGTCCGATCGCAATATCCGAGGTGAGAAGGGCAAATCCGAAGGTTAGTACCAGAATCAGATAGATAATTAAAAATAAGCCGCCTCCGTCTTTTGCGGCAAGGTATGGGAATCTCCACAAATTTCCCACTCCTACAGCACTTCCGGCTGCAGCCAGGACAAAACCAAGCTGTCCTGAAAAATGGTTTGATTTCTTTTCCATTACATTTGTTTCCCCCTTAATGTTGTAAGAATAGGATAACATATGACAAGATAATAGTAAAACAAATACTTAAATTTTTAGCAAGCAGAAAGGAGTATAAGTTATTGTCCACTTCGTTCACAGCAACACGCTCCGCGATGGCATTGAACATGGCGATACAGATAAGACCATCGAGAGCTTCACGAAAATTCATTCGTTAAGCGATAGCCCCCTTCAATTAAGTTGATAAAATTTAACAAAGTATATCGAGAATATTTCTCTGTATTTACTACAGTGAAAATGGGACTTACAAATGGAAAAATGAATTAAAGTACATAATATAGGACTTATATATAGGGAAATCCATTTTTTACCAGATAAATTGTACTTTATTAAAAGCATTCCCCAAACCGATTGACTAAGAAATAACAATCTCGTATACTACAATCGTTAAACCAATAACAATTCTTCAATATACGCGGAGAACTATAAAATAAAGAAAGAGGTACAAGAATGAAAGATTTTGCACAGTGGGAAGGCTTCGAAGGAAATCGTTGGAAAGAACAGATTAACGTTCGTGATTTTATCCGTCACAATTATACCCCTTATGACGGAGACGATTCTTTCCTGGAAGGCCCGACCGAGGCTACTGACAAACTGTGGGGAAAGCTGCAGGAGTTGCAGAAAGCAGAGCGTGCCAACAATGGTGTGCTTGACATGGAGACAAAGGTTGTCACAGGCCTGACCGCATACGGACCAGGATATATTGCTGAAGACCTAAAGAATCTTGAGAAGGTTGTAGGACTTCAGACAGACAAGCCTCTGAAACGTGCATTTATGCCATACGGCGGAATCAAAATGGCTGAGCAGGCATGCGAAATGTACGGCTACAAGGTAGATCCTCAGATCCACGATATGTTTACAAAATATGAGTTCAAAACACATAACCAGGGCGTTTTTGACATTTATACACCAGAAATGAAAAGAGCACGTCACAGCCACATCCTTACCGGACTTCCGGATACTTATGGACGTGGACGTATAGTTGGCGATTACAGACGTGTGGCTCTGTACGGTATTGACGCTCTGATCGCAGGCAAGGAGAAAGACTTTGCAGACAGCGACCGCCAGGGTATGAGACGTTATGATTTCCAGCTTCGTGAGGAAATCGCAGATCAGATCCGCGCTCTTAAAGGAATGAAAGAGATGGCAAAGGTCTATGGTTATGATATTTCAGAGCCTGCAAAGAATGCTCATGAGGCATTCCAGTGGCTGTACTTTGGATATCTTGCAGCAATTAAGACCCAGAATGGTGCTGCAATGAGTGTTGGACGTATCTCCACATTCCTTGATATCTATATTGAAAGAGACCTTAAGAATGGCGTGATCACTGAGAAAGAGGCACAGGAGCTTGTTGACCACATGGTAATGAAATTCCGTATGGTTAAATTTGCAAGAATTGAGTCCTACAACCAGCTGTTCTCCGGTGACCCGGTATGGGCAACTCTTGAGGTTGCAGGTATTGGTGTTGACGGACGCCACATGGTTACCAAGAATGACTATCGTTTCCTTCATACTCTTGAGGATATGGGACCGGCTCCGGAGCCAAACCTTACTGTTCTTTATTCTTCCAAGCTGCCGGAAAACTTCAAGAAATATGCTGCTAATATTTCTGTTACAACAAGTTCTATCCAGTATGAGAACGATGATGTTATGCGTCCGGTATGGGGCGATGATTATTCCATCTGCTGCTGTGTATCTGCTACTGAGACTGGTAAGGAAATGCAGTTCTTTGGAGCTCGTGCAAACCTTGCGAAATGCCTCCTTTATGCGATCAACGGTGGTGTGGATGAGAAGTTAAAGACTCAGGTAGGACCGGAGTACAAGCCGATCACTTCCGAGTATCTTGATTATGATGAGGTTATGCAGAAATATGACCAGATGATGGACTGGCTGGCTCATCTGTATGTAGGAACTCTGAACATGATCCACTATATGCATGATAAATATTACTATGAGGCAGCTGAGATGGCGCTTATCGATACCAAGGTTGAGCGTTCTTTTGCAACAGGTATTGCTGGATTTTCACATGTAGTAGATTCTCTGTCTGCTATTAAGTATGCGAAGGTAAAAGCTATCCGTGATGAGGATGGAATTACCACTGATTTCCAGGTTGAGGGTGATTTCCCACGCTATGGTAATGATGATGACAGAGCAGATGAGATTGCAAGAAATCTGCTTTCCACCTTCATGGATAAACTGAAACACATCCATACCTACCGTGATTCCAAGCCAACCACTTCTATTCTTACCATTACTTCTAACGTTGTTTATGGTAAAGCTACCGGAGCTCTTCCGGATGGAAGAAAGGCTGGAGAGCCTCTGGCACCTGGAGCAAACCCATCTTACGGAGCAGAGCAGAACGGACTTCTTGCTTCCCTGAACTCTGTTGCAAAGCTTGACTATGAGGATGCACTGGATGGAATTTCCAATACACAGACCATTAATCCGGAAGCTCTTGGACATAGTGATGAAGAGCGTACAGATAATCTGGTACATGTACTGGACGGATATTTCAACCAGGGTGCACATCACCTGAACGTAAATGTATTTGGCAAAGAGAAACTGATCGATGCTATGGAGCATCCGGAAAAAGAGGAGTATGCAAACTTCACTATCCGTGTTTCCGGTTATGCAGTTAAGTTTATCGATCTGACAAGAGAGCAGCAGTTGGATGTTATTGCCAGAACCTGCCACGACAGAATGTAAGTCTGATATTTTAAAATAGTATCGGCGAAACAAAAGGGCATGCAATACAATATATGTTAGAGGTTGCATGTCCTTTTTATAAATATGAATGCAAAGGAATTAGAAATGTTAAAAGGCTATGTTCATTCTCTGGAGAGCTTCGGGTCTGTGGACGGACCTGGAGTGAGATATGTGATTTTTCTTTCTGGCTGTGCTATGCGTTGCCAGTTCTGCCATAATCCGGATACCTGGAATATGACAGATGGAAAAGAGTACACTACGGATCAGCTTTTGAAGACAGCACTTCGGTTTAAGTCTTACTGGGGAGATAAGGGTGGTATCACGGTGAGCGGCGGGGAACCACTTTTGCAGATGGATTTTCTCACAGAGCTTTTCCGTAAGGCAAAGGAAGCGGGAGTCCATACTACTTTGGATACCAGCGGAAATCCTTATACGACTAAGGTGCCGTGGCATTCTAAGTGGCTGGAGCTGATGAAGTATACAGATCTTCTGCTTCTGGATATCAAGCAGATCAATGAGCAGGAGCATGTGAAGCTTACCGGGCAGACCAATACGAATATTCTTGCCATGGCCCGTGAGCTTTCGGATATGGGTAAGCCTGTTTGGATCCGGCATGTGTTAGTACCGGGGGGCAGTGACAAGGATGAGTATCTGCACCAGCTGGCGGATTTTATCCATACACTGAAAAACGTTGAGCGCGTGGAAGTTCTTCCGTATCATACTCTTGGCATTTTTAAATGGGAAAAGCTGGGGATTCCTTATCCGCTGGAGGGCGTGAAACCTCCAACGCAGGAGAGGATTGATAATGCCAGACGGATTCTTGGGGCGATTTAAGAGCGTGAAAGAAAGTAAATAAAACTCCTTAAGGGGAGGCCGTTGCGGACTGGAAATGAGTTCGCAATGGCCTCTTTTAAGTTGCTATTTAGTTGGTTAAAAGTTCTTCAGGAGGGACGCATTTGGACAATGTGTATTACTCACTCGCCGGCGCAACGCTCCAGCGAACTAATCGCTAACTGCGACTAATGCGTTCGGGAGAGCCCTCACGCATAA
>ENA-ORUQ01000124-ORUQ01000124.1-human-gut-metagenome-genome-assembly--contig:-NODE-124-length-84508-cov-8.725670_pt1 | contig 84508 bp, 61 predicted proteins | sample MGYA00242081_ERZ509211 | MGnify/ENA primary metagenome ERZ509211 (study PRJEB26280, sample SAMEA2338785) | human gut metagenome | biome: human gut; feature: human-associated habitat; material: faeces...
AATACTTTGTGTATGAATTAGTTGGCTAATTTTATACTATTTACTGAATGTCCCTACCCATCGCCGAGAAGGAAAGTGGCTTGCCTTATCTGCTCTTCAGGCTGTTGTCATGGAGGCACATGTTCCACCCCCTTGGGGACAGACCGAAATCCATCCAATTCAGGAGGACTGTACAAACAAAAACAGAGGCTGCTTCCGTTCAGAAACAGCCTCCGTCATACTATCTGCGCCAATCAGTCCTGTTCAGGAGCAATCAGTTTATATCCTTTTCCGTGGATGTTGATGATTTCGATAGACGGGTCTTCCTTCAAGTGCTTACGCAACTTGGTGATATACACGTCCATACTTCTTGCATTGAAGTAGTTGTCATCAATCCAGATGGTCTTCAGAGCGAAGTCACGCTGCAGGATTTCGTTGGCATGCGCGCACAACAGTCCCAGCAGTTCCGATTCCTTCGTAGTCAGCTTGGTCTGCTTCTCTCCGATAGACAGAATCTGCTTCTGTGTATCGAAAGTAAAGCGTCCGATCTTGTATACGCTGCTTTCCTTGTTTCTCTTTCCGCGTACACGACGCAAAATAGCCTCGATACGGAATGTCAGCTCTTCCATGCTGAACGGTTTGGTAATATAGTCGTCTGCACCAATCTTGAAACCTTCCAGAATATCTTCTTTCAACGTCTTGGCCGTAAGGAAAATGATAGGAATCTCCGCATTCGCCTGACGAATCTCTTGCGCCAGTGTGAATCCGTCTTTCTTAGGCATCATTACATCCAACACACACAAATCATATTTACTCTTCAGAAACGCCTTATACCCTGCTTCTCCGTCAGGAAACAACTCTGCTGCATATCCCTTAGCCTGTAAATATTCTCTTAACAACATGCCAAGATTTTCGTCATCTTCGCACAATAAAATACGCAATTTCTCGTCCATATCATTCATCTTTAAATAAAGGTAATACAATTATAAATTTCGTTCCCACATTCAGCTCACTCTCGGCACGTATCGTACCCTTGTGGTCTGTAATGATTTTCTTCACATAGGCCAAGCCCAATCCAAAGCCTTTCACATCGTGCAAATTGCCTGTATGAACCCGGTAGAACTTTTCAAATATCTTTTTCAAATTTTCTTTCTTAATACCGATTCCGTTGTCCTCTATCGAGATATGCAACTTGTTCGACTCGTTCCAGGTGCGTACCTTCAGGTGGATGTTGACATCCGGTTTCTTGTACTTCAACGCATTGTCGAGCAGGTTGAAGATCACATTGGTAAAGTGCATCTCATCCACGAAGATAAACGGATCGTCAGCGTCAAAGGCCACATCCAGCGTACCGTTGCAGTTCTCTACCTTGAGGCGGAAGGTATTCGTAACCCCGTAAATCAGTTCGTTGGCATCTACCTCCTTCTTCTTCAGCGTCGCTTTCTGACGCTCGAACATCGACATCTGGAGCACCTTTTCCACCTGGAAGCGCAAGCGTTTCGTCTCGTCGTTGATGACTCCCGAAATGTGCTTGAACATTGCCGGAGATTTACCCACAGCCGGGTCGTTCAGCATCTGGGCAGCCAGCGAGATGGTAGAAATCGGAGTCTTGAACTCATGAGTCATGTTATTGATGAAGTCGTTCTTGATCTCCGTCAGCTTCTTCTGCCGGAAGATGATGTATATCGTAAAGATAAACGTAACCAGCAGCACCAGGGTGAAAATGATGGAAGGAATCATGAATCTTACCGAACTGAAGATGTAATTATCCATGGTCGGGAAGAAAATGTTCACAAATCCCATCTTTGCCGGAGGGTCTTTCTCGAACAGCAGTCTTGAATAGATTTTCTCATTGTCGTAGCTGTAGTCCGAACAGCGGTACACTTCCTTTCCGTCGCGGTCTGTCACGGTAAAATGATAAGGAATATCAATACCGTTGTTCAGCAGTTCCGCCTTCAGGAAATGGTCGAGCTGCTTGAAGTTGACCCGTTCGTTCAGCGGCTTGTCGCTTGCCGTATACAGAATGTTGTATACCACCTCATCCAGCAAGGCACGCTGATAGATGTAACGCTCCTTCAGAATCTCCTGCAGGGCGCGGGAAGTCTGCGGAATGTTCTTTCCGGTAGAAATGATCACCTTCGGAATTTTGGAAGGCCGGTTGATGATGGTCTTCAGTTCAAAAGAAGAGAAGGTACTTCCATCGGGAGCCGTCACCGTATACTGATGGCGCTCTACCGTATTGCTTTCAGTCGTACTACCCGACTGCTGCATCTGTTCCGACAGACGGGCAGCGCGTTCGGTTGCCGCCACATCCTTCTCCAGATACCGCTTGGTTTCCACCAGTTCCAGATTATGTACGGCCTGCGCAAGGCTCCGTCCTACATTTTCTTCAAACTGCTCCTTACGCATCTTGACCATCTCTTCGATATAGCTCACCTGCAAATAGAGGAGGCTCAGAAAAGAGAGGCCCATTACAATACCCAATATCCAAATCGTAGTCTTTTTCATAAAGACAAAATTAACAGTCTTCCTTTAAATTAACATATCAGAGGGGTGATTTTTCCCGTAATATTTTTCTTCATTAACGTAATTCCGAATTTTAGTGTCGATTTCATGCACTAAAATAATCAAATTCTTATGATTAACAACAAAAATAACAAAATTTCACAATAATAACAAGTAATAAAACAAGATTGTTCAAGGTTTTTTGCAATAAAAATGAGGCATTTGTTCCCATTGGAAACATTTACTTCCATTTTTATCTGATTCCGGCGACATTTCTTTCACGATAATTATGGAAACATAATTTATGCATAATTTATTCATGGCTGACGAACGGTCTCAACCGTCATACACAAAAAGAAAGCGGTTGCACTCTCTTGCTGACATTATATTCTCCAAAAACGGAATTTTTCCGGCAAACCGCCAACAGCGAGAAGTGGCTTTCCGGCAGAAATCTGGAAGAAAAATGCTTGACCGGGGCCATTTCAACAAAAAAACAGGCCGATTAAATAGAGAAAAACGGTCCGGCACACTGAAGAATCCACAAAATCTTCAAGATGGAGGGAGGAAAAGATGGCGGGAAAATCGGAAAAGCCCGCGGACTTTTTCTTCACACAACATGATGCGTGAAAAAAACTCTTTAGACAGGAGAGAAAAAGAAAGAAGGCAGAGAGAGAAAAAACGAAAGAACAAAGGGAAATTCATTGAAAAGAACCGGTTCCGGAGCTATTTGAGGAAAATCCGCGAAGAGAATATTCCGGCTTATCACACTAACAAACAGGTCATTATCCCAGTATATCGCCCCTGAGAATCCAAAATTCAGAAACCATCGTCCTCTTTTGCGGAAAAAAGGAAGCACAGCCGGTGCCTTCCGGACAAAATGACAAAACGTCACCGCATAAAAAAAGGGCTCCGCCCGGGAGCCCCTATCTTGGTAAAGCAATTTTCTGGCCGATTAAAATTCAGAAGTGAAATGGAACTTGATGTGCTTGAAGTCCATCTGCGCCATCTGAAGCACATAACCGCTGTCGGCAAGGAACACATCCCTTCCCTCACGGTCTTTCGCCATATACTGGTACTTACGCTTCTTGAACGCTTCCAGTTCGGCAGGATCGTCGCTTTCAATCCAGCAGGCCTTGTACAGGCTCACCGGTTCCCAGCGGCACTTGGCATTGTATTCGTTCTCCAGACGGTACTGGATGACTTCGAACTGCAGCTGTCCTACCGTACCGATGATCTTACGGCCGTTGAACTGGTTGACGAACAACTGTGCCACACCTTCGTCCATCAGCTGGTCGATACCCTTGTTCAACTGCTTCGTCTTCATCGGATCGGCGTTCTCAATGTACTTGAACATTTCCGGAGAGAAGCTCGGCAATCCTCTGAAATGCAGGTTTTCACCTTCGGTCAGCGTATCACCGATCTTGAAGGTACCGTTGTCCGGCAAACCGATGATATCTCCTGCCCAGGCCTCATCGACCGTAGTCTTCCGCTGAGCCATGAACTGAGTCGGTGAAGAGAAACGCATGGTCTTGTTGTGACGGACATGCAGGTAAGGAGTATTACGTGTAAACTTACCCGAACAAACCTTACAGAAGGCCACACACGAACGGTGGTTCGGGTCGATGTTGGCCGTAATCTTGAAGACAAATCCGGTAAACTTAGGCTCGTCGGGGTTTACCGTACGTTCTTCTGCCAGCACCGGACGCGGACTCGGAGCGATTTCCACAAAACAGTCGAGCAACTCCTGCACACCGAAGTTGTTCAGTGCCGAACCGAAGAATACCGGAGCCAGTTCTCCTTTCAGGTACTCTCCTACCTGGAATTCCGGATACACCCCGTCAATCAGTTCCAGTTCGTTGCGCAGTTTCTCGGCCAGCGGAGAACCGATGTGGTTGTCCAGGTCCTCGGTATGGATATCCACTTCCACCTTTTCCGTCACTACCTGCTTCGAAGGCTGGAAGAGATTCAGTTTCTGCTCATAAATATTATATACTCCCTTAAAACGAGGACCGCTTTCGATAGGCCACGTCAGCGGACGCACATGAATGGCCAGTTCTTCCTCCAGTTCATCGAGCAAATCGAACGGATCCTTCGCCTCACGGTCCATCTTATTTACGAAAATGATAACCGGAGTGTTTCTCATACGGCACACCTCCATCAGCTTGCGCGTCTGAGTTTCCACACCCTTCGCACCGTCCACCACGATGATTACACTGTCTACCGCCGTAAGCGTACGGTAAGTGTCTTCCGCAAAATCCTGGTGACCCGGCGTATCGAGAATATTGATTTTATAATCGTGGTAATCAAACTCCATCACGGAGGTAGTTACAGAGATACCACGCTGCTTCTCGATGTCCATCCAGTCGGATGTGGCGGTCTTTTTGATCTTGTTCGACTTTACCGCTCCCGCTACCTGAATCTGACCTCCGAAAAGCAATAATTTTTCTGTAAGCGATGTCTTACCGGCATCAGGATGGGCAATAATCGCAAAGGTACGTCTTCTTTCTATTTCAGCGTTCATTTCAGTAAGTATAATATATTATGTTATGCTAATAATTTCTTTAAACAATCTTCCAGACTGTCTACCCAGTAAGGAATCTCTACTCCATAAGTCTCCCGGATCTTGGCCTTGTCGAGCACCGAATAGTGGGGGCGCACTGCCCGGGTAGGATATTCTTCGGTATGCAGGGGACGCAGCTTACAGCCGTCGATGCCTGCCAGGCGGTGAATCATCTGCGTAAAGTCGTACCAGGAACATACGCCTTCGTTGCTGAAATGATAGATACCCGGAACAATCCCCTTTCCGATGGCAGCGAAAATAACCGCAGCCAGGTCGCGGGCATAGGTCGGAGTACCTACCTGGTCGAAAATGACTCCCAGCGAATCACGTTCACGTCCCAGGCGCAGCATGGTCTTCACAAAATTATTTCCGAAGGTAGAATACAGCCAGGCTGTACGGATCACCATGGTCGAAGCACAGCCAGCCATGGCCTCCTGCTCTCCCGCCAGTTTGGTCCGTCCGTATACCGAAACCGGACAAGTCGGTTCTTCCTCCGTGTAGGGGCGGTGCGCAGTCCCGTCGAACACATAGTCCGTTGAAACCTGAATCAGGCTGCCTCCCCGGCGCTGTACTGCCCGGGCCAGGTATCCCGGAGCCAGATGGTTCAAGCGGTCGGCCAGCTCACTGTCGTCCTCGGCCTTGTCTACGGCGGTATAGGCCGCACAGTTGACAATGATATCTACCTCATTCCCGGCCACACACTGTTCTACAGCCTCTTCGTTACAAATATCCAGTTCCGCCACATCGGTAAAGACATAACGGTATTCCGGATGTGCGGCAGCCAGCAAACGCATTTCGTTACCCAGCTGTCCGTTAGCTCCTGTGATCAAAATCGTCTTCATTGCTCCAGTTCCTGTTCAATTATTCCAGTTCCAGTTCACCCTGTTTGTCCTTGATATAATATCCGGCGAGGATAGCCAGCAAATCACCGATTACCTTCATCGCCTTCTGCGTTTCCTCGCTGATTTCCTTCTTCTGAAGTTTCAGCATCAGCACCCCGTACATGGCATCAAAGCAAGTCTCCAGTTCGGGTACGTCCTTGTCGGCCCCCTTTGCACGCAGCTCGACGATAAACGGCAGCGCCTTGTAGTAGGCCGCACTGTAGTAAGGAAATTTAGGAGAACGCAACAGTCTCAGATGCAGGTCGGTAAGCCATACAATGATGTTCTTGTTGATCTGGAGATGCCCCTTCTCCATAACCCCTTCATCATGCATCATGTTCATCAGGTCCTGGTACCACTGGTCCAGTGCCTGCTTCTGTTCCTCCGTAAGCGAAGGATATGCATTGATAATGTGCTTGCGGATACTCTCCATGTCGAAACGGTTGGCCCGGATCAGGTCCTCAATCTGCCACATGTACAGCAGATATTCCGCAATATTCTGTTTTTTAAGTTGTTGAGAAATATACATAATCAAGAGAATGATTTTCCGGCAATGGCCAGTACGATACCCACTACGGAAGCAATCACTACCACCACACCGATGATTCGGTTCAAGATCCAGATACCCCTCACGTTAAAGCGGGTACGCACCTTGTTCACAAAATACGTGATGCTGAACCACCAGATGAGCGCACCCAGGATAATGGCCAGGTACCCCACCAGCTGGAATCCGAGCGGACTGCCCGGCATGACAAACGAGAAGCGGGCAAACAGACCGATAAACAAAAAGATAATCAGCGGATTGGACAAGGTTACGAAAAAAGCCGTCACGAAGTTATGGAGCAGCGCCCCCCGGTTGTTCGAAGTAGGACGCAGCGACTTCACCGGATTGCTGCGAAAGGTATAGATACCGAATGCCAGCAGCATGATGCTTCCCACCACCTGCAGGAACATCTGGTGTTTCAGAATCAGTTCATCCATGAAACTCATGCCGTATCCCGTAATCAGCGCATAACAGATATCGCTCAAGGCAGCTCCCAGACCTGTAACAAAACCGTACCAGCGTCCTTTGTTCAGTGTACGCTGAATGCAAAGCACGCCGACAGGCCCCAGCGGAGCGGAAACCACCACTCCCACGATGATGCCCTTTACCAATAAATCCAGTATCGTAACCTGTTCTAACCAATTCATAATGCAAAGATGCTACTTTTTTACGAAAGTACCTACATTTCGTTTCGTTTTTCTTTCGTGAGAACGGGGTTTTATGTAACTTTGCACAATATTTAAAGTACGACAGAAACATCATTTATAAACATAAAAAGTGCTATGATTCTATTTTTCAGAACCCCTACTCACAGCGTAATTGCTACCGAATGCAGCAAGGAGCTGAACTCTGAAGACATCAAGAAATTGTGCTGGCTCTACAGCGACGCTACTGTGGAAAACGAAGAAGCCCTGACAGGCTGGTTCATCGGTCCCAGACGCGAGATGATCACTCCCTGGAGTACCAATGCGGTTGAAATCACCCAGAACATGGGCCTCGAAGGCATCCGACGGATCGAGGAGTATTTCCCGGTAAAAGATGAAAATGCAGATCATGACCCGATGCTGCAGCGCATGTACCACGGTCTGAATCAGACAATTTTTGAGGTAAACATCAAGCCTCAGCCTATCATATATATTGACAACCTCGAAGAATACAACGAACAGGAAGGTCTGGCGCTGTCACGCGAGGAAATGGACTACCTGCTGAAGGTAGAAAAAGACCTCGGACGCAAGCTTACCGACTCTGAGGTATTCGGTTTCGCACAGATCAACTCTGAACACTGCCGCCACAAAATCTTCGGCGGAACATTCATCATCGACGGACAGGAAATGGAATCGTCACTGTTCCAGATGATCAAAAAGACTACTCAGGAAAATCCTAACAAAATCATTTCTGCCTATAAAGATAATGTAGCCTTCGCCGAAGGTCCGGTAGTGGAACAGTTTGCTCCGAAAGACCATTCGACTTCAGACTACTTCATCATCAAGGATATCAAAACCGTTATTTCACTGAAGGCCGAGACACACAACTTCCCGACTACCGTAGAACCGTTCAACGGTGCTTCTACCGGTACCGGAGGTGAAATCCGCGACCGTATGGGTGGTGGTAAGGGTTCATGGCCGATTGCCGGAACTGCCGTATACATGACTTCTTATCCGCGCAGCGAAGAAGGTCGTGAATGGGAAAACGTGCTTCCGGTACGTAAATGGCTGTACCAGACTCCGGAACAGATCCTGATCAAGGCTTCGAACGGTGCTTCTGACTTCGGTAACAAGTTCGGTCAGCCGCTGATCTGTGGTTCGGTACTGACTTTCGAACACCAGGAAAACAACGAGAAATACGCATACGACAAGGTGATCATGCTTGCCGGAGGTGTAGGCTACGGTACACAGCGCGACTGCCTGAAAGGTACTCCGGAAGCCGGCAACGAAGTAGTGGTACTGGGTGGTGACAACTACCGCATCGGTCTGGGTGGCGGTTCTGTTTCTTCTGTAGAAACCGGACGTTATTCATCGGGTATCGAGCTGAACGCCGTACAGCGTGCCAATGCCGAAATGCAGAAACGTGCGTACAACGTAGTGCGCGCACTGTGTGAAGAGGATGAAAATCCGATCGTATCTATCCACGACCACGGTTCTGCCGGTCATGTCAACTGTCTGTCTGAGCTGGTAGAGGAATGCGGTGGTCTGATTCACATGGACAAACTGCCTATCGGTGACGAAACCCTGTCGGCCAAGGAAATCATCGCCAACGAATCGCAGGAACGTATGGGCTTGCTGATTGACGAGAAGGCCATCGACCACGTACGCAAGATTGCCGAACGCGAACGCGCTCCGATGTATGTGGTAGGAGAAACTACAGGCGACCATCGTTTTGCCTTCGAACAGGCTGACGGTGTCCATCCGTTCGACCTGGCTGTCGACCAGATGTTCGGTTCTTCACCGAAGACTTACATGGTGGACAAGACCGTAGAACGCAAATATGAAAATGTAACTTACGACGCAGCGAAATTAAATGAATATGTACGCACCGTACTGCAGCTGGAAGCCGTAGCCTGCAAGGACTGGCTGACCAACAAGGTAGACCGTTCGGTTACCGGAAAGATTGCCCGTCAGCAGTGCCAGGGCGAACTGCAGTTGCCGTTGAGCGACTGTGGTGTCGTTGCTCTCGACTACCGTGGTGAAAAGGGTATCGCTACTGCCATCGGTCATGCTCCGCAGGCAGCGCTGGCAGATCCGGCAGCCGGTTCTGTACTGGCCGTTTCAGAAGCCCTGACCAACATCGTATGGGCTCCGCTGGCAGAAGGTCTCGACAGCATTTCTCTGTCGGCCAACTGGATGTGGCCTTGCCGTTCTCAGGAAGGTGAAGACGCTCGTCTGTATACAGCTGTCAAGGCGTTGTCTGACTTCTGCTGCTCACTGCAGATCAACGTACCGACCGGTAAGGACTCTCTTTCTATGACTCAGAAATATCCGAACGGAGAAAAGATCATCAGCCCGGGAACCGTTATCGTTTCAGCGGGAGGAGAAGTATCGGATGTCAAGAAGGTGGTTTCACCGGTAATGGTCAACAAGGATAAGTCAACTTTCTATCACATCGACTTCAGCTTCGATGAGCTCCGTCTGGGAGGTTCTGCCTTTGCACAGTCACTGAACAAGGTGGGCAGCGACGTACCTACCGTACAGAATCCGGAATACTTCCGCGATGCCTTCCTGGCTGTTCAGGAGCTGGTCAACAAGGGACTGATCCTGGCCGGTCACGATATCTCGGCAGGTGGTATGATTACTACATTGCTGGAAATGTGCTTTGCCAATACCGAAGGAGGTATGGAAATCTGTCTGGACAAGATCAAGTGCGACGATTTGGTGAAGATCCTGTTTGCCGAAAATCCGGGTGTCATCATCCAGGTAGCCGACAAGCACAAATCGGAAGTGAAGAAGATCCTGGAAGATGCAGGTGTCGGCTTCGTGAAACTGGGTACACCGACCGAAGAACGTCATATCCTGGTTTCTCACAACGGTGCGACTTACCAGTTCGGTATCGACTTCCTGCGTGACGTATGGTACTCTACTTCGTACCTGATGGACCGCAGACAGAGCATGAACGGATGCGCTAAGAAGCGTTTCGAAAACTACAAGCAGCAGCCGCTGGAATTTGTATTCGACAAGTCATTCATCGGCAAGCTGTCACAATACGGACTGAACCCTGACCGCCGTACGCCAAGCGGTATCAAGGCTGCCATCATCCGTGAAAAGGGTACCAACGGTGAACGTGAAATGGCTTACATGCTTTACCTGGCCGGATTCGATGTAAAAGACGTGACCATGACCGACCTGATCAGCGGACGCGAAACCCTGGAAGACATCCACATGGTGGTATATTGCGGTGGTTTCTCTAACTCCGACGTACTGGGCTCAGCGAAGGGATGGGCCGGCAGCTTCCTCTTCAATCCGAAGGCTAAGGCTGCCCTCGACAACTTCTACGCACGTGAGGATACATTGTCACTGGGTGTATGCAACGGCTGTCAGCTGATGATGGAACTGGGTCTGATTACTCCGGAAGACAAGAAGAAGGGCAAGATGCTGCATAACGACTCACACAAGTTCGAATCGAACTTCCTGGGTGTTACCGTACCGATGAACCGCAGCGTGATGTTCGGTTCACTGAGCGGATCGAAACTGGGTATCTGGGTTGCTCACGGAGAAGGTAAGTTCTCATTGCCTTATCCGGAAGACCACTACAACGTAGTACTGAAATATTCTTATGATGAGTATCCTGGAAATCCGAACGGTTCAGACTACAGCGTAGCAGGTATCGCTTCTCAGGACGGACGTCACCTGGCTATGATGCCGCACCTGGAACGTGCATGCTTCCCATGGGAAAATGCATATTATCCTGCCGACCGTGTACACAGCGACCAGATCACTCCGTGGATGGAAGCTTTCGTCAATGCACGCAAGTGGGTGGAAGCACACAAGAAATAACCGGCAGCTGTCTGAAAAACAGAAAAGCTGAAACTGATAATAATACGGAGGCTATCCCTTCAGGGGGTAGTCTCCGTTTGTTTTTCACTTCACTCCTCCCCATAAATCCTGTCCTGATTTTTTATTTATTTACCACAAGCTGTGGTTTCGATAAGCCGGTTGCAGTTTTTACGGGAAGATTTAAAAGTCAGTCGAAAAAAGCCAGGCTATTTACATAAATCATTTATTTTTTGCCTCTCATAAAAGAAAATAAATCACTAAAGGTTTTGAAAGCCCGTCATTTTTCACGATATTTGCGAACTTACAACAAATAAAGCCGTCAATATATCTACTAAAATGAAAACGATCTTTTGCTATATACTTCTCAGTCTTTTCACCTTATTCGGACTCCATGCACAAATTTTTGAATACATCGGAACTGACAATGGATTAAGTTCCCGAAGAGTGTTGTCTATCCGCCAGGACAAGCAAGGATATATGTGGATTCTGACACATAAGGGAGTGGACCGCTATAACGGCAAAGAATTTACACACTACCCGCTTCTCAAGGACGGCACTTCCATCAACCTGTATCCTAATCTGAACTACCTGCGGACTGACGATGAGTTCACCATCTGGGAAATGGGCAAGGACGGTTATATCTTCCGGTATGACGAGCTGAAGGATACTTTCCAGCTGATGTTCGATCTGGGTGAGGTGTATCCGGAGGTGAAGCAGACACCGGTAAACTGTGTCTACATGGACCGGAACAACCACTTCTGGTTCTGTACACAGGGAACAATTTATATTTATGACGGTAAAAGCCAGACACACTACAAGTTTCCTGCCTGCTCCATGGGAATGATTACCAGCATCACCCAGGGAGAGGACAACCGGTTCTATCTGTCCTCGCACAAGGGACTCTTTGCCGCTACTCTGGACAATTACCAGCTGCGGAACATCACAAAGATTGAATTGGGATTCAGCCACTTTATCGATTATATCTATTATCATAACCGTTCCAAAAAACTGATCATAAATACGTTGCTGAACAACCTCTTCCTTTACGACTGTCAGACAAAGGAAATTATGGATATGGGAGGTACACTGACCGATATCGGAGTCAATGCCATTATTCCCAACAACCTGAACCCGGACGAGGTGTTCATCGCTACGGACGGTGACGGTGTGTATAAACTGAATACACGGAACAATCATCTCGTTCATTTTCTGAAGGAGGATACGCATAGCTTGAATAAAATGAACGGCAGCATCATCAAGGATATTTACATGGATTCTGCCAACCGTATCTGGAACGTGATTTATCCGATCGGTATCACTATCTATTCGGAAAGATATCCGGCATATCAGTGGCTTACGCATTCTCCGAACAATCATAACTCATTGGTAAACAACCGTATCAACGGAATCATCGAGGATTCGGACGGGGATTTATGGTACGCAACCAGCAACGGAGTCAGCCATTATAACATACGTACGAAGCAGTGGAACAACTATTTTGCGGCTACGAAAACTGACCCGGCGACGAAAAGTTCGATTTTTATTGCCTTATGTGAAAGTCACCCGGGATTCATCCTGGCCGGCGGATACATGTCGGGAATATACATGATCAATAAAAAGACGAAGGAAACGAAGTTCTTCCAGCAGAAGCATCCCAGCAAAGAAGGCCCGGACAAGTATATCCGGGCAATCTTCAAAGACAGTGAAGGACTGATATGGAGCGGAGGATTTTATCGTCTGAAGGCGTATGACCCGAAAACTCAGACAACGACAGAATACAACATCGGCTATCCGATTACGGACATCGCACAGAAAGACAGTACTTCTCTGTGGGTGGGCACGATTAATGGTATCTATATCTTCCACAAGAAAGATTCCAGAATAGAGCCGTTCGAAACGGAAGTAGGAAGTATAAATATGATTTATGCCCCACAGGGAGAATCGAAGACCTATTTCGGTGCCTATGGAAACGGACTGTTCGTGTTCGACAAGGAAAGTGGAAAAACGACTCACTATCATACGGACAACTGTGAACTGATAAGCAACAACATTTACAGTATCGTACACGACAGGAACAATAATTTATATCTGGGAACTGAAAATGGGCTTTCGTTCTTCAACCTGAAGGAAAACCATTTTACCAACCGGACCAAGGAGCAGGGGCTGATGGCATCAAACTTCAACTCCAAGGCCGTCGTACACACGCATGACAACCAATTGATTTTCGGAAGCAATGAAGGAGTCATCATTATCCCCGACAGCATCAAACTGCCGAGAGACTTCTCTTGCCGGATGATTTTCTCGAACTTGTTCATCATGTACCATAATGTATTGCCGGGGGAAAAGGGATCGCCGCTGACCAAACGGCTCGACGAGACTTCTTCCATCGAACTGGATTACGACCAGAATTCTTTTTTGCTGAATGTCTCGGCCATTAATTTTGACAATCCGTCCAACATCCTGTACAGCTGGAAACTGGATGGCTTCTACAACCAGTGGAACCGTCCCTCTGAAATCGGTATCATCCGCTATACCAACCTTTCACCGGGAACCTATACCCTGCGGGTACGTGCCATCCTGAAGGAAAATCACCAGATACTGGAGGAGAGAAGTCTCGTAGTTACAGTCGATACTCCGTTCTGGTTTTCTTTCGGTGCCTTCCAGATCTATGCCGGACTGCTTATCGGAATGACCTATGCATTGTTGCGCTACCAGATGATCCGCAAGGACAGAAAGGTATCGAAAGAGAAAATCAATTTCTTCATGCATACGGCCCACGACATCCGTACTCCGCTGACTCTGATCAAGGCTCCGCTGGGAGAAATCATGAAAAACGAGCAGTTGTCGGAACAAGGCATGAAAAACCTGAACCTGGCCATGCAGAATACGGACAACCTGTCTGAACTGGCCAATAACCTGATGAACTTCCAGAAGGAAGAGCTTTACAGTTCCAACGTCAATGTGACCAAGCAGGAACTCAATGCTTATCTGGAAAAGTACCTGCTGCAGTTCAAGAACTATGCCGTTCAGAAAGGCATTGAGATGGAATACCAAAGTAATTTTGACCAGCTGGAGGTATGGATTGACTGCAACAAGATCAATTCCATCTTGCGTAACCTGCTGAGCAATGCACTGAAATATACGCCGAAGGGAGGAAGCGTGAAAGTACAGACCAGCCATACCAAGACACGCTGGCACATTGTCATTACGGATACGGGTATCGGCATCCCCAAGGAAGACCAGAAGAAGCTGCTCAAGTTCCTGTTCCGGGGCAAAAACGCCACGAACCAGCTGATTATCGGTTCGGGAGTAGGTATGCTGCTCACTTACCAGCTGATCAAAAAGCATATGGGTAAAATCACTTTCGACAGCACGGAAAACATAGGAACCTCTTTCCATTTAAGTTTCCCGATACACAGCAAGCACTACCAGTATAACGAGGAAAAAAATACCGACCAGGCACTGAAAGCATCGGTATTGATTCAAGACAACTGGGAATTGCCGAATTATCCACGACAGCCGGAAACACAGGAGCAGGCCGATGAGAATGCTCCGCTGATTCTGATAGTGGAAGACAATGACAACCTGCGTTCTTTCCTGAAACAGAGTCTGCAGAACCAATACCGGATAGCAGAAGCTGAAAACGGTCAGGAAGGTATTGCAAAAGTGAAGGAACAGCAGCCCGACCTGATTATCTCGGACATCATGATGCCGCTCATGAACGGTGAGGAGATGTGCCGCATATTGAAGAACGACATTGAAACGAGTCACATTCCGATTATCTTGCTGACGGCTCTGGGAGAACGTACGGAAATCCTGAAAGGGCTGGAAAGCAAGGCGGACATGTATATTGTCAAGCCTTTCGACCTGATGGTACTGAAGGCCAACATCAGCAATATCCTTGAGAACCGTGAACTGATCAGAAAGAGGTTCCAGCAGGTAGTGCCTCCTTCCGAGAAGGAAGAGCCTCAGGAACTGTCCATGCTGTCCAACCTGGACGATGAGTTCATGATGAAGGTAACCCAGCTCGTCAAGGAAGGTCTGGGCAAGGAACTGAATGTAAACATCCTGTGCAGCGGCATGCACATGAGCCGTACCAGCTTCTACAACAAGATCAAAGTGCTGACCGGTATGGCACCGGCCGACTTTATCCGTAAGATAAAGATGCAGGAAGCTGCCACCCTGCTGAAGAGCAAGAGGTATTCTGTTTCGGAAGTATCCGACATGATGGGCTTTGCCGATCCGAAATACTTCACGGATACCTTCAAGAAGTTCTATGGGGTACCGCCAAGTGTGTACATGAAACAGCAGCCGTCGGACACAGCAGAAACCGGCAGTCAGGCGTAACGTTATTTGGATATTAATATACTATTTATTGACTATGTTTTATTTAAAAGCATTTCTGATATTTGCCAAGATCGGTCTGTTCACCATCGGAGGAGGCTATGCCATGATTCCGCTGATAGAGGCCGAGATTGTGGACCGGAAGAAATGGATCAGCAAAGAAGATTTCCTGGACCTCATGGCCCTGGCACAGACTGTTCCCGGAATATTCGCCGTAAATATTGCCATATTTATCGGCTACAAGATACGAAAATTCTGGGGAGCCTTCTGGATGGCGACAGGCACTATCCTGCCTTCGTTTGCCATCATCCTGCTCATTGCCCTGTTCTTCCAGCAATTCAAGCACCTGCCGGCAGTAGAAAGTATTTTCAAAGGAATACGTCCGGCAGTGGTGGCCCTGATTGCAGCCCCTACCTTCAAGATGGCCCAGTCGGCCCGAATCAACCGCTACAACCTGTGGATTCCGGTGGTTTCCGCACTGCTCATCTGGCTGCTCGACTTCTCCCCCATCTATGTCATCATACTCAGCGGACTGGGAGGATACCTGTACGGACGCTATCAAAACAAAAAACATAAGACGCTATGATTTTCTTACAATTATTCTATACATTTTTCAAGATCGGACTCTTCGGATTCGGAGGAGGATATGCGATGCTGTCCATGATTCAGGGCGAGGTCGTTACCCGGCACAACTGGCTCTCGTCTTCTGAGTTTACGGATATTATCGCCATCAGTCAGATGACCCCCGGTCCGATCGGAATCAATTCGGCCACCTATGTCGGTTATCAGGCCGTAATCGAAGCCGGATATTCTCACGCTGTCGGAGTGCTGGGCTCAATCATTGCCACAGTATCAGTGGTTCTCCCCTCGTTCATCCTCATGGTACTCATCAGCCGTTTCTTCCTGAAATACCAGAAGCATCCCGCTGTAGTATCCGTATTCAACGGACTTCGCCCGGGGGTAGTCGGTCTGCTGGCAGCTGCCGCACTGGTTCTGATGAATCAGGAGAACTTCGGAACGGGCAACGAACAGATGATCATCAGTATCCTGATTTTCCTGGGAGTATTCATCGCTTCCTGGCGCTTCAAGGTCAACCCCATCCTGCTGATTATCCTATGCGGTGCCATCGGATATGCCGTATTCTAAGATGCCCGCTGCAGGCATTCACGTCACCCGGATCATTTCCATACAAAAGAGATGATTAAAAAAGGCGCAAAAAACTTTTCATTAAAAAGAAATTATGTATATTTGCCCTTGAGTTTTGTTTCCTGTTATTTCCGCTGGCGAAGCAACAGGGATGCAAAAGGGAACCGGGTGAGAATCCCGGACAGTCCCGCTGCTGTAAGTTCCATACAAAAGAATTGCCCACTACCTAAGCCACTGTTTTTTGATAAAGCGGGAAGGCATCGCAATTCCGGAACAAGTCAGAAGACCTGCAAGACTCGTTTGATTTCTTGTTTTCTCGAGGAAAGATGATAAGAATATGCATTTCGAAGCAATTACACATTGATTAATCCCGTTCCGGACAAGGAGAATCCTGTTTCCTCTTGTCTATCGGTGATGCATATTCACCTCAGCCGAAATCCATGAAAATTTCGGACAAAAAATGATTGATACATATGAAAAAGTACATACTATCTGCCCATATAGTACTCTTGACAGTCTTGCTTTTATCTGCCTGTGGCGGAGGAAGTAAGGCTGTTTCAGGTTTGCAGGGAGACACCCTGCAGTTCAAGTATGCAGCACTCCTGCAAGTTGTCAGATATCCGGAATATACCCGGGTCACTCTTTCGAATCCCTGGAAATCCGGTCAGGTACTACAGACCTACCTGCTGACCTCACGCGACAAGCCGCAGCCGGCCCATCTCCCGGAAGGCACTGTCGTCCCGGTTCCTCTCCAGAAAACCCTGGTCTACTCCTCCGTACACTGCAGTGTAATGGAAGAACTGCAGGCAGCCGATGCCATACACGGAGTATGCGACCTCTCGTACATCTCCCTCCCTTTTATCCAGGAAAAATACCGGAAAGGAGCACTGACCGATGCCGGAAGCAGCATGAATCCCGACATAGAAAAGATCATCTCCCTCTCTCCGGATGCCATACTGCTGTCGCCCTATAATAACAACTCGGGGTACGGACGGATTGAAAAACTGCAGATACCGCTGATTGAATGTGCGGACTACATGGAAACATCGGCATTGGGACGTGCCGAATGGATCCGTTTCTTCGGAATGCTTTTCGGTCAGGAAGAAAGAGCCGATTCCATTTTCTCTGAAATCGAAAAGGAATACCAGAATATCAGCCGGATGGCTTTGTCAGCCGCTTCCCGCCCGACCGTCATCAGCGAACTGAAGATGGGAAATACCTGGTACGTAGCCGGAGGAAAGAGCGTGCCTGCCGGACTCTTTGCCGATGCAGGAGCCGACTATATCTTTTCGCACACTCCTCAGACCGGTTCCGTTCCCATGGCCTTCGAAACAGTGTTCGACCGTGGAGAAAAGGCCGATTTCTGGCTAATCAAATACAACCAGCAGCGCGACAAGACTTATACGGAACTGGAACGGGAATACGCTCCCTATGCCCTGTTCAAGGCATTTAAGGAAAGAAAGATTTATGGATGCAATACCAAGTATGTGCCCTATTACGAAGAGTCTCCCTTCCATCCGGAAAGGGTATTGAAAGACATGGTCAAGATATTCCATCCGGAAATGCTGAAAGATTATCAACCCCGATATTTCACTCCTTTAACCGAATAAGACCGTGCTACCCTACCGTACCCCTATTCTCTGTACTGCATTGACAGTCCTCATCCTGCTGCTCGTGGCTGCCAATCTTTGTCTGGGTTCCGTGGACATTCCTTCTTCGGCCATCATCGACATACTGACCGGACACGAAGTGGAAAAAAGCAGCTGGACCTACATCGTATGGGAATCACGCGTTCCCCAGTGCATCACGGCGCTGGTCAGCGGTGCAGCCCTTGCCGCTTCCGGACTGATGCTGCAGACGGTATTTCACAATCCGCTGGCCGACTCCTCCATCCTGGGTATCAGTTCCGGTGCCAGTCTGGGAGTAGCCATCGTCATCCTCCTGCTGGGAAGCAGCATTGCTACCGGAGCCTTTGTCCTCTCGGGATTCCTCTCCGTAGTGGCAGGAGCCTTTCTGGGTGCCTGTCTGATTATGGGAATCATCCTGTTGCTGTCGACCCTGATACGCAACCACATCATGCTACTCATCATGGGTATCATGATCGGCTATGTCACCTCATCGGCCATCACCCTGTTGAATTTCTTCTCCAACTCGGAGGAGGTACATGCCTTCGTCATGTGGGGACTCGGCAATTTCGGAGGGGTCTCCCTCGCGCAACTGCCTTACTTCTGTCTGCTGGCAGGAGTCGGACTGCTCATTGCTGCCCTGCTGATCAAGCCCCTGAACGCCTTGCTCCTGGGAGAGCGGTATGCCGAGAACCTGGGTATCAATATCCGGCAGGTGCGTGCCTGGCTGCTTTTCGCTACCGGACTGCTCACGGCGGTGACCACTGCATTCTGCGGACCGGTTTCCTTCATCGGACTGGCGGTTCCGCACATCGCCCGACTGGCTACCGGCAGTTCCAACCACAACCTGCTGATGCCCTTCACCATGCTGTCGGGAAGTGCCATTGCCCTTCTGTGCAACCTGATCTGCGTGTTGCCCGGAAAAAGCGGCATCATCCCGCTCAACGCAGTCACTCCGGTCATCGGAGCTCCCATCATCTTATATGTGATTATCAACCAGCGTAAAATACAATATTTCAACTGATATATGCTGCACACCGATACTGTCTTGGAAGGAAAGAACCTGACCATCGGATACGGTCAGGGAAAGAAACGGAATCCCGTACACCGGCACCTGAATTTCAGCCTGAAAAAAGGAGAGCTGACTTGTCTGCTGGGAGAAAACGGTTCCGGAAAATCCACCTTGCTGCGTACCTTGTCGGGCACACAGGCCCCGCTGGAAGGGGAACTGCTTTTGCAGGGAAAGCCGCTTTCTTCTTACTCCGAAAGGGCACGTTCGCGGCAAATCGGCATTGTGCTGACCGACCGTACACAGGCCGGGGGACTGACGGTGGAAGAGGTGGTGGGACTGGGAAGGCAGCCGCATACCGGTTTTTTCGGACAACTCACTTCGCATGACCGCCGCCTGATTCAAGAAGCCATGGAAGCGACGGGAATCATCCATAAAGCGAAGCGATATACGGCAGAACTGTCTGACGGAGAGAGACAAAAGGCCATGATAGCCAAGGCACTGGTACAGGAATGCCCGTTGATCTTACTGGATGAGCCAACGGCCTTTCTGGATGTGGTGAGCCGGATTGAGATTATGACACTGTTGCACCGGCTGGCAGTCGAGCAGCAGAAAGCCATCCTGCTTTCTACCCACGACATCGAACAGGCACTGGTACTGGCTGACCGGCTCTGGCTGCTTTCGGCTAAAGAGGGACTGCAGACCGGAATGACCGAAGACATGGTACTTTCGGGAAAGATGGATACTCTCTTCCCCGGACGGAACATCCTGTTCGACCTCATGCACGGAGGCTATGCCCCCGTCATCAAAGGAACGTATACGGTGTATCTGAAGAGTACGGACGAGACCCTCCGCCACTGGACACAAAATGCCCTGAACCGCCATCAGATATTGTGCATCAATGCCGAAGACATGCCTGCAGACGAAAATGCCCTATGGATAGACGTGCAGCAGTCCGACCGGATACTCCTGTACCGCGGAAAGGAACCGCATACCTGCCGCTCGTTCGAAGACCTGCTGAACAACCTGCGCACCCTGCTGCAAGGAAAATGACCGGAGGTTCCTAAAAATAGAACTGCACTCCGCCTTCCAGACCTACATTCTGGAAATCCCGGATTTTGCCTCCGCAATTATAGAATGAGAATGCCCCCGTTCCCAGGTTGACTCCCCAGCGGGACGTAATCATGTACCCAATTCTCAAGTCAGTATAGACCACCAGGCGGCAGTTCTGAAACTCATTCTGATGTACCCATCCCACACCGGCACCCGCCGCTGCCTGGAACATCCATTTGTCATGACGCAGGGTATACGAAAAAGTCGGCAGCAGCGTATGAATATCCAGCTGGATATCATAGCGGGAATCCTGACGGTGAAGGAAAGCATACACTCCTCCTACTCCCCAACCGCTCCGGGTCGCATAATTATAAGCCATCTTCCATTCCGACATTCCCCACGGATTCAAGCGGTCCGCCCCCGAATACAGTTCGTTGATGCACCAGGTATATCCCACCTGTACATAGAAGGTATGACGCGGAACGGCAATCCGCCTCCTTAAATCCTCGTGCCGGAACTCTGCCTCCTTGAGAGCCTCCATCACCGGATTATATGCCAGCGTATCGATTTTCATGTCCTTCAGATACAGCATCTGCCCTGCCACCGAAGGACAGGTCGTATTTCCCAGCACACAGTCCTCATGCATCGACACAATCACTCCGTTTCCTCCCACACTCGCCGTACGCTCCCGGGCCAGGCCGACCGCCTGCTCGAAGTCAGTAGAAATCCTTCCATCCAGCACCAGTACACGTCCCAGATTCTCAGCCGAATTAGGGATCCAGTCGTCGGCATGAAACACCTTCACCGAATCGACCGGCTGCGGAGGATATTTTTTCATTACATCCACAATTACGTTCGGAGTCGCACAAGCAGAAAATACCAATACCAGTAAAAGAGAGAGGGAAAATTGAGGTTTTATCATAAGGCCCATAACTTTTCACGTTTGTGATTTTATGACAAAAATAGATTTTTTTTAAAGAAAAAGCAATTGAAGCCAATGGTTTCTCATAAAAAATTCAAACATTTGCAGACTGAGTTTTGTTGTACTTAATAAAGATGAAACAAAAAACAACCGTTAGCAAATGATTACCGCAGAAAACATTTTACTCGTTGGATCAATACTGATTTTCAGCAGCATCCTTATCAGCAAGACCGGATACCGCTTTGGTATACCTACCTTATTGCTTTTCCTCCTGGTCGGCATGCTCTTCGGCAGCGACGGACTGGGTATTCAGTTCAACAGTGCCCAGGACGCACAGTTCGTTGGTATGATTGCCCTGAGCATCATCCTGTTTACCGGCGGTATGGGCACCCGCTTTTCAGACATCAAGCCCGTACTGAAACAGGGTATCCTGCTCTCCACCGTGGGAGTGATACTGACCACCCTGCTCACCGGACTCTTCATTTTCTACCTGTCTGGATATACTCCGGCAAACATTGAACTGACCCTGATGGCCTCCCTGCTGCTGGCAGCTACCATGTCTTCCACCGACTCGGCCTCCGTATTCAACCTGTTGCGTTCGCAGCGCATGAACCTGAAAGAAAACCTGCGCCCGATGCTGGAACTTGAAAGCGGAAGTAACGACCCGATGGCCTACATGCTGACCATCGTCCTGATACAGGTCATCAGCAGCGGCAGCAGCCTCGACCTGGCTGTCATCGGAAAGGACCTGGGCATCCAGTTCCTGATAGGCGGTGCCCTGGGATACGTCGCCGGAAAGTTTGCTGTCTGGCTGATCAACCGCATCAACCTTTCCAACGCCTCCCTCTATCCGATTTTACTTTTAAGTATCGTATTCATCACCTTTACCCTGACCGACATACTGAAAGGCAACGGATACCTGGCGGTGTACATTGCCGGAGTGGTTACCGGAAACGCCCGTCTGGCCTTCCGGAAAGAGACCTCCACCTTCATGGACGGACTGACCTGGCTTTTCCAGATCATCATGTTCCTTACCCTGGGACTGCTGGTCAACCCGCACGAAATGCTTGACGTCATCGGTCCGGCCCTGCTGATTGCCACGTTCATGATTCTCATCGCCCGCCCGGTCAGCGTATTTGCCTGCCTGCTTCCCTTCAAGCAGGTCAGCCACAAGGCCCGCCTTTTCATTTCATGGGTGGGACTGCGAGGAGCTGTACCGATTATCTTTGCCACCTATCCGGTGATTGCAGAGATTCCGGGATCGCAGCAGCTGTTCAATATCGTATTCTTCATCACCCTGCTTTCCCTCATCGTACAGGGAATGACCATTTCCCGGGTGGCCCGATGGCTGCACCTCGACCTTCCGGAGGAAAAGACAGGCAATGAATTCGGAGTTGAACTGCCCGAGGAGATTGACTCGCAGTTGCGCGACCTCACCCTCACCGACGAACACCTCCTTCACGGCAACCGACTGGCGGACATGAATATCCCCAAGGGCACACTGGTCATGCTCGTGAAGCGGGGCGACCAGTTCCTCATCCCCAACGGACAGATGGAACTGCACAAAGGCGACAAACTGCTCTTCATCATCGAAAGCAAGGCTACTCCCGAGAGTTCCCCAACCCTGCCCAAGGCATAAGACAACGGGGCAGCAATATCTCCCCCAAAAGGCGGCCGGCCGGATTTTCAATGTGATTGAATTGAAAATCCGGCCGGTCGCCTTTATATTGGAAACAATTTCCTTATTTCATTCCCGTCTGCCGCTCCTGATCTGCGACAAACCACCGTCTCAGTTCTTCTTCTCCAGTTCCCTCAGACTTTCCATCTTCTTGGTTTCCAGGAATTCATAGATACCGCAAAGATGCTCCTTCACCCGCTGGTTGCCAAACTCATACACCTTGGTCACCAGTCCGTCCAGGAAGTCACGGTCGTGCGAAACCACAATCAGTGTACCGTCAAAATCCATCAACGCCTGCTTCAGAATATCCTTTGTCTTCATGTCCAGGTGATTGGTCGGCTCATCCAGAATCAGCAGGTTGACAGGCTCCAGCAACAGTTTGATCATGGCCAGACGCGTCCGTTCTCCTCCCGAAAGCACCTTGACCTTCTTCATCGATTCTTCCGGACCGCCGAACATGAAGGCACCGAGCAAATCCCGGATCTTGTTGCGGATTTCCCCCTTCGCCACATCGTCAATCGTCTGAAAGACCGTCAGATTCTCATCCAGCAGCGACGCCTGGTTCTGTGCAAAATACCCGATCTGCACATTGTGTCCCAGTGTCAGCGTACCCTCGTGCGGTATCTCGTTCATGATACACTTCACCAGCGTAGACTTACCCTCACCGTTCTTTCCCACAAAGGCCACCTTGTCGCCCCGCTCGATGGTCAGACTGGCATTCCGGAACACCACATGGTCGCCATACGTTTTACCCACATTATCCATAATCACCGGATAGCTGCCGCTGCGGGGAGAAGGCGGGAACTTCAACCGCAATGCCGACGTATCCTCCTCGTCCACCTCTATCAGTTCCAGTTTCTCCAGCATCTTCACACGGCTCTGCACCTGCAGCGTCTTACTGTAGGTTCCCTTGAAGCGCTCGATGAAGTCCTTCGTCTCCTGAATCATCTTCTGCTGCTCCTCATACTGCTTCATCTGCTGCTCCCTGCGTTCCTTGCGCAACACCAGGTACTGAGAGTAGTTCACCTTATAGTCATAGATACGTCCCATGGTCACCTCAATGGTACGCGTAGTAATATTATCCACAAACTTACGGTCGTGACTGATGACGATTACCGCCTTGGCACTGCTCACCAGGAAGTCTTCGAGCCACTGTATTGATTCGATATCCAGGTGGTTGGTCGGCTCGTCGAGCAAGAGCACATCCGGATTCTGCAGCAACAGCTTCGCCAGTTCGATACGCATGCGCCATCCCCCGCTAAAGTCGCTCGTAGGACGGTTAAAATCCTCACGCATGAATCCCAGACCCAGCAAGGCCTTCTCCACGTCTTCCTCAAAATGCGTCATGTCAATGGCATAGAACTTCTCGCTCATGGCGGCCACCTTCTCAATCAGCTCCATGTAAGAATCGCTCTCATAATCGGTACGGACAGTCAGTTCCTGATTCATACGCTCAATCTCTGCCTCCATCTCGCGCAGGTGCGAGAATGCCTGAGAGGCCTCCTCGAATACCGTCCGGCCGTCTTCCGTCATCAGGTGCTGAGGAAGGTATGCAATCACACAGTCCTTCGGGGCCGTAACCTTTCCGCGGGTAGGCTGACGCACACCGGCCAATATTTTCAAAAGGGTCGATTTACCGGCCCCGTTTTTTCCCATCAGGGCAATACGGTCCTTTTCATTGATCTGAAAACTAATATCACTGAACAGGGTAGTCCCGCCGAATTCGACGGTCAATCCATCTACTGAAATCATATACGCTGTATTTTCTTTGAACTTAATTTACTACAAATGAATTGCAAAGGTAAGCATTTTTCCGCAATTATCGGCAGGACGACCGTCCGTATGCGTCAGGGAAGCAGCCGAATAAGCCGCAGCCCCGGAAGAAAACCGCTTCATCAAAGAAAAATGCGCCGTGTCTGCAGTCCGCAGAAACATTCTGCAAGAGGCGGTTACGGATAAGTGCAGCGAACAGCAGACAAAAGAATAAAGAAACTGAAAGCTACCTTAATCCGCTATCCGATTTTATCACTCCACGGCGCGGTTTTATTAATCAGCAACGCAAACCAATAAAACCACGCCGACAAGCATATTCAGAAAACTTTTGCAATCATCTTCCTGCGCCGTTCCGGCACATTATCTCCGCTTATCCGTACAAAAAAACTTGTCCGGACACTTTCGGCGACCAACACGTCAGAGAAAGGTCCGGACAAGCAATGTAACAATATTACTTTCCTTCCTCTAATGTACTACTAACTGATAATCAGATATTTGTATAAGTCATGGTACAAATATGGTAATCTTATTTCATAAATATCAATAAGAATAAAAACTGGTACAAAAACGATTTAAATAATTGAATATCAAATATTTAATCAGAGGAAGCTATTGTTGTTATTTTGTTTTATTTATGTCAACACATTATTTTTACCCATAAATAAATGACCTCTTAGCCTAACTATCTTTTTTGTGAAGATAAAACATGTTTCATAAACAACGATAAACAATTAACCTAGTTTGATTATGTGATAAATTCCTTTCATTTGTTTTCACTTGTTCTTCATTCTTTGCAGTTATTTGGTACTTATCTTTTTACAAGAAGATTATTACTAATTATTGAGAGATAAAAATCTTTTGTTTTTTATTGGAAATGATTATCTCTTTATGATAGCAATAAGAAATGATAAAGATGAGTTTATATAGGCTGTCCCAAATGTGTTACACAGTTTGAAAATATGTTGCTTTTTATCAGCCCAAAGAGGATACCAACAACCTATTCTGCAACAATTGTAATGCCTTTGGTTCATCATCAAAAATCATTCCTCTTTGTTTGAGCAGGTTTATCTGGTCTGTAAAAATATGATATGTTTGGGATAAGATTCTTATTCGTTTCAGTTATCATGGATATATAAAAATAAAAAGCTCACCCTGAGCGCGCTGTTCTTACGGGAAGCGGGGTAAGCATGTTGCTACAAATTTAATACATTATTTTATGTCTGACAAAACATTCAACTGTTTTCTCTATATCGTATATCCCTTTTTATGTTATAAACAAAACTCTTTTATCTCAGTTTCATCATTCAGCCTTTCTAATCAGGCTAAGCTTTTTATTGCATAAATCCCCATCCGTCGCAATTCGGATAATACAGGTTTACAGTTTTTATTATTCTAAGATCATTACTGAGTATACAAGCTAAATTTTAAATCTATTTTTCCTAATAATCACCAAATTACTTTGACTACTGTTTTATGTTCATGATATTGTTACTGTTCAAAACTCATGAATAAATATTAACCATGAACAATACATTGTATTGTAAAAATACTCAATCCACTGTTTAAAATGTAAAGACACACAATAACTAAATGAACATTAAATAATTACATATAAAGATCAATATATAACAAAGGCTTATAAGATGCATATATGAAGCGAACACAATCAACCCCGATATATTCTCGACTTGCTTTTGTCAGCCATCATCCTTTCTAACCAAACAATGGACATAATAAACATTTTACCGAAACTTAAATTTTAATTAAACATGAATTTGTTATAGGGTATCCAGTATAATTACTCGTATACTTTATAACAGATTCATGATATGGCGATATATATATCCTGTTTCTTCCAAAATAACGGAATTTTCCATTTAAGATATCAATAAGCGAAACTTTATTTTCACATAATAAGTAAAGTTCTTCAACCGTAAAAAGAATAATTCTTGAAGACTTATCGTAAAAATACTCCAATGTTTATTGGAAGGGTTGGATAAAGTTATAAATACTCCTTTTGTAAAGGGAGATTTTGCTTTAACTTTGTTTGAAAACAATAATAAATCATCTTTGGATATTTCTGTTGTTCTGTATTTTGCTTCAATAAGAATCGTATTGCCATTTAAGAGAAAGCTTCCGTCTATTTGGTCGTTTGTTGTACGATAAGAAGGTCTTGCATCCAAACCAAAAACATCAAATAGCTCTTTTAAATAATTTTCAAAAGCGTATCCTTTTTGTTGTTGGGTCTGCTTCTTTTCAATATCCAGTAATGATTTTTTTAGGGACTCAAAGTCTATCCTATACCTATCTTTTTGAGAAGTTTGTGTTCTCTTATGACTTTCCTTACCCAATTTTATTCTTCCAAATTCATACAGTCTGCTAATATCTTCTTGGGAAATATTTCCGCATAAAGAATTATTTTTCATATAGTTAATAAGCAAAATTATCATTTTGCCAACATATACATCTGATTCGTCTTCTATAAATCGTCGCAACATTTTTGCTTTTGATAATCCTGGATATTTTTGATATATGTTGTACGATACTACATCTTTCATGAACTCTTCAAATTCTCGGTTAGAAAAATTTAGGACGTATCCACTTCCCATGCCAAAAACTTTTTCTATTAATTGTTTTTCTTGAAATGATAATATGGCCATAAAATCTATTTGATTAATTATGTACTACAGTTTATATTTGGTTAGTATAGCAAAATGACGCAGTTATGTTAATAGATTGCCTCTGTAATTCTTTGTAAGATCTTCTATTTCGATATGTTTTGCACATTTAAAACACACTTTAATACTGGAATTTTGATTATAAATCTTTTGACTCAATAGTTTTACTGTCAGAAAAGTTCTTCCCATACCATCCCGATATTTCTTTCCTAAAATTCATAAAACTTTGTTTATCATCATTATAAGGACACTCAAAAGTTGAAATTAGTACATGTAAAGTCTTTTCCAAGCACCTTATAACCTCAAATAAAAGTGGAGGAAGTACCACGTTAAATGTACGAGTACAATCAGGATAGAATTTTTTACGTGCTTTTATATTCTTTAAAGTTCCACTTTCATTTAAATCAGGGAAAAAGATCCATTGCTCAATATTATCATTAATCAATCCATGATAAAGGGCATAATGAAAATCAAGCGAGCCATTATGGATTATTTCATCACGTAAACTCTCAATAGTTCGAATACATACAGCTTCCTTTTTTGCAAATAGTGTATTCTCTACCATTAAATTATCACCAAGCCACTTGCGTTTACCATACGTAATGTTTGCACTTTTCATATTAGGATAAGACAAGAAATTCACATTAGACATTTCTTGCAATTCGTAGGCTATCTTAGTTATGATATCAAAACTTGAAGCAAGGGTTATAATAAGTGAATTGAGATATGTATAAACATCAATACCCTGTGTACTTATTCCGAAAGCCACATCATCATACTCTTTAATATCACGGGATAAATTAGGCGTTAGAATTTCATATATTTTATTTATCAGCCTAACTAATACAGATGTTCTATTTTGAAAAGAAGACATCAACATTTCGCAATCATAATAATACAGAAGCCTATGAGTGAGTTCATTGTCATTTGCTTGCACAAGTGTCTCAAAATCTTCTTTAGAAAGACATCCCTCTTGACTATGCCCATCATTACGAACCCACATTGGTACCAATCCTACAATGGAATAATAATCGATACCTTTGAAAACATTCTTCATGATTACATCATGTAAGTCTACTTCAAGAATATTTAGATTCTCGAGAGCTTCATTGATTTGTATGCCTATAGGATCATAAAATGTAAACTCACAGATCTTCTCTTGTGGCGTTGGAAGATTTTGTCTTAACTTATCAAATAATTCTCTTGTTTGTTTTTTCATATTTTTAAGTAAATTCTGGAAATTTGTAGTTTCTATTGCTTGCAGAATATTGTTTCATACCATTGATGTAAATAATCTCAGGTATGTATTCAGCATTATCCAACATATCCTTTTGAACTTCTGTAATTTTCTGCTTAATTTCTTCAATGTTGTTCTTTTCCATAATTATCATAAAAATGCCAGTCTTTGCTCGTTCTGCTTTCATGTAGGCAGGCAACTGAGTACGATAGCCGTGAATAAGATTCTCGTTAGTTGAGCGTTTAATTTCAATAACAGTATTAGCCTTTGAACCTTTCGTTATATGAAAATCAATCTCACCTACACCAGGATTATCTTCACGTGTTATAGCCAAGTCTAGATTACCTGCGATTTTGTATGTATCCGCTACAGTATATAATAGGAGTTGCCAGTCTGTTTCATCTGGAGTCCGATTATTTCGATAGAATAACTCAGAAAGTCTATTGTGCTCAACTAAATGTTTGAACTGATAACACATCGCCAACGTTAGCTTGTAAACCTCTTCATCTTCGTTCGCATACTCGGTTGGTTTTTGGAATGGAGTTTCGTCTAAGAGTTCTTGGAGTAATATATATTTATACTGATTTTTATTATCTGTAACAAAATCATATGGAACCGCATTGAGGTTTTTATAAAAGCTAATTGCTGCTTCATAGCAATCCTTATTACCTACAATAAGATTTTTCCAATCTTCCTTTTTATAGTTCTTATAATCAGACCAATTAATCCCTATTAGTTCTGCAATTTTTCTTTTTAGTCGATTATTATAATTACATACAGAATCTATATCTTCAAAATCATGAGCTACAGGAAGGTCTGCCAAAAATGATTCTGGAATAAAATGAATTGGTTTTCCCTTGTAATAAGGAACTTGAAATACAAGCCCGTATTCAAATGTGTAGGGGTGAGTTGTTAGCCCCATTTCTTGTGCAATCCTTTGTGTATACTCTAAGAAATGCTTTTGCAGGATGGCAATAGTCATATCACTGATTCTATCAGCTGCCATATTATCCTCTATTAATTGCATTAAACCAAATATTTCTGGATCTTCAAGACCTGCGTTTATGATGGTGTATGCACTATGGGCGAGTTGTATGGAAAGGGCACCACTAATACCTCTTCCTTTTGTATTACCTTTCGAAAATCCCAATCCTGTATTTGGAATTTCTTTGAAGGTGAATCTATTTACCATTTTTTTAAAGAATGGATCATGAAGATTATCTGCTTTTGAAGCCTTCACTAGAGGAATAAATAATCTAAAGTAATTGAAGAACTCTGTATATGCATTCGTAAACTCAGGTATCTCACTTCCTTTAAGAAGAAGTGGGTCTATATGAAGTAAGGAGTCTTGATCCAAAAAAGCATTATATACTCCTTTTTGAAGGAAATCCCTGTGCTTTACCTTAAAAAATCTACTGTATGTTAATTCCATATGCTTATTGCCTATAAATGTTTGATTATTCACATTGAACCTAATATATTTAGTAATTTTATCACTTTATGTATTTCTGAATATGCCTTCAAATCTTCTGGTGATTTTTGACAAAGTTGGCACAGTTTCTCTGAATTTGACATTGCCCGTTCCAAATCTCCATTCTCTGTTAAGTATTTATAGAGGTTGGTGCGTATGAAATATCGTTTTGTCTTTTCATACCCCGGCATATATTTCTGCAATTCGGGAAGCAGTTGCTCATAACTCTCATATCGCCGACAAACCACATTAGGCAAGAAGTGGAGCAGAAACCAGAATTCCGTGCAAGGATTCGTTTCTACGAACATAACCTTTCCGGCATATTTCTTCTTGTTATACTCTTTCTTTGCTCGTTGGTATAGTTGCATTTCGGAAGGATATTGATACAGCCTGTCCATATCAAAAAGGCATACGATAAAGTCATATTGCTTGTTCAAATAAGATTCTACAAGTTTTAGAATATGATTGATATCGCTATGCTGTGGAAAATCAGGCGCAACCTTGAAAGGATAACGACACGCAACCCTCAATGAATCAAAATAGAACCACTCGGTTTCTCCTTCGCCTATAATGGCGATACTTTTCGTCACTGTTCGCCTCATATCATTAGTCGTTTAGGTTAATGTATTGACTGCCAAGAAACGGAAGCTTAACTAATTTACCCTGTTTGTAAGCATTATACGGGGAAAGATTCTTGTGCAGACCTAAAGATGAAAGACGTACTATTTTAGTTTCGCCATATTCGTCTTTATCCGTAAACCATATCGTATCACGTCGAATGAAATCTTCGTTGAGAAGATTGATGTCGTGCGTTGTCAACAACATTTGGGATGTTCCTTCACTGTTCGCTAAAAAGACTTTTATAAAATAAGCCAGCAGTTCATAGTGGATGCTTGTTTCAACTTCGTCAATAAGCACAAACCGGTTGGTCTTCAACAAGAAATTCAGAATTACTGCCATTCCCAAAAATCTCATTGTACCATTGGATTCGTATTCTTCAGACAAATCGTATAGTTTGTCGCCAACCTTATGCCTGAATGTCAATTCTGTATTTGTGATTTTTCCTTTTCTAAGCATTTCAGCTTTTGCCTCATTATCAATTGGAGCACTTTGAATCAATTGCTCCAATTCAGGAGTAATCAATTCTTCCTCTTCATGCAATACGACATCTTCTATGTTGAAATCGGATGCTTTCAAAAAGTTCAAAATAAACTTCTTCAAATCGCCTGTTTCATCTTTATCCAATCGTGATTTTACATATCCCGAAAGCAGCATACCGGGAGCCAATACGTCTTTAACCTGTTTGGCAAAGTAATCATATACATCGTTCAACTTAGTGCGTTCTACATTACTCTTACCAAATGCAGCAAGCACACTGCAATTATTGATAGTGTTGCCGGAAATCACATCCTGACTCTTCCGTGGCATTTTCAGATTTACACCGAAATCTATTGTGGTAGAATCTGTAGTTGCATCATAACTACGGCTATACAATTTGGTAGGACGAATAGAATCGTAAACAATCAATGTCTCCGAATAGATATATTTTGCGTCTAATTCAAAAGTAAGGATATACTTCGATTTATTAATATAGAATACCATGGACATTTTTGTCCTTTCATTTCTTGATGTGTCATCTAGCATAAAAGGAATGACCCCGGTTTTTTCATTTCGGTCTTTGGGCATTCTAAGAACGAGCATTCTGAAAAATTCCACAGCATTCAAGATATTGGTTTTGCCTGAAGCGTTGGCACCGTAGATGATGCCCAATTTCAACAATCTTATCCCATCCTTAACTTCATATGAATATTCGTCAGACATAAAAGTGTCTGATGAAGGTTCAAAGCTTAACTTTTGTGAGGACTTTATTGAGAAAAAATTTTCAATGGTGAATTCTGCTATCATATTCGTTGAATTTATCTATTATATGACACAAAGATAGAAATAAAGCCTTATAAAATGAATTATAATAATCACTTTTGTAGAAATATTACATAATATTAGTATAAAATGCTGTTTTAGTCGTTTACAATAACAGATTAAAACAAATTAAGATGGAGATTGCATCGAATCTAATTGAATATAAATAATTACAGATAAAATCAATAAACAACAAAGAGATACCAGGTGCATACATGAAGCTATTAAGCTATAAAATGCGTAATATTTGATTAGGATTTAGAGAACAATATGACTTTATTTCAGCAATTCTTTGATGAGAAAATATAAGAAACTTATAACTTGCTGCTATTTAATTATTTAATAATTATTTATTGCACATTACCTACTAATTTGTTGCGGTACAAATATGGTACAAATAAGCGAATTAAATATATTTTAGGAATAATGAATAGAAAAACCTATCCCAATATTCGCTTTCGATATTGACAAGGGAAAATTACTTGTGTATATCCTTGATTCTCAGACTATATTTTTTTAAGCGTCACATTATCTACCATTAAGGTACGGTACAAATATGGTACAATTATGCCATTAAAAGCCAATAATCATAGATAAAAACCACCATTATAAAGAAAAACAAAAAAGGCGTGAAACCACTTGAGTTTCACGCCTTTACTTATGAAAATTTATGTTTATTTATCTCTAGCTTACTTGACTTCCTCTAAGATATCATACCGTTTTCGATTCAGTCTGCAGCGTCACTTATCCCGCCAGGAAAAGTACCAGCAGCTGAGCCGTCAGGATACGGAGGAACATCGTAAACGGATATACCGTAGAATATCCTACCGCCGGCGCATCGTTACCCGAAATCTGGTTGGCATAAGCCAGGGCAGGCGGGTCAGTAGTACTACCCGCAATCAGACCCATCAGCGTAAAATAGTTGACTTTATGTTTCAGACGCGCAATCACACCGATGATCAGCAACGGAATAATCGTAATCAGGAAACCGATTCCCACATACAGCAGGCCATCCCCTTCGACCACCGTCTGTACGAAGTTTCCTCCCGCCTTGATGCCCACACTCGCCAGGAACAGCACCAGTCCCACCTCACGCAACATCAGGTTGGCACTCATTGTGGTATACGTCACCAGTTTCACTTTATGTCCGAAGCGGCCAATCAGAATAGATACAATCAGCGGCCCCCCGGCAAGACCCAGTTTGATAGGCGTAGGAATACCCGGAATAGCCAACGGCAGACTACCGAACAGAATACCACAGAAAATACCCACGAAGATGGTCACGATATTCGGACGGTCCAGACGCTTCAACTGGTTACCCAGCAAGTCGGCCACCCGGTCGATGGCATCCTGCGGACCCACCACCATCACTCGGTCACCCACCTGCAGCGTCAGCTGACGTGCCGCAAACAGGTCCATACCCGAACGGTTGACACGAGTCACGTTTACCCCGTACATGCTGCTGAAATGAAGCTCACCCAGTGTCTTACCGTTGATAGAAGGCTGAGTGACCAGGATACGGCGGGAAACCATCGGTTTCACCTGCTTGCTCTGATTGTCCCAGTCAACCCCGTCCACCTTCGGACCGATAAAGGCCTGAATCGCCTCCGAGTCATCCTCGGCACAAACGATATTCATTTCATCGCCCAGACGCAGTACCGTATCGGCATTCGGAATATACAGATGACCGTCCTGCAGAATACGCGAGCAGACAAAATCACGTGCCAGGAAGTTCTGCACCTGCGACAGTTTCTTGCCGCTCAAAGCCGCATTCTCCACACGCAGGGCAATATTATAAGGTTTCAGATGAGGATTGGCCTCTTCCTCCTTCTGGATGTCATCAGCCTCCTTGTCCATGTCCACCCGGCACAGATAACGGATCAGAATCATGGCCAGAATGATACCCATTACACCCAGCGGATACGCACAGGCATATCCCATGGCAATTTCCGGTCCGCTGTAATTCAGCTGCTGCAGTGCCTCATTGGCAGCACCGAGTCCCGGAGTATTGGTTACGGCACCGCAAAGCACACCGACCATCATCGGTATGTCTACCCTGCCCTGAAGCGCCCAGTAAATGATCAGGGCCACTGCGATATTCAGCCCCACGATACCCAGCGCAAGCATGTTCAGCGTAATACCCCCCCTTTTAAAGGAAGAAAAGAAAGAAGGACCCACCTGAAGACCGATACAGAAGACAAACAATATCAGTCCGAAGTCCTGGATGAAGGAAAGAATCGCCGCATTTCCGGTAAAACCGAAATGTCCGGCCAAAATCCCCACAAACAAAACGAAAGTAACCCTGAGCGAAATACCAAACACTTTAATTTTCCCCAATAAGACTCCCGCGGCTATGACAAACGCATAAAGAGCCACAATGTGTGCTATCGAGTCGGGATTTGTCAATAAATCTTGTAGCCAATTCATAATATTATCAATTTTAAGTGTGGGCAAATGTAACCAAGATTATAGAGTTTAGCAAACATTTATCTCTAAAAAAACTTGCACATTATGTGGCTATGTGTAATAAATTAGTATATTTGCCCTGTATGTTTATCCAACCGACATACTTAGTAACATTAAATCATATATATCATAAAACACAAATTCACTATGGCAGATAGTAAAGAAAAACTCTTTTCAGACTTTCCGTCCGTCTCTACCCAGGAATGGATGGATAAAATAACAGCAGATTTGAAAGGTGCTGATTTTGAGAAGAAGTTAGTTTGGAAGACCAATGAAGGATTCAAGGTAAAGCCTTTCTACCGTAAAGAAGACCTCGAGAATTTAAAAACTACCGACACACTTCCCGGTGAATATCCTTATCTCAGGGGAAACAAAAAAAATGACAATACCTGGTTTATCCGTCAAGATATTTCGGTTGAAGACCCTGCCCAGGCCAATGCCAAAGCCCTGGACCTGCTGAACAAGGGTATTGACTCACTGGGATTCTGCATCAAGGCCAAGGAACTGAGTAAGGAATACATAGAGACCTTGCTGAAAGACATCTGCTGCGATTGCATCGAGCTGAACTTCTCTACTTGTCAGCGTCATTCGGCAGCTCTGGCTGAACTGCTTGTCAACTATTTCAAAGAGAAAAAATACGACCCTGAAAAATTATACGGTTCCATCAATTTCGACCCGATAGGTAAAATGCTGGAAAAGGGCAAAGACGTAAGTGCCCTGGTTGGTGAAGGCAAGAAACTGGTTGAAATCACAGCCGGATACCCCCATATCCAATGTATCGCCGTCAACTCGGTAAGACTGAACAATGCAGGTGCCTATATCTATCAGGAACTGGGATATGCACTGGCATGGGGTAACGAATACCTCAGTCAGCTGACCGAAGCGGGAGTGCCGAGCGACCTTGCCGCACGCAAAATCCGCTTCAATTTCGGTATCAGCTCCAATTATTTCATGGAAATCGCGAAGTTCCGTGCCGCACGTATGCTGTGGGCAAATATTGTAAAAGAATATCAACCTCAGTGCGACTGTGCCTGCCAGATGGTGGCCCATGCGGAAACTTCTACTTTCAACCTGACATTGTTCGATGCTCACGTAAACCTGCTGCGTACCCAGACCGAAGCGATGAGTGCCGCCATTGCGGGCGTGAACTCCATCACGGTGACTCCGTTCGACAAGGCTTACGAGACTCCGGACGACTTCTCTGAACGCATTGCCCGCAACCAGCAGCTGCTGCTGAAGGAAGAATCACACCTGAACCGCATTGTTGACCCTGCCGGAGGTTCCTATTATATCGAGAACCTGACCGTAGCCATTGCCGAACAGGCCTGGAAGCTCTTCCTGGAAGTGGAAGAAGAGGGCGGTATGATTCAGGCCGTACAAAACGGAAAGATACAGCAGGCGGTGAACAACAGCAACAAGGCCCGTCATGAAGCCGTATCGAAACGGAAAGAAATATTGCTCGGAACCAACCAATATCCTAACTTTAACGAGAAAGCGGGAGAAAAAGCACCGCTGGCTCCTAAGTGTGCATGCGGCGGAGGCCATCAGGAAGAGGCTTCGTTTGCCAGCTTGAATACCGACCGTGCCGCCAGCGAGTTCGAGGCATTGCGTCTGCAGACCGAACATTCCGGCAAGCGTCCGAAAGCCTTCATGCTGACCATCGGAAACCTGGCCATGCGTCAGGCCCGAGCCCAGTTCTCGTGCAACTTCCTGGCTTGTGCCGGATACGAAGTCATCGACAACCTGGGATTCCCGAGTGTAGAAGAAGGTGTAAAAGCTGCCCTTGATGCACATGCGGACATCGTGGTAATCTGCTCGAGCGATGAAGAATATGCAGAATATGCCATCCCTGCCTTCAAGGAAGTGGCCGGCCGCGCCATGTTTATCGTAGCCGGTGCTCCGGCATGCATGGATGACCTCAAGGCTGCAGGCATCGAAAACTTCATCCACGTACGCTGCAACGTATTGGAAACATTAAGGGAATACAACGAAAAGTTAGGAATTAAGTAAGAAGATACTATGAAACCGAAATTTAAAGATATCAACATATATGCCGGATTCCATGCTCAGAACGGAGCTGACTGGCAAAAAGAGAACGGCATCACAGCCAACTGGAAGACACCGGAACAGATTCAGGTAAAACCGGTATATACGAAGGAAGACCTGGAAGGAATGGAACACCTGGATTACGTAGCCGGTATTCCTCCTTACCTGCGCGGCCCTTACTCAATGATGTATACCTTCCGTCCGTGGACCATCCGTCAGTATGCGGGATTCTCTACTGCAGAAGAATCGAATGCGTTCTATCGCCGTAACCTGGCTTCCGGACAGAAAGGTCTGTCGGTTGCCTTCGACCTTCCTACCCACCGCGGTTACGACCCGGATCATCCGCGCGTAGTGGGCGACGTGGGAAAAGCCGGTGTATCCATCTGCTCGCTCGAGAACATGAAGGTGCTGTTCGACGGTATTCCTTTGAACAAGATGTCTGTATCCATGACCATGAACGGTGCCGTACTTCCTGTCATGGCGTTCTACATCAATGCCGGACTGGAACAGGGTGCGAAATTGGAAGAGATGGCGGGAACCATCCAGAACGACATTCTGAAGGAATTCATGGTGCGTAACACCTACATTTATCCGCCAGCCTTCTCCATGAAGATCATTTCGGATATCTTTGAGTATACTTCTCAGAAAATGCCGAAATTCAATTCAATCTCCATTTCGGGTTATCACATGCAGGAAGCCGGTGCTACGGCCGACATTGAGCTGGCATATACACTGGCCGACGGTCTGGAATACCTGCGTGCGGGTGTAGCTGCCGGCATTGACATTGATGCCTTTGCTCCACGTCTGTCGTTCTTCTGGGCCATCGGTATGAACCACTTCATGGAAATTGCCAAAATGCGTGCTGCCCGTATGCTGTGGGCTAAAATCGTCAAGCAGTTCAACCCGAAGAATCCGAAGTCACTGGCATTGCGTACCCACTCTCAGACTTCAGGATGGTCGCTTACCGAGCAGGATCCGTTCAACAACGTAGGCCGTACCTGTATCGAAGCCATGGCTGCCGCACTGGGACACACTCAGTCACTGCATACCAACGCACTGGACGAAGCCATCGCACTGCCAACCGACTTCTCTGCACGTATCGCACGTAATACGCAGATTTACATCCAGGAAGAAACACAGATCTGTAAGAACGTAGACCCATGGGGAGGTTCATATTATGTAGAGTCACTGACCAACGAACTGGCCCACAAGGCATGGGAACACATTCAGGAAATCGAACGTCTGGGCGGTATGGCAAAGGCCATCGAGACCGGTATTCCTAAAATGCGTATCGAAGAGGCTGCGGCTCGTACTCAGGCACGTATCGACTCGGGCGAACAGACCATTGTGGGTACCAACAAGTACCGTCTGGAAAAAGAAGATCCGATTGATATTCTTGAGGTGGACAATACTGCCGTTCGTCAGGAACAGATCGAGAACCTGCGCCGCCTGAAGGAAGGACGTAATCAGGCTGAGGTGGACAAGGCACTGGCTGCCATCACCGAATGCGTGAAGACAGGCAAGGGCAACCTGCTGGAACTGGCTGTAGAAGCTGCACGCGTACGTGCTACACTGGGAGAAATTTCCGATGCCTGCGAAGTTGTCGTAGGACGTTATAAAGCTGTAATCAGAACGATATCAGGAGTGTATTCATCAGAAAGTAAAAAAGATGCAGATTTCGCAAAAGCTTGCGAACTGACAGAAGAATTTGCCAAGAGAGAAGGCCGCCGTCCGCGTGTCATGATTGCCAAGATGGGTCAGGACGGACACGACCGTGGTGCAAAGGTAGTGGCAACCGGTTTTGCCGATTGTGGTTTCGACGTGGATATGGGACCGTTGTTCCAGACTCCGGAAGAAGCTGCGCGTGAGGCTGTCGAAAATGACGTGCATGCAGTGGGAGTTTCTTCACTGGCTGCCGGACACAAGACACTGATTCCGCAGATCATTGCCGAATTGAAGCGTCTGGGACGAGAAGATATTCTGGTCTTCGCCGGTGGTGTGATTCCGGCACAGGATTACGATTTCCTGTACAAGGCAGGAGTCATGGCTATCTTCGGTCCTGGAACCTCTGTAGCCAAGTCGGCTTGCCAGGTAATGAACCTGTTGCTTGAGACGGAAGAGTAATATCAAGAGATTCCTGATAAGGGATTCCCAATAAAAAGCGAGGCTGCCTTCACCTGAAATGTGAAGCGCAGCCTCGCTTTTTATTTATCCGCAATTATGTCGCATACCAGTCTGCCCATAGATAAAGATACATAGAGAAAATCTATATTCTGTCACAAATAGCCGCTGTAATAAAATTATGTAAAAAACATATTTCACTTACCTATCCCAAACCGTATGATCCTTTTTTAAAAAACATTATTAATTTTATGAATATAAAATAAAGTTATATTCATATAGCTAACTGTGTAAATATAACCAGCATATAATAGCTTATAAATTTTAAACTTAATATAACCAAAACTAAAAACTTAACTATTATGAAAACCATTTCTGTATTTCTGTTTGTACTTATTTCGTCTTCAATTTCAAGCTGTACGGATGAAGTGATTATTATTCCAGAAGAAAATTCCCATCAAGCGCTAACGCCTGATAAGCCACTGATAATCAAAGAAGAAGATGATATCAATAAATACTATTTTCAGTCAGATCCGAATAATATATTGTCAGATCAAATTATCTTGGAAGACTCCATCTATAAATTGAACCTGACTCCTGCTGATGCCAAGGCTCTTGATATTCCGGATGATTTATACCAAAAATATATCGAACTGACCGAACAACTAAACTCCCGCTTATGATGAAAAAATACATTCCTATTATATGCCTTATTCTATGTACTCTCTCGGCTACAAGCTGCAGAAAGCTGCTACAACAGTTCTTCAATCCTTTTTCCTCTTCTTCTGCACCGGAATGCTCCTGTGTAATCAACGGTACTCACTACCGTGGCACTGCCAGAAATCCATTAACGCCAGGAGTACCCAGGCAATACATGCACTATTATTACAGTCGAGATGTATTTTTCTTTGATATGCGCATGTTTCTTTATGCCTATGACGAAAATGGAAAACAAATATCAAGTGTTATCCGAATCTCTTATCAAAATAAAGAAGTCCCGTCTGTAGGAAAAGAATATAGGCTGGATTCCACCTACGAAGCAGCCCTCTACCAGAAACCACCATACTGCGCAATCCTTACATATGGAGCAGACTCCCTCATCACGTCGGGATACCTCCGGTTTGACCAGCTTGACCTGATTAACGGAAACATATCCGGGGCTTTTGAACTTAAAGGAGTTGGCTGGTTTAATGGTTCTGCTAACGTTACCGACGGACTATTTTTCGGAAAAGAACTATCTCAGGAAAAACCTCTTAAACCCCTCGAATTATGAAAAAAATTATATTATTTATCAGCCTCTATCTATTTTCTTTCCATGTATATTCAAGTACAGAAGAAACACAAGACATCAGACAATGGTTGGAAAAGATGTTCGAACACTTAGATAAATCCAAAGTTCCTCAAGGACTCTTAAGAGACTATGCCTTTGAAATGGCAGATTTAGACATCTATAACGGGAAAGAATTGAATGATAGCAATTATGTAAACAAGATTGCTTTTGAAAATCTTCTGAGAACCATCTCATCAGCATCTGTAACCCCAGATACATTTGATCCGGAAGATATACTGCATAAGCAAAATATGATGAATCAGCCAAACTGTGGTATTATAGGAATAGTCTTATATCAATATTCCTATATTAAAGCCAATGCCCTTTCCGACAATCTGATAAAGTATGAAAATGGTCAAGTATATGACAACACCATTAATGGAGTTTGGCAGAATCCATATGATACGGAATATACTTTCGGCTTTTCTGCACAAGATACTATTTTACAAGGAAGTATCTTTAATTATATATTTCCCGATGAGATATGGAAAAGCAATCAAACCCCTAGAGCTGTTTATTTTGATGCCGGAGACGGAAAAGGTTATCAACAGATAGCTAAAGGGCAGACGTTACAGGCTTTCTATTCAACATCGGGAGTAAAACACTTAAAGATGAAAGCCGAAATATCAAACAATACATCTCTGTATGCCCACAGCCTCATAAAGATACTGGTAGATGGAACACATACAAGATCTATGGCAAAAATTCCTAATCCGGATTTTACAGAAGATATTATCGCTGAGGAGGATTATAACGGAGTCAAGGCTCAAGGCAGAATATCATATCTCTATTCTTCCAAAAATAAAGGAAAATTAACCAGGCCTTTCATTATCATCGAAGGATTTGATCCTTTAGAATTGGTTAGCAATGCCAATATTCAGATGAATGACAGGAAATATGGCCTGAACAGCATAAAAACCTTCCTATACTATTGGTATAATATTAATTACAATAAATACATGTCATTATTAACAGAATATGATGTCATATATATTGATATTTTCGACAGCAAACTAAATATCCAAGCCAATGCAAAAATGTTTGAACGAGCGATTGAAATCATCAATCAACGTAAGAGAATTGACGGATGTACAGAAAAAAATATTGTATTTGCCCAAAGTATGGGAGGTCTCATTGCACGATATGGATTAAAAGAGATGGAAAGCAATAACAAAAAGCATGAAACATCAGTACTATTCTGCCATGACACTCCCCATCTGGGAGCTCATATTCCTTTAGGACTGTTGCACGGAGTACATGGAATTTTTAAATTCTACAGTAAGTTAAGTCTACGCCGACTAAAGATAAAAGATTTACAACCAATGATAGGGCCAGTTTTATACAGTGATGCGGCTAAACAGATGCTGATTAATTATGTGGATGAAAATGGATATTTAAATAATTCATGTCACGAAGTCTGGCAAAAAGAATTATCAAAAATAGGATATCCACAAGGAGATGACGGTTACAAAATGAGAATTTTAGGTATCAGTAATGGACAAACTGTACCAATAGAACAGCAAAAGCCCTATCTCTATGTAAACGGAAAAATGTCCCTACGTACCCTCACAGACATAATATTACAATATCCCCTGTTGTCAGGTCTAGTGAGTGGGGTATCCGGAATATTGACCAAAGATTGGCAAACTTTTTTGCTGAACCTGCTACCCGGAAGCAGTACCTATAAATTATATTTTGAAGCAAGACCTCCTTTCAGAGGCCCTGTTTGCGATATATCTTTAAGGTACGTAAAGAAATATTTATGGACTATACCTATAAAGAGGACAATCTTTTCACACACCTCCTATTTTCCTGAAAACATGATTCCATACGACAATATGCCCGGTTCTTATTATCAACTGGAAAAAAAGATCTTCCCAAGAATGATTTTGATCCCCTCTCCAAGTGGGCCAAAATTTTCATAGAATTAGGATGTGATGTTAAATATAGTGACAAAATAATGTTTATCCCCAGTGTAAGCGCATTAGACCTTGGAGAAGGAAAGGTAAAATTAAATCAAAGCGATTATGAAAAAATATATTATATGGATTTTCCCCCAGAATATCCAAGACATATTCCCTTTGATGCATATTATATAACGAATCAATCTACATACCATACGAGCTTTGAAACTTCGATGATTAATTGGATATTTGAACAGATGAAAATAAATATTGACGGCCCTTCCATCGCACAGGATGGAAGTCAATACAACCTCAGAAACAACACTTACAATCAAACTGTCAACTGGAAATCATCTGATGAATCCATAGCTACAATAGACAATAGTGGAAAATTAAAGATGCTTAAACACGGAATTATTACCATTTCTGCGATATGCAACCAGAATAATATCATCACAAAATATTACAAAAGGGTTATGGTCGGATTTCCCGCTTATGTTTTAGACTGGCACTTAGACAAATCCTATATTATAAAAGCCAAATGTATTGAAGAAAATGCCAAGCCATTCTTAAAATATTTACAATACGAATGGGCAAAGAAAGACTATAATAGTACCACCGGACTCTCATGGGAAATCGGTGCTGATTCTTTACAGGAAACGGGAGCAGCACCTGTCACGTCTCAAAGAAAAACATATTACTTCCGGGTACGTACCACAGAAGGGAAAAGAAGCACTCCCCAATTCTTGACATTGGACATTTCTTCTCCGTACAAAATAGATTATCCATTATCCCAATTAGGAAATCCTGCCCTAGTGAGAATTAGAATCAATAAACAGGACAATCCAAGAAATTATTGTTTACAATTAATCTATAATCCTAATTATTTTGATCAAGAAGCATTAAAAAATGATGAACGTTTCCGAATCACTTCCGTGACTACAAAATACCTTTATAACGGTTCGGATGTACAACACACACAGTTTGATTCCCCGATAAAAGATAAAAAACAATTATACCTGTACGAACTATGGCCTAATTTTGAAAATACCTGTAACCAAATACTGCAGGGACATACAACATTTGCAAACACACGACAAGTGCTTTTCAAAAATAATGAAGGACAAATAGTATATGTTGTTATTGTAACACTGTATAAATAACCGTAAGAAAACAATATTCAAGAAAATATAAAAGGACTGTATCGGCAAACAGATTTCTCGCCCATACAGTCCTCTTTCTATTTTAACAGACAATACCGTGTAATTTAACGGTTTATCTTCAAATCTCAAAACTAGCAGGAGGATTCAAATTTATGACTCTCTTTTCCATAATTGACAGTTTTGACAAAGGAGTTACAGAAGTCCACAAAGCCAAATCATACAGGTCAACAGGATATTTTTCCAAGCCCTTCATGTCCTGTGACAATGCTTTCAGCATGATATAATCCATACCCTTGTGATGCTCATCGATTCGAAGCGCATCTTCTCCCCATTTTTTCCAGAACTCATGTTCAAAATCATCTATATATTTACCGTCCTCCTCCCAGTTTTCATAGGGAGAAATATTTTCAATATAAATCTTTCTGAATTCACCTCTCCAAATACCTTTACTTCCCTGCACCTCTATATCCAAGCTACGAGGTCTGGGCAATGTAGTATCATGAGTCAACGTAACTAGTGTTCCCTTCTCCGTCAACATCTGTGTCACAATCACATCACCCATACTTATTGTCGGATTGGTATTTCCTCCGCAATGGCTCATGTATGCTGTTATACCATGCGCAGCAGAAGCAAACGAAACCAGTTCTGTGATTTTGTCAGTCCTTCCTATTCCTGAGAATAAGCATATCGGTGCCAGTCCATGAGTAGGATATATATCCCCGTTCTCCTTTAAATAGAACTTGCTTCTCCAGGCTGCCCTGGCACCTGAGTTTTCACCAATTTCTCCCTTTTCATTTATGAGCAGTTTCCGGATGTCGTGCCTATAACCTCCTTTTACGGCGACGATGTCTCCCAACAAACCGGAGTTTATGAGATTATACATAGACATATGCTCTCTCATAAAAACGGTATTCTCCAGCGGATAAATGTTTCTCTTTTTCTTATCAGCCAAAGCAAGCAATGGCAGGTATTCATCGGCATACAATCCGCCTTTTATTTCCAAAGCTACATGACAGCCGTTCAGAACTGCAAACATAGCCTGCTCAACATGATACTCCCATGGAGAAGCAATGATAACAAGGTCTGGAGAATACTGTAATATCATGTTTCTGTAATCCTCCTTACCATCCGAGAATGAAGGATAATTCATCTTTATATCTTCATCAATACAAGGATCGGAAACCGATACCACATCAAAATCATCTATAGAAGACAAAAGATTCAATAATCTCCTTCCTCTATATCCAAGACCTATTATACAGGTTTTAATGGCTGTCATATAATTTATAATTGGTTTATAGCAAAATATTATGCGGATAAAAAGTATGAGAATCATCTTAACTTCCTCCCGCAGCCAATATCGGAATCAGTTTTTTCAGGGAATGTCAATCAGTTTGTGAGTCTGCAGACTCAGTCTCCATTCGGGATGTGCCTTGATATAGTCAATGACTTCCTGTGTATTCCGGCAGGAACAGGGCTGAAGAAAATAATGGGCAGCTTTCCATTGCAGATAAGGAGAGACATCCTGTCCCACATACACCACCTTTATTTCATCCATCCGTTTCAGTTTCAGCCGGCTGCCCTGCTTGGGAGAACAGGTCACCCAATCGATGGAATCGGGAAGCACACAGGTCCCGTTGGTCTCTATGGCCACATATTTCCCGGCCTGATGAAGCCGGCCGACAAGTTCCTCGTCAATCCACAGTCCGGGCTCCCCTCCCGTCAGAATCACCATCCTGCACGGATAGGCAGTCACCGCAGCCAGCAGTTCCTCATCGCTCATCATCTTCCCTTCCTCGTGCCGGGTATCGCAGAAATCACATTTCAAGTTACATCCGGAAAAACGGACAAACACCGCAGGCGTTCCCACATGGAATCCTTCGCCCTGCAGGCTGTAGAATATTTCATTAATCTTTCTCATAAACCGCCGTATTCCCTTCCGATTCAGTGACTTCAACCTTTACGCAATGAGGAATCTGGTCGCAGATCCATCTGGCAATATTTTCCGCTGTAGGGTTACAGGGAAGTACCTCGTTCAGGTGTTTATGGTCGAGCTGGTCTTTCACGACTTTCTTGATATGCGAAAAATCGACGACCATTCCGTTCTCATCCAGTTCGGCCGAGCGGCAATAGACTGTAATAATCCAGTTGTGTCCGTGCAAGTGCTCACATTTGCTTGCATAAGATAAGGTCAGAAAGTGCGAAGCTGATATTTCCATTCGCTTAATTACCGTGTACATAAAGCATTCGTTTATTACATTAATAAAAATAAAAAACACAGATGCAGCCTAATGTCACCTCAGCTAGCCTTGCAAAGATATAAACAGCAGATAAAATTTACAAGCATGCGTGAAAGTTCCTGGACAAAAATCTCCGGAACCTAAAAAATCAGGCAGGAAGCATGGGCCTCCTGCCTGAAAAATGAATTTCTTCTATGGAAAATCTTAAAGTATCCAGAATAACTATCCGGAAAATCCGCCTTGAGATTATTTCTCAGCCGGTTTCTTGGACGAGAGTTTCTCCAGGAAAGTCACCAGGAAGAAACCGACCACCATCAATACAATGGCCTCAACTACAAACTGATTAGGCATCACATTGGTCTCGATGACCATTCCGTGGGTATTGTCGACCACTTCCTTCCAGGGCCATACCTTATTCAGAGAACCCAGCATGAAACCGGTAAGTACGGCCTGTGTAATATTGCGGAAATGCTTGAGGGCAAACGACAGTACCCGTGAGAAACTGGTGATTCCGATACAGGCTCCGGCACCGAAAATTCCGATGACCACCAGGTCGAGCGTCTTAACGGCATCCATGATAAAGAAGTATTTTCCCAGAAGCACCAGAATAAAACTGCCGGAAATACCGGGCAGAATCATCGCACAGATGGCAATGGCCCCGCAAAAGAAAATAAACAGCCAGTTGGAAGGAGTTTCGGCAGGAGTAGCCACCGTAATGTAAAAGGCCAGTACTGCCCCGCAGATGAAACCTAAAATGGTCTTCCAGTTCCAGCCCTTGATATCCTTTCCGACAAACCAGGTAGACGCCAGTACCAGGCCAAAGAAAAAGGACCATACCAGCACCGGATAATCAGTCAGCAGCCAGGTAATCACCTTCGCCAGTGAAAAGACACTGATACCAATTCCGGCCAAAAGGAACAACAGGAAGTTTCCGTTTATCTTGTTCCAGAAAGCAGCCCACTTTCCGGTAAAAAACAATTTCAGACTTTCGGCATTAATGCTTTTGATGGAGTCGATCAGTTCGTCATAAATACCCACAATAAAGGCAATTGTACCTCCAGATACGCCCGGAACCACGTCTGCCGCTCCCATTCCCATGCCTTTCAGCATAAGCAACAAATAATCTTTTAATGTTCTTTTCATGTTTTGTGTCAATCGGTTTGGTTTATAGCTGCAAAATAAATAAAAAAAAACTACATAATCGACATTTATGTTACAAAACATAATGTCACGGACGAAATATATCCAACAAACAGAGTATTAATCGATTAAATCTGACTAATTTTGTGAGAAAGGCATCGGGTTACGACAAATTAAAACTGATCGGTAAACCTTTTCCTGATTATAATTGTTACAACTATAGAACCAATTTAAAATATATAAGATTATGTCAACTGTAAAATTTCAAGGAAATCCTGTCGTACTGTCAGGAGAATTCATACAAGCCGGCACACAGGCACCCGATTTTTCTTTCGTAAAAGGTGATTTAAGCACTTTCTCATTGGCTGACGGAAAAGGCAAATACCTTCTGCTGAACATTTTCCCGAGTCTGGATACCGGTGTGTGTGCGACTTCAGTCAGAAAATTCAATCAGCTGGCTTCGCAGATGGAGAATACGCTGGTACTGGCTATCTCAAAGGACCTGCCTTTCGCTCAGGGCCGTTTCTGTACGACAGAAGGAATTGAGAACGTCATTGCCCTTTCAGATTTCAGAAACAGCACTGATTTCGGACGCAACTACGGAGTGCTGATTGGTGAAGGACCTTTGGCTGGTCTGCTGACACGTGCCATCGTCATCCTCGATCCGAACGGTAAGGTGGCGTATACCGAACTGGTACCGGAAATCACTCAGGAACCGGACTACGATGCGGCACTGGCTGCTTTAAAGAAGTAATCTTGAGTTATCTTGTGCAATACCTGTAAATACTGCGAGCCGTAATATTCCTTCCTCAAAAGGATATTACGGCTCACTTTTTATATCGGTTGCACCGGTCTGCACCTGCCGGACACTTCCGTCCGGCTGACGGAACAGACAACGGTACATGCCCCGGGAAAGACCGGCGGGGTTATCCCAAACTGACCATTTCCTGCAGAATCCGTACAGCCTGCTCCACGTCCGTCACGTCCTTGACCACCATGCTTCTCTTTCCGCTCTGCTCACGCAGGTTGCAGTTTCTCGGATACTTGGTCATGTAGTCAATGACTTTTCCGAAAGCCGCACTCTGATAATAAGGGCTGTCCAGGTTGCTTACAAAATAAAGAGTCATCCGGCCCGCCTTCAGTATCACTTTCTCAATACCCAGACGCTTGGCAATTCTCCGCAGAGCAACCACCCGGATCAGTTCCTCTCCCTCAGGCGGAATCTTTCCAAAACGGTCTACCAGCCTGTCCTTGAAAGCATCCACATCCCTGTCGAGTTCCAGTTTGTCCAACTCCCGGTAAAGCAACATACGCTCACTGCTGCTTGGAATATATTCATTGGGGAAGAGCAGTTCCAGGTCACTCTCAAGAGTACATTCGTCCACGAACTCCTCTCCACTGATTTTTTCTTCTCCGGCCTTGATTTCCTCGGCATAAAGTTCGGAAAACTCTTCGTTCTTCAACTCGGTCACAGCCTCTGCCAGAATCTTCTGATAGGTCTCATATCCCAAATCGGCGATGAATCCGCTCTGTTCAGCTCCCAACATGTTTCCGGCCCCCCGGATGTCCAGGTCCTGCATGGCAATATGAATGCCGCTGCCCAGGTCACTGAAATTCTCTATGGCTTCCAGACGACGTTTCGCCTCGGGAGTAAGAGAAGAAAGCGGAGGAGCCAGCAGGTAACAGAAAGCCTTTTTGTTTCCTCGTCCCACACGCCCGCGCATCTGATGCAGGTCGCTCAAACCGAAGTTCTGTGCCTGGTTGATGATGATGGTATTCGCATTCGGTATATCGATTCCACTCTCGATGATGGTGGTGGCCAGCAACACGTCATAGTCGTAATTCATGAAATCGAAGATAATCTTCTCCAGTTCCTCCGGTTTCATCTGTCCGTGACCGATACATACGCGGCAATCGGGAATGTTACGCACAATCATGGCTTTAAGTTCCAACAGATTATGGATACGGTTGTTGACGAAAAAGACCTGTCCGTTGCGGCTCATCTCAAAATTGATGGCCTCGGAAATGATTTCCTCATTGAAGGTATGCACCTCCGTCTGAATCGGATAACGGTTGGGAGGAGGAGTCTGAATCACCGACAAGTCACGGGCCCCCATCAGCGAGAACTGAAGCGTACGGGGAATCGGAGTCGCCGTCATGGTCAGCGTATCCACATTCACTTTCATCTGACGAAGCTTTTCCTTCACACTCACCCCGAACTTTTGTTCCTCATCGATAATCAGCAATCCTAAATCCTTGAACTTTACGCTCTTTCCGATGATTTTATGGGTACCGATCAGAATATTGACATCTCCCGAAGCCAGTTCCTTGAGAATCCGGCTGGTATCCTTGACGGTACGGGCACGACTCAAATAATCGACCTTGCAGGGCAGACCTTCCAGACGTTTCTTGAAGGTCTGAAAATGCTGGTAGGCCAGTACCGTGGTCGGCACCAGCACAGCGACCTGCTTGTTGTCGGCTACTGCCTTGAAAGCCGCCCGGATGGCTACTTCCGTCTTTCCAAAACCGACATCACCGCAGACCAGACGGTCCATCGGACGGTCGCTTTCCATATCCTGCTTGACCTCCTGGGTCGCCTTCAGCTGGTCGGGAGTATCCTCGTAGAGGAAGCTGGCCTCAAGTTCATGCTGCAGGAAGCTGTCCGGACTGTAGCGGAAGCCTTTTTCCTGCTTGCGCAACGAATAGAGTTTGATGAGGTCGCGGGCAATGTCCTTGATTTTCGTCTTCGTCCGGTCCTTGATTTTCTCCCAGGCACCGGTGCCCAACTTACTGATACGGGGAGGTTCTCCTTCCTTGCCTTTGTATTTCGATATCTTGTGCAGGGAGTGGATGGACACAAAGACCACATCGTCATTCTGATAAATCAGCTTGATGACTTCCTGGGTGGTATTGCCGTTCGGGATTCTTACCAGTCCGGCAAACTTACCGATACCATGGTCGATATGCACCACATAGTCGCCCGGTTCAAACTGATTCAGCTCTTTCAGTGACAGGGCCACCTTGCCGCTCCGCGCCTTGTCGCTGCGGAGATTATATTTATGGAAACGGTCGAATATCTGATGATCCGTGAAGATACACATCTTCAGGGTATGGTCGACAAAACCTTCGTGCAGGGTACGGTCGACCGGAATAAAGGTAATCTGGTCTCCCCTTTCCCGGAATATGTCGCACAACCGGTCGGTCTGCTTCTGGCTGTCGGAACAGATGTACAGCGCATAGTTCCGGAGCTGGTAGTCAGTCAGGGTACTTGCCACCATATCAAAGTTCTTATGGAAGATCGGTTGCACGGAAGTGTTGAATTTCAGGACAGCCTGCGGCGTTCCAACGGCCTTATGTCCGAAATCAATCCGTTTCAGTTCACCCGCCTTCTCGACAAAATCGGTTCCTTCTATCAGCAGACTTTCCAGGTCGTCCAGCGATGTACCCTCTCCTTCCTGTGCAATCACCGCCTGCGGAGAAAGGGCTTCTTCACGTACCATCTGAATCCGCTCCCTCACCCACAACAGGTCTTTCACCCAGAGCACCGTATCCCGGGGGACGAAGTCAAGCAGACTGACCCGGGTGGAAGACAGGGTGGAAAGTTCCGGTACGATATTTACCGAGTCCTTACGCTCCTTCGACAACTGAGTCTCGACCTCGAAAGTCCGGATACTGTCTATCTCACTGCCGAAAAAGTCGATACGGAACGGGTATTCCGAGGCAAAGGAATACACATCCAGGATGCTGCCTCGCATGGCAAACTGTCCGGGCTCATACACGTAATCGACGTGTTCGAATCCCCACGCGGTAAGCTGTTCCGTCAGTTTGTCGCTTTCTATCTCCTGTCCTACCGACAACGGAAGGGTGCTGCTGCTCAATACGTTCTTGGAAACGACCTTTTCGGCCAGTGCATCCGGGTAAGTCACAATCACCCGTCCCGCTCCTTTTTCCAGTTCGTTCAAGACCTCTGTCCGAAGAATCTCGTTGGCCGCATCCCGCTGACCGTACTTGATGGCCCTGCGAAACGAAGAAGGGAAAAAGAAGGTATCCTTCTCACCGTTCACCTGTACGAGGTCGTGATAGAAATATCCTGCTTCTTCCTGGTCATTCAGCACAATCAGATGAGTGCCTGAATGTTTCTTTACAAAGCCTGAGACAAAGAATGATACGCATGAAGCATGTACGCCATCCATGAAAACGGTACGGATACCTGTATTGTCTATAAGTGAAGCCAAGCCCTCCGTATTTGGATGCGTGGCATAAATTTCCTGAAGTTTCTCTATATTCATTTTGCTTTTTATAGATATCCGCAAAATTACAAAATAATCGTTATATTTGCATTTATCAAATCAGACAAAATCGTATGCATAAAGATATCATTCATTTTTTAAGCGAAAGAAGACTGAAGGAAGCACTGACACAATTACACGCATTTGCTGTCAAAACCGAGAACTGGGAGGTGCAGACAGAAGTGGAGGGAATGCAGACCACTTATCACTATCTGCTGCAATATGCGGCACAGGGGACGGAAGATCCGCAACGGAAAAATCTGTACACGCAGTTGCTCCAGAATGCCTATAAACTGGCCGACCGGTGTGAGTTCATGCAGAACTACAAGACTGCATACGGATATTTCCCGGATAAATACCGCCAGTATCATCTGTCTTCTTCACGTACCCTCAAGGATATCTCTCTGGCACTGGAAGCTTTCAGCCAGGACGCCGGTATCCTGGAGCTTACGGTTACCTCGCCCGAGGTCAGAAATGAAAAACTGAAAGCGCTGGCATTGCAGCACCAGAAGAATGTGGACGAGCTGTTTGATAAGGTCTGGACTTCACTGCACTGGACAGAAGAGGAGCAGACAGAGGCCCGCGGGATACTGGATTCGCTGCTGATTCCTGCCAACGACATTGCGGTAATGGTCAGCGCCGTTACACTGAGTTTGCTGAAATTGTTTGATACCGCCAAACTTCAGTTCCTGATGGATGCCTTCGAGCAGCGCCAGGAACCTGTGGTGACGTTAAGGGCACTGACGGGCATTGCCATTGTCGCATCCATCCAGGAAGAGCGGCTGGAGCTGTATCCGGAACTGGGCAAGCGATTGACCCGGATGGCTGAATCGATGAAAACGGTTGACACATTCTTCGAGATACAGCAGTTGCTGCTGCTTACCCGGGAGACTGAGCAAATCAACAAAAAGATGCAGGAGGAAATTCTGCCGCGCATGATGAGCGACTCTCAGGCTTTCGACAAAACGATTCAGATCAAGGACCTGTCTTCGCTGGAAGACCTCAGTCCGGAACTGGGAAAAAATATCGAAGAAATAAGCAAGAGCCTCAACAAACTGAATGCCCTTCAGAAGAAAGGGGCTGACACTCACATGGGCAGTTTCTCCCAGTTGAAGAGTTTTCCTTTTTTCCAGCAGGCCGCACACTGGTTTTATCCGTTCGACAAGCAGACACCGGAGGTATCTACGCTGTTCCGTACCGAGGACGACAAGAAAACCTCGCTGATGGACATGCTGCTGTCTTCCGACGAATTCTGTGATTCCGACAAGTATTCTTTCTGCTTCACCCTCAACCTGAATCCGATGATTCAGAAAGGACTGACGGAGGCTCAGCTTCCGGAAAACCAGGAAGACTTGCCCGAAGAGATGAAGGCCCTGCTTTCGCGCAATGATACTCCGAGGTCGTTTAACATCTGCAAGCAGTATATCCACGACTTGTACCGGTTCTTCAAGCTGTGGAAATTCCGTAAGGAGGAAGAAGATATTTTCCAGAAGCCACTGACCCTCTGGAAGGTTCCGGCACTGGCTCCTTTCATGCAGATGCCGGAAAAACTGAGACAGACTGCCGACTATCTTCTGCATAAGAAATACCTGGAAGAAGCGACGGAACTGTATCAGCGGTTAAGTACCACCAGCCACCAGAACGATGCGGACCTTTGGGAGAAGCTGGGATTTGCCCTGCAGGGACAGTATGAATACGACAGTGCCATCGAAGCTTATCAGAAGGCCGACCTGTTGTGTCCCGACCAGTTCTGGAACCTGACGCACCTGGGAATCTGCTATCAGAAACTGGGAGATAACGAACAGGCACTCCGGTATTTCCAAAAGGCGGAACCTCTTCAGCCCGACAACCATAACATCCAGCTGCAAATCGGCATGTGCCTGTTTTTCCTGAAAGATTACGACAAGGCACTGGCTTACTTTTTCAAGGTGGAGTATCTGGACGAGAACAACGTACTGGCCCAGCAGTCCATTGCGCGCTGCTATTTCCAGAAACAACAGTTTACGGAGACCATCCGGTTCTACAAGAAACTGATACAGAACCAGAAGGCCAGCATAGACGACTGGTTGAGCTGCGGGGCTGCATACCTGATATGCGGAAACATCCCTCAGAGTCTGGAATGCTACAGGCAAGTGGCCGGACAACTTCCGTCGCACGAAAATTTCGTACAGCGTTATCTCAAATATCGCCCGACATTGACTGAAAACGGGGTCAGTCAAGAGTATATCGATTTAATCCCTGATTTAATTTTAAACTAACCGCATTATGATACGACTTGCATTTTTTTGTATCGGATTCATTTGTCTGACTGCCGGATGTCAGCAGAAACGCCAGCAATCAGCCAGCACCGAAGCGCAGGATAGCCTGGTACAGGTGGGAAACGACCGTGACGAACACGGCTGCATTGCTTCGGCAGGATACGTATGGAGTGAAGTTCGAAAAGACTGTATCCGTCCTTTCGAAGAAGGGGTACGCATGGAAAGTACCGACCAGGAGAACCTCTCGCTGTTCCTGGTTTTCAGTCAGGACTCTTCGAAGGTCGAACTGTTTTTCTCAGACGGAAGACCGAATGAGATTCTGGACCAGCGCAAATTGCCGAAGGGAGGCTTCGCATGGAATGTGGAAGACGACGACACCAAGAACGTCAGAAAAGACAAGAACGGATGGACGGTCAGCCAGCGCAACCGCCTGATATTCCAGCAGGTACCTCAACCGGAAAAGAAGTAAGCACATTGCCTCAGGCACCGGATAGATTCCCGGAAGATTCGGGAAGCATCCCCTCTTTCAGACAGAAGCATAATCAGGAAGCGTAGAAAAAAATCTTTTTTCCACAACGCGTCATATACATCCTGCTTATGTTTCTGTTTTATTTTATATCTTTGTACAAAAGAAAATGAAGGTATGCAAACAACGAGTGACAGCATCGTAATTATTCCAACGTATAACGAAAAGGAAAATATTGAAAACATTATACGCGCGGTATTCGGACTAGAGAAAAGTTTTCACATTCTGATCATCGAAGACAATTCTCCGGACGGAACAGCAGCCATTGTCAAAAGGCTGCAGACTGAGTTTCCCGACCAGTTGTTCATGATTGAACGCAAGGGTAAACTCGGATTGGGCACGGCTTATATTACAGGTTTCAAATGGGCCATCGAGCATCGGTACGATTATATTTTTGAGATGGATGCCGATTTCAGTCATAACCCCAACGACTTGCCAAGGCTGTATCAGGCCTGCCATGAAGGCGGCGGAGATGTGGCCATCGGCTCACGCTATGTCAGTGGTGTCAATGTCGTCAACTGGCCCATGGGACGGGTACTGATGTCTTATTTCGCTTCCAAGTATGTACGCTTTGTCACAGGTATTCCCATCCACGATACCACAGCCGGATTCAAGTGTTACCGCCGTCAGGTGCTGGAAACCATACCTCTCGACAAGATCCGCTTCAAAGGCTATGCCTTCCAGATTGAAATGAAGTTCACAGCCTATAAATGCGGATTCAAGATCATTGAAGTGCCCGTGATTTTCATTAACCGGGAACTCGGTACTTCCAAGATGAATTCCAGTATTTTCGGGGAAGCTGTCTTTGGCGTTATCCGCCTGAAATGGGACAGCTGGTTCAAGAAATATCCCCATGCTAACCCTCAATCACGCTAAAAAAGTATGAAACGTATATGGATATCAAACGCCGTCATTGTCAATGAAGGCAAGAAATTTCAAGGTTCGGTAGTCATCGAAGGAGAAACGATCAGTGAAGTGCTGACCGGTTCCCAGAGACCGTCAAAAGAGTGTGAAGAAGAAATCGATGCACAAGGGGCTTACCTGATTCCGGGAGTCATCGATGATCATGTGCATTTCAGAGATCCGGGACTGACCCACAAGGCAGACATGAGCAGTGAGACCATGGCAGCTGCTGCCGGTGGGGTAACTTCCTTCATGGACATGCCTAACTGCAATCCGCAGACTACTACCCTGGAAGCCCTGGAAAACAAGTTCGAGGATGCAGCCAAGAAATGTATGGTCAATTATTCGTTCTATTTCGGAGCCACCAACAACAACGCTTCCCTGCTTGCCCAACTGGACCGGAAAAAGGTGTGCGGAGTCAAACTGTTCATGGGTGCCAGTACGGGAAACATGCTGGTTGACCGCATGGAAACCCTTCGCAAGATTTTCTCCGAAGCCGGCATGCTGATTGCCACGCATTGTGAAGACCAGCACATCATCCGACAGAATACCGAACTTTTCAAGGAAAAATATGGAGAAGACCCGGATATCACCTGTCACCCGCTGATACGCAGCCGGGAGGCCTGCCTCTCTTCATCCCGACTGGCCGTGCAACTGGCTAAGGAAACGGGAGCACGCCTGCACATCCTGCACATCAGTACTGCAGACGAACTGGATTTGCTGGAAGACAAGCCGCTGAATGAAAAACGGATTACGGCAGAAGCCTGTGTGTCTCACCTGATGTTCTGTGACGAGGACTATCTGAAACTGGGAGCACGCATCAAGTGCAATCCTTCCATCAAAACCCGGAGCGACCGGGATGCCTTGAGAAAAGCCCTCAGCAGCAACCGGGTGGATGTCATCGGTACTGACCATGCCCCTCACCTCCTCAGTGAAAAGCAGGGAGGAGCCTTGAAGGCCGTATCCGGCATGCCTACCCTGCAGTTCTCGCTGGTAAGCATGATGGAACTTGTACGCGAAGAAGTATTCAGCATGGAACAGCTGGTACAGAAGATGTGTCATGCTCCGGCCCTCCTTTACCAGATTTCCCGCAGAGGATTCATCCGTGAAGGCTATCAGGCCGACCTTGTCCTCGTACATCCGGACAAGGCATGGACCCTTACCCCTTCGTGCATTCTGAGCAAATGCGGATGGAGCCCGATGGAGGGTCAGGTGTTCCACAGCAAGGTAGAGAAAACCTTTGTCAACGGACACTTGGTATACGACGGCAGTCAGGTAGATACCTCCTACCGCGGACAGGCTTTGTCGTTCGACAGATAAATCAAATTACCTGATTCAGATTTTATGCAGACAGAGATTACAACCATCACTTACGAGATACATGACTTGACGGATTACGTCAACTGGATTTATTTCTTTTTTGCCTGGGGATTCCAGCCGCGCTTTGCAACCATTGCTGACATCCACGGATGTGATGCCTGCCGTGCCGGATGGCTGGCCAGTTTTCCGGAAGAGGAACGCGGAAAGGCAGCCGAGGCCATGCAGTTGCACAAGGAAGCCATGCGCATGCTCAATTACCTCGACGGGAAATACAAGGTATACGGAATTTACCGGCTCATGAATGCCAATTCCGACGGCGATAATCTCATTCTGGAGGGAACCCGGTTTCCGTTGCTCAGACAGCAGACCCGGGTCAGACCGGAAGATCCGTTCCTCTGTCTGAGCGATTTTGTCCGGCCCCTTTCTTCCGGCATCACCGATACCGTAGGAGGATTCGCCACCACGGTAGATGCGGCCATGGAAGAACTCTTCACCGACGACGACTACAAGCACATGCTGGTCAAGATTCTGTCGGAACGTCTGGCCGAAGCAGCTGCAGAAAAGATGCATCAGACCCTGCGCACAAAAATCTGGGGATATGCACCGGATGAGAAACTTTCCATGAAAGAACTCCTGCGCGAAGAATATCAGGGTATACGTCCGGCAGTAGGATATCCCTCACTGCCCGACATCTCTGTCAGCCACCTGCTGAACGAACTGATTGAGATGGACCGGATTGGTATCCGTCTCACTGAGAACGGGATGATGCAACCGCTGGCTTCCGTCTGCGGACTGATGTTTGCTCATCCGGCCTCACGGTACTTTTCGGTAGGAAAGATCAGCGAAGAACAAGTGAACGACTATGCCCTTCGCCGGGGAAAGACTCCGGAAGAAGTGAAGAAATACCTGATTTCCAACTTACAGCAATGAGTCTTCTATGATATTATTACGTGTGTCCCTGTTTTTTCTGGTCCTGCTGTTGCTTCCGGACTGGTATCTGTACCGCTATTATATCCGTCCTTACGGGAAGAACCACCCGTTACGACGGGTCTTCTGGCTGCCCTCCCTGCTGTTGCTTCTGGCACTGGTTGTCTTCATCATCGGGTGGGAACAGTTGAACTCCTACATGGGAACGTACCTGATTATCGCCCTGTGCATTGCCATCCCCAAGAGCCTTTTCGCCCTCTTTCACCTGCTGGGAAGAGGACTCAGTGCCCTGATTCCCCCTCTCAGAGGAAAGAAAATCACCCGGCTTTCGGTCACCGGCAATTTGCTCATTGCACTTGCCACCGTGGCTTATATGCTGTTCGGGGCCATCAAAGGAAAAGAATTCTTCCAGGTCAGAGAGGTTACATTTGCCTCCCGCGACCTCCCCGCCGAATTCGACGGATACCGGATCCTGCAATTGTCCGACATGCATACGGGCAGTTGGGGCAACAATCCCGCTGCACTGGAAAAGGCCGTACGACTGTGCAATGCGCAACAGCCTGATCTGGCCGTCTTCACTGGGGACCTGGTAAACCATAATGCCGATGAGGTACTCCCTTTCATGCAGACGCTTTCCAAGTTGCAGGCCAGAGACGGAGTCTATTCCATCCTAGGCAACCATGATTATGCAACCTATACCCGATGGGACAATCCGGCCCAGCAACAGGCCAATGTCGATTCTCTGATTGAAAGAGAGAAAAGAATGGGATGGCAGCTACTGCTGAACGAGCACCGGATTATCCGCCACGACAACGACTCCATCGCACTGGTGGGAGTAGAGAACAGCGGCAACCTGCCTTTCCCGGACAGAGCCGACCTGAAGGCTGCATTAAAAGATACCGGACCACTGTTCAAGGTACTCCTCAGTCACGATCCTACCCACTGGCGCAGGGAAGTGCTTCCCGATACCGATATCCAGCTCATGCTGGCCGGGCACACCCACGACATGCAGATCAGCGTATTCGGTTTCTCCATTTCGCGCTTCATCTATCCGGAACACAACGGACTGTATACCGAAGGAGGACGAGGCCTTTATGTAAACATCGGACTGGGGCACATCCTCTTTCCCATGCGACTGGGAGCCTGGCCGGAAATCACGCTTATCACATTACGAAAACAGCAATAATCAAAAACCATCAAGTATATGAAATTCTTATATCTTATCTATCAAATCTGCATCGGATTACCCATTTTCCTGGTAATCACGATTCTGACAGCCCTCATCACCATCCTCGGCTGCTGGTTGGGCGATGGGCACGTATGGGGATACTACCCCGGAAAGATCTGGTCGCAGCTTACCTGCCGCCTGTTTTTACTGCCCATCAAGGTCGTCGGAAGGGAACACCTGGACAAGAAGACCTCATACGTATTCGTAGCCAATCATCAGGGCTCGTTCGACATCTTCCTGATTTACGGTTTTTTGGGCCGCAACTTCAAATGGATGATGAAAAAGAGCCTGCGCAAACTGCCGTTTGTAGGAAAAGCCTGTGAATCGGCCGGATTCATCTTCGTCGACAAATCCAGTCCACGAAAGGTATACGAAACCATCAAGCACGCAGAAAAGGTACTGCAGGACGGTACTTCACTGATGGTATTCCCGGAAGGTGCACGTACCTTTACCGGACATATGGCCGATTTCAAGAAGGGAGCCTTCCTGCTTGCCGACCAATTGCAGCTTCCGGTCGTACCGCTGACCATCGACGGTTCTTTCGACATCCTGCCGCGCACCGGAAAAACGCTTTCCTGGCATCCCATGAAACTGACCATCCATCCGGCCATCTATCCCATAGGTAAGGGAGAAGCCAACCTGCAGAAACTCATGACCGAGTCTTATCAGGCCATTGAAAAGGACCTTCCGCCACACTATCAGGGAAAACGCAAAAATCCGGACCAGTAAGTAAAGGCAAAAGAAGACGACACCTCAGCAAAGATGGCAATCCCCCTCGACTTTTACAGGACCGAAAGCCATTGCCTGAGTCATTACATATTCTCCGGGAGTACCTCCGCAATCAGAAACGGGAATTTCAATTGCAGAGGTACTCCCGGAGATTTTTATCTGTCCCTCTCCACGTTCCCGTTTCCTGTCACAGCCCGGCATAAAAAAGAAAGGATACCTTCCTTCCGGAACGTACCCTTTCACACCATTAATAAAACCTTATAAAATAAAGACACAAATGCGATTTATTCTCCTTTTTTACAATTTCCCGGCATACAGATCTTCCAGGAAGGCATCCAGATAAGCTCCACGCACGTTCGATTTGTAGAAACGACCTTCCTTGTCCAGAATCAGGCACATAGGCACAGACATGATGTGATACTGCTGTGCCGCCTCACCGTAGATTCCTCCTTCCATACGCCCCTGCGTCCAGTCCATTTTTTCTTCCTTCAGTGCCTTCTGCCATTCCGACTCCTTCTCATCCACCGAAATGCTGACAATCGCAAAATCCTTGTACTTCTCGTGCACCTTTCTCAAGTGAGGAATTTCCGCCCGGCAGGGTCCGCACCAGCTTGCCCAGAACTCCAGCATCACATACTCGCCTTCTGGAATCAGCGAAGACAGACGCACGGTCTGTCCGTTGCGGTCCAGCACCTCCACATCCTTGTACTTCTCACCGATGGCCATCCATCTCACCGATGCAGCCGTTCTTTCCAGCCGTTCCCATTCTGATGTACCCTTCCAGTAAGGCTCAAACCAGCCCAGCAGTTCATCCATCTGTGCGGAAGTAAACGACATGTTCGGATCGGAGAACAACACAATCGCCTGATCCAAGGCCACAACTGAGCGGGCATTGCCCTTGATAAAATCCAGCTTGGCCTGAAGCAACCGGTCGTTCCACTTTCTTTCTTCCCGTACCAATGCCTTTCCGACGGATTCATCCACCTCCTTGCCCTCCAGTTCCGGTACATAATACTCGTTCAGGTAACGCTCATTCACAGCCGACAAGGTATCCGTCAGCGGTTTCAGACCGGCATTCATCTGCAGGAACAAATCGTGCGTAGGCGATCCGGTTACAGCCGGAGCCACCGTCTTGCGGGTAGTAGAATAGTAATACCCCGGTAAAGTAGCCACATCCCCTGAAAAAGAAATATCCGAATTATCCAAATAGAACATGGCCCTGAACTTCCGGTTTCTCAAGTCAGCCTTCTCTCCCGGACGGTTCGTATCAATCACCAGGTAATGCATCGACGGAGCAGATACCGCCCCCGACAAGACAAACTTACCTTCCTTCATTTCCGTACTGTCCACCGTGACCGGATTATTCAAGGAGTCCAGACACTCCAGATAAACCTTTCCGTCTACGTGCTCACCCGTAAGCGTTCCGTGAATCGTGTATCCTTCCGATACAGGGTGACAGGCACCCAACAAACCTGCGGCAGCAATGGCCACCCAACCAATTTTTTTCATATGCAGTATATTTTATATTTCAGATTAAGGATTCTGTTCCAACAAATTATTTCCAGAGAGCGCCATACGGGGCAAAGGAAGAATGCCTCCTCCAGACCAGGCCGTCACATACTTCCGGGCCTGCCAGTCCACTCCATCGAGTGCATGATAGCGCACCATATCAAACCATTCCTCAAAGTTCTCTCCAAACAGTTCCAGATACTTCTGGTCGAAAATTTCCATCAGCAGGTCCGCATCCTTCACCTGTTTCAGGTACCCGTCATCAAAACCCGCACGCTTCATCAGCGGAGCCAGCAGTCCCCGCACCTGTTCCGGTGTCAGGATCCCCTTCCGGAGTCCGGCCTCCGCCTGAATGAAATACAGTTCCGACAGACGCAGCATATAGAGCGAATTGCCCGGCCGGTTCTCTATTTGGTCATTCATCTGATACTTGTTCATCTGATACACCGGATTCACCGGTTTGGTAAATGCCCACTGATACCGCCGGTCGCCTGGATGCGCCTCTGCAATCATCGTCAGAGTCTTTCCGGCTCCTCCCTTCCAGTCGTACCAGTTGCTCGTCACTTTCTGCTGGTTATTCATCGTATACGGATAAAACAGCAGTTCCGAGTTGTCGAAACTGGCAAACACATCTCCGTAATTCTTTTCCAGTACGATGCCCTGAGCCTTTCCTTCTTCCAGTACTTCCGACACCAGTCGGTATGCCTCCTTATACTCTCCCTGCGACAGCCGTACCTTTGCCAGGAATCCCTTTGCCGACAGACCGTTGGCCATATACATCACCGGACGTCCCGAAGCCGTCTTCACCGGCAAGTCGGACGCCTCTTCCAGGTCGGACACAATCAAGGCATAGCAATCCGCCACCGAAGCACGGGCCTTCGGAATGTTCCCTCTCACAGGCTCCTCGTACAAGACCACCCCATAACGGGAATCCGGCTTCCAGAACTCCCCGTAAAGCCTCAGCAACATGAAATGCACCAGTGCCCGGTTGAACTTCGCTTCCTTGATGTAATTACGCCGCATCTCCTCCGACAAGCCCCGGATGGACCGGCCATCCTGCAAGGCAGCCAGTACCGAATTCGCCTGATTCACGACATAATACAACTGCGTATAGGTTTCCGAAACCACAAAATTATCATCCAGTATGCTTCCGGAAGCAAAACTTGCCGCCCCGTTTACCGAAGAACTTTTCAGTACCCCGCTCCGCATGAACATCGCATTGTAGATGCCCGAATAATTTCTCCACGAAGCATAAATACCTCCTACCGCGATTTCCGCCGAGGCCGCATCCGTAATCAGCGTCCTGTCATCCAGCACATACTCCGGTTTCAACTCGTCGATGGGTCCCATCAGGCTGCATCCGTTCATGCAGCACAACCCTATCATTCCCAATATATAATGTTTCAGATTCATGATAAATACAAATTACGATCAAAACTGCAAATTGACTCCCACCGAGAACGTCCGGCTCAACGGATAAGGATCGCTGTTGGTTCCCATGCTTGTAATGCCGGAAGCAATGGTCTCCGGGTCCAGCCCCGGCCAACCGGTCAGGGTCAGCAGGTTGGTAGCCGAGACAAACAGACTTCCCCGTGCGACACCCGCCTTTGTCATCCACCTTTCAGGCAAGGCATACGACAAGGTAACATTCTTCATGCGCAGGTACGACGTCTCAAACACATACCGGTCATTGTCCAGGTAATTCATGTTATACGGAGAAGCCACCAGACGCGCATAACGTGCATCCCGACGCTCCGGTGTCCAGGTATTTCCGAACAGTTCACGCCCCACACTCTGCCCCAGAAAACCGTAAGCCTCCTGATTCAGGTTGGAATACAAGGCCTGTCCTCCCCACTGGAACTGCATCAGCACCGAAAGCGACCAGTTCCGGTACGTGAACGTATTGGTCCATCCACCGAACAACTTCGCCTCCGGATTAGCAATCACCACCCGGTCATCGGCCGAGATCGTACCGTCTCCGTTCATGTCCCGCATCAGGAAATCCCCTTCTCCACCGTTCTGGTAATTGGCGAACCCCTTCTGCTGCGCCTGCTCGTTCAATGCCGCAAGCTCCTCCACATCCTGTATGATATGATCCACCACATATCCCTTCACCGTTCCGGCAGGCATTCCCACCAGGAAGGCATCCTGCATGGTAACAGCAATCTGCGCATTGTTCAGCGACTCAATCCGGTTGCGGTTGACAGCCAGGTTCAGGTCACTCATCCAGGAAAAATCCTTTGTCCGCACCGGATAACCTCCCATCATCCACTCCAGTCCCCGGTTCGACACATCAATGATATTGTCGTAATAATTCTTCATGCCCGACTCCAGGATATGAGGTGCCGGAGCCAGCGATCCCGCCGTATAGCGGTAATACACGTCAAAGCCCCCATACAAACGGCCTGAGAACAACGTAAAGTCAAGTCCCAGATTCACCTCATGCGTCTTTTCCCAGTGGATTCCCTCATTCGGCAACAAGTCCTGCAGGCGTACGGAAGAACTGTTTCCATACTGTCCTGCCGTATAATACTGCCGGTAAGAGAAACTGGACACATTCGTCGATCCGGTCTGTCCCCAGCTCAACCTCAGTTTCAGTTCATCTATCCAGCCGGTCCGCTTCAGGAAATCCTCCTCACTGAGCATCCATCCCGCAGACACCGCCGGGAAAACACCCCACTGGTTGCCCGGCCCGAACTTCGAAGAAGCATCGGCACGCAAGCTCGCCTCCAGCAGATACCGTCCGGCATAATCATACGACACACGACCGTACAACGAATTCAGTCCGCTTTTCGTCACAAAATCAGCAGACGACAGCACGTGCTGTGCCGAACCCACATTGTTCAGGTAATCATCGTTCGGGAATCCTTGGAACGTAAAAGCCTCTCCCCGGCTCACACTCCGGTCGGCCCCATAGCCCAGCATCACTCCCAGCAAATGCCTGTTCCAGTACCGGCTGTAATCGGCACGGAAGTTGACAGACGTATTCGTATATTTCGAACGGTTGGTACTGAGTGTGGAATAAGGAATCATCCCCTGCCACAGCTCCTGCGTCTTTCCCGGATAGAAATACCGGTTGGAATAATTATAAGAAGCCATCGTAAAATCCGCATGCAGTTTCAGGTCCTTCAGAATATCAATGTCCAGATACACATTACCCATAAACTGGTCGCTCACATTTTCCGATTTCCGTTCCAGCAGGGCCACCGGACTGGCTACCGTCACCCCCTCGGGCAAATCATAATGCGCCGCATAATCAATCCGGACAAAATCACCGTTCTCGTCATAGACAGGACGATCCGGCCGCACCAGCCAGGCATGCGTATCACTCTGCAGAATGGACTCCTGACTCGGACTTTTCCGGCTCGAATTGGAGTAGCTCATCAATACCCCCGCACGGACACGTTCGCTGACAGCCGTATTCAGTGACATGCGCGCCCCGTACGTATCCATATGATCGTACTTATACAAGCCGTCCTGGTTGATTCCGTTGAAAGAAAAAGAATAATCCGTCTTCTCCGAGCCTCCCCGCACCGACACATTATACTGATGCGTCAACGCATTGCGGTTGCGTATCTCCCGGTTCCAGTTCACATTCTCCGCCCCGAAAGCCGAGGGGTTCAAGCCCTGAAACCCGGTGAAAAGCATCGTCTGCGGATCCATCTCAAAACGACCGTATTTCATCAGCAAGTCGGGCATCACATTGGTAGACACCACCCTGCCGGTCATCGATTCATTATAGGCACGCATGGAGTTGACCAGAATCTCTTCGTGCAACATCCGGAACTCCCGGTTGTCCAGCGGAGCAAACTCCTTCACCGGATTCCCGATACTCAGGGTATATCCGGCCTCCACCTTCACCTTCTCACCCTTTCTTCCCGATTTCGTGGTGACAATAATCACACCATTCGCTCCTCTCGACCCGTAGATGGCCGTAGCCGAAGCATCCTTCAGCACATCAATGCTTTCGATATCTCCCGGCGAGACATTCAGCAGCGGGTTCAGCGCATTCCCTTCCACAAACATCGGGACCCCGTCTATCACATACAGCGGCGCATTGTTGGCCGTCAGCGAAGTCGTAATGGGATAAGGAGAAGTCACCCCGCGCACATTGATCGACAACGTAGCCCCCGGTTCTCCGCTGTTCTGCGTCACCAGTACCCCCTTGATGGTACCTCCCAGCATGTTCTGTACGGTAGTCGATGTATGCGAAAGCTTTTCCATGTCCTCCTTCTTCACCGAAACGATCGAACTGGTCAGACTCTTCCGGTTCTTGTTGCCGTAGCCGATGACCACCACATCCTCCAGCAGCTGGGCATCCGTCTTCAACGTCATGTGCTGCACCTTCACCGTATTATTCACCGTCACCTCCTGCGGTTCCAGACCTATAAAGGAATAACGCACCCGGCAAGGCGTGTGCGGAAGATTCAACGTATACTTTCCGTCATAATCGGTAATGGTACCCAGCGAAGTCCCCACCACCACTACAGACACTCCCGGAAGCGGATTTCCCGATTCATCACTCACCACACCCGACAGGACATGACTGCCGTCCTCATTCTCCTGGAGATACGTTGCATACGGGTTTCCCGCAAAAACGGCATTGACCCAAAAGGGGAACATTCCGATTCCCACCCAAAATCTTAATCTCTTATAAAAGTTCATACCTGGAATATTAAACGAAACTCACTTCGATTGTTAACAAGTGGCCCTGCCGGCAGTCATCTACAGACAAGCAACGCCTTATTATTATGTAAACAAGAAAGACTTCAAAAAAGTTCTGTAATTCGTATATAAATTCACTTTACAATCCCTTTCAGTCTTCCAGGCCGATACATGCATTTCCCAAAGACTTTCCGGCAGACAGAAAAAGCAATGCCGCATACCCCTCTTTCAAGAGATATGCGGCATTGCCTTATTAAAATTACTTCTTTAATCCATACGTATGCCGGATGCGGGTCAAGACCGGCAATCCTTCCGGTACCGGATACGGCTCAACTCATCGCGAAGCCCCGATTTTTTCCATGTTGCTGCGGGCCACCGCCATGTATTCCTTAATCATCGGATTGTTCTTGAACGACTCCGGAGCCTGGTCCACGATTTCCTCCAGCAGCGGTGTCAGCATCGGATAAGGGAAAGCGTTGCAAATCATGATGAACACCCCCGGTCCGAGCACATTCTCATAGTTGGCCTGAATAAACTCCTTGGCCAACGCATTCATTTCGTCATTCACTTCCTTACGCAGACGGGTAATCTCCCGGTGGATGGTCTCAGAATCCTTTCCGTCCATAATCATCCGGCTTTCCTGGCGTTCCACCTCGTAGGCACGGTCGTCCAGTGAATTCTTCTTCATGACAAAATCATTGAAGCAGTCATTCAGCGGAGTTCCTTTGATGGTAATACCCGAGTTGCTTATATCAATGTAGATGTCTCCATCCTCCAGCACAAAAGGCATAATCGACTCATCGTCCATAAACAGTGATACCAATTGCGCAGAATCCACCTTTCCCTCCATCTTGAACAGCCCATGTATTACCTCAGTCGAATCTATCTTCACCATCTGGTTACCAGAAGGCACTTTGATAAAAAGCATCTTTCCGTCCAGACTGGATACAGAAGAGACACCCTCTATCTTATATTTCTTTCCGCAAGAAGCGCATATTATCGCACAAAACAGAAAAAAGTAAAATTTATACATGCAACAAGCTTTTTTGTTTACGGCGCAAAGGTAAGATGTTTCTACCTTGCTAAAAAATAAATTATCAAAATTTAAACTTAAATAGAGGTTTATTACTGTATCAAAAGAATTTAACTCCCTCTCCCCCGCTTTTTCCCTGCCTTTTCCCTGGCGGATGCGGGTAACACAAAGTCACCGTATCCTCCCCTCCCTTTTGTATTGCGCAAGGAATGAAAGTCATAAAAACTGTAAAAATAAGAACAAAATGCCATTATTTTCATAGAAGATGCAAAAATCTGAACACAGATGGGTTTTCATGTGCAAAAGTTAGATTATATTTGTAAAAAATTTAATTTTATATACAGAATGAAAAAACTTAAAGCATTAGCATTTGCACTGATTTGTGCAGCTTTCTCACCGGTAAAGGCCGATGAAGGAATGTGGCTTCTACAGTTGATGCAAGAGCAGAATCTTGCCGACAGAATGAAAGCGCAGGGTTTGAAAATGGATATCGCCGACATTTACAATCCGGAACGTATCACACTGAAAGATGCGGTAGGTATTTTCGGACGCGGATGTACAGGAGAAATCATTTCTGCCGAAGGATTGATCCTGACCAACCACCATTGCGGATACGACGCGATACAGCAGCATAGCTCGGTAGAGCACGATTATCTGACTGACGGTTTCTGGGCTAAGAACCGCTCGGAAGAACTGCCGACTCCGGGACTGACCTTCAAGTTTGTGGAACGCATCGTCGATGTGACTGCAGACGTCAACGAAGACATCCGTAAAGGAAAGGTATCGGAAATCAACTCATTCGGTGCCGAATACCTCGACAAACTGGCTGCTGAGGTACTGAAGAAGAGCGACCTGAAGGGCAAGCCGGGTATCTCTACCGAAGCGCTTCCTTTCTATGAAGGCAACCGTTTCTATGTGTTCTTCATCAAGACTTACAGCGACGTGCGTATGGTAGCTGCTCCTCCTTCTTCTATCGGTAAGTTCGGAGGTGAGACCGACAACTGGATGTGGCCGCGCCACACTTGCGACTTCTCTATGTTCCGTGTATATGCCGACAAGAACGGTAATCCGGCAGAGTACAGCAAGGACAATGTGCCTTTGAAGGTGAAGAAACACCTGACCATCTCACTGAAGGGTCTGCAGGAAGGCGACTATGCCATGATCATGGGATTCCCGGGAAGCACCAGCCGTTATCTGACAGAAAGCGAAGTGAAACTGCGCATGGTGGGTACCAACGTACCGCGCATCACTGTCCGTGAGGCTCGCCAGAACGTGCTGCGCCAGGAAATGGCTGCCAGCGACAAGGTGCGTATCCAGTATGCCAGCAAGTTTGCTTCTTCAAGCAACTACTGGAAGAACTCAATCGGTATGAACAAGGCCATCATCGACAACCGTGTACTGGAAACAAAGGCTGAACAGGAAGCTAACTTTGCCAAGTTTGCCAAGGAACAGAACAGCGAGGCATATGCCAAGGTGGTAGGACAGATCGACGAGTACGTGGCTAAGGTGGCTCCGATTACCCGTGAGCTGACTTACTTCAGCGAGACTTTCCGTTCGGGTATCGAATTCGGTGCGACTTACGTAATCTTCGAGAACCTGAAGACTGCCCTGCAGAAAAACAAGAAGAAAGACATTGAAAAGAATATCGAGGCGCTGAAAGAGGCATATGCCAGCGTACACAACAAGGATTATGATCACGAAGTAGACCGCAAGGTGGCTAAGGTGCTGATTCCGCTTTATGCCGACAGCGTATCGGCTGAAGCTCTTCCGGCATTCTACCAGACCATCAAGACTCAGTTCAAGGGTGATTACAATGCCTACATCGATGCCTTGTATGACAACACTATCTTTGCCAACGAAAAGAACTTCAATGCCTTCATCGCCAACCCGACTGTAGAGGCTATCGATGCCGACCTGGCTATCCAGTACTCTAGCAGCAAGAACGAAATGGCGAAGAAACTCTTCGACAAGAGAAGCGAAGTAAGCGGTGAAATCGACCTGCTGCATAAGACTTACGTACGTGGTCTGTGCGAAATGTATGCACCGACTCCGAAGGCTCCGGATGCTAACTTCACTATCCGTCTGACTTACGGTAATGTGAAGGCTTATGATCCGAAGGACGGTATCCACTACAAGTATTACACTACCCTGAAGGGTGTAATGGAAAAAGAAGATCCGAACAATCCGGAATTTGTGGTACCTGCCAAACTGAAAGAGCTGTATGCTACCAAGAATTTCGGCCGCTATGCATTGCCTAACGGTGAAATGCCGGCTTGCTTCCTGACTACCAACGACATCACCGGCGGTAACTCGGGTTCACCGGTAATCAACGGCAACGGCGAACTGATCGGTTGTGCTTTCGACGGCAACTGGGAGTCTTTGTCGGGTGACATCAACTTCGACAACAACCTGCAGCGTTGTATCGCCGTAGACATCCGCTACGTACTCTTCATCGTAGAGAAACTGGGTGGATGCAAGAACCTGATCGATGAAATGACAATCGCTGAATAATACAGCCTGTTGAACAGATAGGGATGCCCGAAAGGCATCCGGCAAGAGAGGACAAGCAGACGAAGGCTGTGGCAAAACACCTTGTCGGCTTGTCCTTTTTTCTGCCTGACTGGATTTGTAAATTAACCCCAATTTTATAAGATATATGAAAAAAACACTTCTTCTCTCACTCTTTGGATTATGTACGGCTATGGGCAGCCATGCCGACGAAGGCATGTGGATGCTGACCGACCTGAAGAAGCAGAATGCGGCTGTAATGCAGGACCTGGGACTGGACTTGAGCATCGACCAGGTGTATTCTCCCGACCACATCAGCCTGAAGGATGCGGTGGTGCACTTCGGAGGCGGATGTACCGGCGAGGTGATTTCTTCGGAAGGACTGGTGCTGACGAATCATCATTGCGGATATGGCTATATCCAGCAGCACAGTTCGGTGGAACACGACTATCTGACCGATGGTTTCTGGGCCATGGACCGCAGCCAGGAGCTTCCTTGCGAGGGACTGACTGTCACGTTTATCGACCGTATTCTGGACGTTACGGAATATGTGGAAGAGCAGTTGAAAAAGGATGAAGATCCGGAAGGACTGAACTATCTTTCTCCGAAATACCTGGAAGGGGTAGCCGAGCGCTTTGCGAAAAAGGAAAAAATCGCTACCGACGAGTTTACGGTGCTCGAACTGAAGCCTTTCTATGGAGCCAACAAGTATTACCTGTTTGTAAAGACTGTCTATAAGGACATCCGCATGGTAGGAGCTCCTCCTTCTTCCATCGGCAAATTCGGTGCAGATACCGACAACTGGATGTGGCCCCGTCACTGCGGCGACTTCTCTATCTTCCGTATCTATGCCAACGCCGAGGGCAAACCGGCACGGTATGATGCGACGAATGTGCCTCTGAAGGTCAAGAAACACCTGGCCATCAACCTGAAGGGTATCCAGGAAGGCGACTTTACCTTCGTCATGGGATTCCCGGGACGCAACTGGCGTTACATGATCAGCGACGAGGTGGAAGAACGGATGCAAACCACCAACTTCATGCGTGATACGGTCCGCGGCGTGCGTCTGCGCGTACTGGGCGAGGAAATGGCAAGCAGTCCCAAGATCCGTATCCAGTATGCCGCCAAGTATGCCTCATCGGCCAATTACTGGAAAAATGCCATCGGCATGAACGAAGGACTGGTACGCCTGAAGGTACTCGACCGCAAGAAGAGAGAGCAGGAAGCCCTGCTGAATTTCGGACGTGAAATCGGCGACGACAGTTACCGTCAGGCCTTTGAGAGCATCCGTCAGATTGTGGCCAAGCGCCGTGATGCCGTATACCATCAGCAGGCTATCTATGAGGCACTGATGCTGGGTACGGAGTTCTCGAAGGTACCGGAAACCGACTCGCTGCAGCAGGCTCTCGACAGCAAGAACCGGAAGGAGATTCAAGCTGCTACTGCCAGTCTGCTGAAACGTGCCGACAAGTTCTTCAACAAAGACTACAATGCGGCAGTCGACCGCAAGGTTTCGAAGCAGCTGCTGGCACTGTATGCCCAGCTGATCCCGGTAGACCGGCGCATCAGTATCTTCGAAACCATCAAGAAGGAGTTCAACGGCAGTACCGATGCCTTCATCGATGCCTGCTTCGACCGCTCCATCTTCCGGAGCCGGGAGGCACTGGAGGCATTCCTGAAGAAACCGGATGCCATGCAGCTCAAGAACGACCTGATGGTGCGTTACGCACAGTCGGTGAAGGACGGTTACGAGGCTACGAGCGAGGCCATGAAGAGCGAGACGGATGCCTACAACCGTGCCCACAAGACCTGGGTGGCGGGAGTGCTGGCTTACAAGCAGCGGAACGGACAGCCGATTTATCCGGATGCCAACTCTACCCTGCGTCTGACATATGGCAAGATCGGTTCGTATGAGCCGGCCGACGGCAAGGAGTATCTGTATTACACCACACTGAAAGGCGTGATGGAAAAAGAAGACCCGAACAATCCGGAGTTTGTGGTACCTGCCAAACTGAAAGAACTGTATGAGAAAAAGGATTTCGGTCCGTATGCCATGCCCGACGGCCGGATGCCGATCTGCTTTGCTACGGCTACCGACAATACGGGAGGTAACTCCGGCTCACCGGTCTTCAATGCACGTGGAGAACTGATCGGTACGGGCTTCGACCGCAATTACGAAGGACTGACGGGCGACATCGCCTACAACCCGCAGTTGCAGCGTGCAGCCGTCGTGGATATCCGCTATATGCTGTTCATCATCGACAAGTTTGCCGGCGCTGGTCACCTGCTGGAGGAAATGACCCTCATCAAATAAACAGTTGATTTGAAATAAAAGAACCGACAAGGGAGGATTTTTTCATTCTCCTTTGTCGGTTTTCATTTCTTTCAAAGAAAAGACTCCGACCTCCGTACGGAGGTTGTAAAACCCTCGGACGAAAGTCAAGAAACCCTCGTATGCAGGTTGCACGACCTGCATACGAGGGTTTGATTATTGATCAACAGACGACGGACTACCTGCAACGGAAGAAAGGAAAACCTTTCCTCGCACTGAGGCAACGGCCCGTTATTTCCGGTTCTTTTCGCGTTCCTCTTCCTGCGGGATGCGGAAGGCCGTGTACAATTGCAGGACGGCTGCCACACTCAGGCAGGCAATCCATTCGTTGCGGTGCCAAAGCAGCATCATGACACCGGCCACGATGAGCAAAGCCACCCCGATCAGCTGCTGCCGGCGCAGGCGGCGGATGACGATGTTACGGCCTTCGTAACGGGACTTCACCTGTACATAGGCAAACAGTACCGCTCCAATCAGATAGACATAGGGCGCCCATACCAGACGGGTAATCTGGAGCACAGCCCCCAGCAACAGCAGGACACCTCCTGCCATATATACATAAAAATCGAGTTTCTTCATATAAAATCCTTAGTGTTCCAAATCTTCTTCAAAAATAAAAATATCCTCATCCGCCTTTTTCATCTTGTACTTCTCGCGGGCAATCTTTTCCAGTGCCTCGGGATTCGATGTCAGTTCCTTCAGCGCCCGGCTGTCCTCTTCATACTGACTGCGGTAACGCTCAATTTCCGTATTCAGTTCCCGTATCTCACGCCAGTGGGAAACCCGCCGGATCAGGCTGTTATCGTCGAGCACACCAATGATCAGCACGAACACCAGGATGGTGATCATGTATTTGTGGCGGCACACATAATTCCATATATACTTCAATCTGCTCATAAAACAAGATATAACAGTTCACGCGACAAAGATATAAATTTTGAACGGGAGGCAGGTGTTGAAACCGATATTTTATGTACTTTTGTAGGTACGAACATTAAAATTATCATAAATACAACCATATGGAGAACTATATTGTATCGGCACGCAAATACCGTCCCGCCACTTTCGATACGGTGGTCGGACAACGCGCACTGACTACTACCCTTAAAAATGCCATTGCCAGCCAGAAACTGGCACACGCTTACCTGTTTTGCGGTCCGCGCGGAGTAGGTAAAACCACCTGTGCCCGCATCTTCGCCAAGACCATCAACTGTCTGAATCCCACGGCAGAAGGTGAGGCATGCAATGCGTGTGAGTCCTGTCAGGCGTTCAACGAGCAGCGGTCGTACAATATTCATGAGCTTGATGCGGCTTCCAACAACTCGGTGGAGGATATCCGTTCCCTCATCGAGCAGGTGCGCATCCCTCCCCAGATCGGAAAGTACAAGGTGTACATCATCGACGAGGTGCACATGCTGTCGCAGGCTGCCTTCAATGCCTTCCTGAAAACACTGGAGGAGCCGCCTCATCATGCCATCTTCATCCTGGCCACTACCGAGAAGCACAAGATTCTGCCTACCATCCTGAGCCGCTGCCAGATTTATGACTTCAGCCGTATCAACATTGCCGATATGGTGGAACACCTGGCCAATGTTGCCCGGAAGGAAGGCATCGAAGCCGAACCGGAGGCACTGAACGTCATCGCACAGAAGGCCGACGGAGGTATGCGAGATGCACTGTCCATCTTCGACCAGGTAGTAAGCTTCACCAACGGACACATTACCTACCAGAGCGTCATCGAAAACCTGAACGTGCTGGATTACGAATATTATTTCAAGCTCACCGACTACCTGCTGGAAAACCGGGTGACCGACTGTCTGCTGGTGTTCAATGACGTGCTGAAGAAGGGATTCGACGGCAGCCATTTCATCACCGGACTGACCTCTCACTTCCGTGACCTGCTGGTCAGCCGTGACCCGGAGACCCTGCAGTTGCTGGAAGTGGGAGCCTCCATCCGCGAGCGCTACCAGCAGCAGGCACAGAAATGCAGTCCGCAGTTCCTGTTCAAGGCCATGAAACTCTGCAACGACTGCGACCTGAACTACCGGCTGAGCAAGAACAAGCGATTATTGATTGAACTGACACTGATACAGGTTTCCCAACTGACACTGGAGGAGGACGGCCACAGTGAGGGGCGTGGCCCTAAGCAGCAGATTAAACCCGTCTTCAACCAGCAGGCAGCCACTGCCGGCGGAACCCAATACGTAACAGTGCCTACGGGACAAACGGGAGGTACTTCCCCGCAGGCTACGGCTACGGCCACTGCCGTACCGGCCGGAAATCCGGCCCCACAAGCCGCTCCGGCAGGAGCACAGGCTCCTGTCACCCAACGGCAGGCACAGACGGCTCCAACAGCTACGGCCACGGCAGGCAGCACCACTGCGACAGCTACGGCACGTACAGCCCCGCAGGCTGCTCCGGCAGGCGACAAGAAGATTCCGGTCATGAAAGCCGGCAGCATGGGATTCTCCATCCACAAGCCGCATACTCCTGAAAAGCAGGTAAAGGCTGCCGCTGCCGTCACTCCGAATCCGGCTGCCAGTCAGGCCGACTACGAAGACTATATCTTCAACGAGAAAGACCTGGACTACTACTGGAGGGAATTTGCGGCTCAGTTGCCGAAGGAAGAGGCTGCCAATGCGGCCCGCATGATGAACCTGCATCCGCATCTGCTGAACAACCAGACTACCTTTGAGGTAGCGGTAGACAATGAAATGGTGCAGCGCTACATGCAGCAGCTTGCTCCACAGATTACGGCACACCTGCGCAAGCAGCTCCACAACCGGAAGATTGAGATGACGGTACGGGTAAGCGAACAGAACGAGAACGTCAGGGCCTACAGTCACCTGGAGCGCTTCCAGATGATGAGCCAGAAGAATCCGTACCTGAAAAAACTGAAGGAGGAGTTCGACCTGGAGTTGTCCTGATTCCCCTTCGGGCTACTTTTGCCCATATACATTCATCATACTTTAATAAAATATCCGCCTGCGATTCCCTACGGGAAAAGCAAGCGGATACATTTTTTTAAGTCTGTCTTTATTCTCTCTTATAACTTATCGTGCTTACACATCTCGTGTGTGACGGCTGACCCTACGCTTCTGCCACATGGACAGGCGATACACATCCGTTAGAGGTCATGATTCCGCATCCGGTACTCGGCCAGTTCCTCGTATTTCGTACCGGGGCGACCATAGTTGCAGTACGGATAAATGGATATTCCTCCACGCGGAGTAAAGATTCCAGTCACTTCGATGTATTTCGGATCCATCAACCGGATCAGGTCCTTCATGATGATGTTCACACAGTCCTCGTGAAAGTCACCGTGGTTGCGGAAACTGAACAGATACAGTTTCAGACTCTTGCTTTCCACCATCTTCACATCCGGCAAATAGCTGATACGGATTTCCGCAAAATCCGGCTGTCCGGTAATCGGACACAGACTGGTAAACTCCGGGCAGTTGAAACGTACCCAATAATCATTCTCCGGATGCTTGTTGACAAAAGCCTCGAGCACCTCGGGTGCATAATCCTGCTTGTAGGCGGTGGTCTTACCCAGCACCGTCAATTCATCTTCTCTTTTCATACTTCCTACACTTCACATTAATCAAAAGTCAGTCCGGCACGGTTAGCGGCGTTCGGACTGTGATTTTTCGTTCAAATACTTCTCCAGTCCCTCACGGCGCAACTTACAGGCCGGACAGTGTCCGCAGCCGTCTCCTACAATTCCGTTGTAGCAGGTAAGGGTCTCGTAACGGACAATATCGAGCACACCCAGTTCATCGGCCAGGGCCCAGGTCTGTGCCTTGTCAATCCACATCAGCGGAGTATGGATCACAAACTGCTCGTCCATGGCCAGGTTCAGTGTCACGTTCAGCGACTTGATGAAGGCGTCACGGCAGTCGGGATATCCGCTGAAGTCGGTCTGCGAGACTCCCGTCACCATGTGGCTGATGCCTCTTTCACGGGCATACACGGCGGCAATGCTCAAGAAGAACAGATTGCGTCCGGGCACAAAGGTGTTAGGGAAACTTCCTTCGGGCTTCTCTTCGTCCATCCGGATAGAGGTATCCGTCAGGGAGTTCTTTCCCAGATGACCGATAAAGGATACATCCATTACGTCGAACGACACTCCGGCCTTGCGGGCCAGTTCACGGGCCAGTTCCACTTCCTTCACGTGCTTCTGTCCGTAAATGAAACTCAATGCATATACTTCCTTGAAATGCTTCTTTGCCCGATAAAGGCAGGTGGTAGAATCCTGACCACCGCTGAAGACAACCAGTACTTTTCCGTTATCCATGATCAGATATCTTTAATTTTCAATACATTGTAAGAGATGTGCTCGTCGTAGACATCGCTGTCGTCCACTTTCTTGATGTAGTTCACCACCCGGATGGTTACCGGCAGGATAATCACTTCATAGGCGGTTTTCAATACCACCTGTACCAGCATCAGCTTGGCCAGTTCCGTCAGCGGCATCAGTCCCCCGAAAGCCAGCGGGAAGAAAATCAGTGAATCGGCGCTCTCGCCTGCCACAGTAGAAAGAATGGCACGCGCCGAGAAGTTACGTCCCTGAGAAGCCACTTTCATACGGCTCATGACATAGGCGTTGATGAAAGAGCCCACCAGGAAGGCGGTCAGACTGGCCACTGCAATACGGGGAGCCATACCGAAGACGAAATTAAATCCTTCTTCTCCCTCCCAGAACGAAGCAGCCGGCAAGGCTACGGCAATCTGTCCCAGGGCTACCACCATGAAATTCATGAGGAATCCCATCCAGATAATCAGACGTGCCTTACGGAAGCCCCAGACTTCGGCAATACAGTCATTGATAATGTAAGAAATCGGAAAAACAATAAGTCCGGCAGTTACGGTAATCGGACCCATCTGGACAACTTTGGTTTCTAAAAGATTGGCTGCAACCAGGCAGACACAAAACACAATACCCAAAACCATAAAGGGTACTGATACGAGATTTTCTTTTTTCATCGCTCCTGTTTTTTACGTGGTGTTCTAGAATACACGGCCGTTATTCACGGCATCGCATGTGAATGTTCTCTTTTTTGTTAATCGGCTGCAAAGGTAAGAAGGATTTGCGGAATCTGCAAGATTTTTATAATTTTGTAGAAACAGGAAGATACAATGACTGCTATGACAAAGAACAATCTGCTGAGTGAGAAACTCACTTATACGGGACATAATTCGACCCCTACCCACCTGCATCTGTACAGTTACGAAAGTACGGGGGTGGTTACGGCTCACGGTGAAGACATGGAGAGTCTGATTCCGTCATTGAGACAGGATGCCATCAACTGGATTCAGATACACGGACTGCAGAATGCAGAGGTGATCCAGAAAGTCTGTGAATATTTTCAGATTGACTTTCTGACGACACAGGACATCCTGAACTCCAATCACCTGACCAAGATTGAGGAGCATGAAGCGTATAACGTAGTGATTCTGAAGCGGCTTCTTCCGAAAAAAGAGGGAGAATATGTGCCTCAGCAGCTGTGTGTCATCCAGGGAGAGAATTTTGTGCTGACTTTCGTAGAGAAGGAGACTGATTTTTTCGATGATATCCATGCCGCACTGCAGAAAAACATTCTCAAAATCCGTAACAGGCAGTCCGACTATCTGCTCAGTGTGATTCTGAACAGTGCCATGGCCAGTTTCATGTCCATCATCTCGCAGATGGAGGATGAACTGGAGGACCTGGAAGAGCATTTTTTGTCACCCAACCCGGACAAGCAGCCCGGCATTGAGGACATCCAGCTCTTCCGCCGGAATTACCGGCTGATCAAGAAGAGTATTTTTCCGCTGAAAGAGCAGATCAACAAGCTGTTTCATGCCGAGAACAAACTGCTTCATAAGGCCAACCGTCCTTTCTTCAACGACGTGAACGACCACCTGCAGTTTGTGTTGCAGACACTGGAGGGGTGCCGGGACATGCTTTCGGCCCTGGTCGACCTCTACCTGTCGAACAACGACCAACGGATGAACGGCATCATGAAACAACTCACCATTGTTTCTACCATCTTCATCCCCTTGACCTTCCTGGCCGGTATCTGGGGAATGAACTTCCAGTGGATGCCGGAACTGAGCTGGAGATACGGTTATTTCTTTGCCTGGGGACTGATGATTGTCGCTGCCGTATCGGTATTTATTTATCTGAAATACAAGAAATGGAATTGATCCCGGAAATCTGAGACAATGGGAGTCCAGCAGACGGGTCTGAATAAAAGGCTGGAAAAGCAAAGTTGAACAGCCAATGATTGCATGATTTAACACAACAGATTATGAGAAAGAAAGAACTATACGAACAGGTCATCGCTTACTTTAAGGAAGCCATGCCTGTAGCTGAGACCGAACTGTATTACAGCAATCCTTTTGAACTGCTGGTAGCGGTCATATTAAGTGCCCAGTGCACGGACAAACGGGTCAACATGATTACCCCTCCGCTGTTCCGCGACTTCCCGACACCGGAAGCCATGGCAGCCAGTACTCCGGAAATCATCTTCGAATACATCAAGAGTGTAAGTTACCCGAACAACAAGTCCAAACACCTGGTGGGAATGGCACAGATGCTGGTCCGTGATTTCCACAGTGAGGTACCGTCGACCCTGGAAGAACTGGTTAAACTGCCGGGAGTGGGACGCAAAACGGCCAATGTGATTCAGAGTGTCGTCTTCAACAAGGCCACTATGGCTGTAGATACGCATGTGTTCCGTGTCAGCCACCGCATCGGACTGGTTCCCCAAAGCTGTACTACCCCGCTGGCTACGGAAAAGCATCTGATGAAGTATCTTCCCGAAGCCATTGTTCCGCAAGCGCACCACTGGCTCATCCTACACGGACGCTATGTCTGTACGGCCCGGAACCCAAAGTGTGAGACGTGCGGACTGAACGGCCTTTGCAAGGCATCCCTGAAAGCACGCCCTTAAGTATTAAATATCATATGAATAATACATTGAAAGTCGGTTAATACATTGAAAGTCGGTTGAATCATATAACGATATATAAACCTGCGAATTATATAACAATATATAAGCCTGGGAATCCTATAATCATAATAATATATAAGCCTGCATTTCATGGACTGCTTGCCACGAAATGCAGGCTTTTTGTTACAGTTTCAGGTAAGTCTTCAACGTTTCGATATATTCCTCAAAAGCCTGTTTCCCCTCTTCTGTCATCCTGCAGGAGGTACGGGTCTTCTTCCCTATAAACTCCTTGTTTACCTGAATGTATCCGGCACTGCTCAATTTCTCCAACTGTACACTTATATTACCCGAAGTAGCCTGAGTCTGTTCCTTCAGATAATTGAAGTCAACCTCATCAACCGACAAAAGAATGGTCATAATCGCCAGTCTGAGCTGTGAATGGATAATCGGATTAAGTTCTTTAAGCATTATCGTACAGATTTGTGTTGATTATTAAGTATATGTCCCGGAATTACCATCATAATCAGGAATGAGAATCCGAACCATAAATGCCATGTAACGGCAATTTTGCCCTCAGTCACCAGTGCGGCAAGCATGTAAATCGCCAGCACGAAAGCCGGTATCGGAGAATAAATCAGCCATTGAGATTTTGTGATTACTCCCGTAATAGAAATGCCAATCCCTGCATATAGCAAGCTCAGGGGAAGCATCAGACCGAAATTGATTACTCCGATCCAGACTCCGGTCAGTAAAATAGCCACTACAGAAAGTGCAAACAAGGAACCTACCACCGTCCATGTATTGTCGACAGCCTTATCCATGTAAGTGATTACCGAGGGCTTGTGCCGGCTGTTTTTCAATTTAAGCAATATGCCGGGCACAAACATCAGGAACCAGCCGGTTGCCCATAATGAATTCCCCGTTTTCAAAACCAGTAAATAGACTACCAGAGCAATCAGTATGGCAGGATAGCCATAATACAACAAGACATTCCCGTTACCCACCTTCATGTTGTCCTTGGTCTGCTGAATCATCTGGGCAATCAGTTCCAGACTTTCCTTTTCTGAAAAATTTGTCTCTTTCATAATTTAATCCTTTAAATTGGTTTATTTTATAAACTAAAAACAGATAAATAAAAGCAGGAAAGCGCGCTTCTTCCTGCTTTCTTCCACAAAGATAAATAAGTTTATTTTATAAACCAAATATATTGAAGTCTTTTTGAGGAAAAGAGAAAAATAAAAGGCAATAAATCCTAATGTAGAAAATAGTCTGAATACAATTTTGACCCGCAAAAATATATCTAAAATTCTTTTTATTATTTTTCACACTAGGGTAGTACCGATTTTAGGGAATATACATTATATACAACCTTGAAACATCAAATTTCCTCATAACAACAATCAGGAAAAATAATTTTAAGGTTCATTAGTTCTTTGGAAAGCCTGTCAGCAATTACATGCATAATCTACTCGCACAAAAGGTATCAAGTATGGCATTTTCATTATTACAGATGAATTAGCAGAATTGACTGTTATAAAAAATGATACATTAAACTCAATTTCCAAAATCTAACGATCTGAAAGCTGGTAACCGACACATCGCCGAATTACAATTTATTGTCCTTAAAGCGAGATTCCTGTTGGGAATTATCAACCGAATATCAGATATATACAGATTACAAATCTGTCATTTTTCAGCAGAATATTGCTTTATTTCAATATCATACATACTTTTTATGTACACGATTCTTCATGTCAACAATTTGTTATAGGCATTATCCTAAAGGTGTATTAAGTAAGTATTTTGAGCCGGCAATTCAATTGCCGATTCCATTGTTTCACTAAAAAACTTTTAATCTCTCCAACATCCAGTATTTAGAATGATCCCCAATCCGACCAGTGCCTCCCTGAAAAACAGGGAGCAATCAGCACAGGACTTACATCCTTACAAAAGAGGATAAGTGTAATTGCCACAATTGAAACTAGCCTTAACCAATCAGTTTTACAACTCATTTTGCGCAAGAGCAAAATATCAGAAAACTGACAAGCTTTATTTCAACTAATTGAATAAGTCATCTATTATTTACTTTGTATAAGACAGAAGTGAATAATGATATGACTTAACTACCCTATTTATTTGGTTTTAAGTTATGAGACCTTATGTAATCTAATATCAATGAATTTGCAAACTTATTTCATATGAAGAAAAACATGTGTACTGTAAGCATGCTTTATAAAGGAAGTATGTTCTTATCGGTCCTACTTTGTCTTGAACCTGTAAAAGCAGAAAACAACTTCAACATAAAAGACAAAGTTCCTTCAGAAATCATCAGTGAGTTTTTACAATCTGAACATATCATTACAGGTATTGTAAAAGATGAAAACGGACTAGGTATACCTGGTGTAAATATTATGGCCAAAGGTACAACTACAGGTACAATCACGGATATAAACGGCCATTACTCCTTGCAAATACCTAAAAATTCAATACTTATATTTACCTATATAGGCTATCGATCACAAGAAGTGAAAGTCACCACTCAAAAGGTTGTGGATATTACTCTGAAAGAAGATACAGAAGCTATCGATGAAGTTGTAGTAATAGGATATGGAAGTACTAGAAAACAGGACTTGTCTACAGCAGTTGCCACAGTGAAAGTTGACCAGGCATTGAAAAGCCGTCCTTCAAATATGGCATCTTTATTACAGGGACAAATGCCGGGAGTAACAGTAACCTCGAACGGAGGAGACCCATTGTCGGAAACTACCCTGTCTATCCGAGGAAGAGGATCCCGAGGCACAGACAGTGACCCGTCTAGCGGTGATGCTGTATTATATGTGGTAGACGGAGTGCCGGGAGCTCCTTTCAATATGGAAGACGTAGAATCTATCACAGTATTGAAAGATGCTGCCTCTGCAGCAATTTATGGAGCAAGTGTGGGTTCTGGAGGTGTAGTCGTGGTTACAACCAAACAAGCTGCGACAGGAAAAATAAAGATAAACTTTAATATCTCCAAGAGTTACAAAAAAGCATGGAAACTCCCCTCAACACTTACATCCGAACAATACAATCAAATATGGAAAGATGCAACCTCACTGTATGGAGGACAATTACCTGTTGTTGCAAATCCTGAAAAGTTTCCTTATGGAAATATCACACGCACCAATTGGATGGATGAAATTTTCAGAACAGGAAGTCTGGAACATTATGCACTTTCCTTGTCGGGAGGCAGTGAAACAATCAAAGGTATTGCATCATTCTCTTATGACAAAGATGATGGAATACTGAGAAATACTTATAGCCGCAAATTTGGCGCAAAAATAGGTATTGATTTCCAAGTTACCCAATGGCTAAAAATTGGAGAACGTGTAACTTATCAATATACCAATGGACAAGGTGATGTGTTATCAGGACATCAAGGAGTACTGAGCTGTGCAGTGTTCTTTCCTCGATCCGCCTCAGTATATGATTATGACAAAAACGGACAACTAGTTCACGACAGTTTTGGTACTCCCGCATATCACGGAACAGTTCCCACCTGGGCTGCAGAAGAGGGTATCAGCGGATACGGAGAAGTCCGTAATCCTGTAGCAACTTTAATGCGATTGGACCAAAACCGTCCTTCATCGAAAATTTACTCAACTACTTCCGTTGAAATCAATCCCATTACCCAACTGACACTCAGATCAGACTTTACAGCAGGACTATTGGCAGACCGCTTTGAAGAATTCATTCACAAAGTTCCAGAAGTAGGACGTCCATCCGATAAAAATGAAAGAAATATAGCCCGTATATGGGATACAAACTGGATATGGGAAACCACCGCAACCTATGCACAATTATTCGGGCAACACCATCTCAGTCTGATGGGAGGATATACGATGAAATATGAAAAATATCGGTATGACAAAGTCTTTACATCTGGATATGCCTTGGAAAACGAGCACTCACACATTTTTGGGCAAGCCGGAAACTGGAGTGATACAAAACCAGAAGAAGATATATGGGAAGAATCTATGATTTCCATGTTTGCTCGTGCCGGATATTCATTCGCCGACCGCTATTTCTTTACGGGAAGCATACGAAGAGATGCAACTTCCAAACTCTGGAAAGATAATAACTCAGGAATTTTTCCCGCAATATCTGCTTCCTGGAAAATATCTTCCGAACCTTTCTTTGAACAACTTCATCCATATATCAATTTATTTAAGCTCCGTGCCAGTTGGGGACAGGTAGGTAATGTAGCAATGGTACCACGCTATTCATGGAATGTCCCCATGGGAGAGTTGAAATATCCAGTCATCTATGGCAAAGAGTTGTCTCAGATTGTACAAGATGGTGTATACGCAAAAACCATTGGCACAAAAGACTTAAGATGGGAGACCACTGAGCAATATGGAATAGGATTGGACTTAGGACTATTTGATAACTCCCTCAATATTACAGTAGATTATTTTCATAAAACGACAAAAGATCTGATTGAACGTGTCCCTATTCCATCAGTCGCAGGTATTGATACAAACTCAGAGCCTTATGGAAACATCGGAAAAGTATTAAACAGAGGATGGGAATTGGGAGCTAATTATACCCGGAGCATTGGAAAGGTTACATTCGGAATACACGGTAACATCTCAACCGTTCATAATGAGGTGCTGGATTTGGGAAGCAGAGAGTTCATGATGCATACGACAAATGTCAATAGCCTGTATCCATTACGCTCTGCTGTAGGACAACCCTGGTATTCTTATCATGTATTAAAAACTGAAGGTATTTTTCAAAATGAAGAAGAAATAAAAAAGTTTAAATGGACCGACCCTAAGACAGGAATAACCAAACTTGTACAACCCAACGCCAAGCCTGGTGACTTTAAATATGTTGATTTTAACAATGACGGACAGATTAACGATGATGATAAGCAGTACATGGGAAGCTATCTGCCCAAAATCACTTTTGGTTTTGGAGGAAACCTGAACTGGAACGGTCTTGACTTTAGCTTTCTGTTCCAGGGAGTAGGTAAAGTTACATTATTCAATGGATTTAAACAAATGGGTCTGACAGGAAGAATGCAGCAGCATAATATGTTATCAGAAATCTTACACGCATGGGATTACGATAAGTCATCCGGGATTCCCCGTTTGGCACTTACAGACGATTCGAATGGAAACTTTACCAATGTATCGGATTTCTATCTTGAAAACGGAAGCTATCTACGCCTGAAAAATATCACAGTAGGTTATACGTTACCTCCCAATATCATGCGTACACTGGGGTTGCCACGAAGCACATTACGCTTTTATGTTAGTGGAGAAAATCTATGCACGATGACCGACTATACAGGTTTTGATCCGGAAGTCGGAAACTATGGTCTGGACGGCGGTGTATACCCTGTAGCCCGCTCGTTTAGTTTAGGAGTGAATTTCAATTTTTAATTAATTGCCTTACACATAAAAAATTATGAAATTACATATTTACAAAGGGATATGCTCCTTTTTTCTGCTTGCTGTATCTTTAAGCAGTTGTCAGGACTTTTTAGAATTTGAGCCTTATGGTCTAGAAGGTTCAGTAAACTTCTGGAAAACAGAGAATGATGTCCAGAAAGCATTGAATGCTTTTCATGAATTCACTTACAAGGAAGGAGTTACCGGACGAGGACTGATGTGGTTTGAAAACTGCAGTGATAATATTGTAACCGGAAGACCTCAGGCAGAAGCCGACCAAATTAAAAATTTTCAAATGTCGGCAGGCAACGGACGAGATGCCAAGGAAACCTGGCCTGCCATGTTCCAATTGAATGCAAAAGCTAATGATGTTTTACGCAACGTCCCGGGAATGGCTATTTCGGAAGAAATGAAAAACAAAGCAATAGGACAGGCCCATTTCTACCGTGCATTTGCCTATTTGTGGTTAGCTCCATTTTATGGCGACAACGGTCCTAATGGAGGTATCCCCATTATCACAGAAAATACCCCGACTGCCGAATTAGATCAGCCTCGCCCTTCTTCTGTCTTGGCTAACTATGACATGATAATACAAGACATGGAAGAAGCAGGTAATTTGTTACCCTATTTTTCTCAGTTGCCTTCTGAAGATTACGGACGTCCGCACAAAGCTGCAGCCTGGGCTTTTGCCGCCAGAGCAGCCTTGTATGCAGCACAATATGACGCTAAATATTACAATACAGTCATAGACTATTGTGACAGAATCATTAATCTGACAGGAGAAGATAAAAGAGGTCTTTATCCGGACTTCTCACGCCTCTTCCGTCAAGAAAACAACTTCTGTGAAGAATATGTGTTCTCTCTGCTGGGAAATGCTATTGAAGGTCCCAAATTTCATGGGATGTCGTTCCAAAACGGTGGTTGGGGACTATATAATACATGGGGGTATTTCCAGCCGACACTAGAACTGTATAAGGCATATGAAAAAGGAGACGTAAGACGTGATGCTACCATTTTATATCCAGGAAATCATATTACTTTTGTCGGAGAAGACATCCATTTCGGCGTAAACCCCTCAGGAATCTCCAGTACTTCAGGTATGACATTCCGAAAATTCATATCCCCCTGGGAATCAAGAAACAGTATCGGAAATACAGTAAACCCCAACAGCAACAACTCCAGCAACGTACTGGGTATGGTATTAATCCGTTATGCCGATGTACTACTAATGAAAGCAGAAGCTTTAATTTGGAGCCAGGGAGAAGGCAACACTGAAGCCAAAGCGTTATTAAACAGGATACGTAAGCGTGCAGGACTTCCGGAAAACAGTCAGGCAACCAAAGCACAGCTCAAAAATGAGCGACGTTGCGAACTGGCATTTGAATTTCAGCCCAGCCGTCACATTGATCTGGTAAGGTGGGGAGATGCCCAGCAGGCATATTCAAAACCTTTACATGGGATAAAGGTTACATTAAGAACTGATGGAACAGGAATCGACCATATTGATGAAATTGAAATTTGGGCATCCCGTACATTCAATCCAAAGGTCCATCATGTATTTCCCATCCCTTCTACAGAAATCAGCCGTAGTAAGAATCTCACACAAAATAAAGGTTATTAATATTTAATAGACATTATATAGATTAATTTGTTATATGACTCATTTTGTGGCTGATTCTGAAG
>ENA-ORUQ01000126-ORUQ01000126.1-human-gut-metagenome-genome-assembly--contig:-NODE-126-length-83966-cov-5.342124_pt1 | contig 83966 bp, 64 predicted proteins | sample MGYA00242081_ERZ509211 | MGnify/ENA primary metagenome ERZ509211 (study PRJEB26280, sample SAMEA2338785) | human gut metagenome | biome: human gut; feature: human-associated habitat; material: faeces...
TGGCAAACAAGACTTTTTGCTCTGCAGAAGGGTAGATCCGGTATTTGATCGCACGATTTTGCATAAGTACTCCTTCTTTTGTATTTTGTAATGATAAGTCAATTTTCTCAAATAATCTGTTATTCTTCAAATTTATGGACAACAGAGTTACGAATTCATCCCGCAACCTATAGAGGTCGGGGAATTCTCCTTGATTTTGTTAATTTGTAATTTAGAAAAGCTTCCAAAAGTTCGATTGGTACATCAGTCAGATAAGATGGATTTCCTGTAAAATCTCCCATGTGGAATTCACACCAACCCAAATTAGGATTTGATATCATAATTCTTCCCTCCTGTCGCTTGGAGCGTAGTTATTTTTTCTGGCTTCTCTATCTGCCATGACTTTTCGTATTGCATCCCTCAATGGCAGCCCGCGCAGATACCAGCGTATGCAGATCCTACGTTCTGCGTTTTCTTCTATGTACTTATTTACAGTAGCAATCAGCTCATTTTTTTGTTCCAAATCTTCTATGAAATTTAGGCATTTTTTGCTTGACCATACATCGAATCCACCGACCTGCAACTGTAGATAATCTCCGATTTTTGGTGATGTCCTCTTTCGTAATCTCTGGATACTTTTTGCACAAGCAAGAGTGACCTGATATTTTTCTGCATATGTAGCTGGATCCAACTCTTCAATTTTTTCTTGTTCAAAACATTCCGGAACCCGAATCCCGGTACCTACATCGCTGTAGCTGAGGAATTGCTCAAAATACTCAATCGGGGTATCTGGAAGGTTGCACTGCTCTTCAAAATCATTAGCATTTGCTTCGTACAAATCAAATTCAATATCTCGTAACATAGAATCACTCCTTATGACGAATGGCTTTCTTTTATATATAAATATCGCTTTCTTCAATCGACAGTTCTTCTCCAAGGAAATATTGTTCTTTCTTCGTTAAATCTGTTTTTAACTTTTTTATCATCACACTCTCTTTATAATGAATGAATTCTCCTTCCACGTCTCTTTCATTAGAAATACATGCAAGACTGATTCCATTGTTGTCTGTAACAAATTTGTTGTTCTCAAAACCAGTTGCTTTGTCATGCACACTATCCCAAAGCTTTTGTCTCATTATTGGGAATTGACTTATGTATTCCGCTAAAAGGGAATATTTTTTTATTCCAGCTAATAGACTTTTTCCTAATGTATTCGGAAACAATATTTCCTGAAAGACATCTTGCAGATTTGGCCGTTCCATATTCATTGCCTTTTCTAATTGCTCATTTTTAATGTCTCCGCGTTTCATTAGCCAGCATAAGAAATGATATGGATTGAATATTGCTTCGTTTTTCTCAAGATAATCCTCTTCTGTTATTTTCTTATAATTTAGAAAAATACAATAACAACAAAATGGAGATTTTAATCTTTCAGCAGAATCTATTGTATACATATATTTTCTCCTTTCTCTAATTATCTTCTTTCTATTAGTATGAAAAACACGCACGAAAAAAGTAAAGTTCTGGACAATGATTTTCAATTTATGTTCTTTGCTTGTAATATTTTGCGTAATTTCTTCCGAAATCCTTCTTATTTCTTGAGCCTTTGTTTTAAGCTCCTGACAGGATTCGAACCTGCAGATACACGATCCGTAGTCGTGTGCCTTATCCATTTGGCTACAGGAGCATCGTACCGTATGCGGGACTCGAACCCGCGATTTCGCCGTGAAAAAGCGATGACTTATCCAACTTATCGAATACGGCATAGTCGGCAGGGAGAGATTCGGACTCTCAATGTTTACCACATGGGTCACGGTTTTACAGACCGTTTGCTTCAGCCGTTTGCATACCTACCGAGAAAGTGGAACGGGCAGAAATCGAATCTGCGACGCTTGGATCTTCGGCCCAACGCTCTACCAACTGAGCTACCGTTCCATGTAAAATTATGAAGTTATATTTCTTGCCTAATGATTAGATCATCAATCTTCACGTTCCAGATATGGGAAAGAATGAGGAGGTTATCGAGGGATGGTATAGTCTGTCCGTTTTGCCATTTACATACGGCAGCAGCAGATATTCCACATGCCTCCTGGACCTGTTTTATTGTCATTCCAGATTTCTTTCTCATCTCTTTCATTTTCTTTCCTGTTGCATTCATATCAATCGTGATCATTTGTAAAATTCCTCCTATAAAATATGTCCGGCGGGAGTCGAACCCGCACTTCCTGGGTGAAACCGGGGCTTAAACCCGGTGCGTCTTCCAATTTCGCCACGGACACATAAAAAATACCGCCTGTCATGCCAGAAACATAACAGACGGTGGATAGGATTCCTTTTACCAACAGAATACATCAATGCTGACCTGTGTTATTTTCCCCATGACGAATAAGACCAAATTCTTTTTCAAAACTTGATAAACTTTCATAGCGATATTCATTTGAGAAAAACAAATTCATCTGTCTCATGATGATTCTCCTTTCATAAAAATTTTTTCCTTCTTTGTAACTACAGTATATCACGCATTGTTATGTGTGACAATTCAACCTGTAGTTTAATTTGACCTTTTAGGGTACTACAAATTTACATGATTCTCAAACTATCCACAAAATGATACGGTGCATATTCACCTTTTAGGGTACTACAAATTTACATGATTCTCAAACTGCACCGACGCTCTCGGCTTGCGTCTGTCGCTTTTAGGGTACTACAAATTTACATGATTCTCAAACCCAGCTTCCCATATGGCTATACGCCCTACGCCTTTTGGGGTCTACAATTTTACATGATTCTCAAACTGCAGATTATTACATCGACGACCAGAACAACCTTTTGAGGTCTACAAATTTAGTTAATAATTCCCTTTTATGGACTACAAAATTACATGATTCTCAAACGACATACTGAAATATCCACTTTGGATCAATCCTTTTGTGTACTACAAATTTACATGGTTCTCAAACATAACGCCAACTGTCGATACAAAGGATTTTCCTTTGGAGGTCTACAAATTTACATGGTTCTCAAACCTTCAACTGCACGAACCAACTGATTTTTCGCTTTTGGGGCACTACAAATTTACATGGTTCTCAAACATGTAATTCCTGTAATCCACTTTTTCCTTGCTTTTGGGGTACTACAAATTTACATGGTTCTCAAACACTCATCGAATAACCTACGTATCCCATATTCCTTTGGAGGTCTACAAATTTACATGACTCTCAAACAAACGTATAGTCGAACGGGGTGAAAAAGTCGAGACCTTTGAGGTACTACAAATTTACATGACTCTTAAACTGGAGGCATACCTTATGATGGATACAACTTTACATGATTCTCAAACAATAATTTTGTAGAATTGATTTTCTTTTTTCTCATTATTTCTCCTTTTCTGATAACAACTCTGGTTTGTTAACATAAGATTCCATTGTGTTCCCATATGAATCCTTGAGTGTACACCTTACGACATAGGTGTAATGTTTAGCCTTTGGCAAAAAGAAATTAAAGTTCAAATCTCCTTCACTGCTGCATGTAATTTCTCCTTTTTCCAACACATTATCCTCTTTTCCATTGATGAGTGCCTTATGTTTTCGATACAGGTAACGATAAGATCCATTTTTAACTGAATCGACTGCCTCAACCGTTAGTTCATAAGTATATTTTTTGTATTCATCAAGATTTTCAAAGCTCACAGGGAATGTATACTCTTCTGTTTCTCCATTAATGGAAACAGGAGCATAATACATGGAACGATTGTAGAGAGAACGGTTATTAAGTACCGTTGCTGATTTTATATATGCCGTACTAAACATGTATACCACAAATAGTACAAGCGCTATGATAACAGTCGGAACAAGGACTTCTCTTACGAAGCTATTGTTGTTTTTTATCTTTTTCATAAAACCGCTTCCTCCCCTTTTTGAGTAATGTTACATGCTTCTTATACCAAATCCCCGATGGGGACTGCTCAATGATCCGAATATCAGAGTAGGTCTTTTCCCAGTTAGATACCAAAGAGCTGAAACTTCCGGGAGAACCGGCATTTTTGCTGCCACCAATCGGGGTAAGATCTATACTGTTCGTACTACGTCCAAAAAGTGTATGAATCCGAACCAATACCTCGCACTGTTCCTCGATTTTCAATTTGATAAATTTATCTCTTCCACTGATTAAAGTATCTAATTGATTGTTGGGGCGTTTTGAAAAAATGCTATTCTGCAGCTTGTCAATGTACAGGTCATACAGCCCCAGGTTTTCCTCGACCGATAACTTGTCATATTGTGGATTGCAACGTAACTTCTTCGTTTTCTTTTTGCTCTGCTCATATTTTTCTACAAATTTGTCAAGTCTTTTGATGTACAGCTTCCACTTATCACTTGCCACAAAAGATTCCATGGTCGAAAGGGATAATGTCCTGCCCTTGCTCCCGGACGCAGTAATGCAGGCATGGAAGCCGTCTAATTCCAAAAGCGTATTGATCTTCCAAGGCCGTTTCCCAAATGGATACGAATAGTCTAAGACCGTTCCCCTTACTCTGGAGTTAAGCCGCTTCTTTGTATATTCCTCTGCAAATTCCTCATCATTCTGATATCTTTTCCCGTATAATAATTCGACCGGCATGAAGAAAATATCTTCCCCGGACTTGGTCCGGAACTTCACAATGACAAAGTATGCAATGCTCATTCCATTGTATCCCCCGTACCGCTCCGTCGGTAATCCCTCTTTGTGTGAGAAAAGCCCGGATTTCTTCTTGACGATCTGCAGGTCAAAGAAATCTCCGGTCTTAAATACCGGGAATTTGACCAGGTGAGCAGAGTTCTTTCTTGCAATCTTTTTTACCTTCTCAAGCATAGGAACTCCGTCCCATACCAGTTCATTCCCACATTTTACCGGATTGGAATATACAGTCTTGGTCTTGATACTGTATCGCTGGTTCGGGTTGAACCATTGCCTGGAGAATTTCATGTGGTATACATTTCCGGCAACAATGCTCAAATATGCATCCTGTGCATTGTGCAGGTCGTTGAACAGCCTGGATTTTGTCAGCTCATATTCGTTTCGGAACTCTGTGACAAGGGTTGATTTTGTATAGACGATCTCTACGCCAGGATACCGTTTACTCAGAAGCTCTGCAATCAATTTTGCTGACTGTGCAGTCTCTACCAGCTGCCGGTTGATGAATCCAAATTTTTCGTCTTCTGAAAATGGGACAGTCCTGGTCAGACGATCGAATTTCTCATTGTCAATGGCTTTCAGATCTTTCCACTCTAGCCATGTTGCCATCATTCTTTTCTGAATTTCGGGTTCGACTGGGTATTTTTCCCCTTTGTTTTCATTTATTTCTCTGTAGCACAGGACTTTATTGGAAAGGCTGTCATCTTTGATATAACATTGCGCCCAGATATGATCCATGTCATAGACCTTATCATGGTTCTTTAATTTTTCAAATGTAATATCTTTCTTACTGTAAGCACATATTCCGAACTGCATAAAGTAAAGGAATATACGGTCTGACTGTAAGATCCTGTCCACATCCTCTCCCAGACTCTCCAGTTCTGATCTTAATCTAGGCAGATTCGGATGCTTCTTGCAATTCTTATATAAGTCTAAGATCTGGTCTTTCCGGCTCTTAGTACGTGTGCCTTTCAAATTCTGGAATCCTCCGCGGGTAGATTCTAGAAATATCTTGTCCGGCTTTCCAAATGCCTTTTCTATATCTTTCATGATTGCCAGTGTCCGGTAAGCCGGCCGGCGTATTGAGTTCGGGACAGTCTCTTCATCTAGACGTTCTTTCAATGTCAGAGCCTTTCCTTTGTAATATTCCTCTCTATACTCCTGTACAGCATCCATGAACGTATATCTGGAAGAAAGGATCTCCATTAGATTGTCATTTACATTCCACATCGCATCGAGGATCGAATTATATTCCTGCCCGGACCTGTCCTTTCCTTTAAGGCCCGTCAGGAACCGCATGGATAAACGGCCGAACTTACTGATTCTGATCCTGCTGATACTGCGGATATCTTCCTTAGAAAGTCCCGGGTAGTTTGCCTGCAGCCATTTGACCAGACGGCTCTTGTCTTCCGCATAGGAGGCACGTTCGATGATCCTTTCGATATCATTCTCTGTCAGAATAGCCTGCTCCATGAATGGACGGAACGCGATGTAAGTTGTAAGTGCTACAGGAATCTTGTCGTCTACACCGCCAAGGATATCCCCCTTCTGCATGAATCCTTTTTCCTTTAAGAATCTGGCAATTCCTGCTTTGGTGACACTGCGCTTTGTGCCAAACAGTTCTTCAAAGATGAGTTTCTTTACACGGACGGATATTTTTTCTCCATTCAGTCTGAGACAGTTGATCGTATTTAAAACTACGAACTTCTGATAATAGAGAGAATCTTTTGGAAGAACGTCCTCTCCGGGCAGATATGTACACTGATTCGTCATACGGCGGATAAATGCACTCTCACTGGCGTCTTTATCGACCATTTCATCAAAGTTCCAAGGCGTGATCTTTCCAGCCTTTCTTGTCAGCCATGCAAAATCCGAATGTTCATTCAAAGGTCCGACATAATATGGAATCCGGAATATAAAAATCGCTCTGATCTTATCCATGTTCCGGAGTCCGTCCGAGGTCTCATTGAGGAATGGCAGATATTTGGAAGCATTCTCCAGTATCCTGATCAATTCGTATTCATACAGCTGATGCGGTACAACGGAGTTGTCTGTATTCCGCTGCTTCGGAAGAAACGTATTAACTTCCAGGCGTTCGAACATATCCTGGAACAGTGCCTGGTCGCATTCTTCCACTTCTACTTCCACTTTTTCAATCATCTTCTTGATATGTTTCGAAAAGCTTGCGATCGTTGCCTGCTTTCCTATTGCTGCTTTCAGTTCTTTATCTGCATGTCCTACATAAGATGCATAACTGTCCGTACCTGTCTTACGGAATATTTCATCATAACGGTCCGGAAGGTATTTACGGAAGAAATATTTCAGCGTCTTCAGATCCTTTTTGTGCTGTTCATAGGTCAGGACTTTTGCTTCAGATATCGTGATATCGGAACGTCCATTCAGGATATTTGCAAGAATGCACCAGTCATAAATTTTCCGCATGGATAAGATGAGGTCATATTCTTCCCCGATCACATTTGCAAGCTCCGCATGATCTTCGTCACTCATTCCAAGTTTGATCTTTTTCAAATCCTCATAAGCCTCATCATGAAAGAACTCTTTCGGACTGCATTCCCCGCCTGCAAGCAGCCGGATGATTGCTTCCTGACTGTATGGGAAATTTTCTGTGACCTCTTTACCAGGTGTATGTCCGTCCAGCAGAAAATCTTTTAACGCATTCTTTTTGTCAGAAACCTTCATATTCTCTTTTAACACTTCGCCCAAAGCATCCGGTGAGACATCCTCCCAAGGTTTGCGGTATCCATGACTTGTAAAATAATCCAGGAATTCCTGATAAACAGTAGTAATATCCGTGATCTTATCAATATTTTCCACCTTGAGGTTATTCAGGAAATGTCCTCGATGTGCAAGCAGCCATGCACAGGCTAAATATACCAGCCGGACATCATGCGGCTCAGGGTTCTTCATCAATTCTGTGATCAGATGGTGGATGGTCGGATATTCTTTCATATACTGGATATCTGTATAATCTGAATCATTAAAAAAGATATGCTGCTCTTCCACCTCATCTCTCCATCGGAAGCTTTCTTTCAGCCGCAGGAAGAATCGTTCATCTACTTTTGCAACTTCTGGAGCGAAAATTTCTTGCAGGAGAGCGATCCTCTGTTTCTTTCTCCCAATCCTTCTGGACCCTGTACGATGATCTCTCCGTCCTTTACAAGTCTGGGCTGCATCAAAATGAACACTTCCCCATGCATCTTCCCCGAATTTCCTTTTTAGATTATATTGTTTATCTGTGACAGCATAGCCAACAGAATTTGTTCCGATGTTAAATCCTACATATATTCCCGGCATGAAATCTCCTCCATAAAAAATGTTCTATATATAGAATGGTAAAATACGGAAAAATTCCATGTTTTTTTATGAAAGTTTTTCTGAATTTGTAAAAATATCAAAAATCAGATGATTCTACTTGACATTTGTTTTAACTGGAATATAATAAAGACATACAAATTTACATGGAGAGTTCAAATAAAAGTAAACTCGACTCGCTGATTTATTCAGCAACGCAATTGGCGTAGAAAGACTTCTTCGGAAGTCTTTTTTTGTGCCCCAAATATATATTTTCGTTCAATATCATTTTCTCCTGTGATTTTCCATACTTACTATGAGAAGATAACCTATTTTTTCAAAATTTGTTCAATGTAAATAGGAGGAAATCTGCTATGAGATCGATTAATATTACAAGTGCAAGAAAGGAACTATACAGTTTAGTTGAAGCTGTGAATTATGACAGTGTCCCGGTGTTGATCACGGGGAAAAATGGAAATGCGGTATTAATATCGGAAGAAGATTGGAATGCGATTCAGGAAACCCTTTACTTAACTTCCATTCCAGGCATGGCTGAGTCCTTAATTCAAGGGAAAGAATCCTCTTTGGAAGACTGTTTATCAGAGGATGAAATCGAATAACGCACAAAAAAAAGAGCGGCACACCCCACTCTTTTTTCTTCCTGTTCTAAATCCGCATAAACAAACTATTTTTTAAGTTCTGCCATTGCAGTATCGAATTCCTCCTGTGTATATTTAGTAAGAATTTTTTCCTTTGGAATATTAAAATCCAACATGTTTTTAATTGCAGTAACGTTACTTTTAAAGGCAGTTTCAGCCGCTGCTTTGTCAGCTGCAATCTTTTCATAACGCTCCATTACATCACACATAGCATTAACGCCTCCTTCTGTTCCCTTAAGGAACTTGACTCTTCGAGTAAGCTCCGGAAATTCGTTATCCTCCACTTTTGTTTTTGTGAACTGTTCCATTAGACGAGCAATTGTAGTTCCGTCATTAATTTCTGTATTAACAAAAATTTCTGTTAATCCATCATCTACAATTGTTCCTGTTTCTCTGATTACCTTATCTACATGATATGTTGTTTTTCCTTTTCCGAAAATATCGAATTGAGAAATATACACCACGATGAGATCCGGTATTTCTTTAAATTTCGTTCCTTTTTCGGATTCCTTAACTGTAATGCTGGAAGCATTAAATCTTACACGGCGCAAATGGTCATCATTATCAGAACGCTGAACTTCAATATTACATTTTGTTCCATCGCCTAACGTACAAAGCGCATCTAAGCGAACAGAACGTCCATATAAATTTCGCTCACTGCTCTGTACAATAACATCGTTTACGACCAATTTATCATCGCCAAGAATCGTTCGAAGAATCTCCTGACATACCAAGGGGTCCTCTGCCAATACCTCGAAAAAAACATCATCAATCGGTCTCAAATCTTTGACCTTATCGAATTTTTCCTGAAGCACTGTCTTTTCATCATTGTCCATGATTTCACCTCTCTTCTTTCCTGCAATTCCAATACATTCCAGAAGAGCCGGTGTGGACTATCCCAGAAGGTACAGTGGGATTCGTCCCAATATGCAGTTACTTTGAACAGAAAAATTATCCTCCAATTCATCTTTAAATTAAATCTAATTATTCTGTACACTTATAGTATGCCAAATGAAATCAGAAACAATTTGCTTACTTATATTTTATTCAAATTATATAAAAAAGTCAAATTACAGAAAGAGGACGCCTATGGCGCCCCCTATAATCTAACATAAATAAAAGTTATCTAAATCATATAACTGATCAGTCTCTTCCTGAATCGTCGTGTGGTAGTATACGACTCCGAACTTCTGAATCTTTAACTCTCTCGCGCATTGGTACAGGTATTTGACCTGAGATTTTTCCATCCGGTCAATCATATCATGCTCTGCCCGTTCCATGATGCAGGAATTCCTGTCCTCTTCCGGTACATACTCATCCGGTTCATAGTAAAGGTATTCTCTTCCGCTTTCCATGGACATGATATCCGAAATGACAGCGCCAAATCCACAATTACAGCCATTGCAATCCCAAAAATCGGAAAATACCTTTTCTGCGCTTTCCCCTTCCAAAATACGGTTATAAAGTTCCATATTTTCCTTTGTGCAGCAAAATGTATCTGCATGTTTATTGAGAAAATCTGTGAATCCTTCCGGAAGTCCGTCCAAATATAGACCATAACCTGCATGAGCATATGGGAATCTTCGATCTGTTTTGGAACCAAAGATTGCACGGAGCAGACGTACTTCCTGCTCATAGCTTTTCTTTTCTTTTACTATGGTATTTTGAATATATGGCCCTGATTCGTGTAATTTGTTCAGAATATCAGAACCGACCAGGATCATTTTTCCTTTTGCTGTACAAATATAGTAAATGTTAAAGGTCGTACAGCAGATGCTGCGATCATATTCCCAGGTAATCTCCATGACTTTGGATTCCTCGGCGCCCTCCGGCCATACCTGTATAAAGCCCTGCTCCATATCAGATTTCCCATAATCCGTAAAATTAATTGAAACTGCCCCTCTTCCAGGAATTAGAAATTTTAAGATCTTATTCTTTAAGTCCTTCAGGTCTTCATAAATGTCCAGTCCTTCTGCTTTAAACTGAAAGAAATCGTCAATGTCACTTTCAAACTTCCGAATAACATCTTCAATATCCGGCATTTGATATCCACAGGCAACCATTAATTCTGAAAGCGTTACGTTGGACATCTTTGAAGCAATGGTCTCTAATGTTTTTATCCTTGGACAAGATATTCCGGTATCGTTGAGCATCCGGCTGATCGTTTCCTGAGCGATCCCGGTCTGTGCAGCGAATTCTTTCTGAGTCCTGGACCCAATTCCTTTGCGGAGCAATTCTTTAAATTCCTTTTCCTGGAATCCCGTATTTTTGTTTTCCATGATCGTCCTCCTGTTAGACAGCTTCGAACCGGAGCTGTTTTTTTATATATACGTCAATTGTTTTTGCAATACCTTTTTCCAACTCCTTTACACATTTCGTGTAATATGCCAGGTTCTCCTCATCTTCTGGGTGATAGCCGACCAGTCCATCCCGGATCCCCTGGGTCAAGATTGCACTTGCTGCATACGGAAGCGCATGAACAGCATACTGGAAGATCAGCTCCATAAACTCTTCATACATCTTATGATTTTCGTTTACATATGCCTCCACGAACGGGCGCATAAGAGATTTCAGATCTGCTTCCATTGCTTCCAGTTTTTTTGCTTCCGGGCTGCCTGCAAAATATGTTTCATCCGAAAGGGAAAGATCATATTGACGGATCTCTTCTGCCTTTTTCAGAAAAATATTGACGTCTGTGACAGATTCCGGGATCAGCCCTTTCTTCTTCGAATCTTCTGTTACTGCTTCATACAATTCTTCCAGTGAATCGTTTGGCAGGCAGGTGTACAGATCTGCACCGATAGAACCATGTGCCCCGTTACTGATCAGGCGGTCTGCATATCCCTACAGTTCCCGTCTTTCATTCATTAAGATCACTTCCGGACACTGGATACTTAACAGCCTTTGGTATCTTTTGATCCTTAACAGCAGTGATTCATACAGATTGTTCAGAGAACTGCCTTGATACCTTTTTTCCGGTTCGCACCAGAAATACCGCATGCATGCCGGCATTACAGGGACAATGTTCAGAACTGCTGATTTTCTGATCTCTTCCGGAACCTGCTTCATCTCCATGACCTTTTTGACTGCTTCTGCTCCCGTCAGATAACCGGCCTTGGAATATTTCTGGTCATCCAGGTATTCTTTTGCAGGAATGGTCTTGGAATCGTCTGCATCCGAGGAGATATATGTTCTTCCGTAAATGAGAGATTCCAATTCTTTTAATGTCATTCCAAGTTCTTTTGCCAGCACCGGTTTTTTCCCACGGGTATACTGGATATTGACGATTGGGATCGGCAGAACAATATGTCCCATCTTCTCAATCTCGTCTGTACTGACCTTTCCCAGATTTTCCTTAGAAAGATCCCCGAAAATCTCCGGATCTGAGATTTTTCCAGTCCTGGACTCACTTTCGATATATTCTGTTGGATTAACAACTTCCCCGTTTGACGATTTCAGGATCATTTCGTCAGAGATATCTGTCATTCCAGCCAGCTGTACTGCTTTTGTATTGTACCAGGATCTTATCATATGTTTCCCCTCCATGTTATTGATGTGAAATTGATATTTGATTTATATGTTGATATAAGTATATTACAAACCGGAGTGAAAAGTCAAGAAAGATTTTGATTTTTAATTGATATTTGATTTATTTATTGATTTATACAAGAAAAATCCCAGGTATCTGCCTGGGACTTTTCCTTGAGGAGTACTTTTCCGAAGTTTTTCCGTCACAATGCCTGTTGCACAAGAAAATTCCTGAAAAAGTAAAAGTAAGAGAAACAACTGTACAGCAAAAATATCTGTACATATATAGTATGGTAAAATACGCAAAAAAAAAGAAAGCCCCATAAAAGAGACTTCCTTTTACATCCTGTAATGTTACTTACTTATACAGAGCTGTTCCTCTGCTTTTCGGATTTCTTCTTCCGTTGCACCGGAATACTTCATGATGTCTTCTACAGGCATGTGTTTGGAAAGCATATTTTTTATTAAATCCAAACGACCTTTTTCGATGCCTTGCTCTTCAATTCCGTAAGATAGATTACACATGGTATCCAGCTCCTTTCTGATATGAGTTCCTGCCGGCATATCTTCCCGTTCACTTAACAATCGAACTTTGTCTTTTGGAGACAAGTCGTTAGAGAAGATCGTGCCGAGCATGTAGTGTAAATTGCTGTCTGTTGTTTTGATGGCTTCTTCGCTCAAATTCTTATCCAAGCCCACCAGAAAAATGTTCATAAGCTCCAAATCGCCCAGCCATTCATGAGTTCCAAACAGAGACGTATTTGTCAGATGCAGATAATTCATACAATTTTCTTCCAAATTAAAACAGATCCAAATGGAATACGTCCGGAGCATATCTCCATAATTAGAATGGTCGAAATTCCGGTTCTTCTGAGATGATATTAATCTGGCAATGTAAAATATTGTCCGGTTCACCAATGGATATGGTGGTTTTTCGATTCCCTGCGCCTCCAGATTAATGATAATACGGCTAACACCATCTTTCATACGGACGTAAAAAATTACATCGAAAATAATCGTTCCTTCTTCCAGTTCTGTACTTTCTGTATTATTTCCAGTAATTTTTCCATGAAACGTCTGATTTGTCTCGCCAGGTTCTGTGCTGACTTTTGAGACAAGCGGTTCGCCTTCAATCAGTCCCATGATATCTTCCGCTTCCATATCTTCAAATTCCTTAATCGTAAATTTCAAGATACGTGACAAAATCTCTTTTTGAGAAAGAATAAATTTAGCGTAATCGTCATACTGGACATTTTTCGTTTTCTTTTGGCTCAAAATGTTCTCTCCTTTACAATAATATTGTAGTCAGTTTTGTCATTTTCGTCAATTACTTCTTCATTTGGTTATCCTCCTAAAATAGTTTGAACACTACAGATTTAATTTCCCTCCTCTCTTCTGTATATTATGTTCTAACTATAGAATGATTTTTTCAGAGGAAAACAAAAAAAAGAAAGCCCCAGGTACTCCCAAGACTTCCCTTTTCTCGAATCTTTTAAGCCAGAATATCCAGAAACAGATCCAGGATAGCTGCATCGAACATTGTGTCTGACTGCTCTCTCATATATGCCACAGCCTTTGCTTTGCTCCACCCGTTTCGATATGGACGGTCAGAGATCAGGGCATCATAAACATCACAGATATGGATGATGCGGGAGCCTAGCGGAATATTGTCCCCGTCCAGCCCGTAATAACCGCTTCCGTCCATATTCTCATGGTGATACAGGATCATATTACAGACTTCCGGAACAAAAAGGTTCTTCATCATATCTGATCCATATACAGCATGTTTCTTTATCTCTGTGTATTCAGAATCTGTCAGCCGTCCTGGTTTGTCCAGGATTGAGAGCGGGATTTTGATCTTTCCGATATCATGATAAGTGGCAGCTAAGGAGATCTGGCAGATTGTTGTCGTATCCAAATCTAAAAGATTAGCAAGCTCTGCTGAAAGATCACCCACCCTATTACTGTGTTTCATCGTATTCTCGTCGAGTTGTGTAAAAAGATTCATCATTCATTCCTCCATTTCATCTTCCTTATGCATCTACCTATAGAGTGGTGAATGAATTGAAAAATAAAAAAGGCCCAGATAAGTTGAGGGGACGTTTTGGGTCTGGGCCTCTTTTTAGGAACAGCACTGGTTTTGCTGTGGGATTGCACTTTCCGGTGGAAAGACAAGTGCCGGTTCCATATACAACAGGATTGTTCAAACTCCTGTTCATTATTAGTATGACAAATTATAACACTATGATGCTCTTCCGATCGAATGCCATTGGAAGTTGTTACGCTTCCAACAGCAAAATAAAGATAAAAAATACTCCCATTATAGTATGGAAAATACACTTTGTAGACAACATAGTTATGGATTCATCCCGCTGCCTATAGAATCCGGGGAATTCTCCTTGAATGTGTTAACCTTTTACCCTCTAACATATCAGATGAAGCTTTTGCAAGCTCTTGACAATAGTCAGGAGTTAATTGACATTCGGATTCCCATGCACCACCATGGCACTCATGTTATCCGGATATTTCACTTCTACTTTTGCGGCCTGGACCAGATTGTAAGATGCTTCCTGGCAGCTTCCGCTTTTAAGTATGATATCAGCCATGAACTCCGGCTGGACAGCATAATGAACACCATCCGTTGTCAATACGACCAGGTCTGTCGGACGGATCTTTCCATGCTCTGTCTGAATGACCGGATCGATCACCACTCCAATCCCACTCGTCATCCTGAGCCGATCCGGATGTACATGCAAGGTCTCCCGGTCGATCTGCCCTGCTTCAAATAATTCCTCTGCTTTTGTATGATCCCTGGTAAGCTGGTTCAGCTTTCCATCTCTCATAATATACGCCCTTGTATTCCCGCAATGTGCCAGATATATTTTATAGTCATTAGACAACAGGATTGCCGTTATACTTGCCGCATACCCGCTGTAATACTCTTCATTCCCCATCTTCAATGCGCCCAACAGTTTATTACTGCAGATAAAGGCATCTTTTAGGAAAAATTCGGGATCGCTTAGGAACAGGTCTTTTTTCGCTTCAAATTCTCTGGCAATATGCTCTGTGATATCAAGGAGGGCTGGCTGGGGATGGTCTTTTCTGGAGCCTGTCCCGTCTGCAATGATGCATAACAGGTTTTCATCATCCAGTTCCCTGAACTGTACAAAATCTTCCTGATTCTCTCGTTCGCAGCCAATATCTACGGTCGCGCCAATCTTATACTTATTCACATACATTCTCCTTTCTGAAAATATTTTCTTATATATAGTATGTAAAAAAGCAGAAAAAAAAGAGTGCCATATGGCACTCTGATAAATCAAAGGATTACTAATTAAAGATATGAGGGACTACATATATAAAAACCCATAACGCTATGAGAGCTACTACAATTATAAACAAAATTGCTGCTCCTGTCGATATATCATCCTCTTCTTCATTTGCATCTGCATTTCTCTGCTGTATATATTGTTTTTCTTTTATTTTAATTTTATCTTCTAATGCTTCTGAGTTGTAATATACAATTGCATTCTTTAATTCCTCCGTCATTATATTTCTGTTCTCTGATTCATCGTCCTGATAAATATATGCTTTGTTGTCGTCAATACAATACAAAGTAATCGGGACATACTTTTTTATGATTTTATTTTGTACCTCAAATAATTTTTCTCCAATGAACGAAAAATCTTCTTTGGATATAAGTATATTGGAGCAGCAATTATAAATCTGCTTCTTCAAATTTCGAATCCCGTTACACATCACAATTTCATTTTCAGAAAAATATGTAACACTGGGATTTGCATTGACCATAATCGGAATTACAGGCACATCATTTACTAGATTCTGTTTCAAGAAATATTCAACCGCTCGTTTTTCACGTCTGAGCTGCTGAACAGGAGTTTCCTCTGTTTCCCCAGATTGATAAGATGTCCCGTTTACAATTTTTCGTTCGTTTCCATCAATATCATATTCATATCTTGTTCCAGACTGTGTTCCGCGATTTTTTACTTCGATAACAAACACACCGTTTGTTGTCAGCAATAAAGCATCAATTTCTGTGTCATGGTCAGAATCCTGGTGTGAAGGAAGGAATATATTGGTAAACAATGCGGTATTTGGTATATTGTCTCTCAAATATAAAAAAACGTTTGCCTCCGCTTCATCTCCTTTTTCTTGATTTGATATTTCCTGCTTTTGAGATTTTATTGCTTTTTCATATTTACTAATAAGTTTATTTATACCACTAAAATCAGTCTGCTCAATCAGAGACTGAACATAAATTCCCCCGTAAACATCTTGGATATTTTGAATCTTTGAAAAACAAGCTGCCATATCTGCTAAATATTCCATCCGTCCTTTGATTGCATCAATATCTGACCTTAAATATGCCAGCTTATCGTCTTTCGGAACCATATATGTATGTTCTTTAAAATTCGTTTTTAAGGGTTTTAACTTTTTTATTGCATATAGTTCCGTTTTTATACGTTCAATTTCTTCACGTTCCACAATTATTACCTCATATTTATAATTTCTGCTTTTTATTTTAACACACTTCCCTTTTCGCGTCACTATACTGACCCCGTATCTCTTCATTTTTTCACCTTTTCCCCACTATATCGACCCATTGCTCTAGACAAAAACATCTGAGTGCGATATATTAACAAATAATATCTGAAAACGGAAGGAAAGATTAAACATGCAAACCTATCACCCAGGAGATACCTGCTATATTCTAGAGAACAACCGGATCGTCCGCAAAGCTGTCATTGTAAAACAGACCGGGGATTTTTATCTGATCCAGTTCGGGGATTCCAATGGAATGACCAGGCTTCGTAGAAATCGGTTATTCCACTCTGAACAAGAAGCTTACGACAGCCGCTATAAAAATGAATACAGGACAAACGAGGATTTGCACGGGTATGTAGATGTATTTGCCGGCAGGCGCACGAACCGGAATCCACACGCATAAGGCGGTACTCTTTGTATCGTCTTTTTTTTGCATAAGAAAAGAGCGCCATCTCTGACGCTCTCTTCTTGTCGGTATTACTTTTCAGATAAATAATCCTTTCTCTTTCTGGATGCGATCATCAGCATGATCAGTGCCGTTCCGATCAGGATTACCAGCATGTAGCTTCCTGTGTTCGGAAGTGCATACCAGACGATCCGTTCATTCGTAAATGTGACTGCATCGTTCTCACCCTTATCAATTGTCTCAATCTGGGTGGAAAGACTGCTGTTTCGTTTTACGATCCGGTCCGTCTTTTTCACAACAGTTGCTGCATCAATGCTGTAAGATGGACGGTACTCACTGCCGCTCTCTGTGATCTGATACTTACTTCCGACCGGAAGTTCATGGAAAATCACCTGCTCGCCATTCTTTAAAGAAATGTTCTTTGTTGCATTTCCGCTTGCATCTGCAGTAACGTCTCCTGCTGTAGAAGAGATCACTGCATTCGCCGGAAGTCCGGTGAACTTGACGGTAAAGCTGAATGCTTCTTTGGCATTGTAAGCACTGCCATCTGCATTGACTGTTTTCTTTGTCAATGTCAGGTCCTGTGACATCTGGAATTCATTCGTAAAGGTAACTGTCACCTTTTCTCCCTTGTCTGCTGTCTCTGTTGCAGTAGAGATCTCCTGATCCTCTTCTGTGTTTGCTCCGGATGCTGTTGCGATCTTCTGAAGTCCTGCTGCATCCGTGACTGCATAGCTGGAAGTGTATGCTCCTGCTGCTTCCGTGAATCGGTAAGTACATCCGGCCGGCAGGTGCAGGAATGTAACATTCTCTCCCTTGCCAAGCGTAAATGTTACGGTTGCTTTTCCATCCGCATCAGACTGGAACTCTGTTTCATCAGAAAGTCCGTAATTCCAGTTCGCCCTTAAATGATCGAATACTGCTGTGAACTGGAATTTCTCTCCGGCTCCGGCATCCTCCGGAAGTACTTTCTTGGATACCGTGAGGTTGACTTCATCTTCTCCAGGTTCTTCTTCTTTCAAATGCATGTTCACAAAACTTGCTTCTGCAGTCTTTCCATCTTCAATGGTTCCTGCATCTCCTGTTGTCATGATTGGACGATACAATCCACTCTGCTCTTCCACGACACGGTATGTCGTTCCGCTTGGAATGTCTTCGATCAGTTTTCTCTCTCCATGCTTCAGGGAGATTGTTCCAACACCATTGGTGAATGTCACTCCTGAGAGCATCATGGAGTCTTTGATCCGGCTGCCTTTCAGCGTGATCGTGAACTTGAACGCTTTGTTCTTATTTCCATTTTGGATGGTTTTCGTGACTTTTAACTTGCCGACTGTCTCATCCGGCACTTCAACTGTCTGGTCTTTATCTGTGAGGTCACTGTGCTGTGCTACAAGCACCTGTTTCCCGTCCACCGCTGTATAGACACTTTCGCAGACTACCAGGGTCTTGTTCTTTGCTTCGGAACTGCTGATCTCAAAGTCCAAAGTCTCTGTTCCGCTGGTCGCGGATGCCTTAAATGTCTTGGATGCTGTCACATCTTTTCCATTCTCCTGGTACGCATTTCCGGTGGCTTTATCCATCAGTGTTCCCTGGAGCGTATAAGATGTTCCTTTTGTGAGTCCGTAGTATTTAACTGTATCCCGTACCGTCTGGCTCGTATAACGGTCATTCTGTCCGGCAGTCGTCTGAATGGCTGCTGTTGTTGTGATTCCGGCCACTGTCACTGTCTGTCCTGCATCTTTCAGGTCCTTATGTTGTGCAATGACCACTCCGTCTGCATAGCAGATCTCTTCATAAACAACAAGTGTCTTACCCATGAGATTTCTTCCTTTAATTGGAATCTCAACATCAATGCTTCCATTGGTCTCATCCGGAAGGATCTCTGACTCTACGATGATGTCATTTCCGTCAGAGTCTTTAGCTGCCTTGCCGGTTGCTTTGTCCATGACCGTAGACTTCACGGTCAACGGAAGACCTGTCTGCATGCCGGTATAACTGATCGTATCTACGATGGTCATGTCATCCTGCGCATCAATGACTTTTGTACCGCTCCGTTTATCCGCGGCTTTCGTGCTTGTGATGACTGGGAAGGACAATGTCTGATACTCGTTATCCAGTGATCTCTCAGACACGATCTCTTTTCCATTCAGGCTCAATGTCTCGTATGCCACCAAGCTGGAGGTATTCAGGTTCGTGGCATTCAGCGAGAATTCTACATCTACTTCACCGCTCTTCTCTGCCGGGGTAAAGGTCTTTGTAACGGTCATTTCTTTTCCGTTTCCGTCTACGAACACCTTTCCGGTCACTTTCTCTATGAGCTGACCGGTCAGTGTATAAGACCGTCCCGGGATCAGGCCCTCATAATAGACCGTATCCACTGCATTGACACTGGAAGAAGCTTTTACGAACTGTGTATTCGTCGCTGCGTCTACAAGCTGTGTGGTGATACCTGGAACATTAACTAACTGATCTTCGTCGTTCATATCTTCATGAGAAGCCCATTTTTCCATGGATCCATTATCCGTGATTCGGTAAAGTGTTTCATAAACAACATACTCACCGCCCGGCATGCCTGCACCGTTAAATGTAAGATCTACTGCCGCACTGCCTGATGTGGCGGATGCCGTAAAGTCTTTACTTCCTGTGATCGGCTGTCCATCTCCGTCTACGGCAGCTTCTCCTGTCAGCTTGTCCATCAGGACTGCCTGCAGCTGGTATTTATATCCTGCCACTGCGCCCTTATAACTAACGGTATCTGTAATGGTTGTTTTGCTGCTGAGTGTTACCTGCTTGTTTCCAGATGCTTTATCTTTCGCAACAGTACTGATACCCATGTTTGTTACGGTCTGAGAGGCATCGTTGATATCTTTATGGACTGCCAATGTTTTAAGACTTCCTGCTGTTCCATATACTTTTGCGTATCCACTCAAAGTCTCAAATGCAACTAAGGTCTTACCTCCCAGCTTTGTTCCGTCAAAACTGAACGCAACCTGAACTGTTCCTTCGCTTGCTGTTGGTGTAAAGGTTGTTGTTCCAGTAATATTATTACCGGAAGCGTCTTTTGCAGGTTCCTGTGCATCTTTATCCATCAGCTGTCCAGTCAGCACATAAGTTATTCCTGGTTTCAAGCCTTTATAACTAACGGTATCAGTCAGCTTACTGTCTGCACTTGGAGCAAAATAATGTTCTCCATCTCCATTTGTCAGGCTCGTTTCAATCTCAGGTACATAGAATGTCTCATCTATATCGCTTAAGCTTTGGTGGCTATAAAGGAGTGTCGGGGTCTGTTTCTTTGTTTCTGTTTGGTTATCCGGTTCTGCAGCATACACGGTATCTGCATGGTCAGATATAAGTCTTGCGATCTGCTTAGTTATTCCACTCCATCCATGTTTTCCTTTTTCATCAGTTTTCTCATCAGATGCTTTTTTCTCGTCAATGTCTATCTTCGCAGATTTGGCTGTGGTGAGTGACTGGGTTGAACGAGGGATGGATTCATCTAGAACTGATTTTGCTACATCATTACTACTAAGCTTTTGTGAAGCTGCCTTATATGTGAGATAACCGGATTGATAGTTTGCCATGGAAACATCAGTTTTTGTGCTGTCATATATTGTTCCGGATTGTCCTACTAAATTAGAACAATAAGCAAACATGTCTGTGCTTGATGTTACTTTATCAATATTCCAATTATCACCAACATAGATTTTTTTGATACTTTTACACCATCCAAACATGATACTCATATCTTGCACGTTTTGAGTATTCCAATCACTTAAATCTAAATCAGAAAGTGCAAAACAACAATCAAACATATTGCTCATATCTTGAACATTTTTAGTATCCCAATTTTTGACATCTACGCTTTCTAATTTGTTATCATCGGCAAATATCTGTCTCATATACTTAACGTTAGAAGTATCAAGTTTTCCCAACCCTAATATTTCAATTAAGTTTCCGACTTCCGCTTCTGAACGTGTACTGAACGCATAGGACATATCTTCGACATTGGACGTATTGAAATTCGAAACATCAATAGATGTAAGCTTAACATTTCCCTCAAAAATGCTGTTCATGTTCTTTACTCTTGAAGTATCAAGATTGCTCATGTCCAATGATGTTATTAAGAAACGATAGCCATCAATGTCTGAACCTTCATATGTTTGTCCGTAATCTAGATCTACATCCATTGCACTGAATAAAAAACTACTATCTTCATTTGCAATGACTTTTTTCCCTTTTTTCTGTGTACTGACTTTATAAGTTGTACCTTCGCTCCAACTTACTACTCTGCCATTTTTAGCAGCAGACACATCTTTTTTTGCCACACCAGAGGGAGCTGCTTCATCAGTAAATACAATATTTTCAGTAGATCGTGGTATAGTTTTTCTAAACTCAGTACCTTTCAAAAGGGTGTAACTTCCATTTGTCAGATATCCTGTCTGATAATTTGCCATACTCATATTGGAAGCCGCTCCATTATATGTGTTTCCGGATTGTCCTCTCAGATTAGTACAATTGTCGAACATCCATATTCCATCATCCGTAACTGATTTCAGTGACCATAATTCAGAAACATAAATTGTTTTTAGTCCACTACAATGCCAGAACACACCTCTCATATTTGTGACTTTTGAGGTGTCAAAACTACTACAGTCTAAAGTAGTCACTTTATAACATGATGCAAACATATCCTGCATGTTTGTCACGTTTGAAGTATCAAAATTGCTGACATCTATAGTTTTCAGTGCATGACAATTACCAAACATTGCACGCATATTTGTTACTTTTGATGTATTAAATCTGCTGCAATCCAAGGCGGTTAATTGAGCGCATGCAAACATGTCATACATATTCGTAACATTGGATGTGTCAAAATTAATAACATCCAAGGTTGTAATGCTGTCGCACCCCCAAAACATATATTGCATATCCGTAACTTTCGAAGTATCAAACCCTGCAACATCCAGTATTTTTACTTTACTACAACCATTAAATAACGCCTGCATATCTGTAACATTGCCCGTATCCCATTTCGAGACGTCAAGAGTACTAAGATTGCCACAATTATAAAACAAGTATCTCATATTTGTTACATTGGCTGTATTCCATTTGGATACATCTAATGTAGACAACTTGCTGCATCCATAAAACATACATTGCATGTCTTTTACAGATGAAGTATCAAACCCACTGACATCTAATTCACTTAAAGAATTACAGTTCGTGAACATATAACTCATGTCTGTGACTTTGTTTGTTTTCAAACAATTAAACGTACTGATATTTGAAAGCTTTCCGCATCCGTAGAACATCGAATGAGTGTTCGTCAGATTCTCGGTTTTACATGCATTTGGCATAATGACACTGGTCAAGTTTCCGCATTGATAAAAAAGATAACTCAGATCTTCTATCTTTGACCAATCTGCGGCCTTTGGGAATACTACTTTTGTAAGCGCGCTGTCTTCTGCAAACACAGATCCAAATTTCTCCACATTAGAAAAATCAAAATTACTCAAGTCTGCGCTTTGGAGCTTCGGATCCTGGTAAAACATCCAGTTCATGTTTTTGACTTTAGCAGTATTAAATTTTGAGACATTAATATTAGTCAAATTCGAACATGTCTGGAACATACACTCCATCGTTGTGACATTTGATGTATCAAAATTCTTTACATTTAAGCTGGTCAGATTCTGACAGTCTCGGAACATCCATCCCATGTCAGTCACCTTGGCGGTATCCAGTTTGCTCACATCAAGACTCTTGAGTCCTTTGCAGTTATAAAACATACCCTTCATGTCTGTTGTGTTAGAAGTATCCAACTTGTCTAAACTGATCTGAGTCAGATATTCCATACCACCGAACAGGAATGCTGTCGATTCTGGACTTACCTTATCTTTGAAGCTAACACTTTTCACTTTATTCCGGTTCGTATACCACGGCACTTCCTCGACACTTCCAAAATGATCGCTCTCGTCAAAACGATAGATTTCGGTTACGACTTTGCTCGCATAAGTCTTTTTGGACTTTTGGAAATCCATGCTGCCGTCATCGTAAAGGACTGCATAAACGGTAGATCCTGTAAGATCATCCCCGTCTGCATCCCCAATCAATCCCTTTTCTGCAAAATACAGATCCTCTGTCACAACATAGCTCTTTCCGGCTAATGTCTCCGGGTCAAAATTGAACTTTACATTCTTGACTGCGGTATCCTTTCCGGCTGTAAAAGTGGTGACTGCGGATAACTCTGTCACTTCCTGGAATGTGCTGCCGGGATACAGAACTTCTACTTCGAAGGCCTCTTTCCCAATCTTGTTCCCTTCTAATTCCTTGCCGCTCTCGGTGCAGAGGACATAGTCTTTTCCATCATCACTCAACCGGTAATATCCCTCTGCAATACCATCACTGAAAGAGACCGCACGTTTTAAGTGATAGACCTTGTATGGGTCTGCATTGATGAGCGTGTAATTTCCATCTTTTCCAGGTTCTACGTTCGTGATCTCGTATTTGTCTTTTCCATAAGTACAAGTTCTGGAGCTGGAGATTACTTTTCCAGTAGTCCTGTCTACGATTTTTCCCTGAAGCGTATAGACGTTTCCAGGAATCAGTCCGACCATGTTCACCTCGTCCATGATGCCTGTATCCGTATAAGATACATTGTCTGTGGAAACATAAGTGTTGGTAATGACCGGGATGGAAACGGACTGGTCTTCGTTGGTCAGATCCTTTTCGCCTGTCCACTCAATATAATTCTCATAAACAGACGGATCCGTGTAGGAGAAATAGACCTGTACATAGGAAGTCAGTTTCTGTCCTGCATACTTTTTCATGACATCTGCTGAAAGGTCATAGGTAAGGGATGTACCATTCTCTAATTCATCCTTCGTGATCTGATGGCATGCGATCGTAGACTTGACCGGATTACCACTGCTGTCAGTGACCGGATTGCCGGATGCATCCATCAAAGTTCCCTCATACTTGATATAGTAGAAATTGATCTCATCATAGGAAGGAAAATTGATCAGGCTGATCTTGTCCTTTAAGGTAATTGTTTTTCCATTTGACTGCAGGTCATGCAGTCCTGTTGTGGAATCAGTAAGTTCTGTTGTGATGTTCTGGAAGCTGACTGTTTCCTGTGGGTCGTTCATGTCCGTGTGTGACACTAACAGGTTGTCATAGTTCGGAGTCCCGTCAGATTTCAGTTCATAAATATAGGTAAAGAACACATAGTCTTTTCCCAGCATGTTTGACACATCCTTGACCGGCATGGTAATACTTCCGGTCGCTGTGTAGCCTGCAGCAGCATCGTTATACTCGATCAGTTTGCCTGTTGCCTGAAGGTCGCTGCCGTTCTCATCTTTGACAAAATCTCCGGTCTCTTTATCGACTAGTTTGCTGACGATATATCCGGAAGTCAGGCCTTTGACATTGATGTCGTCACAGAGGACGGTTGCATAATCCCCTTTATAGGTTCCCATGTCATAATATGGAGATTTGTGATCGAACTGGATCCGGTTCGTTTCGGATTCGCTTCCATAAGAAGTAGTACTGACTTCAATACTGGTATTCACGATCGTTCCAAGATCAATCTTGGAGTTTTCCCCGTTGATCACAAAAGATCCGGAATACATGACTTTTCCCTTGTTAGCTGCACAAGAGATTTCTTCTATGGTATAGGAACCATATTCAAATGCTCCGTCTGCATCGTCTACCAGGTCCGTATTCCCGAACCATACCCCTGTTCCATTCTTGTCTGAATTTGTGTCCAGGCTGTTCCTGATCTTGCTTGAATCATAGATTCCGTCAGAACCTGTATAGATCGTATGGCTCTCGCCGGTATCTGTGTTCGTGATCTTGAACGGAATGTCTGCCATTGGGTTATCATTGATCCCATCCACTTTTTTGAACACCAGGTCTCCACGGAAATAGGAATCTGTTCCCTGCAGTGTCTGCCCTCCAGTGAGTTTTGTGATGTCCCCTTCTTTCCTAATGTTCGCAAGATAGACTCCGTTCTTGGAAGAAAACCCTGCTGTATCCGTTAATTCCAGATCCTTATTATAACCTGCCGGAGCTTTTGTCTCCTGTATGGTAATGGTACCAAGAGGGATCGTCGGGATATTTCCAACATAATAGAAAGACTGTCCGCCAACTTTATACTCATCCATAAGACCTGTGACGTATCGGTCCTTTCCATTCACTGTTTTCTTTTTTGTCTGAATGACCCATGATCTGGTCGGGCTGCCAGGCAGGTTGTCCAAAGTATAATCTCCCGCATAATAATTGACAGTGAACTGTGCCCCGGCCAGTGTAGCAATACCCTGCACGTTCTCCCCAGTCTTTTTATCTAGTTTCTGGATCTCAATAGCACCCGGATCGTTGATCGGCTCATCAGAGAATGTGATCGTTTTTGCATCACAGTTTCCCAAATAGATGCTCTTTACAGTCTGGTCCAGTTCATACCCTTGCGGTGCTGTATATTCCTTAACATAATAAGTTCCCGGATCCAGTGTAACGGTATTGCTGTTCCCGTTCCCATCCGTAGTCAATGTAGTTGCAAGCTGTGTACATCCGGCATCACAGTATACTCCGTACTGCGCCCCGTTCAGGGAATACATTGGATTTCCATTTGTGATGTCTGGATTTGCTGAACTCTTCCGTAGGTTCAAGGTGGACACGTTGTTGACCTGGAATGCGATCGGTTGCCTTCCGGTCTCGAAATAGTAACAGCCATATCCTGCCGGCGGGCTTGCCATGTTACGCATTTGGTTTGCCTTGTTGATCAGGGCATTCCTTGTCCCCCTGCTGAGTCCATGGAACGCACTATTGGCACGTCCGGAATCATGCAATGCATAGGTCGCATACATGTAAGACAAAATAACATGACTGTAAGCATATTCATACTGCTGGGAGCCATCCCCGATCCATCCTGTCGCATTTACGAACTGGCTGTAACCTGGACCGCCGTAGCAATAATAGAACGCTTTTCTTGCATCTTCGTTTCCGATCAGATATCCGGTATACCATCCGTCTCCCGGAGTCTTTTTCATCGGGTTCATACAATACGCATATTGCCCTTCATTGGTAGAAAAATAATGCGTCAGATAACTTCCGTATCTGCATTTTCCTCCGGCGCTCAGATAAATGGACTTTGCACCGGCAAGTCTTGCGCTGCTGGATGCCGTATCATCCAGGGATGCCATATTGATAGCAGATTCATCGGATAATGCCTCCGCGTCTTGCTGCATGGCCTCCTCCGTAAATTCCTCAGCTGGAAGCCCGGATTCCTTTAATTCTTCCTCTGTGAGTTCTTCATCAAAAGATTCCTCTTCCTCTTCTGTCCATTCCCGGAATGAAGCTTTGACCGCAACGTCCTGTTCCGGCATGGTGAAGACTACAGTTCCCTCTTCGGACACTGTAAGATCCTGAAGCTTCTGCCCGTCTTTCCCGGTCAGTTCAATTTTCTCCAGTGTATATCCAGATTCTGCAGGTGCATCGATCTCGACCTCACTGCCTTCCTCATATTTTTTACTGGAAGACAAGGATTGTTCATTTGCTTCTTTCATTGCCTTTGCCGGGTTTTCCGGATCGGCTTTTATGCTGTCCTTTTCACTTAATGGAAAATTGAGCATTCCGTTCTCTGCATCTTCCAAAGTAACGGTATACTTTTGCTTTTTCTTTGTTTCCTTCGGCTTTTCCGTTTCTTCTGAAGCCGTTTTTGTTTCTGTTCCGGTTTTAATCTCTGGAGTAACATCTGTACCAGTTTCTTCTGAAGCACCGGTCTGTGTGTCTGCTCCATTATTTTCCTCTGGAGCCACAGAAGCTTCCGGCTCCGTGGATTCTGCCCCGGTTTCCGTACTCGCATCTGCAGCAAATACGGTCGTCCCAATTGATGATGGGACCATCAGGATCGCGGCCATTGCCAGTGCCGCTGCCCGGCTGAATAATCTTTTCTTTTTCAAGATTTTTTCTCCTTTCTATTGATTCTGTCGGAACCCGTACACCCGTTTTCCGGCTGTCTTCAGTTCCTTTGCAGTTTCCTCATCGACCACGGTGATCTTGCCATTGACCGTGATCTTACAGGTCTGTCCTTTTGCCCCGTCGTGAATGACACTGCGGACATCGCGGTCCACTGCGCTTTTCAGGGCTTTTGCGTATGCGGTGACATCATAGGAGACTTCATACTCCCCCGGCGTGTTTATGTCTACGTTCTCCAGATTTGGTTCAACGGTCTTTATCACGTCGGTATCGGTGGATACCATGGAGAGCATCGGGATGGCTTCGGGATTGCCGGCTAATACATAACGGTTATTTAAGTCCTCTGTCCATCCCACCAGGCTGTCGGCATTGAACTGGCTGGTGTCGATCTTTTCTTCTGCCTGTTCTTTCTCCGTACCCCCTGTTCTGTCCCTCGCATACCAGCTTCCGCCTATTGCAATCGCACAGGCTGCCAGTATCAGGACAATGGATAAAGCTTTCTTCCGTTTGCTTACGGATTCCTTTACTTCTGCTGTTTTCTGATTTTCTTCCATTGTTTTTCTTCCTTTCTTTCAAAATCTCTTTAATAATAGTATGTAAAATCAGACGTATGGATTGTTCCATAAGACATGCCTGGATCATCTCATTTATCCGGTGAAATCAGTTCCATTCTTTATATAAGAAAAGAGTGCCATCTCTGACACTCTCTTCTTGTCGGTATTACAAAAGAATGCTCAAAGTAACCGATGAAGAAATTGCTCAGGCGAAAGGCATCTTGTGCGAGAAATAAGCAGAGGAAAAAGGCGGTCCTGTTTGGGGCTGTTTTTTTTTTGCCTTTTTATTTCAATATAGTGACCCGGCATACATCCATTTTCTTATATCGCGTCACTATATTGACCCAGTTCAGATCAATTATGGTCACTATACTGACCCGTTTTTTATAAACAAGACTAATGAGGTCATTATACTGACCCAGTTTTGATGAGTATCTTCTGCGTGAGGGAATGGCATGGGTTTTGTTCAAAAAAAAGGACACCCAGAGGCATCCTTTTCTTGTGATCTTTACTTTGTTTTTTGTAAAAACCGTTTTCGATTAATACATCCTATTGCCAATGCAATCATTGCCGCTCCTGCCAGTAATTCTAATGCGTGGCTACCGGCATCCGGGAGTGTGTACCATTCAGCGACTTCATTCGTGAATGTGACCACATTGTCTTCTCCCATATCAATGGTTTCTGTTTCTGTGGAAAGCGTTTCTTCTGCTTTTCCGGTATCCGTTTTCTTGACAGTTGATACTGCATCAATCTCATAGGAAGGCTTACAGCTATTCTTTTCTTCTGTGATCTGATATTCAGTACCATATGGAATCTTATAAAACTCAGCTTTTTCTCCATTCTTGAGCATAATTGTCTTTTCTGCACTTCCATCGTCATCGGCTTTAATCTTGCCGACACTGGAGTTTAAACTTTCTCCCGGTTTCAGGTTACTGAATGTAATTGTGAAGCTGAATGATTCTGTACTGTCGTAATCACTGCCATTGGATTTGACTGTTTTCTTCACTAATGTCAAATTCTGCAGATACTGGACCTCATTCGTGAATGTCACTTTCACGTTCTCTCCTGCTTCTGCAGTCTCTTTTCCGGTAGACAGTTCCTGATCTTTTTGGGTATTACTGTATTCATTCTTTGCAATCATTCCGGCATTCTGATCATCCGTTACTTCATAGCTGGAGGTATAATCTCCTGCTGCCTCTGTGATCTGGTAAGTACAGCCGACCGGCAGATGCAAGAATACAATTTCTTCGTCCTGAGCTAAAGCAAATTCCACATATCCGTTACCGTTGGAATCGGAATTGAATTCTGTACTATCTGACAAAGCATATGAAGTATTCGGCTTCAATCCCGTCAGTGCAGCGGACATTTGATATTTTTCTGTCTCAATATTCTTTTCCGGCAACACCTTCTTAGAAACTGTGACATTGACTTCATCTTCTGACGGCTGTTCATCTTTGATTTTTATATTTGTGAAAGCTGCTTCTTTTGTTTGGTCTTTTTCAATCGTTCCTGCAGCGTTCGTACTGGAGGATCGATACAATCCGGTCTGCGTTTCCTCCACACTGTAAGCTGTGCCAGCCGGAATTCCCTCAATGACTTTACTCTCCCCATCTTTCAAAGTAATGGAGCCGACACCTTTTGTGAACAGTACATCGGAGTATTCACAGGCATCTTTGATATGATCTCCGGTCAGAATAATCGTAAATTTGAATTTTGTTTCCGTATCACCGCCGATTACTGTCTTACTGATTTTCAAACTGCCGGAATCCACATTCTGTTTATTAGTCACAGTTCCAGTTTTACTTGTACCGGTCGTTCCGACAGTATTAAGCAATCCATCAGATTTTATCATTAAGTCGGAGCTGAATCCAGACAGGTTCTCTTCCCAGAAGTAGAAAGGAACAGAATCATCAAAAACATCAAAGGTATATGTCCATGTATTTCCGTTCATGGTCCACAGATCATCGTCGGTCACATATTCATAAGTGCCATCCGGATTCTTGGTCGAACCGGACGTATACGGAACTTTCCATGTACCAGACATTTCTGTTCCAGAAAGTTTTGCCAGTTCAGCTGTAGTATAAGTCTTCTTATCATATAGTTTTGTTCCGTCCAGGGTCCGGGTATGGAGCCAGGATTTTGATGGAAGTTGACTTATGATGTTCGATTTTATTTTGTCTGAGAGACGAATAGTGCTTAAGTTAATGCAGCTACGGAACATGTCAGCCATATTCGTCACTTTGCCGGTATTCCAGCCGCTGATATCTAGGCTTGTAAGACTACTGCATCTAGAGAACATGTAATCCACATTCGTCACCTTACTGGTATCCCAGCCGCCGACATCCAGGCTTGTTAGGCTACTGCAGCTATAGAACATGTCAGCCATACTCGTCACATTGCTGGTATCCCAGCCACCGACATCCAGGCTTGTTAGGCTACTGCAGCTATAGAACATGTCAAGCATACTCGTCACATTGCTGGTATCCCAGCCACCGATATCCAGGCTTGTTAGGCTTCTGCAGTTACGGAACATGTCAACCATATTCGTCACTTTGCCGGTATCCCAGCCGCCGACATCCAGACTTGTCAAGCTACTGCAGTTAGAGAACATGTTACTCATACTAGTCACATTACCGGTATCCCAGCCGCTGATATCCAAGTTTGTCAGCTTACTGCAGCCATTGAACATGTAACTCATATTCGTCACTTTACCGGTATCCCAGCCGCTGATATCCAGACTCGTCAGCTTACTGCATCCATAGAACATGGAATTCATACCCGTCACGTTCCCGGTATCCCAATTTCTGATATTCAGATTCGTCAGCTTGCTGCAGCCAGAGAACATGTAAATCATACTCGTCACTTTACTGGTATCCCAATCTCCAACATTCAAGCTCGTCAGCTTACTGCAATTATAGAACATGGAATTCATACTCGTCACTTTACTGGTATTCCAACTTCCAACATCCAAGCTCGTCAGGTTACTACAGCCAGAGAACATGGCATATATACTCGACACACTACTGGTATTCCAACTTCCAATATCTAGGCTCGTCAACTTACCGCAATTATAGAACATGGAACCCATATCCGTCACATTACCGGTATTCCAACTGCCTATCTCTAGGCTCGTCAGCTTACTGCAGCCATCAAACATGGAACCCATATTCGTCACATTCCCAGTATTCCAACTGCCGATATCCAAGCTCGTCAGGCTACTACAGTTAGAGAACATGGAACCCATATCCGTCACATTACCGGTATCCCAACTTCCAATATCCAGGCTTGTCAGCTTGCTGCAGCCACAGAACATGAATCTCATACTCGTCACATTACCGGTATTCCAACTGCCTATCTCTAGGCTCGTCAGCTTACTGCAGCCATTAAACATGTAACCCATATTCGTCACATTCCCAGTATTCCAGCTTCTAACATCTAGGCTCGTCAGGTTACTGCAGCCATTAAACATGGAACCCATACTCGTTACATTACTGGTATCTAATTCTTTCACATCAGCAGTAACCATGCCACAGCCATCGAACATGTATCTACAACTGCTTCCACCCTTGACGCCCTTTTCAATTTTCACGGATTTTATTTGTGTTCTATAATCGTACCATGGTGATGAAGTATTGCTCTCAAAACTCTCCATCGTCCCGGATACTCCGTTTGTCGGATATAGTTTAAGCAAACCATCTTCGTACAGTTTCCAAGTCACTCCTTCAGTTGTTCCACTTGCAATTGTTACTTCCACATACTTTGCATACACATCCTGAGATTTTGTGACATTTTCTGGATCAAATTCATTTCCAGTAGTACAGTCCTTATCCATATACCAACTGCCAAATTTCATATCATTTTCTGTCGTTGTCGGTTCCTGATATGTTCCTGACAGGATTTTCTGTGCTGTACCTGTTCCTTCTACAACTGCATAATACCCATAATAATTAGAGCCGCTTCTATCCGACCGGAAGAAAAACTGTGCAGTATCGCCAGTCACAATAAAAGTCTTTGTGGCCTTCGTGCTTCCTCCCAATTTTCCGGAAACCGAGCTGTTGTAGTTGGATGCAGACGGAGTCGTTTTACCATCATACACACATACCCAGTCATAACTGGTACTTTCCGTGGCATAAGTGATCGTCACCTTGAGTTCTTTGGCTCCTGGAATTGTTACTTTGTCTGTAAGTGCTTTGTTGTCGCCGTATCCACCAGAATAAGAACTGCCATCATCACTGACATTGTTTGTCTTGGAAGTTTTGGTAATTTTTTCTGTAACCGGCGGCCCATATGTCACCACATTGGTATCAGAACCATCTTCAAAAGTTCCCCCATTGGCATGATAAGTCACAGTATAAGATTCTGCCGCCCTTACCGTCTGCGTAGAAATGAAAATGGATAAGAACAGACATAACACAGCGGCTATATAGAATAAGAAACTTTTTCTGATCAGTCCTATGTTTCTTTGAACATTTTTATCCTCCATACTTTTTCTCCTTTATTTTTTTTGCTGATATAAATATTGCAGACCTGCTATTTCTAACAAGCCTGCAACATATAACCTAAGCTTTCCCAGGCTGTACCTTTTTCTGCTTTCGATGTTACTTCCCAGCGGAAATCATATCTACTGACTGGTATGTTCCATTGTAAGTAAATTCCTGTCCATTTACCGTATAAGTACCTTTACCAAGTCCTGTGATGGTATAGTAACCATTCAGCTCGCTTGAGGCTGTCCAGGTCTCTACGGTCTCGCCTGCCGAATTTTTCAAGGTGTACTCTGTACCTGCAGTTCCTTTGATGATCAGCGCCTGTTGGGAAAGATCTTTGTTCGTGATGTGGATCTTCGGAATCGGACGTTCCTCATTCGTAAGGTCGTCGTCCCATACCTTCGTGATCGTGATCTTGCCGTCTAAAGCACGGTCATTTTTTACCATGAAATAACCAGTGTTGTCCTGTACTTCCAACCCGCTGATCGTCACGGTTCCGTGGTAATCGATCTGGACCAGGTACTTGTTCGCATCTGCGATGTAATTTAAGTTTCCGCCGGCAGTTCCATCTGATCTTACATTGGACGGGGCTTTTGTTTCCTGTAATACATAAGTACCTTTTTCCAGTTTTGTGAATTGTACCTGTCCCTTTACATCAGAAGTCCCCTTCTGGTCCACTTCCGTACCAAGGTCTGAAGTTCCTCTTAAGGAAAATTCTGCTCCCTGAAGGCCTTTGGTTTTGTTCTCTGCATCAACTTTTACAATGGAGAAATCCCAATATCTCTGCTCGTTGAAGATGGACGCATTCCCATTCGTTCCCGGTTCGTACCATTCTGTATTGGTAAGGTCCAGGGCTTTACCGTCTTTGATTCCTCCGGTAATGGACACGTTCCCATTCTCATCACAAGTGACAGACCACTGGATATCTGACTGTACATAGTTCTTGTTGGCTGTGACTTCGGTCAAAGTATACTTTCCAAGTTCTATGTTTTCGAACTTCACTTTTCCGCTGTTGTCAGATTCGGCATATAGCAGAACATCAGTACCGTATTCAGAACGTCCGGATAACTGGAACTTTGTCTTGTTGACGCTTTCCTTGTCTTCGGATAATCCTCTCTTGTAGAAAGCAAGATCCCCATGCACCCTTGGATGATCTGCGACCTGATAAACTCCGTCTGTATACTCTTTTCCATCAATCGTGACCCTTCCGGTGTTGTCGATGACAACTGTATGCTCTGTCGGATCCAGGATCCAGTCTTTTGTGGATTCATATTCTTGCAGGATATACGTTCCCATCTCAATCTTTTTAAAACTGATCTTTCCATCAGAATCGGTCGTTTTAATGTCATCGATTTCCATTCCGTAACGACTCGTTCCAGTCAGACGATACTTGATGCCGGCAACTTTTACGTTTGATGATTCCGTACTGACCTTTTCGAGGTCAAAACTGCCGACTACAAGGAACTTTAACTTTGTGTAATCCTGATGAATCAGAAAGTTCTCTCCGCTCTCCGGATCATCTTTATTGAAGACCGTGTCTGAGATATAGATATTGTTATAAGTATATCCCGTGCTTCCATCCGGCACGCTTGCCGGGGCTTTCATGTACAGATACGCACTGATGGAATCTCCTTCATCCAGTACGAAATCTGTTCCGTCTGTCATATTCCTGCAGTCGATCGCAACAGCTTTCACCTTAGACAGATCTGTATCATCTGTAAGCCTTGTCCAGATGGAAGCATCTGTGAGATTATGGTGTGCCTCGATATCCAATGCAGCAGTCTCACTCACATAGACCACTGGTGCGATTCCCATTTCTTTCAACTGGTTCACATCAACGCCTGTCAGTGTTCCATGCCATTCGCTCTGCTTTCCTTCTGTCAGCATAGTATCCGGATCGTAGTTTTCCAGAGAATCGAACAGGATCATGTCTTTGGCCAGCGATCCGAAAGAATTCTGGAAACGCATACGGTAAGAATAATTCCCATTGATCTGTGTCTCTGTGCTGTATGAATACTGATCCTCATCTTCTGTTTTGACTTTCTTGGTCAGTCCGGAAGAAGCAGCAGTCAGTGCAGAGATATCGTAGTTATCTTCTGCATAAATGAACTTTTTTGCTCCGGAATCGCACGCATCAGGCACATCCGGATCCAGGCCGGACATTAAGCCGGATTCTTTGATCGCTTCCGGATTCACAGCTCCGTTCGATTTCTTTGCCCCGCCATTGTCCGGGAACCCTGCTGTGATCGAGTCATTGCCTGTCTCGTATGCGACCGGATTGTACACGGCCGATCCATAGTCCTTGATGCTTTCCCAGGAGTGTGTCGTATCATAGAAGACTGCATAGTGATCTCCGGCTGTCTTAATCTTGACTTTCAGCATGGTGCGTCCGGTATCGTTATAGTTCTCCTGTACAGATACATCAAATGCATTGTCTGAGAGAAAGTCGTTGTCTCCGGTTGTAACAGATACAGAATCCTGATCAACGGCCGAACCTTTTGGAAGCAGGTCGTAAAAGACTCCACCGTTCTGAGGAAGATAATCCGTGCCCCCGTCGCTGCCATACATGATCGTTTCTTTCTGTTCCACTTTCCATGTCAGGCTGTAGGATTTCTTTCTGGTATTATTGGAAACCGCTACTGCCTTCTTCGTAATGGAAGAATCCCTTTTTGCTACCCTTGCATAATCCGTGTCAGATTCATTTAACTGCAGGATCTCTTTTCCATCATACTGATAGAAATGTCCCTCATTATGGTTCTTGATTCCAACTGATTTTTTATCTTTTACAAAATCCATGACTGTCTTGGAATTTTTCAGGGTGATCACAGGTCTTGTAAAGATTTCAGAAAAGTAATGTGTATTGGACGTTGTGATCTTGTAAGCAGTCATGTCTGCCTGATCAGTCATAGTCAGCTTAGAATTTGTCATTGCTGCGACATAATTGTTGTCAACATTCTTTTCCTTTGTTTTCAGGTTATAAGTTGCGAACTGTGTCCATTCGTCACTGCCGGCAAATTTACCATAGAATGTCAGGACATCACCGTCCGTCAGCGTGACCGGAATGGATTGGAACTTCTGCTCATCTTCATCGAACTCGGCATCCTGCATATAAGTCGTGAAGTTCAGTTCCCGTATCGCGAAATCCTCAGAAGTCAGATTCCCGGTCTTCTCCTCATCCTCTCCCCCGGCGTCATTATTGAGATAGACACCCTCATCGATCAGTTCATAAGTCACCGGTTTCTTTCCATAAGAGTCCGGATCCATCGGATCGTTGGTATCCGGGTCATAAGTCCATGGATACGGGTATCCGACTAACCAGGAAGCGTAGTCCAGTCCATCCAGCTCTGTCTTGGTAATTTCCGTGTTATCGTGTCCGGAAAATTCTTCCAGATCATATCTTGAATACTCCCCAGCATTCATACCAAGGCTGTCTGCCAGATGGGTGGTCCCGCTGTAAATATTATTTCCCAAAGCCCGGTATGCACCGTCTGCACGTTTGTACAGGTTAAAGTGTCCGGTCGGGATCGTAAACTCCGGCTTTGTCCAGGTCCAGACGTTTGAAGATTTCTTTTCTGTTACAGGATCGATCCTGTCGATCGGCGTCACCGTCGCCGTGATCTTGTTCTCTGCTTTCCAGTAATCATAGGTTTTATAAGTTTCCAAAGGGATGGAAGTCAAAACATAGTCTTATCTCTTTTCCGTTCCTCTTTGATCCTTGATCTCCCCTGATCTCTGAAAACTGCTCTGTCCGGAAAAACGAAATCCTAAGACTTCCATTCCATCATGGTTCCCTTTTACCACGTCTTCCAGTGAAAGATCATATGGCTGTGTTGCATTCATGGTAGAATCAATACGCCAGATCAGATACTGATATTTTTCCGGGTTCTTTGGCATGACCTCTGTACCCCAGGAGCTATCCCAGGTCTTGTACTTGGTCGGATAATTCTTATAAGTAGATTTGATCTCAGCAGTGGTATCGATCGCGGTAATGATCGGGTCTGCGCTCTTTGTATCAGTCCCCTCACTATTCCTTACCGTCATGACACAGGTAAATGGAGCCAGCTCCTTGCTGTCTACATAAGCAAATGTTGTATCTGAGGTATTGTAGGACATTTCAATATATCCATTATCTCCGGCCGGGACTTCACGGAAGTTATAGATCACGATATTGTCTCCGTCTTCATAGTAAGCGTAATCAATATCAGTATCGATCTCTTCTCCCGTTCCTGCCTCAGCAGCTTCCACATCTGCTCTTGAAGGGATGGACATTTCATAGGTATCGGCCCAGTTCCCGTTCCGGTCTGACAGGGTATGTTTTGGGACTGTCATCTGGATCGTGCCTGCCGGCGCCTCCCCAACGCCGGAGACTGAGTACCGGATCCGGTAAGAAAAAGCATGTCCCTTTTTATCATTCTGAGCAGTCCAGACATAGACCCCTTTTTCATTCTTTTTTGCCCCGCGGAATAAGGATGTAGAGAGGCTTCGGATATATACGTCGGAAGCTGCCGCACCATTCTCTGCAGGAATTGTATTGGCATTTTCTACAGATGCCGTCTGAGCAGCCGCTTCTGTCTGATCTCCTGCCTGTTTATTTGCCTGTTCCGCTTGTTTGGCTGGTCCTTTCTGAGCCTGCGTGTCTTTTACTTTTACGAACAGATATGGGCTGAAGGAGTCTGTCTCAAATTCCAGATAAGATTCCTCTTCTGTTTTTTGGATTGCAAAGTCCAGTTTTTCCCATGTCTGATCCTTTTTATAATGGAAAAGGGCATATCCGTTAAAAGTATCGGCATCATTAAGGTCGATCCGGACTTTTGCTTTTTCCTTTAACTCTGCATCTTTTCCATCTTTATCCCTGACTGCAACCTCTGCAGCCAGTTTGATCTCTTCAATCTCTGATCTTTCTGACTGTAATACATCGGAATTCAGAGAGTTTTTATATTCTTCCAGTTTCTTTTCATCTATGATCTCAGAAATAAAAGCGGTCTGACCGTCTTCAAAGTCTTTTTCTTGTGAAATTGTGACTTTCAGATTCTGGTCTTCTTCTTTTTTATCCGGATCATCCTGATTATCATAAGACAGGGTATTTACACTTTCTGTCTTTACCGTTGCAGTGTCTGTATGGTCTGCAGCAGCCACAGTTGCGTAAGATGGAATGAAATTGCCGGACATAAGTATCACTGCCAAGGATATACCAAGGATTCGTTTTACTCTGTTTTCGACATTACTCTTCACTCTTTCTTCTCCTTTCTGCAACTGCCATTCCAATGACCAGAACAGATGCACCTGCAAGCATCAGATACACATTCGTCCGGGCCGTATCCCCCGTCTTTACCGTTTTTGTCTTTGTTGTCTTTCCTTTTTTCGGCTCCGTTGTTTTTCCCGGAGTCGGTTTCGGTTCTGTCGTATCGTATTTGACATAACTTGTCAGGGAAGATTCCATTTTAGAGCTGATCTTCAATACGAATGGGACCGGATCATAGGTGTAACCATCGATCTTCATCGTATCCCCGAGGATCAGGTAGGTGCCGTCCCGGAAGGAAGCTTTTCCTTCGCCTGCGGCATTGGTCGTGAACCGTTTTACCGGTTCGATTCCCGGATGGGAGTTCACATAAGCCTTTAATGCCAGGGCATATTCCGCTTCATCTCCGGTATCTGTAACTTCCGCAAAACCATTCACGGCTGTTCCGGTCTCATCTACGACCTGGTATGCTTTGAATCCTTCATTTTCAAAAGTCACTTTCTGGTCCGTAGTCGCACATTTAAAGGTAACGTCATAACTGGATGAGGCTGCCATTACGCTGGTCGCTGGAAAAATGCTTGTGGCAGCCATGAGAAGTAAGGCGCCGATAAAATAGATACCTTTTCTGATTTTCAAGATATTTTCCCTCCTTTTTTAGAAATAAATAGTTCTTGCACTAAATGCAGAAAATCCAAGGATCACTGCAACCAGGATATAAAGAACAAATAACACTGCAATGATCAGGAGCTGTGCCTTGCAGAAGTTCTTCCGGTTTTCATTTCCTGCAGAACTAAATCCCCAGACAATGTACAGGATGATACCGACACATGGGATCATTCCCATGATCAGTGTCACGACCCACTGTCCGATTCCCAGAACTGAAGTATCGTTCCCATACTGGTTATTCTGAGGCATGTATGGCGGTACTGTCTGGGAGTGTTCCTGCTGATATCCACCAGCCTGCTGGTAATTTCCTCCATTCTGCGCCTGCTGACCGTAAGCATATCCGTTCTGTTCCATATTCGGGATATCTTCTTTTGTGTGTACTCCTTCCGGACCCGACGCTGATCCATTTCCTACCCGGTATTCCGGAAGCCCGTTATTATTATTTTCCATTTTTTTTCCTCCACATTCCTTTTTTTAACTTGATGATGATGGCAGATACGGCCGTAATGCTCCTGCCACATTGCTGATCGGCATTGTCTGTAACCATACATGTCCGGGTCCTGTAATGATTGTATGAAAGAACCCTTCCCCGCCAAAGAGCATATTTTTGACTCCCGGCACACTGACGATTTCCATACGGCAGCTCCCGGTCATGGCAGCCAGGTGTCCGGTATCGACCACGATCTGCTGCCCTGGCTGTAGCTCATATCCCACGACATGTCCGTCAAACTCTGCAAATGCGGTCCCATTTCCCGACAGTCTCTGCATAATGAATCCTTCCCCGCCGAACAGTCCTGCTCCAATCTTCTTATTAAAGAAAACAGAGAGATTTACACCTGCTTCGCCGGCAAGGAATGCGCTTTTCTGAAAGATCATTTCCTGTCCCGGACTAATGCGGAACGCTTTGATCGATCCTGGAAAGCTGGAAGCGAATGCGATCATTCCGGGACCGCCCTGGGCTGTATAGATATTCTGGAACATCTTTTCGCCTGAGAACATCCGTCCGATTGCTTTTCCGACTCCGCCGTTCGTTGTTGTTTCCATTTTCATGTTCGGGGACATCCAGGACATCCCACCGCCTTCTGTGATCATTCGTTCCCCGTTCTCCAGATTACAGATCACGACCGGAAGTGTTTCACCTTTGATCTCATATCTCATAAATTTTTCCTTTCTCTGATACGTTTCCGGATCCTTTTAATATCCGGGATGATATAGATAAGCAGGATCAGTATTGCTCCCAATGCCATCACAAGCTCATATACCGCGAACCTTGCCATGAGCCATTCCCAGATACGTTCCCATATCGGCTTCTGTCCCTGTGCTTTTTTGATCTGTTTCTTATCCGGGGTTGGAATCCTTATCCCTCGGACTAATAGTCTCTGGGAGTTCAGCCCTACCGGGATACAGGTAATGAGTGTACAGTAATCTTTTCCTTCTTCAATCCCAAGTTTTGAAATGTCATCCGGATACACTTGATTGATCAGATCGACCTGGTAAGTCAGGGTCTTATCGAGGACTTTGATCTGGAATGTGTCTCCTTTTTCCAGCTTGGTAAGTTCTGAGAACATTTTTAGCCCTGCCATTCCGGTATGCCCGGATAACACACAATGCGTGCTCTCTCCGCCGACCGGCAGGGATGATCCTTCATAGTGTCCGACTCCGGACTGCAGGACCGCGTCTCCTGTCCCGTGGTAGATTGGCATATTCTTGACCCCGATCTTATCGCAGGTAATATAGGCCATGACATCTGTCCCCGGGAGTTTTAATTTACTTTGGTATACTGATCTTTCTTCATCTGTCATCGCAAACCGGGAATCGCCTTGAGGCGGCAGGGTATTGTTATAATCAATGGCATCCTGTAAAAGTGTTTCATAGTCCTGCTTGTCCATATTCTTTACGGTATCCTGATATGACCCAAACATTTGACTGGTATGCTGTGCATTCCACAGATCGGAGAAAATAGGATAACCAAGCATGCATACGCAGAGCAGTAAAAGGATATCGGACACAATCAATGTACGGATGGACTGAGTTTTCTTCTTTTTCTTTTTGTTACGCATTTCTTTTCGTCCTTGTTATATTGCTGCTGATATGGAAAAACGGGAGAGGATATCCCTCCCCCGTTTAAAGGTTCATGTCATAAAGCTTTTATGCTTCTTCTTTCTTTCTCATTCTTACGATTCCGCTTGCACCAAGTACAAGAGCAGCTCCGCCTACGAGAACGATGAGTCCTGTAGATCCTGTTGTCGGAAGTACAGTACCACCGATATTGACTACATCACCTGTCAGAGATCCGGCAGTTACACTTCCTGTCAGTGCGCTTGTTCCCATTGCCTGGTCTTTGTCTGCTACATTTGCTGCTACGAGGCCTGTAAGCTCATCACCTGTAAAGGATGAATCAACATCGAATGTAATATCCTTGATCGTATTATATCCGTTCGGTGTAGTTGTCTCGGAGAGCTTGTATGTACCTGCATCCAGTCCTTCCCACTTGAACAGGTTCTTCTTTCCGTCTTTTCCTGTAGCACCTTTGACTTCATCGCCGACCTTATTAAAGGTTCCTTTGGAATCTTTCTTGTAAAGGGTAAATCCGGCACCTTCGAGGGCTTTCTTATCCTTATCTGTTTTATTTACGATCAGCTGGTAGCTGTATACTTTGACTTCTTTTTCCGGTGTCTCGGATGTGCTGCCTTCCTGGTCTGTATTCGGGTTGTTTGAGAATGTCAGTGTGACTGTATTCGGGTTTCCTGCAGAACCAAGGACTGTTCCATTTGCAGTTGTGTTCAATGTAGCTGTGTACTCTACTACAACCTTGGAATCCTTATTTACAAGTGGAGATCCGTCTGCATTGTTAATCGCCTTCAGGTCATCACAGCTGACTGTGAACTTGCCGTTTGCAACATCTGAGATTGTAAACTTGCTTGTAACATCTGTTCCGTCGATGGATACTTTTACGCCGTCTTTTGCACATCTTGTAAGACCTGCGCTGAGTGTATCGTTGAAAGAATATTTGTATGTCTGGTACTCATCATAGTTTGCTGCAATTGTACCTGTTAACTGGAATGGAATCACATCTCCAATATCGTAATCACCATGTCCCTGCCAATCAGATACTTTGCCTGTTGTATCGTTTGTCTCTTTGACTTTCTTTTCTACAGTCGGAACTGCTACTTTTCTTTCAATTGTTGTATTTCCTGCTACCTTTACGATGTAAAGTGTGTATGCATCGTAATCTCCAACAGATCCTGCTGCTTTATCTTTGATGAGGTAGTAACCAGGTGCGACTGTTGCCGGTGAATCCTTTGTTACAGATTTGATCGGTGCGCTTCCAAGGTCTACATATTTCTCGATTGCTGCAAGCTTCTGACTGTCTGTAGTGGATGTTTTTGCTGTATCCACGATATCTTTTACAGCAGCATTTACAGATGCCTCGTCTGTGTTTCCTTTATAGTTCTGACCAGCTTTGATATTGGACAGTTTGTTTCCGGAATCACTTCCGTCTGCTTTCGTACCAGCTAAATCACCTTTTAAGATCTGATAAACATCATAGGAATGTGTATCGTCTGTTTTTGCTGAGATCGTGAATGTTCTTGTATCTGTGATCTCATTGTTTGCTGCAAGTACAGGTACTGCAGTCCCCATTACCATGGCTGCTGACAGCCCCATTGTTGCAAGTTTTACCACTCTTTCTTTCATATCTTCTCTTTTCCTTTCTTTTCCACTATCCGGCCGGATATCGGGACGGACTGCCGGGGGGAATCTTATTTTTTATTTCCGGCATCTGGGTTCGTTTCGGCGGTATGTCCGGCAGATGTTCCCTTCTAGATCTGCCGCCGGCGTCTGTGGTGTTTTCCCTTTCATATATAGTATGGAAAATCACGCATTTAATTGTGAACGGACGGGGATATTGCCTATCCCCATACCGTTCCTTAACGGATATTCACAGTCTTTTACTGGTCCTGTCCGTCGTTTTTATCTTTCTTTTTGTCCTTTTTAAAGAAACATACACTGCCGATTACAAGGAGTGCTGCAGCACCTGCGAACAGTCCGTACATACGGAAGTTATCCCCTGTCTGTACCTTGCCCTTTGCCGGCTTTGGAGGGTTTACAAGCTTGACGGTCTGACCTTCGTCATTGATGTCCTCATGATTTGCAATTTCTTTGCCCTCAGCAGTATAAAGTTTTTCGAATACGACTACAGACTTGCCACCAAGTTTGGAAGCATCAAACGTAAAGTCCACATTGACCGTTCCGCTTTCTTTTTCTGCAGTGAATTCAGCTTCCGCTTTGACCTCATTGCCATTTATAAGGACAGCCTTTCCTGTTTCCTTATCCATCAAAGTACCAACGACTTTGTATTTTGCACCAGGAAGCAGGTTCTCATACCGGACAGCATCCGTAATCGTTACTTTACCTGCTGCAGTTACCTGATGATCGCCATCCGCCTTATCTGTTGCAGTTGTATGGATCTCTGGGAAATAAATGCTCTGGTCCTTATCGTTGATATCAGAATGTGTTGCCACCTGTTTGCCATCAATGTAAAGGTCTTCGAATGCTACGATCGTCTGATTCTTTAATGCAGAACCATCGAATTCAAATATAACTTCTACACTTCCCTCAGATTTCTCTGCAGTGAATGTAGTTTTACCAGTCACTTCCTTGCCATCTACGAGCAATGGTTTTTCAGTTGCTTTATCATAGAGTTTTCCGCTTACAGTGTACTCTTTACCGATAATTAAATTCTTATAGTCAACAGTATCAACGATCTTGACAGTTTTGGATGCCAATGCACTCTGAGTTCCGGATCCTGCATCTTTGGCAGTTGTATGGATCTCCGGCACATATACTGTCTGGTCTTTGTCCTCAATATCAGAGTGTGTTGCGACTTTTACATCATTGTAGTAAGCATCTTCAAAGACTACAAATGTCTTTCCAGCCATTTCACTGCCATCAAATACAAAGGTCAGTTCTACTGTTCCATTTGACTCTTCCGGAGTAAATACAGCTTCTGCAGTCACATCCTTCTCTTTTTCAGAGAATGTATATTTTGCTGCAGGACGGATTACGACTTTGCCATCCTGAATATATCCCTCAGCTGCTTCTGTGAAGTCTCTGCTCCATGTGATCAGACTGTCGTCCAGCTCAATAGCATCTTCTGTTCCGGAAAGGACATATCCTGCGTCTGTCTTCTCGTACAGACCGGGTTTTACGGTGTCATTTCCTTCTGCGACATAAGCATAAGAACCTTTTTCAAAGTTCACGGTCTCTGCTCCGTCAGGAATGATAAAGCCTTTGCTTGTATCTGTACCGACTTTTGCTTTGACTGTTTTTCCAGTCTCCTGATCTTTCAGCACGCCCTTCATGGTATATTCTTTACCAGGGATCAAGTTTTCAAAAGATACCGTATCCTTAATGATGACTGTGGAATCGGCCATGCTGTTCTTGGTTCCGTTCTCTCCGTCAACGGCTGTTGTCTTGATCTTTGGAAGATGAACAGACTGCTCTTCATCATTGATATCTGCATGTGTTCCGACAGAAATACCTTTATAATAAACATCCTCGAATGCAACGACTGTCTTTCCTGCCAGCAGGCTGCTGTCAAAGGTGAATACAAGATCTACGCTTCCATTCGCTTTTTCTGCTGTAAATGTCTTTTCTGCTGTGACCTGGTTTCCGCCTTTATCTAAGACGACTTTTCCAGTTTCTTTATCCATCAGGACACCCTTGACGGTATACTCTTTTCCTTTTACAAGATTCGTATATTTTACGGTATCAATGACCGTCATCTCCTTGCCGGCAAATCCGACATGGTCTTTCGAGGCATTGTCGAGGGCTGTAGTCTTGATTTCAGGGAAGTGGACAGTCTGTCCGCCATCATTGATATCGGTATGCACGGCGATGACATGGTCTTCATAAGTCATGGTCTCGAATGCGACTACGCTCTGTCCGGCCAATGCATCTGCATTGAACTTGAATGTGATATCAACGCTTCCGCTTTCCTTATCCGGGGTAAAGCTCTTCTCTGCTGTGACTTCTTTTCCATCCACTAAGAGCGGTTCGCCGGTTGCCTGGTTCATCAGTTTTCCAGTTACCGTGTATTCGCGGCCTTTGACCAGGTTCTCATATTTGACCGTATCTGTCAGACTGACTTCTTTTTCTGCCTTATTGACATTGATGCCTGTTGCATCGCTGACTGCAGTTGTTCCGATCTTTGGAATATGCACAGTCTGTCCCTCGTCCTTCAGGTCTTCATGGACTGCAACAGAAACGTTATTGTAAGTCAGGTCTTCAAATACGACTGTCGTCTTGCCTGCCAGTTTGCTTCCATCGAATGTAAAGCTTAAATCTACGGATCCGGAGGCCTGTTCTGCTACGAACGTCTTTTCAGCTGTGATCTTCTTTCCGTCGATTTCAAGAGCCTTTCCTGTCTCCTGATCCATCAAAGTTCCTTTTACGGTATAAGTCTTGCCGATGATCAGGTTTTCATAGGAAACCTGATCTGTGATCGTGATATCCTTCTCAGCGAAAGATAGATCTGTTCCGGTCTTGACATCCGCTGCTTTCGTTCCGATCTTAGGGATCTGCACGGTCTGTGACTCATCACTTAAGTCAGCATGGGATGCGTACAGTTTATCTTTGTAATAAACATTTTCAAATGCAACGACTGTCTTACCAGCCAGTTTGCTTCCATCGAATTTAAAAGTAATGTCAACCGTTCCATCCTTTGTTTCTGCCTTAAAGGAAGCGCTTGCTGTAACTTCCTGGCCGTCGGCATCCAGGACTTTCTTACCGGTCTCCTGATCCATCAGGATGCCCTTTACGGTATATTTCTTTCCGACTCTTAAATTTGTATAGCGGACAGTATCAACGATCGTGATCTTTTTATCTGCTTTACTGATATGGTCGTTTGTATCCTTATCCAGTGCTGTTGTTCCAACGCCTGGGAAGTAGATCGTCTGACCCTCGTCATTGAGATCCTTATGCTCTGCCAGTTTTTCACCGTTCAGAGTCAGTTCTTCATATACCACCAAAGTCTTTCCGTCAAATCCGGTCGCATCAAAAGCAAATTCTACTTCTGCTGTTCCCTCGGCTGTCTTTGGTTTGAACTTAGTCGTTGCTGTGACCTGGTTTCCGTTCTGGTCCAGAACAGGTTCGCCTGTCTCCTTATCTACCAGGACTCCGGATAATGTGTATTCCTTATTCTTCTTAAGTCCTGTATAAGATACTGTATCGATCAGAGTCACATCGTCACATGCCTGTGCATAATGACTGTTCGTCTCTTCATCCTTAACAGTCGTAGAGATTGTCAGATCTGGGTTATCGATCGTACCAAGGTCGATCTGGTAATTATCGCGGGATACGGTAAAGGTTCCCTTATACAATGCTTTATCCTGATTTGCATCGCATCTCTGTTCCTCGATGGTATAGGTGTCGTATGGGAATGCGCCGTATTCATCGTTGACTTTTACATTCTCACCATCTGCATTAAGGCCGAACCACAGTCCGCTGTCAGCTTTTCCGCCATTCGTATCTTTGCTATGCTTATTAAAGCTTGAGGCAGAAGAAAAATATCCATTCTCATCCGTTACGACTGTATGGGATTCTCCCGTGGTATTGGATGTGATTTTAAATGGGATTCCTGCCATTCTGGACTGTTCCTCTTCATCCATTTTGGTGAAGCTGATATCGCCGCGGATGACACGGTCAGATACACTGTATTCATTTCCACCGTTAAGCTTAACGATATTACCTTCTTTTGTGATCTGTGCGACATATTTCCCTTCGACCTTATCTGTAGAGCCTGCAGCTGTCAGATATGCTCCATCCATGTTATAACCATTTGGAGCTTTTGTTTCCTCTACTACAAGGGTTCCAAGAGGAAGAGTCGGAAAGCCTTTAGCAGTTTTATAAAAGTCATCTCCAGATACTTTGTAAGTATCGCTTAATCCAGTAAGATAATGCTTAGATCCATCCTGATACTGAATTTCTTTTGTTTGAATCACCCAAGTCCTCTTCGCTACCCCGTTTGCTTCCGCGTCTTTATCCGCTTCTCCGGACTTGATCTGTTCTTCCGTATAGTATTTACCATAATGAGTGAGTGTGAACTGGGCGCCTTCCAAAGATGCAGCACCCTGAGTACTTAAGCTACCTGTCTCCTGGTCGATCTTGCTGATCTCGATGGCAGCCGGGTCATTCCCCGGATTATCTGCTACTTTTACCTGTACCGTGCCTCCGGAAGGGACAGTGCAGGAATATACCGTATCATCTTTTTCATAGCCCTTTGGAGCCTGGATCTCTTTAATCGTGTAATTTCCGGCAGCAAGTTTTTCTGCTTTCGCATTTCCGTTCGCATCTGTTGTAATTCGGGACACTTCAGTTCCGTTCTTATCGTATACACCGTAAACAGCACCTTCGAGGGAATAACAATCGTTTCCGTTTGTGATATCCTCATTTGCTGAAGATTTGACAAGGTCAAGATCTCCTTTCGGATTTCCACTTAGCCAAACGATATCCTGTTTATCATTAATCGCTACATAAGCTGTATAATCATCCCATTTCCGTCCGTAAATCGTTGCATGGTCTTTGGCAGCCTGCTGTGCGCCAGGAATCAGATCGACTTCTACAAAATCTATGATTGCGGCTTTATCTCCAGCGTTTAATCCTTTTGTGGAACCGGTATAAACGTAGCTGAGGATTGCATGACATACGGCATAATTCTCAGGATGGCTTCCTAAGACGAATCCGCCCGGGTCTCCGGCATAAAGCATCAGGATATATTTGATGACATCATTATTTAAGACCTGAGCCTGATACTGTCCGGATGGAGTACCTTTGTTTGGCTGTACACAGAATCCCAGGTCCGTAGAACCATCCTGGTTCACAACATCAAAATGGTGTGTTACCCAGGAACTATACTGGGTCTTATCATGGGGATTGATTGTCACTGTGTCATTTTGATTTGTGGAAATTGTGGCTATTCCCTGTGACATGCTTTCCCAGTTTTCTGCAAGTCTGCGTCCTTTTCCGATATACTTCTGCAGATCTTTGTCGATCCTGTCAAGGTCTTTCTGTGCAGCTGTTCCATCATTTTTATATTTGATCTGTTCTTTTGAACTGCTGTCATTAGAATCTTTAACAAAAGATGCCTTGACAGTCAGGTCTGCAGCCGGCATTTCGAATGAAAATTCATCCCCTTCTGTTCCGCTGCAGATTTCTGTCCCGTCATCACTATAAAGCGATAATTTTTCTAAATCATATCCGGAATCTGGATAAGTCTTGATCGTTACTTCATCCTCTTCCTTGAATGACAGTTTTTTCAAAGCAGAATCCGCAAACTGAACCTTTCCATGTTCAGAATCCTCAATTGTCACATCATAAGTGACATCCGCATCGCCATTCGTGTCCGGTTCAGCTGCAAAGACTTTCCCGAAACCGGTAATACACGGCGACAGGCTCATCCCCAGTACCAATGCAATGGCTGATGCTTTTTGAAGTACTTTTTTTACTTTGTTCTTCATCGCGTCTTTCCTTTCTATGAATCTTTATTGATATTGCTATTGGAAACTACAAATGAAAGTGGCGGCTTCCGTTCACTGTTTCCTATCTTTAGTATGGAAAATCGCGTGAAGATTTGTGACGGAACTGTGACTGGATGAAGTACTGGATGTTGATATGGGTCGCTATACTGGAATTGTTTGGGTCATTATAGTGAACAACCATCATACGCAAGAGTTTCTTTCACAATAAACCTTGTCATAAAAAAATTACCGGGGTCAGATTGGGAAAGAATTAGGGATTTTTGTACAAAAAAAGAGGCTCCCGTTTTGGAAGTCTCTCCTTTCAAAATATGGAAATTAATGGAGCATGTTGTCATTCATCTGCTGCATCTGCTGTTGCTGATCCAATAATTGTTGTTGGAGTGCTTGATCTTGCATTTGCTGACTCATGATCTGTTGCTGAAATTGTTGTTGCTGCATCTGTTGATCCATTTCCTGTTGTCGCTGGAATTCCTGCATCTGTCGATTCATCTCTTCCTGCTGCTGGCATTGTTGCTGCTGGAACTCCTGTGCCTGCCGCTGGAATTGCTGTTGCTGCATCTGCCAGTTCGCATCACTTCTTTTCGTATAATCTTCAAAATGTCTCGCATGATCCGTGTGGGAAAACGATGATTTAAGTTCAATGTAATATTCCAGCCATTCCTCATCAGACATTGTTTTAACGGATTTCTTATGTTCCATTTTCGTTGCAAGTGCGGACAAGATTCTGCTAAATCCTTCTGTGATAGCATTTATAAAGATATTTGTAGAATCACTAGCATTCACCACGACCTGTCCGTGGAAATTATATTCTCTTTTTAATTCGTTCAGAGCCTCGCAGCACACACTTTCCATGGTTACAGCTATGAAGAAATAAATCGTTGAAAATACAATTCCAAAAAGTTCTGGGGAGAAAATGGATTCCAGAATAAAATATCCACCACCAAAAACAAATATTAACAGAAATATTTTTCCAAACTGAAGCAGTGCCATGATCCATTGGCTGCTTCTTTCGAACCCAAACGATTCCTGTACAGCCCTCTTCTTCTCCTCATATCCACCATTAAAACCTTTGCTATTTCCAGGATATTCTTCCTGTTGCACTTTTGCACCGCAATAGGTGCAGAACCTTGCGTCGTTTGCCAGTTCCTTCCCACATTTTGTACAATACATATTTTCTCCTCCTCATTCTTTACTGATACATTTGTTCCTGCTGCTGTCTCAGCCATTCATCCTGCTGTCTCTGCTGTTCCTCGTCCAACACCTGTTTCCTTTCCATATGACGGGCAGAATCTTGCTCCGTCTTCCATTTCTTTTCCACAATACTTACAATACATTTATTCTCCTTCTATCGTATTTTAATGTTCTTTGTATATATAGTCGCAGTTCTGTTCTGCTTGGTTTTATATTTTTACTTTTTTTAATTTTTGTTCTGATTATTTTCTAATAGGATCTGCTTTGGTTAATCTTGGGCTAACTTGGACTTTTTTCTTCTTGGTCGCTATATTAGAATCATAGCACTTTAAGAGATTTCAGAAAAGGGATGATTGGGTAAAAAATAGGTCTTGGTTATTGGAATGGTACAAAAAAGGCAGCTCCCTGGGGATACTGCCTAATGACCTATATACTTTTTTTAGGGTAATTACTATTTTGTTGCGCCACAGCTGCATTTATAACCGGTTGTTACAGTCTCATCCCATGCGGCAGAATCCTGGACCCAACGTGTTCCGGTCTGTTCTTGATGTGTGCCGACTTCTACACGCTGAGTGCCAACCTGCACTTTTTTTACGGAATAGCCATATCCTGTTTGCGCGCTATAAATAATGGCCTCGTCCACAGTATCACACTTATGTCCGTCAGGAAATACACATTTTTCATCATATATGGCCTTATCTTCGTAGTCCGTTACTGTCTTATACACCGGTTCGTTGTGTCCAGTCTTATCATGATGAACGGTTTTTGTGATCGGGATATTGTAGTTATGTGTATGTGTTTGTTTTGGAGGATTGGATTCCTGTGTACTCTGGTTTGCTGAAGCTGCTGGTTTTGTATCCTGCTTTGGATTTCCTTTCTCCGGCTGCTTTGTATCTGCAGTCCCTGTAGTCTCTGCAGGCTTTTCCTCTGTACTTGATGGAGTCTCTACTTTTTCTTCTACGGCAGTTCCATCTGTTTTTGGAACAATCTCATTATTGTCTTTCCATACAACTTCACCTTTATTTGCAAGCTCATCTGCTTTATTTTTATCAACAACAGTGATGGTCGTATCTACTTTAATATCAACAGTATCGTCTTTTTTATCGGAAGATGATGTATCTTTTTTCTCTTCCGGCTTCTGAGTATCAATTTTTGTATCTGATTTCTGATCTTCTTTTACATCGGACTCTTCAACATCTGTCTCGTTCTTTTTATCATTATTATTTTTGCCTGTCTCCTGTTTGGATTCTTCCTTTTTTGCCGCTTCCTGTGTATTGTCAGATTTCTGGTCTTCTTTTACAGCATCCTGTTTTTTGTCAGATTCTACCTTCTGATCATTGGAAGTTTCTTTCTGTTCCTCTTTTTCAGATACAGAAGAAGAGTCTTTATTTGCTTCTTCTTTTTTCTCAGAAACCTTATTATCTGTTTTGGCTGTCGCTGTGTCAGTATTTGTTGTTTCTGTCTGTGCAGCATCGCCTGCCGTATCAGATGCAGTGTTCTCTCCAGCGGTATTTGCAGCTTCTGCTTTTTCTGCCAGATACTCTTCCAGGGCTTTTTTGTCAGCCTTCACGGTATATGTCACTTTATAATCTCCAGGCTTTGACAGATCTACCTTCCCGGATTCTACTTTGACATCTTTTACGATATCTTTATCATATGTGACTCCGTGGCTGTAATCAATGTTCTTTGCGTCCTGCAGGATATAATGATCTTCGATTCCTGCCACGACATCTGAGATGTCTGTTTTTGTGAAATTGTCTTCATCTTTCTGTACGTTTTCTGCTACTACTGTCTGTTCTGCCGGCTGAGTCGCATAGATGATGCCGCCTCCCACCATGCAGATCACTAGCAATGTACATCCGATTGTGATCACCAGATTCTTTTTGCTCTTTGTTACTAATTCTTTTAATTTTTTCATTCTTTCTTTCATAAGTTTTCTCCTTTACCAATGAATTCCTATTCCGTTGTATTCCAACTTTTGTTTTCACTAATAGAGTGGTAAAAATCTATTTTTCTAAAAACTTCTGGACAATGAATTTTGCTTTCTTGTATATTCAGTCGCGCTTTTTTCTATTTTGGTTTTAATTTTTTCAAATTATTTTAAATTATTTTCCCATCCCTCAACATTCCTTATCTTTCCTTCCCTTTGTCATGAGACTTGCCGGCTATATAAACTAAGAATCCTAAGTGATAAGTTGTATCCGCCGTGGAGATGTTTTGGATGGTTTAGGAAGATATAGGATTGTGATAAGGAATTATTGAGAATGAACAAGTAGATTTGATTGTTATACAGGTTATAAATGGGTCATTATACTGAAATCCCCGTTCCATTCCCTGTACTATCCACTTTTTTCTTCTCAGGTCCAAGACAATTTGTCATGGGATATTTAATAAGAACAGGTCCTGTTACCTCATCCCTTATCTCTCTCCTATCTCCTCTTACCAGGCAGGGAAATGATTGAGGACTGGTCTGGGGATTGTGGGTCACTATACTGAAAAACTTATTTGGTACCATGATGTTTCCCTTACATTCCCAAAGCTATTCCATAATTAATCTCGTACTGGGTCACTATACTGAATTCTTTACCACGGGTTTACTGGGAATGATAGGGGATTGAGCTATATTCTTTGTCTTGTCCCCAGTTCGGGTCATTATATCGACGTTTTTATTCAGTTTCCGTCACTATATTGACCTGTTATTTCACTATTCCGACCCATTCGGGTCACTATATTGGAAAATTTTAGAATAGTCAGGGGATTAATCCTTAATTCCTCTGCTTTCCATGGCAAATTCTTTAAAATACCATTGAGGGAGTTTTTATTCCTTAACTTCACAAGAAATGCAAAATGGAATTTGTGTACAGAGGTGGGAGGAGGAAAGCTGGGGGGATGGGATAGACATATATTAAGTCCTGATTTTATATTCAGAAATAAGACATTATTATGACCTGCTGATTAGGATGGAGCAGATATTAGAAACAGAAAAATATTTTGTATCCTGTTCCATTTTGAGATGGTTTGGGAAAGTTTTGGATGATTTTGCAATACAAACGCTATCCCAAAACACCCCCAAAACTGACCCCATCATTTTAGCACCATTTTATAGCTTAAATAGGTGTTTAAGGCAGGAAAAACCTAGCTCAATAGGTAATTTGGTTCAAATCCATAGGTAATTCGTCCAAATACGGGGTAATTTCGATATGATACCTATATTATTCCTAAATAAGCGGGGTCTTCCAAAAGACCCCGGAAAGAGCCAAAACACCCCGGAAAAAGACTGGGGATTAGGTTGGAATTTATTTTTCTTTTTCTTCAATTTCTTCCAAAAAAAATTAAACCCAGGTATTTCCCAGGTTTATTTTTTCGAATCAGTAATGTTCTTTTTCTATGGAAGAACCTTATATTCTTCTAAATCTTTTTTTCGTAAGCCCTGTAATTTCCAGGACTTTTTCTTCTGGAAGATCAGTCCTATTGAGCAGATTTAAAGCTAAGTCCTTTTTAGCTTGAAGTTGTCGATAATCTTTCACCCACAAAATATATTTTTTTAGACCTATCTAAATTTTAACTTTCAATATTGCATGGTCTGGAAAACCTTTTGGTTTTTGGGGAGTTTCAGCTGTAATGCAACACTTATATCTTATAGAATTGATAAAACTCCAATCATATTTTACTTTAATGTTATTTTTATTACCAATATTAGTAATTAAATGATCTAATTGAACTTTTTTACCATTTGACTGAACAAAAGAAAAATTATCCTTAGAATATGACGGTGTATATATTTGAAAATTATTAGATGCGGTTTTATGAAGTGTGGTATTTTTCTTGGATGACCAAATATTTCCCCAATATGCATTATAATCGCCTATACAAATTACATTATGATTCAAATTTGACAAATAATCGTCCAAAGCTTTAAATTGATTTTTCTTAAATTTGGCATTCTTACCTATAATATCAACTTTTATTCTTACACCTATTACTGATAATGGTTGTCCATTCCACTCTACCTTTATTTCATAGAAATCTGGCAAATCGCTTCCTGTTAATACATCACTTCCAATATTTATAGTAGACTTACTATAATCAAAAGTATCTTTAAATATAAATGAAGCGGACTTTAATGCAATTAATATTCCATTAGATTTAGTGTTGGAAGAGATAAACCAATGATAGTTATTTTTTTCTAATTCTCTAATGTAATAATCTATACCTTTTGATACAACAAATTCTGTCAAAATAATACCATCTGGTTCTTCTTTTATTATCTCATCTATAATCCAAGGTAAAAGATTATAGCCTTGATTACTTGGAATTGTTGCCGCCATTCCTATATTCCATTCAAATATTTTCATATGACATCTCCTTCCACAAAAAAAATATTTCAGTTTTATAAATTGCAATCTGTCAATTTCATTAAATAAGAATTTCTATTTCTGTTGCCATGTCATTACATATTCTTTTTCTCCGGTAGCCTCATCTAAGCCACTATGCTGAATCCTTGATACAACATAATCTGAACAAAAAGAACCCTCTCACTGAGAGGATTCCTGCTTCAAATACTATGATATATTTTCCGTAAATTTCTCGTCAGCCCCAAACTGTTCCCCCGGCTACGGACGGGCCGAGAACAACGCACTGTCGTTAAAAAGTTAAGCTTATTGTTAGTATATATTATATACAAATTCAAGAAAATGTCAAATTTACATCTGATAATTTCCGTTACTATTTTCTTTAAGATAGTCAACTAGTGCTTCTTCATCATACCCAGACAATACTTCAAACTGTTCTGGAAAAACAATTTCTATTGTATCCTCTAAAACTGTAGGGTTCGTTTTTTCTATTTTCTAATGAATCACTGAAACTGATATTCCCACAATAGTTTCTGTTAATCATAATTTGTTTTTCCTCCCTATCGTTAACGCTTTATCGGTTTACTTTTGGAAAAATCGAAAAACACCTTTCCTTTATCATCCCCAGCCTGACCAAGATAAAGCTCTGCATTAAATTTATTTCCGGATTTGGAAGTCATACCTTTGACCATGACATGCTCCCCGGATAATAAAGCTTTGACCTGTGCCTCTGATAACTTTTTCTTTGCTACAGTTCCAATAGAGAATCTGCATCCGGTCGTTTTGTAAGCGCTACAGCTGTATCCCCAAGATGCGGTCTGAAGCGGGCTTCCACATAACGGACAAAGAAGATCTGTCTCTTTGGGTTCTTCAAAAGTAAAGACCAGCCCCTTGGATTTCTGATCTGCTGCCAGTGCTGCTGAAAAACTCGCTCCTGACTTACTCTTGAATCCATGGATCACATCTGTTTTTCCAGTCTTAAATAACTTCTTGATCTGACTTTCAGGGATTTTCTTTCCGGAGATTGATTTCCCAAGTTTAAAATTACAGGACTTATCTTGATTTCCCTGGCAGGCATATCCCCAGTTGAATTCCCGGACAGGTTTCCCACATACCGGACAGATGTACTGTTCTGCTGCACCGGCGATTTTTAAATCACTTTCAAGAATTTCATTTGTCCACGTTACAACAGATCCTTCCAGATCATGCATAAAAGACTGATAAGTATCCGTGCCTTTTTCAATATCATCCAAACGCTTTTCCCATCTGGCAGTCATGACTGCAGATTTTAACTCTTCTACCGGGAAAGCCTGGATCATAGTAATTCCACGGTCAGTCGGACAAATGGATTTTCCTTTGAGCGTGGTATATCCACGATTCTCGAGTGTTGCAACGATAGATGCCCTGGAAGACGGTCTTCCGAGACCCCTTGGCTTACCTCCAGGACCATCAGCCATGAGTTTTTTCAACTCTTCATCCTCCATAGTCTTCCCACAGTTCAGCATCGCATTTAAAAGTGTAGCCGCCGTATACCGTTTGGGAGGTTCTGTCTGTTTGGCATCAATTGCGAACTTTGATGTCACATGATCTCCTTCTTTCATTTTAGGAAGAAGTTTTTCCTTTGGAAGCCCCAACACTTTATAAAATCCTGGTGATGCAATTGCAGTTCCGGTAGTATGGAATAATTCGCCGTGAACTTCCGTATCCAGCTCCGTTTTTGCCATAACCGCATCCGGATAGACCATGCAGATCGTGACCAGAGCAATCAGACGGTATAATTTTTCCTCATCACCGGAAAGTCCTGCCGAACGCTTCGTTGTCGGGACAATGGCATAATGGCTTTCAACTTTTGAGGAATCAAAATAATGTTTGTCTGATGCACTTAAATGAATCGGCACAGCAAATGAGGAGTATTCCGGAAGCGAGAAAAGCATTTCCAAAACTTCTGTCATTTCCGGTACCATGTCATTGGTCAGATGGACGGCATCCGTCCTTGGGTAAGTTGTATAGCCGTTTTCGTAAAGGCTCTGTGCCAATTCCAGTGTACGGTCCAGGGAAAAGCCATATGCTTTGTTCGCATCCATCTGAAGTGTATCCAAACTGTATAGATATGGCTTTCCCTTTTTTGATTCTTTTGTTTTACATTTCGTGACAACGCCGATACGGTCTGTAGCAGAAAGTTTCCGGATCAGCTCTTCTGCATCGCTTTTCTTATCGAACTTTTTGGATGCATGGACACCGACATATGATAACGGGTCCCCGTCTTTCTGGAACAGTCCTTTTACGATATAATAGTCCTTTGGCACGAAATTCCGAATTTCCAATTCTCTCTGTACGATCATGTTCAGAGTAGCAGTCTGTACTCTTCCAACACTTAATACATCCTGTCCGCCGTTTTTTAATGTCATGGCGACTGTAGGTCCTGCTCCTACCACAAAATCCCCAGCGCTCCTAGCCCTTCCTGCTTCCATCACAGGCATCCGGCTATCACTGGAGACCAGATACTCCGGAGAAAACGCCTTCTGATATTCTTCCTTTGCCTGTTTATTAAAAATTGCACGTTTGAACGGAGTATGACAGTTCATGTACCGGTAAATGTAATCAAAGATCAGGTCTCCTTCCCGGTCATTATCTGTCGCACAGATCAGAAGTTCTGAATTTTTAAAACATTTCCGAACAACTTCAAACTGTTTTTCTACGCCTTTCGAAAGTTTCAGTTCATAGTTTTCCGGAATGTAAGGAAGCGGCAGGTTTCTCCAGTCCTTGTAAGATTCATTATAATCCTGTGCCTGTTTCAACCCGCACATATGTCCATATCCCCAGGTAACGACCGCATCCTTCCCTTGGTATCGGATCCTTAAGTATCCCTGTTTGCTTCTGAGCGCTTTGATCTGCTTTTCATAATTTCCAAGTTCTTCGAACGTAACTTTCTTTCCGGAGTCTAGCGTGATACCATCCAGGGCTGCAGCAATTTTTGTTCCAACATCCGGTTTTTCTGCATAAATTGTGATCATGACTTCTTTCCTTTCTTCACTTCCTGGCATTTTTCCGGAAGTTCATCAACCAGAGTAATGTTTTCCAAAAGAATATTATGGATAAGCTTACGAACGTATCGATTCTCTTTATTCTGAACCCCGGTTGTATCGATCCACATCAGGAAAGTAATATATTTTTTCAGGTTTGGAAGAATCTCCTCCTCCAATTCGACTGTATCAGGGACATATTCGCCAGCCTGATAATCCATCTGATGAAATACCTCTTCAAAACGGTCATATTCATCATAGGTACAGATGATTTCCATTAAAAACTCCTCGCTTTCTAGTATCTTTATTATTAGAATGGTAAAAAACATACTTTCTGTATCAGTTTTGGACAAAAAAAATAAGGCTGTAAAATCAGCCCAATGTCATTAAGTTAAGCTCTTGACAGTAAAAATTAAAAGACAGTCACTTTCCAATTAACGGAAAAGTGGCTGTCTTTTTTAAATCCTGCCTGTTTTATTGTACTTGTTGATGTATTCTTCTAACGCTTTCTCCACCGTAGCGGTCTTGGAAAGTTTGGTATCAGCAATGAATTTTTCCAGTTTGTCTGATACCGACTTATCAATCTTACAGTTCAGATTCTTGTATGCTTTATTTGCCATAATTGTCACTCCTTACTGATTACTCTTATCGTTATTACATTTCTGACAAAGCATCTGTAAATTGCTATCAATCGTTCTGCCACCCTGTGACCATGGAATGATATGGTCGCCCTGCATCTCATTATAAGCGTACTCTGTATCAATTCCATTCTTTACGCAGAACGGACATTTATGCCCCTGTTTTTCATAAGCTCTACGCTTCTGTGCATCCGTAAAAGCACGAATAGAAAGATACTTCTCATCATGTTTTGTTCTATCAGACAACACATAAGAAATGATACCAGAGTTCTTTGTGACATCATCATCCATAAGAAGTCTCTGAATATCGGCTTCAAGCGTATTACTATTGTATTGCTTATTATGATACTTATTATAACGCAATCCCCATCATTATGCTGCGGAAAAGCCCCATTATGAGTCTTGACATTATCTATATGTTTTCTTGCCTCATCCGATAACATGTTTAATTCTGTCAAAACATCTTCTGCATCCATAGCCCATTCAGCAGGATTTGGTCGTAACTGATTTTCAATCATTTTTTTTAATCTATCTTCCATTAGATAATCTTTCCTTTCTACGAATTAAAACTCTAACATATGTTTTCTTGCCATTGATGGTACAATCATTAACCAACGTATTAGCTAAATTTGTTGCATTCGGATAAAAATAATCAATCGGCTCTATTTTCGTCTGATTGTTATTCTTGCATAAGTAGGCTTCCCATTGATTTTTCCTTCTGCGTTTTTTATCATCCCCGCTATCGACGTCGTACAAGGATACGAAAGTACGGTTGAACTCTCTCTCTCTCGTAAATACTAAATCTTTACCGTCATCACCTTTGCGGAAAGCTACAATTTCAAACTGCTCAGGACAATAATAATCAATGAACGTGATTGGTACACCCATAACACCATCATAGTCACATGGAATTTCAGAATACTTATTTACATTGATAGCATCATAATTATCGTATTTTGGATATTCTTCTGGTGTATAATTTTTCCAAAGCACCAACTTTTCATGTCTTGCCTTATAATCAAGGTTTGTGTACCAACGAACACCTTTTACACGTATAAATCTTCGACCAGTTTCATCAATACCACAGCCAGATGCTTTCAATGGATAATCGTCAGGCACATAGAACTTTCTGTCACCTGAATGAATGCTTGCACCATACCATAACTGATTATCCCTGATAAGTGGAAAAATCTCTTTATATGTAAGAGCATTCATATTTCCTAAAATCAGAAACTTCTTCTTATGTTCCATCAACACAGCAACATATTCTCTAAACAGACTAAACGGTGGATTCGTGACCACAATATCGCACTCATCAAGCAAGTCCAAACATTCCTGATTTCTAAAATCTCCATTGCCTTCCAACGGTGTTTTCACTCCGGCTTCAATATCATTATCGTCACCACCCGTATATTCCATCTTATATGTTGCTTCTTCTCTGTCATAATGAGTTGAAATCAGCTTTTTCAAGCCAAGTTCCGCAAAGTTCAAATGAAAATACTTCCAAAATGCTGACCATGTTGGGTCATCACAATTGCAAAAAACAATTTTATCTTTAAAATGTGCTTTATAATGCATCAGTTCCTTTGCAACATCTGTAAGCTGAGTATAGAACTCGTCATTTTTGGCACCCTTTGCCTTATGTAAATTCGTATTAGCGCTTGCCATAATATATGTATATCCTTTCTACCATTTAAGTAACGATATGTCGTTACTCTTAAAGTACAGAAACAGACAAGCGATTATCCGAATACACGGATAACGACTTGTCGTTACTGCCTGCATATATTATATCGTCTTTGTCGTTACTTTTCAACATAGAAATAACGAATTATCATTATTTTTATCAACTTGTGTTGAACCTTGTAACGACAACACTTATAATAAAATTTACTATGAAGGAAAAGGTGGTTGTCATGGCAAATCGAACCATAGATGAGGAAAATGTAAAGATAGGCAGACTATTACAAAACGCAAGAGAAAGTCATGGCGTTTTACAGTCAGAATTGTGCGAAGCAACAGGACTTACCAAAAATCATATTTCAGCGGTAGAGCGTGGTGTATCAAAAGCAAGCATCCGTATGCTGCTTGGCTATTGCGAGAAGATTGGGATTACTCCAAATGATATTTTAGGATATAGTGAGCTTAACTTAATACCTGAACTACAGAAAATGCTAAATCATATGGATATAGAACAGCAAAAACGCATTGTAGATATGATAAAACTGATGTCTAAATGAAAAATATGACCGTTCACATTTATGAAAAAGTGACGGTCTTTTTTATTGTCAGAATAATAACGATTATTCGTTATAAGTGTTGAAAAACAGACAATATTATGTTACTATAATTATGTATCATTATAGGCAAAAGAAAAGCATCTGCTTCTCCGACCAAAGATTAACAGATGCATTTTCTTTAAATTATTTAACTCAACGGTACTTGCATACCAATTCGTTACTGCTTTTACAAGTATTATAATACATCAGTCTGAAAGGATTGTCAATGACCAATCATATACAAAATTCAACAAAATTGCTCGTATTTGAGCAGTTTTCTTTACATATCTGTAACGAATTTCCAAATAATGCAAGAGTCCTTTGAGCCAAAGGCAGGTGATGTCTTATGGTTTCTGACCAACAACTGAATACTGCGTTAGGACAGTTAGATTCTGTAATTGATGATGTGACATCTCATATACAGGATTTCACGAAATCTCCTAATGACTTTACCCGTAATCGCAAACTCAATGCGGCTACAACTATTAAAGTCACCCTAAACATGCAAGGGAACAGCTTAAATACAGAGCTGATAGATGCTTTTCCGAACCTTGATGACCGCATGACGGCATCCGCTTATGAGCAACAGAAAGCCAAGCTTACACCAGACGTATTTAAGTATATTTTTGATGCATATAACAAAACACTTCTCCAACCTCATACCACGCAAGGCTACAGAGTGTTTGCAATAGATGGCTCAGACTTTAATCCACCATATCAGAGTAAATCTGCATTTGTAATGAATACTGCAAATGGTAGACCTCGCAAAGATGGAGAACCGATAAAGCCTTTCAGCCAGATACATGCCAATATGCTCTATGACTTGGAGAACCGTACATATCAGGATTGCGTTTTACAGCCTAAGTCTCAGTCAAATGAGCGTGAGGCTGCTATTGATATGCTCAAAAATCTTGATGTAGGTAAATTCATCGTTCTTATGGATAGAGGATATGACGGCTTCAACATGATTGAGAACTGTAACCGCATTGAAGGATGCAATTATGTTATCCGTACTAAGGCTGGTCATGGTGGTATCAAAGAAAATGCAAATCTTCCTGATAAAGAATGTGATATTGAAATGGATTTTAAGGTAACGACTTCAAACAGATACTACATAACATACAAAGATACCGAGACAATCCATCTCGTAAATAGTCCAAAGCGGCACTATAAGAAGTATTTCTCTCCAAATACGAAGAATCAACGTTGGGATTTCGAACAATTCTGCCATGTAAAATGTAGAGTTGTAAAATTCCGTATCAATAATCCTGATACTGGAAAGGAAGAATGGGAAGTGTTGCTCACAAACCTTAATCGGTTTGAATTTCCATTACGCAAAATGAAAGATTTATACCATAAAAGATGGGATATAGAAACTTCGTTTAGAGAACTGAAATACGCACTTGGCGGTGTTCAATTCCATTCTCGCAAAGATGATTTCGTTTTGATGGAGCTGTATGCTCATTTTATCATGTTCAATGCTGTATCACGCAATATTATGTGTGTTTCCGTACCACAACAGAATGATAACAAGCATACGTATGCTATCAGTTTCAAAGAAGCCTGTACAATTACACGGAAATACTACAGACTTCACAACAATGAACCACCTGATAGAATATATGCAGAGATATTAGCATATACTGTTCCAGTCAGAGAAGGACGTTCTGATAAACGAAATATGAAACCAAAATCAGCAGTCTGGTTCGTATACCGTGTTGCTTAATTAAATATCTGACAAGCCTTTATTTAGGTTGACTATATGAAGTCAGCCTTATTGCCATGCCTATTTTTATACAAAATAAAATACCCACCGAAGAAATTCTTCCACGATAGGTATTTTTAATTTTTAGACCGTCTTAACTAAATAGAAATTTAGTAACTGACAACATCATTTCGCATGTCAAGACCTGTAAATAGTCTTAACTTAATGACATTGAAAATCAGCCCTATTTTTGTTTAATTTCCAAACACATTCTCAACTATTTTCTTGGAAGAACCGCCTTTTCCAGAGGATTTCTTACCCTTGGAATTTTTACTTTTTGTTTGTTGGCTTTCCTTCGCAAGTTCATCCAGCCGCTGCGTAGCTCCTGTATAAGCATCTATATCATGTCCCTTTATCCCAAGTTTATCTGCTACCCCATTGAAGAAATTTCCAATGTGATACTTGCCCTTTGTTATTATATTATCGTATTTGGCATTTGTAACATCTGTAAACATCTTATCAACATTGTGTATAGATGATTTTAAATTATCTCTATTAATTGAACCGTCTAAGTTCATGCATGCATCGGACATATCTACAATATTCAAAAAGCTCTGATTTGTCTGGTCTGCTAACTGGCTTGCATTTTTTGTATGAGATTTTACATCTATTTTGGATGTAAGGTATGAATTATATGCTTTGGAATAATTCGCACTGTCAAGTCCCGCGATCGTACTTTTCAATTCTGCATCTGATGCCAGTGACGGCATGCTGAGTCCGGCGTTTGCTGCGGAAAATATTTTTCCAACACTGACCGAACCCTTAATAGATGAAAAAGATCCTGAATTTGATGCGGAAGAATACATGGAGTTAACTGCGCTGCTTGCAGAATCGATCATGTTCGATACCGTAAATCCTTTCGGGAGCTGTGGTTCACTTAATGACAGCTGCTCTGCAATCCCTCCATATGTATTGTCAAATAAAGACATACAATTCTGTGATTTTCCACTTAAATCCATTCCATTAAAAGAATCCGAAAGACTTGCAGACAGGTTTTGATACTGCATATTTACAAGCCCCATATCTACTGCTGTACTGGAGATCAAGTTTATATCTGACATATCGAACTTGCTGTCTGTAGAAAGCTTTAGATCAGAATTATTCTGGATTGCATCAGATAAGGTCAGGGACTGTCCATTCAACAAAGAGTTTGACATATCTGAAAAAATCCCGTCAAAATCCGCGTTTAACAAACTTCCAGTACTTGTCTGATTTTCAGCTTCAGTTGTATTGCCGCTTTCCAAGGCAGAGCCGTCTGTTGTCATACCGGTCTCCGCAGAAATTGCTCCGCGTTCTTCAGCGGCAAAAGCATGGACTGACGGAAACATCAGGCTGGCACATACTAACAAAGCTGTAATCTGTTTATATTTCATGAAAAAACCTCCTTTTTCTTTTAGTATGAGTTTTTTGATGAAAAATAAAAAAATATAGTGGTAATCCTGTAAAAATTTTCCATACTATTACTAGATACGTTTTTGAAAGGAGCATCAAGTATGCGAGAATCACGACTAGAAAATATTGGACTTCTCATGGAATATGAGGAAATCTTGTTAAAAAAACGAAAGGATTTCACATCCTCCTACATGGGAAAAGCAACTCTGCAGAAAAGCGCCTGCAGTGTTTTCCGCTTTGCTTTTGAGGACATCCTTGGATGGACTCCGGAAATGGTAAGGGATTATACAACCCCAGAACTTATGAACATCCTGCATCTCAGGAAGCCGTTAAACAGAATTGAGTTTCCACCAGAGCTTGATAAACGGACTGACCTTTTTTATCTTGCATGGATGATGTATCCGGACACCATTCACATCAACCAAAAACAGCTGGTACTTAGAGTATATGAAAAGGTCAGACAGGGAATCGTAATGAAGTTCCCAAAGAATTTCTTTTCTGAAGCGAATGGACTTTTAAATGCAAATATCTGTCTGCAATATGCGATCAACCGCGATCTTGTATTTAAAAACATTCAGGAATTGTATGAATATTTTTCAGACCGGCTTCAGGCAGTTGCATTCTTAAAAGAGTGTAAACTGTATGCCCCCTGCTGTGAATTCTATGAATACCCTATTGATTACCTGCATCATTCGCTTCCTGATGCAGAAAGGAACTCACTTTATTATCACTTTGGGCGTTTTCTGACTGATTTAGAAGAAACAAAAGGAGGTAGTGCAGCATGACATATAAGATAAATGGAAAATCTATAAAACTGAACCGTGCGGAAGTCAAAATTTCCAGGCGGATCCTTGCAAAATATTTAAAAAGAATCGAAGGTTCGGCAAAGGAACGCCATCTTCCAACATTCTTTTTTACATTCTTGATTGTCGCGCATGTTATGACGCAGGAAGCGTTAGATAACATGGATCCTGAAAACCTGGCAATGATCATGAATACGTTAAATAAATAAGCAATGGCAATGGGTGTTGCGCCGAAAAACATGAACTGACATGCGCACCTTGCAGCAAGAAGGACAATCCTGGAAACTGACCGGGAATTGTCCTTTATATATATTAATACAAAAAAAGAGAACGAGTCCAAAACAAATACCCGTTCTCTTCATGTGTGTTAACCCCGTGATTAATTAGTTACATTTTCTATTTTGTAATAAATTACGATTCCTTACTTGGTCCCGTATCGGATTCCTGATTTTTTTTATCAGGTTCTGTCTCAATCTCTCCTTCATCTTTTAAGATCTCTGCATCTGATAAGTTCTTATATTCATTTGGAAGTTCGTCATTGACAATAGGTTCTGAAACCTCTTCACAACGATCCTTTCCATTTTCTCGGAAGATAAAGTAAATCACAGCGCCCATGATGAGCAGGATTGCTAAGATCAATAGCATGATCTGTAAGAAGTGATTCGTAGAAAGAGTATTCTTTACCTTCTCTTCTGCTTTTTCCTTAGATGATTTTTTGATACTGTCTGCCGGCTTATTGTCTTTATCATCTATAGTAGCCGTTGCGGAAAATTCTTCTGTCTCTGAATCAGTCGCTGAACCTTTATCAGTGAAATCATAGACCTTTGTGGACTGTACCCGGTCGCCGGTCGAAGCTCGCAGAGCATCCGTTCTAAGAGAATCTGACTGCATCACAGATGCCATGATCGGTTCTGTACCGTCTGCTTTTGTGCTGACCAGATTAAGACCGCTAAAATCGACAATCTTATTTGTTTCTGTTTTTCCCGACTGTGTATTATTATCCTTTGTGCTATCCGTTTTGTTGCCCGGAATGACCGTGGATGGCTTTGTGCTAGGATTAGACGGTTTCGGATCTGGTTTAACGATTGGATCTGTTCCAGGATCTGGTTCTGGATCCGGTTCTGGATCCGGGTCTGGATCTGGTACAACAGTAGAGCCGTTACAGTGAAATGATGCGCTATCCGGCACAGCAGTCACTGATGTATTATCTTCCAGTCTGCCGCTTATAGAGGCACTGATTTTTTCATCACCTGCTATTGCAGAGGTATTACGCATTTCAACGGTCATATCCCTTGTTTGTTTAAGCTCACCATTCACAGAGACCGCCACCTCTATGGATGTGACTTTACTGTTGACATTGTAGGAATCGTCCTCGTTGATCTTGCGCTCTGTTCCATCTACATACAGCGTCATGGATGCATTCTCAAATTGCGGGAGATAGATCCGGTCAGTGATCATTCTGGATGGAATGTTCATTTTAATCGTAAATGACTGTATTCCCAAATTACCTTCTCCGCTTATTCCTGACAGTACGGCATTCACTGCGTCTAACTGTCCTGCAGTTGTTGGATTAGCTGTTAATACCGGTTTTGAGAACTGATAATAGGAGCAGTCAGTCTCTTTTTCAGCTTCTGAAATCGGTTCATATCCCCCATTTCCATCTGCTTTCAGGTAAGCCGCATTAATCTTATATGAACGGCCCGTTTCTCCTGCATTCAAAGTTCCAGAAATGGATGTATCCGAAATATTTGTATCTTCAGATACAGATTCCTCTGCCATTACATCAATCCCGCTGATATTTGTATATCCGCTCAAATCGATCACATCATTTTCGGACACATCCGCCTCTGCGAGAACATCATTGTCATTGATTCCATAGACTGTGTATTTTAAACTGCCCTCGTAATTGCTCCAGTCTCCAACAGAAAAGGAAGACGGTGTATATCCCTTTGCAATATGGATTTTCAGTTTTGTACCATCACTATAACTGGTCTTTCCATCGGAAACGAAATCAAAAACATATTCCTGATCCTGACTTTTCCCAGAAATTTTATCAACACTCTGGCTGATACTTAAAGAATCCGAACTGGCTGATACCGGTATGCATTGGACACCTGCAAGAATTCCAAATGCAGATACCGCAAAAAGCCTGCGTAAAAATTTTGTATCCATTTATCTTACTTATAAAGCATATCAGAAAAATACGGGATCTATGCCTTTTACTCCTTTCTTTACTATTTCCCGTTACAGATTTCCATCTGTCTCTATTTATAGAATGGAAAATCACGTAAAAAATACGCTGTCCAGAAAGCCATTTTCAAAATAACTTTAATCACACTATATATAAGATTATAAATTTTTAAATGGAGGTGATTCCTGTGATTTAATGTTTATGTTTATTATTTTTGTGATAAAATGATGAATATGGAAGAAATTGGAAATTACGGTCATATATCGGCCTGCAGGATAACAAAGAGGAGGGATTTTATGAATTACTGTTATATCAAATTAAGAAAGTTTCCAGTTGTTGAATTTGTCAATTTCACAGAAATTAAGAATTTTGCTTACATTTCCATTTCGAGAGTCAGTAAGACACTGACGATCTATACCAAAGAAATGACAGAAACAGATTACCGATTCCGGATAGACTTTCCAAAAACGGGTGGATACATGGTCTTTCATTCCAGATTATATCATTTGGTCAATCATTATGAACTGGAAAATAAAATGTTTGTATTCAACCCCGCATCTGATTTTTATCTTGCCACATCTATTCCGGTCGGGGACGATCCTGAAACATAGAAAAAAGGCTCTCCTGTCGAGAGCCTTAAAATTTTTCTGCCGAATGTTCTTTCTTGTCATGTCCGAGCATGGAAGCATCTGCCTGCGGGATTCCAGCAGCCATCCCCCTTCGGAACCCGTGCTTTTTCCCAAATTTTCTTCGTTTTTTCCAAAAATAAATTCCAGGTACACTGACTGCTCCAAAAATCAACCCAAACACGAAAAATGTCAGTCCAAGATTTACATACATATTCTTATCCCCTTCCTGATTCAGCAGCAATGATCCTTTGGCTGATTGTTGCTGCTGAAGTATTTGTAATGATCAGGTGCCCTGTTTTCAAATATACTACGGACAGTATTTTTTTTCCGTTCGTATAATCGAATACCAGCTGATCTCTTCTCTTTTTACGGACATCGCTCTTTACTGCATTCGATTCGTAAGCCACATAAAAGTTTATATTTTCCTTTGGAACATAACAGTCCTTTGTAAGTTTGATATCTGCCAAATCAATTCCTCCGTTTTACCCAAAATGAGGAGATGCTGTGCCTGTCAAAAAACAATAAGAGATGCAAGAACAGTAATCCAAAAAAATACAGGCATACAAGCAGTTCCCCTCATGTATAGTATGACAAAATACACTATTTTTTTGTTTTTGCGTAATGGTAGGATGATTCTCCCTGTTTTCTGGATTTTCTGATGTATTCATTTTCATCCACCTCGTCACAGGTACAGTTAAAATCAGTCCAGGACTCCCGTTCTTTACCCAAGCGTTTTTTCAGAAGACCTGTCTGTTCCGATGACGTTTTATATTCATTTTCCGACTGGTCTTTAGATAATTCTTCAAAGAAGTCCTCGTCTTCAAGATCAGTATCTTCCCTGGCTGCGATCTGCTTTAAAGCCTTTTCGTTTTCTGCATGGTAAGTCCTCTGGGACTTTCTTGTTTTTCTTGCTGGAGCGTAATGAAATACGGGGATCATCAAAGAAAACCCTATCATACTCCCGATAATAAAAGAAACTAAAGCAACAAATAATCCAATGTAACTGCTCATCTGATTTCCTCCTTCTGGCTTATTAGATTAACAACTTAGCAATTGCCTCAATAGCTTCTTCACCTTTTTCTCCGAGATCACTCAGATCACTGCCATTGAAAGACTGATCATCCATACTAAAATTGCCATCCGTATCTTGATACTGATAATTATCCTGGTAACTTGTATCATTTGAATGGCTGAAATCGACATCATTCATCTGATCCATATCGTTTAACCCATCATTCATTTTATCGACCAAATGCATAGATTCATCAGTCGTGCTTTGGATATAATCCGGATCTCTGATATCCATGCCATTGACTGCATCATTGGTAATCTGATCCTGAATAGAATCCCACAGGACTTGATTGTCTGCAGAATCAATATCAATCCCCTGGTCTGTTAAGTTATTCATAACATCATTGATGGATTGACAAATATCCATCTCTACATCCGTAAGACTGTCATTCATAAAATCTTCTGCTGTATTTTCCATATACCCTAAGTCAGAAGACAGATCATTCTGTCCAAAGAATTCATCTCCGGTAACAGAATCAAAAGCCTGGAACTGGTCAATCCCGGACATTTCCAGATCATTTATCCTGCTAAACTCAAAATCATTTCCAGATATATCCTCAGCAGGTGTAAAAGTAATACCCTCATACTCACCGCTTAATGTATTTTCAAACGGCCCATCAATCTGTTCAAAAATATCTGCAATGTGTCCTTCTACATCTGAGATAAAATCAGAAGATACCCCAAGGTCCGCAAGTTTATCTAAGGCAGAGTCTACAAATTCTATTACAGGATCTGTAAACGTTTCTGCATATTCATACAGAATGTCGCCAATGGAGTCCGGATCTGCTTCTCCAGAAATAATGGAGTCCGCAAAACTGTCTGTCATGGAATCAAAAAGATCTATGGGATCAAGACCATCCAAACTTCTGTCAATAATATCTTGGATCACTTCATTCAGCTCTTCTTTTGCATCGATCACATCCATGATACGGTCTTTAATGTCACTAAGAAAATCTGCATCTGTGTCTGTTTTTCCTGTTTCTTTGCCAGCCTCCATGTGATCATCATCCTGATCTTCCTCTGGATTTGTGGAAACATCTGGCTGCAATATGGTTTCAGGATCAGAGAGCATTGCATCTTCTTTTACTTGCCGTTCTTCTGATTCAATATCATGCGTATCCTCTGTATGTTCCAGGTTATCCAGGTCATCCGTTTCCTTCGTTTCTACCTGAAGATCAGTCTCTGACTGAATGGCAGTATCTTTTACAGATTGTTCATCTTCCGTTCTTTCCAGATCATTTTGTTCTTCTTTAGAAGAAAGATCCTCTTCATTTTTTTCAATCTTATCGTCTTCGTATTTCTCTGTCTTGTCTTCATTCTTACCAACAGAATTATTATCGTCCTTGTCAATCTTATCTTTTTCGTCTTTGTCAGTAGTGTCTTTTTCTGTTTTTGTATCAGGATCGCTTTCTTTCTTTTCTACTTGTTCTTTTTCGTTTTTATCCGACGGATCTTCATTCTTTTTTTCGGTATCCTGTGATTCTGTTTTCTCCACATCTTCTTTTTTCTCAGTACGGTCCACTTCTGTTTTTTCTACTAAATTTTCTTCTTTTTTATCTGCTGAATCCTTTTCTTCTTTTTCTGTCTGATCCTTTTTATCTCTGTCAATAGTATCCCGTTCTTTTTTATCAGTGGGGTCTTCTCCTTTCTTTTCGATATCCTGTGGTCTTTCTTTGCCAATATCTTCTTTTTCCATCCGGGACTTTTCGTCCTTGTCGGAAGCGTCCTGTTCTTTCTTCTCCGTATCCAGATATTTTTCTTTATCGATATCTGCTTTTTCTTCTTTTGTAGTATCTTCATTTTTGCTCTTTTCAACAGAATCCTGCATATGCTTATCTGACATGTCTTCTTTCGTATCAGACTCTTCGTTCCTGATTATACGGTCATCAGAATCTTTACCGACGCTATCTTTCTCTTTGATTTCAGTATCCTCTTCTTTTTTATCGATATCTTCTTTTTCTTCTTTTACAGGAGAGTCTTTTTCATCTTTAATAGCTGAGTCCTTCTCATCTTTTACGGCCTGATCTTTTTCATCCTTGTCTACTGGATCTTTCTCTTCCTGTTCTTTTTCGATGTTATCCTTTTCTGCTTTCTCGACATCATTCTTTTCTTCCTGTTTGAAAAAGAACTTTTCTACACGATCCTTGAATTCACTGAGTACTTCCTTCACTGTCGTTTTCTCAGCATCCCGAATCCGATTTTCAAAATCTTCCGCTGTTGGGTCTAAATTAAAAAGTTTAAAGAATGCGTAATCCAGATATGCGACAGGTGCATTTAATGCTTCAAATAAAGCTGATCCATTTTCTACATAACTCGAAAATCCCGGAGAATAACTACGGATCCGGTTTCCATCTTTATCGATATGAATAGAACGGATATTGGCATTGGTACTGAAGCCCGAAAACTTATCAAAGAGCATTGTAGCAGCATAGTTGGAATTCATTAATTCTGATTTTGTCATAAACATTTCACTTGCTGATAAACTTTTAGCCACAAAGCAATCCTCTCCTATTTTACCGCCCATTTTTTCGTACATGCGGATTGCACAATCATATTCTACTTTTGCTAACTGAAAACCAGAATGTTTCATCATGCTTTTAGATGGCAGATAAGAAAATGAATCCATCTTATCTTTGTAACGCAAAATATCGTTCTTGATTTCATCCAGTTTCACTTTATGTGCCTCTGCTTTGGATTGATAGATTTCCGCCGCTTTATCACTGAGTTTTTTCTCATAGATTTCTTTATACTTATCTGGATCACCGGCACTTTCTTCTTTTGCTTCTTTTTCCATTTGTAACTTATCAGAGTCTTTTATTTCCTGTTCGGCTTCTTTTTCGAACTGCTGTGCTTTTGCCTTTGACAATTCGACTTTTTTGTCTACATTGATCTTTCCGTAAGCCCCATGCATGGCTCTTCCAACTTTTTGGTCAAAGCTATTCTTATCTTTGTCTGTATCTTGATGATTCTGTTCATTTTGCTCATCCTGATCTGTGGAATCTTTTGCTTTTATTTTATCAGCATCTTCTTTTTTTTCTACAGAATCTTGTCTTTCCTTTTTTTCTACATCAGATTTTTCGTCTTTCATGCCGGTCACTTTATTCTCAACAGACTTCAGGATGTCTTTTACATCAATGGCGTCCGGGATACCTTCAATTTTAAAATCTGCAATAGATCCTTTATAATCATGGGCGGCTTTTCCCAACGCAATGTCACCACATCCGTCCTTAATCCCTTGATTTTTAAAATTATTGTAGACCTCTTCTCTCGTATATTGTGAACCTTTCGCTTTTTCTTGTGCATCAATATTTGATAAGTTAGCTTTAACACTCGGATCATTGGAAGCAGCCCCAAAATTTGCTTCAGTAAAACGCTTATTTCCTTCTTGATCCAATCTCGGGTTATAGGCTTCACCGATTTCTTTTCCGCCTCTCACCTCATCTGCCAGGATTTGGAATCCATCCTTGGTTGATGGTCCAGATGAAAGTATTTCCCCGCCAGCTCCATCCAGATCTCCGAAATTGATCTTTTCAGATTCCACGTCTGTCCCCTGATTATATTCCTTTACAACATCCCTGATCGTATCAATAGATTCCTTTACGACCTTTTCATATTTGTCCTGGATTTTTTCAACATCAATACTGGACCAAGATGGATTCATGTTTTCCCGGATACAGGCATTCTCACAAAGAAGCCCAAATCTTTCTGATGGAGTAAGTTCTTTTTCAATTTTATCTCCATTCGTTGACTCATTCTGAAATAAACGGTGATTCTCCTTAGAGACTTCCTCTCTTTTTTCCTGAAACTCTTTGTAAGAATCTTTGATTTTGCTATAAGTCTTTTCTGTATCCTTATATTTTGCCAGAGTATCCCTGTAAATGTTAAATTTATCTGCATATTCTGTTTTTAACTTTTCCATGTTACCGGCTAATCCATTTGATACGCGAGAATCCGGTGACAGCTTATCCATATCATGTTTCAGGTCTACGATTTCCTGGATCTTTTCTACTGCAGCGCCCCTTGCATGGACAAGGTCAGCATTTAATTTCTCCTTATAAAGGCCTACAATGTTCACGGTATCACGAAGGGAGCCGGCCTGGGATTCCAGATACATTTCTTTTCCACGGATATATTCTTTTCTGCTGTAACCGCCGTCATCCGGACGTTTTTCCAGTCCGTCATAATATTCCTTGTTAAACTGGTCGAGGAATCCCGGAATACGGTCATTCACTTCCTGCCGGAAACTGTCTATATCCTGGATATCCTTGATATGTCCCTTGTTATCCGGATTCGTCCGGTCTAAAGGTTCGAACTTCATGGCATCGAACTGTTTTTTTGATACACCTGTCGTCCCGTCCGGGAACATACTAAAACAATGGTCTCTGTCTGATGCAATATAATGTAAATTTCCACGGCAGACACCCATATCATCCACGACCAATGTACAGGTGTGGACTTCCGGTTTTCCGTTTTCCCCTTTAAAACGGACTTCAAAAGTATCAAGATTCGTTACATGGAACGGTTTCCCCTGAACATCCATGGTATCTCCAAAATCCTTGATTACACGGACAGAAAGAATATCTGATTCCTTGAACCTTGCGCCTTCTACATACGGTTTGATCGCGTCATAAGAGATTGGAATGACAGCTACATTTGCCTCCACTCCGGATTCCTTAGCAGAAGCACCGGTATAAAAGGTCGTGGTGTCTACGCCGCATACCTTGCCAAATTCCGGGTCATACTTTTCACGGATTTCCTGGACTAGATTCGACGTAAGAACTGGAACAGCATCCGGTCTTCCAACATACCCTTCCCGCATGACCGGCGGGATGAAACCATGATCCACAGCCGATGCCAGATTGGACGGGATTTTTTCTAAAAACCCTTTTAACTCATCAGAAGGATTTCTCATCTCCTCCATCATTGGTCTTAACATCGCATCTTCTTTAATTGCATATTCCATAGCACTGAAATAATTATGAAGAATTTCAGGGACAAGCTTATCGCCAACAGCCTTTACGACTTTGGCCTGCTGCTCGAGTGTTTTTCCTTCCAGATCAAGCTTAGGTGTTTCAGGAATCTGTTCTATCGTGACCGGCATAGTCATGCCAGATTCTTCCGGCTCCACCCAAGCTTCCCCGTATTCATCCATGACCGTCATATATTCCTCAAAATCATAATCAGCTAATTCTTCATATCCATCGATTCGGCTTGCTGCCAGGTCTTCATCAAAAAAACCTCCGGAAAAGTTCTCTTCCATGAACGCTTTTACTTCATTGATGTGTCCGGTCGTATATCCGCGATCACTTTGGGATAAAAGATTTTTACCGGAAAGTCCGTCGTGCGCATCTATGCTGATAAATTCTTTTCCTGTTTTATAGTTATATTCCCGGGTGAAATCCAGTTTGATATTGGGATCGTCCAATGAACATAATGTCCGGATCTCGTCTGTACCGTCTAACACATGATCGATAAACATCTGTAAATCGAAATTGTCCGGGGTATATATCGTAACATCATTTGCTTCCAATGCATTAAATAACTGATGTTCTGCCATTTTCGTCTCCTCCTTTTGCTTTTACTATTAGAATGCATTTTTAGGGAGAAAATAGAAAAATGGAAAATATCATTTTATGATTATCAGCCAAATCTAACGCATACATTTTATGCACTTTGCACAATCATAATCTTTTTTTCTTTTTTCTGTCACAACTGCGCGCATGTTTTTCCATACTATAGATAAGCACATATCTGTGTATGATTTGCGCTGTACCCACTGACGGGTCCGGCAATAGACGACGTGCTGTTGAGCTAAAGATATCCCAGCGTGCAGGCGGATCAAAATATTTTTACTAAGAATGCAAAAAGTCCAGAAAAATTGAATACATGTCTGCAGTCTGTTCTTCAGGCTGCCGGTGTTGCGAGCCATATCTCGGCATTGGGATCTTGTCCCCGTCGGCGGAGAAACTACGCACGAACCTGAGCAGGAGAAAACACAGCATGGACTTCCTCCACCAGGGGACGACACGGCGGGGGCTGCCGAAGCTTAAATGCTTGAAATGTCCGGTGGAATCGCAGGGTTTATCCCGGATCGAACAGTAAGCGGTAAAGTAATACCACTACAAGGGTGCGATGCGTAAAGAGAATCAAGGTGTGCAGGTCCTCTAATTATTGTTCTAAAACAAATTTTTATTGAATGATGAAATCGAATTTTGAATTGTTTTTGAATTATTTTTAATTATTTTGATTTGTTTTTATGTGATCCCTTCCATGCCGAAATTGTCTGACAGATTCGGCGTGCGTAGGGAATCTCTCCGCCTCGGAGACAGTCGAGGATATCGGGAAAAGCCGGCGGAGATGCTGCTGTTACAGCTGCATGCGCCACGTTACTGTTTTTCCATTCAGCGGTATCACAGGTTCCAGTCATCTGCTAATCTCCTGAAGGGTTTCAGGCGCAGCGGTGTTGGCAGAACGGACGGTTCCCGGTGGTTCGAGGGTCTTGAAGGATGTGGACGGCAAGCCGGCCCTGTTGCAAAGCAGGAGTTTCTGCTGAACGGGAGTCTTGGGAATAAGGCCACTACCCTTACTACAGACCTGATACGGAGCGGCAGTCACTACTCTGTCTTAAGAGCAAAGGAAAAGTCTAGGTGTTATCTAGGTATATAATGAATAGCATAAGACTATCTAGATATATAAAGAAAATAATAAGATTATCTAGATATATATAAAGAATAGCTTAAGACTATTATATATATTAGAGGGAGTGTGATGCTTAACCGTGAATTCATTCGCCAAAGGAGTACTATGATCTGTAAATGGCTAATGAAGCCGAGAAAAGTCCAGATCTGTTCCTTTTGTATTCGATAGTGATGCTCGTCAGTGGAGCTAAAAAAATTAAATTCGTTTGAGAAAGGAGTAAGATAATTGAAAAGACATTATCCGAGGGGACAAAACCCCTATATATTGATCCTGGGAGTGATCGTGATACTGTCCATGCTGTTCACGATATTTTCCCAGAAAGGACAAGATAAATTAGCAGTCTACCAAGACTCAAATAAAGTAGAGACAAAAGACAGCAAAGAGGATGAATCAAAGAAATTGGATGTGGAAACAGAAATTTACACAGATAACGAACACCATTTTTCTCTGAGCATTCCAAAAGACTGGGAACAGGTCACAAAAGGCGGTTATCCCACATTCGTCCACAGTGCATCTGCATCTTCCCTGCAGGTACAGGTGCTGGATTATGACCCGGCTGTCAATAATGAGAGTCAGACCACGCTTTCCGCAAAGATCGCAGATGACGGAAAAACATTTGTTAGCTTTGATAAAAAGACCACTTCCAGCTATGAACTGATGTATCAGGATTTTCAGAATAGCACCTATGATTATATCGAGGAAGTATACTGGGACAGGGACAATATCATTAAGCTTGTCTGTACATTCAATGATGAGAATTACGAGAAAATCAAGCCTTATTACGAACTGATCTTAAATTCTTTTGCATGGCAGAGGGCGAATGAGATACCTGCAGATTATGCAATGTATTACAATGATCAGGCCGGATTTGAAGTAATGATTCCTGCCGCCTGGACACTGGGCGCGTCTGGAAATGCAGTTGTTGCCACCGATGGCGATACTGGTGCATCTGAAACACTGATGATGACAAACAATACTTCTTATTTTGACAGCGTGACTGCTACGGATATGGCAAAGATATTAAATACCGGGCAGAGCGGATTCATGATGAATTCCTATGATAATTCCAAGGAAACTGCCACAGCAAAATGCACTTATATCATTGATAATGTCCAGTACCAGGAAACTGTTTATGGCTATGCGACTGGAAAAGCTATGTATTTTGTTACGTTCGATTATGAAGCCGGAACCGTAAGTGATGAGATGATCGAACTGTGTGGAAATTCCTTCCGGACATTCGGACAGACATCTGAGAATACGGCCGATACTGAAGAGCCGCAATCTGACACAGCCTCATCTTCTGCTGATACAAATGTGCAGAATGAACAGGAGACATCCGGAAAATAGTTGTCCGGAACTTTGTCAGATCTCAGCGTTTCTGAGATAATATGGACAAAAGAAAATATACAAAAAAAAGAAAGGAAGAGAAACATGCAGATAGGAACAGAAGTGAAGGATGTAAGAATCCGTGTCAACAGAATATTTTTTCATGCAGAGAACAGCGGATATACTGTCTTTTCCTTCCACGGGTTCGGAAAAGAGAATTATACAGCCGTCGGCAGTTTCCCTTCCCTTGAAAAAAATGATGTGATCCGTGCATCCGGGACGATCGTCATGCACGAAAAATATGGAGAGCAGCTTTCAATTTCCAGCTATTATAACGATCTGCCAGTCTCCAAAGATGAGATTCTTGCATTCCTGGAGAATGGCATGATCCGGGGCATCGGGAAAACACATGCTAGAAATATTGTCAATAAATTCGGTAGTAAAACACTGGACGTGATTGAAAATACTCCGGGCAGACTAATGTCTATTAAAGGGATTGGCAAAGTAAAAGCTGCCAGTATCCATCGGGAAATGATGAAGAAAAAAGAAATGCAAAATACCATGGTATTCCTTGCCGGAGCCGGGATTTCTCCTGCCTATTGTATTAAAATTTACAACCGATTTGGTGAAAAAACAAGATCCATCATTAACAAGAACCCTTATCTTCTGACTCAGGTGAATGGGATCGGGTTCCGCAAGGCAGATGAGATTGCAATGGGTCTCGGCTTTGAAAAAGATTCTGAATCCCGCCTGCAGGCAGGTATTGAATATGTGTTGAAGTCTACGACGGACGGGCATACTTACTACCCTGTCAGTTACCTGATTTCCCAGGCATCAGAAGAGCTGCAATATAATGACTACGATAAGCTGCATAAGATTGCATCTTCCATGCAGTCTCTTGCATTCCTTAACCGGAATAACATTCCGTCTGTATACTTAAAGCCAGTTTATAAACAGGAACAGGATATTGCATTCATGTTCTGTGCATTGATCAAAGAAACGCAGCAGAAATGCATCACAGAGGAACAAATAAAGAATCTGGAGCGGGGTGCTGGAATTGAGCTACATGAAACTCAACGGGAAGCGATATTCTGTTCTATACAGAATCAGCTCATGGTATTGACCGGAGGTCCCGGAACTGGAAAGACTGCTACTACAGGTATCATTATCCGGGCATTAAAAAGCCTCCATCTTAAGATTGCGTTATGTGCCCCTACCGGGCGTGCTGCCAAGCGAATGAGTGAAAGCTGTCACATGGATGCCAGCACAATACACAGGTTACTCTCCTTCAATCCGGCTGAGAATAAATTCATATACAATGCAAACAATCCTCTGCCATATCATGCTGTCCTTGTTGATGAATCTTCCATGATTGACCAGCCTTTAATGTATTCCCTGCTCTGTGCTTTACGTCCGGGTACAAAACTGATCTTGATCGGGGATGAGAATCAGCTTCCAAGCGTAGGCCCTGGCAACATTCTTGCAGACCTGATCCATTCCGAGATCTGTCCGGTCATTCGCTTGACAAAGATCTTCCGGCAGAAAGAAGAAAGCGAAATCGTATTGAATGCTCATCATATATTGAATAACGAACCACTCCATGTGTCCAACAGGAAAGATTTTTTCTTTATCGGATGTGAGGATACCATGTTGACACAGGAAAAAGTGATCCGGTATGTAAAGAAAGAGCTTCCGGCCGTGACCGGTGAAAAAGAAATCCAGGTACTTGCTCCGATGCGGCGCGGAGAGACCGGGGTGAATAAACTGAATCTGCTGCTACAGGAAACCTTAAATCCACAAGGCGAAGATCACTATGGATTCCGGGTCGGGGATCGTGTCATCCAGATGCGGAACAATTATGACTTAGAACGAATGAATGAAAACGATGCTCAGACCGGAGTGTTCAATGGAGATATCGGGGTGATAACCGGGTATTATGAAGATGATGATGATTCTGACAAGGATTACTGGACGATCTTTATGGATGACGGCTATACCGTAAAATATCCGGTCAAATCCCGTGACGACTTAGCTCTCGCTTATGCCATTACCATACACAAGAGTCAGGGGTCTGAATATCCGGTCGTTGTCATCCCTGTGACTCAGTACATCCCAGAATTCACTACAATGAATTTGATCTATACAGCCATCACAAGGGCAAAGAAATATGTGTGTGTTGTGGGATCTAAAAGGGTATTTTTTAATATGCTTAGGGATAGAAAAAGAAAGTACAGATATACAGGACTATGTGAGGAATTGCAAAAATATAAGAAAAAAGAGAAATAAAAAAGGAAGCTTAAAGCCTCCTTTTTTATTACTGCAAATTGTTACAATATGTGGTATTTTTTTAGGAACAACTCGTAGACATCCTCCGGCATCTGATCCATGACTTCCCTTAATCTGGAATCTAATTCTTCCAAAACGACATCTGAAATCTCGTATCCAAGGAAATCTTCGATTCCTTCCACATCATCATTTCTTACGGCACGAATCAGTGCTTCTTCCTGTATATGTATGTTCTTTGCAATCAGTTCATCCAATGTCAGTGGTCGGTAATCGCAAAATTCCACACAAGCATTGTAGCGCCGCTCACGGTTACTTAACGGGACTCCATCTGCTGAATCATGCACATGTCCGTGAACATGATAAAATCCCCGATAAAACCCATTCCATTCCTCAATTGGATAATGGAAAAGTACGACCCTGCGTCCTGCATCAATAATCTCTTTATAAGTAGAGATTTCTTTAAAGCACTTGCGTAGTGGCGCATGTTTCAAATTCCAGAAATCATGGTTCCCAGTAATCAATATCTTGTTGCCTGGTAAAGAACTGATAATTTCTGCTATCTCATGTGCGTGATACATTCCAAGGTCTCCTAATACATACACAATGTCATCTTTTTTGACTGTATTTCTCCAGTTCCTGATGATACAATCGTGCATCTCTTCAATACTGGCGAAAGGCCGGTTGTATTTTTCAATAATTTTGTTATGAAATAAATGTAAATCGCTAATATAATAGTTCATTTGGTATCCTCCTTTTTTAATGTTATTTTTTATTATTTTGTAATGAATTACAAGAAATCAATAAAAGTATTAGAACGATCCATTAATGACATAATTTCTATTTTCCCATGACTTGTCTCAAAAAGATCGCGTATATCAGCTCCATAATATACAGCCCAATCATTATCCTGTTTCTTCTCTTCATCAGGGTTTCCCCATCTACAATGCTTGTAATCGGAGATACATTTTATGATTTCCTCTCTGTAATCAGGATTATCCATTTGTTCTACAAGTTTTTTTGTAATGATGATATTTCCAAGTTCTACCTTCAAATTATTTTCAGATTTTTTCTTAATCTTTTCCCATTCATAAAATGGAATAAGGATTCTTTTTGGAAAATGATAATTATAGTTTTTCGCCCATTTGTTGATTTCTGTTATAAATTCGAGAGCTGATTCAATATTAATATCCGGGTTACTGTTTGTTAATCTTATTAACGAATCTGTACTTATCGAGATACTTTGTCCGGTGCGGGTGAGCCAAGGATGCCAATTACTAGAAGCATCCTGCGCCAATAGTTTCTCGCCTGTCTCATACCCAACCAGATCAGACCATTTCTCATACCTAAGATTATATTTTTCTGCAATTTTTTCTAATTGTTCCATATGGTTATCCTCCAAATACTTATTGAACATTCACAGTATTTTGTTAAGCCTCCATTCTTCTGTGTATATTATGTTCTAAATATAGAGTGATAAATATAATGAAAAATAAAAAGAGAGCCAAAATGACTCTCTTAATGCTGTAATGTCCTAGATTAAGAACAATATCTTGAATATTGAAATTACAGTATCTGTATCAATTCCATTCCCAGCCAATTCCTTTCCATATCCACTTTTACATCCAAACGAAAAATGGATTCGAAGGGCTTCTCACCATATGCTTCCGGGGAATCTAACCGGGTCTGGATAAACAGTTCGTGATCTACACCCATGTCACGGAATCCGAAATAATACGTCAGATTCGTGTTCTCTTCTATTTTAGAGATATCATTCAGCATGGACTCCCAGCTGATAAAAAGATCTGATGCATATGATTTACATCTTTTTCCAGCTTCTACAATGAGCCTGGACAAAATATTTGAATAATTAATATTGGAACATAATCTTTGCGGATCATCTTCTGTTCCAAAATTCCGTATCTGTCCTTCACAGGTGATCTCTTTTGTTCCACGTTTTTTCTTCATATTTTCTAATTTCATGCGGTTATCCTCCTCATTTTTTTGAAATCGCCGTTTCAACATCATTTCATTAACTGAAATAAATAATCATTTACATCAGTAGTATTACTTCCAAAGAAATTCCATTCTTTATCTCCGTTGTATATCCAATGTAACGTTGCTTTAATTTCCGGAATTACAATAGATGTTTTAACCTGAATAGCCTTTTCCATAATACTTAAAGGTTCTTTTATTCCATATTCTACAAGTTCTTTTTTTATTTTTTCTGCTGTTAGCAGATTTGTATTAATCTTCATTATTCTAATCCTTTCTCGAAATCATCGGAAAATTTTGCAGTATGCGTAATTGTTTCGTCTCTTTTATATCCATATTTCTGATAAATTATTCCCATTCTAATTTTTACTTTTATCATAGTTATCCTCCATATCAAATGTCTTCTCTCGCGCAAATGGTATACAATTCTGCATCTAAAATAACTTCGCCACAGTCCTCACATTCAAGAGATATATTTTCTGGATTATCATAATTTCCATAAGAAACGATACTGACTTTATGTCCCCTATGTTTCTTCAAGATATCCCAGAGGATCTTGTCGTAATCAATATTACTGGAATTTGATTTTTCTGGAATTAAATGGTATTTTTCCAGGAATAAAGAATATTCTTCGTCCGGCATCTGATTCATGACTTCCCTTAATCGTGAATCAAGTTCTTCCAATACGACATGTAAAATCTCGTATCCAAGGAACTCCTCGATTCCTGCCTGAAATCATCGTTTCATCAAATTTTATACTTTTCTACCGCATCTTCCCAGTTGGCAATGATACAAATTTTATCAATTTCCTCGGCAATTTTTTCTATTTGCTTTGCCGTATTACCAAACGTATCTTTAAGACCTCTACCAAAAGCTAGTTGTATATCATCTAAAGTCTTTTCCTTCTTTAATTTTAAATTATACCTTCTAAGAAAATCTGGTAGTTTCTCTTTGTGAATAATTCCATAATGAATATTCCATTCTAGCCATAATGCTTCTGCAAATAATTCTTGTGGTAATCTCATATTATATCCTCCAATCTCCTTAATGAAAATCGTGTTTCATTAATCTCTTAAATGGTCGCTACCTTCATATGTATGGTTTTTAAGCATCTGCCCAGCTGTCTGTGACATCATATATTCTATTAATGTCAAAAAATAGCATCGTTTCATTTGGTAAATCATCGCCAAAACGATTCTCAAAATCTTCATATGGAACTTCATAATATTTACCTTTGTCTGTTTTAATTAGGGCATAGCCATCGTTATACTCAATTAATTCTGCGCCAAGTTCTTCCAGGAACTCGTACAAATCTTCATCATCATATACTTGATTTTCTATACATTCTACTAAGACAGGATCTTCTTCTCTTCCTTTTTTGTATTCTTCAATTACATCCTCAAAAGTTTGTTTATGTAATTGGTCGATCAAATTTTCAAATGTAATAATCTTATTCTCATTTTCCATTTGGTTATCCTCCTTAAATTATCTAGCTGACTCATGAATAGTAACAGTTGCTTTTACTTCAATCAGAAAACTCTTCGGGCAGTATCCATATTCTGATGCAAGATATTCCGAAATATTATCAATGACATCCTCGGTCAATTCCTGGTCATGAATATGCAAGAATTCATATGGAAGTCCAACTTCTTTTGGAAGGAATTTTAATGCTTTCTGATCTCCGTCTGTATCCCATTTGATAAAATCCACAACAATTCCATAGCCGCAATCATCTTTTGCTTCTGTTTCCAATTTTCGGATCAAGCCTTCCATTTGTTCAACAACAGCACGATCACAAGCTCCAATTGCAGCAAGGCCCTTCACATCAATCAGTTTACTCTGTAAACAGTAGTCAATAGTTTTTATTTCTTTTTCTGTTAAATTAATGATCATATGGTTATCCTCCAAATTTTTATTCGAACATTACAGTATTTGCATGTTTCCTCCCCTCTTCTGTAAAACTTTGTTCTAACTATAGAGTGATGATTATGCTGGAAAATAAAAATAAGAACATCATAATATTTCATCCCCAAAAAAAGAAGCCCCTTAAAAAGAGACTTCTTCTGCTACTATAATGCTCAATTCTTTGTATGGTAGCTCTTATTAACAAAGATTACCATTGAGTTGTTCTTTCAAAGACCATAATGGCATCTGTGCAACAATGTAATTCCTCATCAGCCAGCTCGCCAATTCGAAGCTGCATTGCATCTTCACCGATAATCTCCTCCCAGACATTGTTTCCCTTATTGTCTGTATAACATATTATAAATTCCATCTAGTTATCCTCCTTGTTAACTGCATCATCTAAGGCTTCTTGATAATATCCATATTTTTCTGTGTCTTCCCATAATTTCTCGGCTTTATCAAGTAATTTCATGTTTTCTTCTGTTGGAAGCCCAAGGATTTGTCCGGCAAGAAAACCTTTGCAATATTCATCCCACATGTGATTTTTAAAGTGACCTTCTTTTTTTGCTGCTTTCTTAATCACTTTTTCTGCGTACTTCTCAAAAGTTTCCTCCATGCTATATCCATATTTTTCTGCTTTCTGGATTAACTTTTTACAAAAATAACTACATCCTTCACTTGCAGTCCAGTCTTCTGTTCGGTAATCATTTTGATACTTCTTATTGAAAAGATATCCAACTTCCATTGCTTTCTTATATAAATCCATATCCATTGTTCTGTCCATGACAATATAATTCTCCTTGTTAACAAATTCTAGGCATTCCGCGGTGAACCAATAACATCCATATCGACTGTAAGGATTTTCTTTTCCATCAATAAGGACTCCGACCTTTTCACCTGAAATCCGCACAACTTTTCCTGTTTTTCCGACCACTTCTGGATATACACTTTCATCCGAAATCTCGCGCTGAGGTAAAGCTATGATTTTGACATTTCCCGTATAAATAAAATCTTCTATCGTTCTCATGGTATCCTCCTTTTTTTTGACAACAGAATAGCTTCATGCTCCGATTGTTGCAAGCCCCTGTGCATTAATCAGTTCTTTTTCTGTCAAATTAACAATCATGGTTATTCTCCTTTTCCTTCCTTACTTCTGGAATTTCAATGGAAAGTCCTGTTTTTTCCAATTCTTTGTAACTGTCAAATCCATATTCTAATGCGCGAATATCCAGATAGTCTTCTAATGTCATTTCGCCCATATTTGTTTGTATCATTCTACTCATCGTGTCCTTCTCCTTATGCAACACACCATTTTCCATATGCAACATGTGTAGCAGCTCCAGTTTTAGCAAGCATCTGTAAGGTCTGTCTGACTTTAGCTTTCCAATGCGGATTCCCTTGCGCTTTCTTGTGTGGCTCGATTTCCTCATAAATCTTATCTAAGGAAGCTGAAGCGCCAAGCTGTCGTAAAACTGCATAGACCACGTCTTTCCAGGTCGCGCTGTGGCTGTCCCGGATATCCATTGTATAATGTTGCGGTACAACAAATGCAATTTCATAACCGGAGGGCTTTTTGGTGATCACAACAAATTCATGTTCAATAAAAAAGAACTGATTATTGTTGTATGTACGATTTCCAGATACCGTGTTATGTTGAGCCTTGACCAGTATCTGTACCTGTTCGCCAGGTAATGTCAGATTGGTCAGCATAGACCGGAAGATTCCTTTCCGTCTGATATCACCGACTACAACAGCTTGGTAGGCGCCTTTCGGCATAGCAGCGTATCCTCGCATGATTGCCTGGTTAACTGCATGCATGCCCTGATCCCACGGCATTTCCTGGATATCTGCATTCGCAAGTCCTTTATCATCCCGCCACATTCCATTGGAATAATGGATATCATTAATACTTGGATAAGGTGGATGCAGCATTTGTAAATCTGCTTCATAGAACCCGTCCGGAAGCTCCCGTCCATAATCCAGGATATCCATGGAACTGATATCTGTGCGAACTGGATTTGGGTTAAGGTCAATACCGCAGTATGGAATCCCCAGATCTTTACACAGGTCTGAGGTTGTACCTCCGCCGGCAAATATCTCTGATACGGACCTGCACCCATACCTTACAAGGATTGATGCAGGGATCCAGCCTGAGAAATTGCCGCGGTATTTTGAACTTCCCCATGGGCCTCTGTCTGGGAATGATAAAATGGTTCCTGTGGCATGTTCCTTCACATACCGGATAATTTCTTCTTTTTTCATTGGTTATCCTCCAAAATATTTTATTAGAACATTACAGTATATAATTATCCTCCTCTCTTCTGTAAAACTTTGTTCTAGTTATAGTGTGATTTTTTTATTGAGAAATAAAAAAAAGAAAGCCCCACAATCGGAGCTTTCTGTGACTGTAATGTTGTTCTATATTAATTTGCAACGGCCTTTTCCAATGCATCTTCCACATATTTGTTTAGTGACTTTCCGCTTGATATTGCATGAATAGCAACAGAACGATGCAAATCTGGTGAAATACGGATATTAAATGAACCCTTATATGCCTTTTCTGGTTCAATATTTTTTTCTTTACATAACGCCAAATAATCATCTATGGCAAAATGAAAATCTTGAATTAACTCCTTGGCATTTTCTCCTTCATAAGAAATTAATGATCGAATTCCCAAAACTTTTCCATAAAAAACCTTATCTTTTTCTGAAAATTCTACACTTCCGATGTAATCTTTATACTTCATTATGCTGCTCATATTAAATCCTCCTGTTCAAGAAAGTCCTTCAATTGTTTAACACACTGTGAGCAAGGAATCCCCCACTTCTACAAGTGGTGGGATGAATTG
>ENA-ORUQ01000130-ORUQ01000130.1-human-gut-metagenome-genome-assembly--contig:-NODE-130-length-82474-cov-5.095876_pt1 | contig 82474 bp, 88 predicted proteins | sample MGYA00242081_ERZ509211 | MGnify/ENA primary metagenome ERZ509211 (study PRJEB26280, sample SAMEA2338785) | human gut metagenome | biome: human gut; feature: human-associated habitat; material: faeces...
GCTTCTTTCATCTCGTCATAAGACATGTTGTCTAACATAATGATGTCTGCACCTGCTTCTACTGCTTCCTTTACCATGTCAAGATTTTCTACTTCCACCTCGATTTTCCGAACAAACGGTGCATAATCCTTTGCCATCTGTATTGCTTTTGTGACGCTTCCGGCTGCACCAATATGATTATCCTTCAAAAGGACGCCATCAGATAGATTATAGCGGTGATTATATCCGCCTCCGACGCGAACTGCATATTTTTCGAAAATACGCATATTCGGAGTTGTTTTTCTTGTATCCAAAAGTTTCGTTTTAGTTCCGGCAAGCAATTTTGCAACAGAATTCGTGTATGTGGCAATTCCACTCATGCGTTGCAGATAATTCAGTGCCACTCTTTCTCCAGATAACAGTACACGGATATCGCCTGTAACAACACCCAGAAGTTCTCCGCTTTTTACTGCGTCGCCATCTTTTTTATAAAATTCAATCTTTGTATTAGCATCCAGCAATTCGAATACTCGTTTAAATACTTCCAGTCCTGCAATAATACCGTCCTGTTTGCAGATAAGATTTACTTCTCCCTGCACTGCTTCTTTCATTACAGAATTGGTAGTAACATCTTCACTGGATATATCTTCTTTTAAGGCTTCTTCGATGAGATGGTCAGCCTGTAGTTTCATCGTAATTGTATTCATGACTCTTTGAAAATCTCCTTTTTTATAGCATTTTATTACTGTTTTATGCGGTTGCCTTATTCATCTGTTTTTCAGACATGATTTTCCTGGCAGCTCTTTTAGCAAATACAAGACTCTCCAAAAGAGAATTGCTTGCAAGTCGGTTCTTTCCATGAACACCGTTGCAACTTGTCTCTCCTACTGCATATAAATTTGGCATAGATGTATGACTATCGGAGTCAACCCAGATTCCCCCCATAAAGTAATGCTGAGCCGGCACGACTGGAATCCACTCTTTTGTCGCATCATAACCTTCTTCCAGGCAATGCTGGTAGATATTCGGAAAATGACTTAGGATTATTTCCTTTGGAATCTTTTCTAATGACAGCCACACATGATCTGTCCCATCCTTCTTCATCTGTTCCTGAATGGCTTTTGTGACAACATCTCTTGGGAGCAGTTCATCTATAAATCGATTTCCGTTTTTATCATACAGAAGAGCGCCTTCACCACGCACAGATTCGGAAATCAAAAATCTGCGTCCCGGCTTTTTAGAATAAAGTGTTGTTGGATGGATCTGTACATAATCTAAATGTTCCAGTCTGATGCCATGCTTTTTTGCAATATCAATGGCATCTCCAGTTAAATGCGGAAAGTTTGTAGAATGCTTATAACGACCTCCGATACCACCGCTTGCAAAAATAGTCTGATCAGCGTGGATATAAATCTTTTTATGGTCAGATGTTTCAGCCTCAATCCCGGCACATGCCCCTTTGGAAATGAGGATGTCAGTCATCGTCGTATATTCCATAATCTGGATATTTTTACGTGTCTTTATCTGTGCAAGAAGCTTACTTGTGATTTCTTTACCAGTAATATCTTCATGAAACAGAATTCGAGGTCTGGAATGGGCGCCTTCTCTTGTGTACAGAAGTTTACCATCTTCCTTTGCAAAATCCACACCATACCCGATCAGATCATGAATTACATCCTGTGAACCACGGATCATAATATCTACAGACTCTTTCCTGTTTTCATAATGACCAGCCCGCATTGTGTCTTCGAAATAACTGTCATAATCATCGTCATCATGTAACACACAGATCCCTCCTTGTGCGAGAAATGAATCGCTGCTTTCAAGATCTGATTTTGTAATCATAATAATGGATAAATCTTCGGACAGATTCAGGGCTGAAAAGCAGCCGCCTACGCCTGTGCCGACAATGACCACATCGGCTTGCAAATTATTTTCCTTACTATTACTTACATTTTTCATATTATCTGTTTGATTCATATTCAAATGCCTACTTTCCAAGCTCTAACATACGTTCCAGAGGTTTTTTTGAATTTTCACGAAGGCTGTCACTGACATGAACTTCGTTCTTGCCGGTCTTCAATACATGAAGCACTTTTTCCAAAGTATTCTTTTTCATGTTCGGACATACCGGAACAGTCTTCGGATAGTAAAAATGTTTATCCGGATTATTCTGAACGAGTTTATAGTGTACACCCTCTTCTGTACAGATGATAAATTCATTACATGGACTTTCCGTTGCATATTTAATAATTCCTGAAGTACTTCCTATATAATCGGATAATTTTAATACTTCTGTATTACATTCCGGGTGAGATAACACCAGTGCATCCGGGTGTTCTTCTTTTGCTTCGCGGACTTCATCAGCTTCCATACGCTCATGTGTCGGACAGAATCCTTCATTATAGATAAAATGTTTCTCCGGAACTTGATCTGCTACAAAATGAGCCAGATTCCGGTCCGGAATAAAGTAGATATTCTTATTCGGTAACGCTTTTACTATCTTGACAGCATTTGCTGACGTTACACATACATCGGAATATTCTTTTAAAGCTGCTGTAGAATTAATATAGCAGACCACTGCTACATCTTCATACTCTTCGCGGACTTTTTTAATGGATTCTACATCTGCCATATGTGCCATTGGGCAGTCAGCAGTCGGATCCGGCATCAGAACAGTTTTGTCCGGATTTAAGATCTTTGCGCTCTCGCCCATAAAAGAAACGCCGCAAAATACAATCGTACTCTCAGAAAGCTCTGTTGCAACACGGCTTAGATAGAAAGAATCTCCTATGTAATCTGCAATATCCTGAACTTCAGGTCTGACATAATAATGAGCCAGGATCACTGCGTTTTTTTCTTGTTTTAGTTTTTGTATTTCTTCCACAATTGTCATATGTTTTTCCTCCCATATGATCTGAAATTTCATTGCAGACAATTATAACACATGTTTTTACATGTGACAAGACAGTAAGTAATTATTGACAAACAAGAAATAAAGACTATACTAAAGCTGAACATAATATGCTATATATGTATAATTAAAATATCAAACATACATAATTTATATGGCTGCAAAAATATTTATATTAAGCTGACGATATGGTCAGTTCAGTGAAGAAAGAAGTGATTTATATGCAAGTGATCCACAAAAATCACATGGAAATTTTATGGCATGATTATGCAGAAGCAATTGATGATATCCCGATTACAAGTGCCGGAATTATTGAAAAATCTTCTGTGATTGGACGGACAGGTCTTATGCTTCTGTCATGTGGAACCGGAGCCTGGCGTGTCAGACAATCTATGAATACACTCGCAGAACAGTTAGGGTTGACTTGTACTGCAGACATCGGATTAATGTCTATTGAATACACCTGTTTCGATGGAGAGGAATGTTACTCTCAGTCCTTATGTCTTACAAACACAGGAGTAAATACATCAAAACTGAATCGTCTGGAACAGTTTATTAATAAATTTTCATCCGAAGGTGTATACATGACTGGTGAGGAATTACATTCTCATCTGGATCAGATTGAAAAAATACATGGTCTCTACTCTCCGACCGCACTTGGTTTTGCAGCCGCACTTGCCTGTGGCGCATTTACCTTTTTACTTGGAGGCGGACCAGTAGAAATGTTTTGTGCATTTGCAGGTGCCGGTATCGGGAATTTTGTCCGATGCAAACTGGGGAAGCATCATTTTACACTATTTTTATGTATCTTCGCTTCTGTAACATCAGCCTGTCTGGTCTATGCGGGATTATTTGAAGTGATGAAACTGATACTCGGGGTGTCAGAACAACATGAAGCAGGATATATTTGTTCTATGTTATTTATCATTCCAGGATTTCCATTCATTACCAGCGGTATTGACCTTGCAAAATTGGATATGAGATCAGGTCTGGAACGATTAACTTATGCAATCATTATTATCACTGTTGCAACAATGACTGCCTGGATTATGGCACTTATCTTAAAATTGCAGCCGGTGGATTTTCTAACATTAAATTTGCAAGTCCCGGTACAAATTCTCTTCCGACTGGCAGCAAGCTTTTGTGGAGTTTTCGGATTCTCTGTTATGTTTAACAGTCCAAGAAAACTGGCAGCTACAGCCGGATGTATCGGAGCAGTTGCCAATACTCTTCGTCTGGAAATGGTGGACCTTGCAAATATGCCCCCAGCTGCTGCTGCATTTATCGGCGCGCTTGTCGCAGGAATTCTTGCTTCTATGATTAAAAATGTTGCGGGATTTCCAAGAATATCCGTAACGGTACCTTCTATAGTAATTATGGTACCTGGCCTTTATTTGTACCGTGCTATTTATAATCTGGGAATCATGTCCCTGCATACATCAGCAGAGTGGTTCGCTGCCGCATTTATGATCATACTTGCATTGCCGCTTGGATTGATTTTTGCAAGGATTTTGACAGATAAAACATTTCGTTATTGCACGTAAATTCAAAGATTCGACTCTCAATTATATAAGTTCACTTGTCACTTATATAATTGGGAGTCTTCTCAACTGAACTAAAAGAGGAACCGTTCATTTTCAAGTGAATAGTTCCTCTTTCTTATAGATTATATGACAAATTATTCTTTATATTGATAAACAATCTTCTTCGCTGTCTCAATATGTTTTTCCAGTCGTTCTGAAAAATGTGTAAATGGAAGAAAAACTCCAAGTTCATCAAAATGCTCGCCTTTTTCTTCAAGACGTTCTTGTCCATAATAAACAATGGATTTTGGCAATTCTTCCTGCAATTGCATAACCAGATCCATAATGGCGACATAAGACTGAGCTTCAGTCTCTTTCATTTTGATAGTATCCGGCAGTTCATATACAAGCAAAACACCTAACTGCTCTCCCATTCGATAATCTTTTACTTCCATAGTCACTTCATCATAACAATGCCTTTTTCGATATCCTTCTGCCAGATACATTTTCACATCATCATTTTGTGCGTAGACTTTTTGGAATTTATGATATATTTTGTCAGGTACAGCTTTCTTACAATCATTTAACAGATTGCCGGATCCATCCGTTAAAATATAAGGATTGGTATGTCCGTCAGCATTAAAACGAAACGGAACAAGGTATGCATTTCTAAGAAGATCGAACATACTGTGCTGACAGATTGCCAGAAGGAAAGCGGTCAGATCTTTATTCTTATAAGCGTCAAATAAAGCTTTTGCAAATTTCTCCGGCGGCAATACTTCTCCTGAATATTCGCCGTCAGATTCTACTGATTCATAAAATGTTTCCATCAACCGTTCGCATGCCTGCGAATTTTCCAGAATTTTGTCAAATAAGTATTCTGCTTTTTCTTCTCTTGGAAATATGGTTGCCATTTTTATTCATCTCTTTTCTTATTGATTTTTTATCTGCTATATATTATAGTTGTCTTACGTCAAAATGTAAAAGATATATTTAGTATCATGGATATATCAATTTGGAATGAGAGGATTAGATATGATTACTTACGATTATTACCGCATATTTTATTTTGTAGCACGTTATAAGAGCTTTACAAAAGCAGCAAAAATGCTTGGCAACAATCAGCCCAATATTACACGCTGCATGAATATCCTGGAGCAAGAATTAAAATGCACTCTTTTCCTACGGTCTAACCGTGGTATTTCGTTAACACCAGAGGGAAAGAAATTATATGAGCATGTAGCAATTGCATATGAACAGTTACAGATTGGCGAAGAAGAAATCCGTCAGAATGGTGAACTGGAGAATGGATTAGTATCCATCGGTGCCAGCGAAAACGCGCTGAGACTGGTACTACTTTCAAGACTTGAAAAATTTCATGAACAATATCCGCATGTCAGACTTCGTATTTCGAATCATTCAACGCCACAGGCAATTCAGGCATTAAGAAGTGATATTGTGGATTTTGCTGCGGTAACGACTCCACTTGATATCAAAAGTCCACTGGAGAAAATACCTCTTGCCTCTTACCGCGAAATACTAATCGGAGGGAGAAAATACAAAAAGCTTGCAGAACATACCCAGAAGCTTGAAGATATTGCTTCTCTTCCATTTATTAGTCTTGATGAAAATAGCAGTACAAGAGAATTATATAACAGTTTTTTTCTGGAACAGGGACTTTCCTTTGCACCGGATATGGAGACCGCAACAACCGATCAGATGCTTCCTTTGATCACTCATAACCTTGGAATCGGTTTTTATCCTAAGAAAATGGCTGAACTAGCTTTGACCAAAGGTGATGTATATCAGATTCCGTTGGAAGAAAAACTGCCCCTTCGGAGAATTTATTTAGTCACGAATGGCAGCACTGCAAAGAGTACTGCCGTTCGTAAAATGATCAAGTTCATTCAAGAATATCATAAAATATAACAATTTATTTGTTAACGCATCTGCATTCCTGCTTTTAAGAGCCGGAACATTCGTCTTGCTGCACCAAGATATAATTCTTCAGCATGATTTAAAGCATCAGACAGAGGCATAATATTATTTACCGTTGTGATAATAGATTCAATTCCATAATCGAAGATATCTTCTGCACCGCTTCCCATACTTCCAACAATCGCTACAGCTGGTATATGGTGCTTTTTGCAGTGTACACCAACTCCCTGCATGACTTTGCCAAATACAGACTGCCAGTCTGTAGCACCTTCTCCGGTTACGACAATATCGACATCTTTCAGATGTTCATCGAAATCCACAAGATCAAGTACCGTCTCAATTCCAGATTTCAATGTTCCGTTTAAAAATACCATAAGAGCAGTCCCGAGACCACCAGCTGCTCCGGAACCCGGTATATTATCCATATCCAGATCAAATTGCTCTTTAATAATGTCCCGGTAATTACACATACCAGCTTCCAGATCATTTTGAATCTCAGGGGTTGCACCTTTCTGTCTGCCAAATGTATAAGTAGCTCCGTCTTTTCCGCAAAGCGGATTTGTGACATCACACATTACCGTGAATTTACATTCTTTTATCAATGGATTCAGTCCAGAAAGATCTATCTTTCTAATTTTCATCAAATCCTCGCCGCACCCCTTTAATTCCTGATTATTCTCATCTAAAAATTTTCCACCCAGAGCGCGTATACAGCCGATTCCACCATCGTTTGTAGCAGAGCCGCCGATGGCTATGGATATATCCCGGAATCCTCTTCTAAGAGCATCTGCAATCATTTCTCCAGTTCCATAAGATGTAGTATAGCGTGGATCTCTTTTCTCTTCTGGAACGAGAGGCAGTCCGGAAGCTGCAGCCATTTCCATTACTGCACGATTTTCATCCAGCATGCCATAATTACTTGTAATATCCTCCCAGAAAGGTCCATGAACTTGCACAGGTAATTTTTTTCCATTTGTAGCCGCAAGTACTGCCGCTGTTGTACCTTCGCCACCGTCTGCAACGACAATGCTGTCACATTGACAGTCCGGAAATATCTCCCGGGCTGCTTTTGCCAGAAGTTCTGCTGTCTTTTGCGAAGATAAACTCCCTTTAAATGAATCTGAAGCAAATAAAAATTTCATAAGCTTCCTCCTGTAATTACCTCTTTATAAAATAAAAAGATTTTTATTTTTTTAATACAAGTGCTACAAATACAATTGGATCTGTTCCGTGATTCTTAATTCCATGTCCGTCTCCATCTTTGCAAAATGTAACATCGCCGGTTTTGATCTCGTATTCTATATCGTTGTCCATATAAGTCGCACTGCCGGAAAGTACATAATAAGTCTCAGTTTCTCCGTGATGCTCATGATAACCAAGTTCACAGCCTGGCTCAATGGTTACCTGAGAAAATATACGGCAATGCTCTCCTCGTTCTTCTTCATTTAAAAGAGCCTCCATAAGCACATGACCTGCTCCGCCATTTACCTGTTCTTTTTTTGCAATCTTACGTTCGCCTGCTCTTGTCATTGTTCTAGAACCTCCTGAATTCAATTTTAATATTAATATTATAAGTATATCATAGCATATCTTGTGCAGAATAACTTAGTGAATCACAGAAAAATGAAAGAATAATTAAAAAGTGTTTGCTATTGTATTCCTGTCAAGTCGTGATATAATGTAAAAGACTTATAAGAGTTTAGAAAGGACAGAAAAATGAAATTTATATATCCAGCAGTATTTCATGAAGAAAAAGATGGAAAATACAAGGGCTATTTCCCTGATTTAGAATGTTGTTACGGAGAAGGTGACACGATAGATGATGCCATAGATGATGCCAATGAGGCCGCCAGAAACTGGCTGAGTCTGGAACTTACAGAAGAAGATCCATTCATCCCGTATGTATCTGACGAGGAAGATATTGACTTAAAAGAAGGGGAATTTATTCGTAACATTTCTGTAAATATCCGGTTTTACGAGGGCTGGGACGAATAATATCCAGCTATTTTTTACGGAAGCTATTTTTTGACTGGAGACATTTATGAAAATTACTTTAATTACCGTTGGAAAAATAAAAGAAAAGTATTTAAAAGATGCTATTGCAGAATACAGTAAAAGGCTCGGCCGTTATTGTAAGCTTGAGATTGTCGAAGTTGCTGACGAAAAGACGCCGGATCATGCAAGCGAGACTGTTGAAAATGCAATCCGGGATAAAGAAGGCGAACGCATTTTGAAATATGTCAAAGAAGATTCATATGTAATTACATTAGAAATTCGCGGCAAAATGCTGACCTCTGAAGAACTTTCCGAAAAAGTCGACACGCTTGGCGTTCAAGGCATCAGCCATATTATTTTTATTATAGGCGGCTCTATTGGTCTTGGCAAAGAAGTTTTAAAACGCTCAGACTATGCACTCAGCTTTTCAAAAATGACGTTTCCTCACCAATTAATGCGTGTGATCTTATTGGAACAGATATATCGCAGTTATCGAATTATAAATCATGAACCCTATCACAAGTAAATGAGATTTTTACATTCCGTTATCAATCGTCATAACTAGTATAAGTTTATAAATTAAAAGAATAAAGGAGAACATGTTACTTTATCGAACATGTTCTCCTTTTATTCATCTTTATGCTTTCTAGCCCAATGCTACATCTAATATCATCATTAATACAAACCCCAGTGCAAATCCTATCGTCCCGACATTGCTATGGGTTCCTTCAGATGATTCCGGAATTAACTCTTCCACTACAACATAAATCATAGCACCTGCTGCAAATGCAAGTAGATATGGCAATACAGGTGTAATTTTAGATGCAAGCAGAATTGTTATTCCACCGCCAATTGGTTCTACAATCCCAGAAAACATACCATATAAAAAAGCTTTTATCCTCCCTTTTTCACTTCTGACAGGCAGTGAAACAATAAAGCCCTCTGGTACATTTTGAATTGCTATGCCGATAGACAGTGCAAATGCTCCGGCAAGTGTCACTTTTGAATTATTCATAAGAAGTCCTGCAAATACTGCGCCACCAGATATTCCTTCCGGAATATTGTGAATTGTAACTGCCAAGATCAGCATCGTCGATTTCTTTAATGAAGCTTTAGGACCTTCTGATTCTTCACTCCCAAGATGCAGATGTGGAATGAGGCGGTCCAATGCAAGAAGAAATACAATGCCGACAAGAAAGCCAACAGCAGCCGGTAAAAATGCCAGTTGTCCCAGATGATCAGACATTTCCATAGCTGGAATTAAAAGTGACCATACAGAGGCCGCAACCATAACTCCCGCTGCAAAACCAAGTAAAGACTTTTGAATCACAGGTTTTAATTCATTTTTTATAAATAATACGCATAATGCCCCAAGCGTTGTTCCGATGAACGGTATCATTAGTCCCCAAAAAATTGTCATGTATCAAACACTCCTTTTTATTATCTATTAGTATTATATTCAGAATCTCGATATCCTAGAATAACAGTATTAAATTAATCTGCGGAGGTTAGACTGAGCTAATTCTGATATTATTTTATACAAAAGACTTAGAAGTGTCAATAAAAAAGTCAACTTCATAAATTAAGGGCACCCCTTTTATGAAAAAAGGGACACCCTTAATCAATGATGGAGACGTAGTATTTTAAAGTTTTACTACGTCCCCAATATGAACTATTTGTTGCTTAATAATTCATGAATTCCTTTTGCTCCGGCTTTTCCGGCACCCATAGCAAGGATTACTGTTGCTGCTCCTGTTACAGCATCTCCGCCAGCGAATACACATGCTTTTGATGTCTGTCCATTTTCTTCTTCTGCAACGATACATTTTCTCTTATTTGTCTCAAGACCTTTTGTTGTAGAAGCGATCAATGGGTTTGGAGATGTTCCAAGAGACATGATAACTGTATCAAGTTCAATCTCGTACTCTGATCCTGGAATTTCTTCCGGACGTCGTCTTCCTGATGCATCAGGCTCTCCAAGCTGCATCTTAACAACCTTCATTCCTTTTACCCAGTCATTCTCATCTGCAAGAATTTCTTTTGGATTTGTAAGAAGATCAAAGATAACGCCCTCTTCTTTTGCATGATGTACTTCTTCAACTCTGGCTGGAAGTTCTTCCTCGCCACGACGGTAGATTACATGTACTTCTGCTCCAAGACGAAGTGCTGTTCTGGCAGCATCCATTGCTACGTTACCGCCACCGACAACTGCAACTTTCTTACCTGCTGCAATCGGTGTATCATAAGAATCATCGAAAGCTTTCATAAGGTTGCTTCTTGTCAGATACTCGTTTGCAGAGAATACTCCGTTTGATGCCTCTCCCGGAATTCCCATGAACATCGGAAGACCTGCTCCGGAACCGATGAATACAGCTTCAAAGTTTTCCTCTTCCATCAACTGATCGATTGTTGTTGATTTACCGATTACTACGTTTGGCTCAAAATGTACACCTAATTCTTTTACTTTTTCGATTTCTTTCTTTACGACTTTCTCTTTTGGAAGACGGAACTCTGGAATACCATATACAAGTACTCCGCCAAGCTCATGAAGTGCCTCAAATACTGTTACTTCATAACCAAGCTTTGCAAGGTCTCCGGCGCATGTAAGTCCGGACGGACCAGAACCGATAACTGCAACTTTATGTCCATTTGTCTTCTCAGGTTTTGCAGGTTTAATGTCATGCTCAAGAGCGTAATCAGCAACGAATCTTTCAAGTTTACCGATTGAAATCGGGTCACCTTTGATTCCACGGATACATTTGCTCTCGCACTGGGACTCCTGTGGACATACACGGCCACAGATAGCAGGAAGTGCTGAGGACTCTCCGATTACTTTATAAGCTTCCTCAATATTACCTTCTTTTACATGACTAATAAATCCTGGAATATTGATAGATACAGGACAGCCCTGGATACATCTTGCATTCTTGCAGTTGATACAGCGCTGTGCCTCTTCCATTGCTTCTTCTTTGTTATATCCATAACATACTTCTTCGAAGTTTGTTGCTCTTACTTTTGGATCCTGCTCTCTTACAGGAACTCTCTCTAATACATTTGCCATTATTTGTCACCTCCGCAGTTTCCGCATCCACCATGATGAGTGTCACCTTCCTGTAATTTCAGCATTGCACGACCTTCTTCTGTCTTGTAAAGCTGCTGTCTCTTCATAGCGTTATCAAAATCAACGAGATGTCCGTCAAACTCTGGTCCGTCTACGCATGCGAATTTCACTTCGTCTCCAACGATCAGACGGCAGGCACCGCACATTCCTGTACCATCAACCATGATTGGGTTCATGCTGACAACTGTCGGGATCTCCAGTTTCTTTGTAAGGAGACAGACAAATTTCATCATGATCATTGGACCGATTGCAATACATACATCATATTTGTTTCCATTATTTACAAGTTCTTCGACCATTGTTGTAACCATTCCGGCATGTCCGTAGGAACCATCATCTGTACATGGGTAATAGTTACCAGATACAGCTTCCATAGCATCTTCAAGGATCAGCATATCTTTTGTCTTTGCTCCGACAATAACATCTGCTGCTACGCCGTGTTCATGTAACCATTTTACCTGTGGATATACAGGAGCAGCTCCAACTCCACCTGCTACGAATAAGATTTTTTTCTTTTTCAAGTCTTCTATGTCTTCTTCAACGAGCTCTGAAGCACAACCAAGAGGTCCAGTGAAATCACGGAATGAATCCCCGGCCTTTAAGTCAGCCATCTTTACAGTAGATGCTCCGACTTCCTGGAATACGATTGTAATAGTACCTGCTTCTCTGTCATAGTCACAGATTGTAAGTGGGATACGTTCTCCCTTATCGTCCATCTTAACGATAACGAACTGTCCAGGCTGGCAGTGTCTTGCAACACGTGGTGCCTCAACATCCATAAGATAAATCTTGTCAGCTAATTTTTCAGCTTTTAATATCTTATACATCTTGCTTCCTCCTAATTCTAACCCCCATTGAAATACCGGGAATAATAATAATCATCTATATAATGATACAACATTGTTATGAAAATATCAAGTAACTTGCTGTGAATTTAATTTCTAAATAAATTCTGAAAACCGCACCAAAAACGGCAAATATTATTATAATACCTGCCGTTTCATCATTATTTTATTAAAATTATTTTTTTAACATTGTTGTTAATTAAAAATCAACTTCTGTTCCATAATAAATACATGTAAACAGTCTTTCCATTGTAGCTGGATCAATTGTTCTTGGATTAGAACCTGTACAGGCATCTCCAACAGCATTTTCAGAGATTGTAGCAATTTTTTCTTTAAATTCATCTTCTTTGATTCCGAAATCCTTTAATGTAGCCGGAATATTTAAGATAACATTGAATTCATTGATCTTCTCACAAAGACTGTTGATGAGTGCTTTTTCAGATGCTCCACCAAGTCCTACAAATCTTGCAATTTCAGCATATCTCTTAGCTGCTACAGGATCTTTTGCATTATATTTGATTACATATGGAAGATACATTGCATTTGCAAGACCATGTGTAATATGTCCTGTAGAGAATGCAGCTCCTGTTTTATGAGCCATAGAATGTACGATTCCAAGTAATGCATTAGAGAATGCCATTCCAGCCAGACACTGTGCATCGTGCATTTTTGCTCTTGCTTCCATATTGCATCTGTAGGATGCCGGAAGATAATCAAATACCATCTCGATTGCTTTGAGTGCAAGCGGATCTGTATATGGACAGTTCAATGTAGATACATATGCTTCAATCGCATGTGTCAAGGCATCCATACCTGTGTAAGCAACCTGCTTTACAGGAAGTTCAGCTACAAGAGCCGGGTCAACAATTGCAACATCTGGTGTGATGTTAAAATCTGCCAGAGGGTACTTGATTCCTTTTGCATAATCTGTGATAACAGAAAATGCTGTTACTTCAGTTGCAGTTCCGGAGGTTGAAGGGATTGCTGCAAATTTTGCTTTCTGTCTTAATTCCGGGAAACTGAATGGTGTAATCAGATCTTCAAATGTTATTTCCGGATACTCATAGAAAGCCCACATAGCTTTTGCTGCATCAATCGGTGATCCACCACCCATAGCTACGATCCAGTCAGGCTCGAATTCCTGCATAGCCTTTGCACCTTTCATTACAGTTTCAACAGACGGGTCTGGTTCTACACCTTCGAAAAGAGCAACTTCCATTCCAGCTTCTTTCAAGTAGTCTTCAACTTTTGCAAGGAATCCCTGGCGTTTCATTGCGCCGCCACCGACAACAACGATTGCCTTTTTACCTTTTAAGTTCTTCAGCTCTTCTAAAGCTCCTTCTCCATGATAAATGTCTCTTGGTAATGTAAATCTTGCCATGATTTTTCTCCTCCATAAAATAATTGCGTTAAATTTTTATCACAGTTGCATTATAGCATTGATAATAATTTAACGCAATATTTTTCTGGTAATTTTTTCTTTTTCTACATAATAAGACAATAAATATGGAGTTAATTCTCTGCTTATTGGTACTATTTCAAAAAATAGCTGAAATTATCCGACATTTTATCTATAATTTCATTTCAATTATTGATTATCATACATATAATTTCTAGTGGTAATACCACTCATACGCCCTTTTCCATTGACAAGTACGACTTTAAAAAGAGTTTCTCCCTTTGGCATGTCGATTGGCCCGGTATATTTTGTAGATGCTGTTGTCGGGTCTGTACCGTCTGTCGTGTAATATGCAGTATATCCATCCGGTACTTTTACTTCAATCTGAACTGCTTCATCGTACTGTCCTGTTGACGGGGAGACCGCCGGTGCATCTTCTACAGGGAATTCTACCGTGTAAGTCTTCTTACCGATTGCACTCGGCACCCCTTTTTTGTTGACAGCAATTGCTTTTATGGTTGTCTCACCCTCGCTGATCTGTATGCCTTCACTAGTGTACTTCGTACTTGTCAGATCAGGATCTGTACCATCCGTTGTATAGTAGATTGTATCTTTATCTGCAGTCAGAAGTAATTTTTGGACATCATCATAAGTCGTAGAATCCTCCAGACTGAACTTTGGTTCATCTACAACATAATCGCTTAATTTCTCCAACATGGAATCATTGACAGAATCCAAAAGTTCTGGAATTTCCATGTTCTGATCTGATTTCAAATAAAAATCCATACAAGCTTTATAAAGTTCAACATTACCAGATTGCTTGCTAACTGCTTCTTCAAATAATGTTGTACCTTCATCTGTCTTATCCTGTGACAGATAGACATCTGCAAGACCTGTGTAAGCATCTGCTTTTTTAGTATTTTTGGAAATTGCCTGTTTATAATAAGCTTCTGCAGTGGTATAATCTTTTGACTGCGCGGCTTTTTGTGCTTTTTTCATAATCCCGTTATAGGAATTCTGATATATAACATAGAATCCGGCACCTGCCAATATTACGATTGCAGCCATAATAAGCAGGACGATCCGTCTTTTTCTGCGCAAAGCTTTCTTTCTTGCTGCTTTTGCGCTCTGCCGTTTTCTTCTTTCCTTTTCAGTTAGCATCTGCCCCGTAGTATTCCCGGTCATTCTTCTTCCAGTCATAGCCGCTGTTGTTCGTGATGCACTTCGTCCTGTATTTCTGCCAGCAGATTGTCCTGTCCTGTTATTATTTCTGCGTTTTTGATTTATATATTGATCGAGCTCCGATTCCTGCTCATTGCCATCTAATTGGATCTGAGCCGTTAACATTTCTTCAAGTGGATTGTAATCTGGTACAATCTGTACCTCTCGCCCACATTTTTTACAATATAATTCCCCTTCTGGTATTTCTGCCTTACAATACCTGCATTTCATTGTTTATACTGACCTCCTCTGATTATTCAGTAGTATTTATATTTTGTATGTATTGTTCAAATTCTTCTGGTGTCATGAGGATTTTGCGCGGTTTTGTTCCCTCTTCGCCACCGACGATCCCCGCTTCACACAATTGATCCATAATACGTGCTGCACGGTTAAAGCCAATCTTGAACGCTCTCTGCAGCATCCCTATGGAAGCCTTGTCCTTATCAATGATAAGACGACCTGCGTCTATAAAATAGGCATCTCGCCCATTACTTTCATCGGCACCTGGTCCGTTTGAAGATACCATGCCAATATTGGATGTATTTACATGATTGACAACTTCTTCATCGTAATTGGCATTGCCATTTTTGTCAATTAAATAATCAACAACTTTCTGCACCTCTTTATCCGATACAAAAGCTCCCTGGACTCGTACCGGTTTCTGATAACCGGATGGATAAAAGAGCATATCTCCTTTTCCAAGTAATTTTTCAGCGCCATTCATATCAATGATGGTTCTGGAATCAACTCCAGAAGTTACAGAAAACGCGATTCTTGACGGCATGTTTGCTTTAATCAATCCTGTGATAACATTGACAGACGGACGCTGTGTTGCAATGACCAGATGAATTCCTGCTGCTCTTGCAAGCTGTGCCAGCCGGCAAATTGCTTCTTCAACTTCGCCAGGAGCAACCATCATAAGATCTGCAAGCTCGTCTACAATAATGACAATCTGCGACATCTTATGTCCTTTTGCTTCATCTGCATGATCCGGCATAGATTCAATTTTCGCATTATATCCTTTGATATCACGTACATTCAATGACGCAAATGCCTGATAACGCCTTGTCATCTCAGCTACTGCCCAGTTCAGAGCACCAGCTGCCTTTTTCGGGTCTGTCACCACGTCGATCATCAGATGTGGAATGCCTTTGTAAACACTTAATTCTACAACTTTAGGATCGATCATAATTAATTTAACTTCATCCGGAGTTGCTTTATAAAGGATGCTCATGATCAATGTATTAATACAGACAGACTTACCGGAACCTGTAGCACCTGCGATCAGCACATGTGGCATCTTTGCTATATCTGTAACGACAACCTTACCTCCGATATCTTTTCCAACTGCAAACGATATTTTAGAGGTACTGTCTTTAAATTCTTTGGACGCTAGAAGATTCCCAAGCATGACTGTAGAATTTTCCTTATTCGGAACTTCAATTCCTACAGCTGCTTTTCCCGGAATCGGTGCCTCGATTCGAATATCTGCGGCGGCCAGGTTCAGCTTGATATCGTCTGCCAGTCCGACAATCTTACTTACTTTCACACCCATTTCCGGCTGAAGCTCATAACGCGTGACAGCAGGACCACAGCTTACATTTGTAACTGTTACATTTACTCCAAAATTCGCCAGAATCTCCTGAAGCTTCATAGCAGTTTCCCGAAGCTTTGCATCCGATTCCTGACGTCCTTCACTACCACGATTCAGAAGTGATACCGGTGGCATTTTATATGCTTTTGTTCTTACAGCCGCTGTTGTCTTCGCAGCTTCTGCTGCAACACGCGCAACTTCATCGGCAACCGGAGCTGCCCCCATCTTACTTTTACGCACAGAACTTCCCGAAGAAGAGTCTGTCGAATTCTTGTCTGCCTGTGTAAAATCAAAGGCTTCCTCCGTCACATCTGATTCTTCCGGAATATCTTCTATTGGAATATCAGGAGCCCTGTTGATTACAAAATCCGGCTGTTTTTTTGTTTTATCTTCTGCCGGTATCATTTCCGGATTACTCTTTATTTCCTTCATCTCCGGTGACTGGAACTTATCAGAAAGTCTGGTTGCCAGAGAAACTCCCGTTACGCGGTGATCCGATCGTTTTTCGTTAGAGTTTGTGTTTTTGGCAGCTTTTTGTTCCTGCTCACGCATCTTAGCACGCTTGGCTTTACGTTCTTCTGAAATTTTACGTCTTCTTTTGGCATCTTCTCTTGCGCGGCCATAGGCCTGATCACCTTTTGCTTTTACTCCCTTTAAAGCAGATTTACCAGTAATGATCACTCCACAGATAATCATACAGATTATTACAATTACATATGTACCTGCCACTCCGACTGCGGGTATAAGAAGGTTTGCAATAAAGCTCCCAAGTCTTCCGCCCATCTCATGGATCAGGTCTAAAAGTGTACAGGTAAGGATCATAAAAACCAGCACAAGCGCAGATTTTATATATGCGATTCTATTTTCTTTATTTGATATTAAAAATGATACGATTCCAAACAGTAAAAATGGGACAAGATAGGCAACGATTCCAAAGCCGTGCTTTAGAGCCCCGGATACATGATAGCCAATGTTTCCGCCAAATCCGAAATTACTGATCAATAGCAAAATACTGACTGCCAGAGTAACCCAGACAAAGATTTCCTCCCCTAAAAAACTTTGTTCGGTCTTTTTTTTCTTTGTCTGCTTTCTGCCAGTTTTCTTTTTTGACTTTGCAGCCATATTTTTTACTCCCCCTTATGCGCAAAACATATCACACTATAGTATACATGAATGATTATTTTTCGTCAATCATCTGGTGAAGTTTCCTTAATGCATGGCTCATTCCTCCAACTTCATCAATCAGACCTTCCCTGACCGCATCTTCTCCTTCCAGAAGTGTGCCGACATCTTTGACAAGTTCCGTCGGATTAAGCATCAGTTCTTCGATACGTTCTTCGTTCATATGGGAATGAGCTGCAAGAAACCCTGTAATGCGTTTTTGAGTCCGGATCATATTTTGGAGACTTTGCTGTACTCCAATAAACATGCCATTTGATCTGACCGGATGTATGATCATAGTTCCGCTCGGGACGATAAATGAGTAATCTGCCGCCACTGCCAGCGGTCCTCCAATAGAATGGCTGCCTCCAAGGACTAGAGAAACTGTCGGTTTACTAATAGAAGCAATCATCTCTGCAATAGATAGTCCTGCTTCCACATCCCCGCCCATTGTATTTAAAAGGATCAGAAGTCCATCAATCTCTTCGCTGTCTTCTACTTCAGCCAGCATCGGCAAAAGATGTTCGTATTTTGTCGCTTTTGTATTCCCGGATACCGCTTCATGACCTTCAATCTCTCCAATAATTGTCAGAAGACGTACATTATGTTTCCGGTTATTAGAGTCAAGTTTCATGCTGCCGGTTTCTTTCATTTCATTTCTTTTTTCCTCAGTTGTTTCTTTTTCCATAAAAAATACCTCCATACTTTTTTCTTAGTATGGAGGTATTTGAATACTTTTATACCTGTTCAAGTGCCTGACTTAAATCAGCAATAATATCATCAATATTTTCAATTCCAACACTGAAACGGATCAGATCCGGCTGTACTCCAGCTTCTTTTAACTCCTGATCATTCATCTGACGGTGTGTGTGACTTGCCGGATGGAGAACACAGCTTCTTGCATCGGCTACATGAGTCACGATTGCAATCATCTTCAGGCTGTCCATCATGCGGACTGCTTCCTCTCTTCCACCCTTCAGACCAAAAGTAATGACTCCACAAGTTCCGTTTGGCATATATTTCTTAGCAAGTGCATAATGTTTATCACCTTCTAGCATCGGACAACTTACCCACGCTACTTTTTCATGTGCCTGCAGATATTTTGCAGCTGCCAGAGCATTTTCACAATGACGCTCCACACGTAATGGAAGCGTTTCAAGTCCAAGATTCAGAATAAATGAATTCTGAGGTGATGGAATGGAACCTAAATCTCTCATTAACTGAGAAGTCGCCTTTGTAATATACGCAGCTTTTCCAAATTTCTCTGTGTATACGATTCCGTGATATGTCTCATCCGGAGTTGTAAGTCCCGGAAATTTATCTGCATGGGCAGCCCAGTCAAAGTTACCACTGTCAACGATAGCTCCTCCGACACATGTGGCATGTCCATCCATGTATTTTGTAGTAGAATGTGTTACGATATCTGCACCCCACTCGAACGGACGGCAGTTGACCGGTGTTGCAAATGTATTATCCACAATAAACGGTACGCCATGTGCATGAGCAGCCGCTGCAAATTTCTCGAGATCTAATACTACAAGAGCCGGATTGGCAATGGTTTCACCAAATACAGCTTTTGTATTCTCTTTGAATGCGGCATTTAACTCTTCTGTCGTACATTCCGGATCAACAAATGTTGCATCAATGCCCATCTTTTTGATTGTATGGGCATACAAGTTATAGGTACCGCCATATAATGCAGAAGCACATACAATATGATCTCCTTCTTCACAGATATTCATAATGGCATAGAAGTTCGCTGCCTGACCAGAAGATGTCAGCATTGCTGCAACTCCGCCTTCCAAATCGCAGATTTTTGCTGCCACTGCATCATTGGTTGGATTCTGCAGTCTTGTATAAAAATATCCGGATTCCTCCAATGCGAACAGACGACCCATCTGATCGCTGCTATTGTATTTAAATGTTGTACTCTGATAAATCGGAAGTACACGCGGCTCTCCATTGCCCGGCTCATAACCGGACTGGATGCATTTTGTTTCAATCTTGTAATTACTCATAAGCTTATCCCCTTTTTATGTTTTACTCGTCCCAGTTATGATAAACATCCTGAACATCATCATCATCATCAAGCATATCCAGAGTCTTCTGAATATTTGCGATGTCTTTCTCATCTGTCAGTTCGACATATGTCTGAGGAATCATTGTAACCTCTGCACCTGCCATTGGAATTCCAGCTTCTTCAAGAGCCTGACGTACAGCACTGAAATCTTCCGGTGTTGTAAAGATTTCAAAGCTGTCTTCTTCCTCTGAGAAGTCCTCTGCTCCGGCATCAAGTGCGGTCATCATGAGTTCATCAGAATCCCCGTCGAACTCTTCCTTATCTACAATGATCTGACCTTTTTTATCAAACATAAAGGATACACATCCAGGTGTTCCTACATTTCCCTTACCTTTTGTAAATGCATTCTTTACATTCGTAGCTGTACGGTTTCTGTTATCTGTCAGAGCCTCTACGATGATAGCAGTTCCGTTCGGACCATATCCTTCATATGTAATGTGCTCGTAGTTTGCTGCATTGGCATCCCCTTCGGCTTTTTTGATATTTCTGTCGATGGTATCATTCGGCATATTGTTAGCTTTTGCTTTTGCAATAACATCACGCAGACGGCTGTTGTTAGCCGGATCAGCGCTTCCACCTTCTTTTACGGCAACTGCAAGTTCTTTTCCGATTTTCGTAAAGATCTTACCCTTTGCTGCATCATTTTTCTCTTTCTTATGTTTAATATTGGCAAATTTTGAATGTCCTGACATTTCTATTCCTCTTTTCTATCTGTTTTCACACGTTCTTTATTCTATCACGCCATCGGAAGTTTTTCAATCTTTACTCTTTGAATTGTGTTATCATTCACTTCCAGAACGGTAAATCGGTAGTTCTTATATACTACAATGCACTCTTCGCCTTCATTCGGGATACGTTCCAGCTTGTCGATCATAAAGCCATTGAGTGTTCCATACTCTTCCGTGTCAAATGTAACATGCAAAAGGTCTCCCAGTTTTTCCAGCTCCAGCATACCGCTCGCGATATAGGAACTGGCAGAAAGTACAATGATCAATTCTTCTTCCACGTCATGCTCGTCCATAATATTTCCGACAATTTCTTCCAGTATATCTTCCAGTGTCACAAGACCGGAAGTCTGCCCATATTCATCCATAACAATTACGATGTGGTTTTTCTTTGCCTGCATCTCCTTAAAAAGGCGATCAATATTCTTAGACTCCGGTATAAAATCTACAGGTCTTATGTAAGAATGTAATTCTTTGACCGGAACATTTCTGTAATTGTTTTTCAAATAGCATGTCATGGCCTCACGCAAATGCATAAAACCGATGATCTCATCAATACTTCCTCTGTAAATCGGAAATCTTGAATAATTTGTCTCCAGCATAAAATGCAGTGCATCTTCCAGAGATTCCTCCTCATCTATCGCCACAATATTCTTCCTGTGAGTCATGATATCCCGGGCGTTCTTATCCATGTATCGGAACACATTACGGATCAGCTTATCCGCGGTTCCCTGTCTGGCCTCGTCCATAATTCTACTTTCTTTCACTCCTTTGATTATGTATGAAGCTCAAAACTGACTTTGATTGCTTCATCTACTTTGTACATCATTTCTTTATCCAGGTGACAAACCATGTCCTTTAAGCGCTGTTTGTCTATGGTTCGGATCTGTTCTAATAATACCACAGAATTCTTTACAATCTGATATTTTCTTGCATCTATCTCTACATGAGTCGGCAGCTTCGCCTTATTCATACGGGAAGTAATCGCCGCACATATGACAGTCGGGCTGTGACGGTTTCCTACGTCATTCTGAATGATCAGCACCGGACGAATCCCTCCCTGTTCTGAGCCGACCACCGGACTCAAATCTGCATAATAGATATCACCACGTCTTACCTGCACAATGTCCACACTCCGATTTTACTATGATACTACAAGTATTTCCAGCTTTTTCGGAAGTATTCTTATATTTTCATGCAAGAATAAAGCAAAATCCATTCACAGGCATCTCAGTCTGGGCTTTTACCCTTTCTTACTATTACACATCAAAATAATCGACCTGTTCTATGACCTGCCCATTCTGAATGTATTCTCTTGGAATTCTCTTTCCGAGATCACAGACAAATTCATAGTTAAATCTTCCAGACAGATCACTTAAAGTCTCCACCGGGAGAAATTCATCACCATCTTTACCGACCAGTGTTACTTTATCACCAAATTTTACATCTGGAATATCTGTCACATCGACCATAAACTGGTCCATACAAACTCTTCCGCGGATTGGTGCTTTTTTGCCATGGATCAGTACATAACCTTTGTTAGAAAGACTTCTGGGATATCCATCTCCGTAGCCGACCGGAATGGTCGCAAGAGAAGTCTCTTTTTCTGTCACATAGGTTCCGCCATAGCTAACCGGAGTTCCTTCCGGAACTGTCTTTACATAAGAGACATGACTGATCAGTTCCATGGCCGGTCTTAACGGAACATTCTTTTTTTCTACTTCCTCGGAAGGATACAATCCATAAATGGATATTCCGGCACGTACCAGATCCATGTTCGCTTTCTTAATATCAATGATACCGGCACTATTTGAGCAGTGGTAAATCGGAAATGAGACACCTCGCTTTTTAAGTTCATCACGCATATAGTTGTATTTTCCAATCTGAACATCTGTATATGCCTTGTCTGTTTCATCTGCTTTTGCAAAATGTGTGAACATTCCTTCTAATTTAAGTCCCGGCATTTTTGAAATTTCTTCAATTGCATCTACACTGTCTTCATGAATCTGGAAACCAAGTCTTGACATTCCGGTATCCAGCTTAATATGAATATATGCATCTTTTCCCATTTTGACCGCAAGATTCGAAACTCCTTTCGCCATTTCTACTGTGTAAGTGGTCATCCGGACTTCATTTTCAATCATTGCTTCCCACTGATCCGGGAAAATGCATCCAAGCACAAGAATTGGTTTTTTTATTTCATTTTTTCTCAAGACGACAGCTTCGTCCAGTGTTGCAACCGCGTAGCCCCAGATATAGTCTACCGGTTCCAGTAACCGGGCAATCTGGACTGCACCATGTCCGTATCCATCTGTTTTGATAACTGCGATCATCTGTACTCCATCTTTGATATTTGCTTTCATCATCTGGAAATTATAAAAAATTGCATCCAGATCCACTCGTTCACATACTCTGCTGTATTGTTTCATAATCTAGTTTTCCTCCTGTATCGTCATGGCTGTTCCTGCCTTTTGTGCAAGTTCCCTTGCGAGAAGACTGTATGCGCCTTGTTCCTTCTCTATAATCTCACCAGCTCTTCCGTGAATATAAACACCGAGAAGCGCTGCTTCCCATTCAGAAAGTCCCTGTGCGAGATACGATGCGATAATGCCTGCCAGCACATCCCCGGATCCGGCTTTTGCCATAGCCGCACAGCCGGATAGATTTACCGCTACCCGTTCTCTCGGCTTTGCAATGGTTGTTCTGGAATCCTTCAGTACACAGGTAACGCCATATTCTTTAACAAATGTACGAAGTGCTGCAATACGATCTTTTTTTACTTCAGCAATCTTTAAACCGCTGATCCGTTCAAATTCTTTCATGTGCGGTGTAAAGATAAAATGTTCACAATCTGCACCACACAGATAATCCATATGTTCAGACAAAATATTGAGTCCGTCTGCATCTATGACACAAGGTTTCTTTGTATATGCAATGGTTTCTTTTAAAATCTTCCTTGCAGTCTTCTTTGTTCCAAGTCCGGAACCTATAGCTACGACATCTGCCCAGTCGATCAAGCGATGTAGTTCATTGACATCATATTTTTCATAAGTTGTAATGATCGCTTCCGGAATCTGGCTCTGTAAGATCACGAGATTCTCTTTAGCAGTATAGATCTGCACCAACCCGGTACCTGTCCTGTAAGCTGCAAGTGCGCCAAGATATGCAGCACCTGACATACCTTTGCTTCCGGTGATCATAAGAAGCTTTCCGTAAGTTCCTTTATTGGAGTCCGCATTTCGTTTCGGAAGAAGTGCTGCATAATCACTGCCCTCCAGTGTACAAACTGTTCCCTCATCTCTTTCCAGTGGAAGTGATACAATTCCGATATCCTCGGATACACAGATTCCTGCATAACTTCTTCCCGGATCAAGTACAAGACCAACTTTCGTCTCCTGAATTGTCACAGTATAGTCTGCACGCACTGCAGTTCCTAATACATTTCCTGTAGTTGCGCAAATTCCGGAAGGAATATCCACGGACATACGGACTGCATCAGACTGATTCACACACTCTATAATCTGTGCATATCTGCCTCCAACCTCCCGGCAAAGTCCAACTCCAAAAATTGCATCGATGATTAAAGTATACGGTTCACTTTCAAATGCTTCTTGCTCAAACTGCTCCTTAAACTGTGCTCCTGTATTTTTCAACTGTTCTATCTGATGGGCAGTCTCTGGTGTGCAGTGATCTCTGTTTCCGACCAGAACTGCTGTTACGTCACACCCTTCCCATGCAAACATTCTGGCAATCGCAAAGCCGTCCCCGCCATTATTTCCAGAACCACAGAGGACACATATTTTATTTAAATTAATTTTCCAGTCTTTAATGTGATCTACACATGCTCTGGCAGCCCGTTCCATAAGTTCCAGGGACGGGATTTTAAGTTCATTTATCGTAAATGAATCTGCCGTTTTCATCTGTTTAGCATCTGGCAAATATCTCATAGTTTTGATTCCTCCTGATAGAAAGAAACGTGCAAAGCCAGGATGCAATCTGAACAAACCTGTCTTTACACGTTATCTCCTTAATTATGTTCTTCCTTGTAGCGGCATATATTATATGACAGCCTCATCAGACTCTCGGATAAATGTACATTCTCAACAATCACACTTTCCGGGAGATTCAGATCTGTATGTGCAAAATTCCATATTCCGTGAACATTGTGATCTGCCAGAAATTTTGCGACTTTGATTGACTCATCCTTTGGAATCGTCAATGCTGCAATATCGATACTGTTCTCATCTACAAATTTCGGAAGCTCGTCCATCATCTGAATTGGAACACCACGAACTTCCTGCCCGTCAAGCTCCGGATTGATATCAAACAATCCTTTTAAGATAAATCCACGCTTTTCAAATGACGCATAGTTCGCAAGTGCACGCCCCAAATTACCAGCACCAATAATAATAATATTATGATCCTGTTCCAATCCAAGAATTTTTCCGATTTCTGAGTACAGATATTTTACATTATAGCCATATCCCTGTTGTCCGAATCCGCCAAAATTGTTAAGATCCTGACGAATCTGGGAAGCTGTGACTTTCATTCTTTTACTAAGCTCATTGGAAGAGATTCGTTCTACTCCCTGCTCGATTAGCTCCCCAAGGTATCTATAATATCTGGGTAATCTACGGATAACTGCCTGTGAAATTCCCCTGTTTTGCATGATCCGTACCTCCTTCCTTCAAAAATTTCTACTCATTATTATAGGCAATCGTTAGTATAATGTCAAACTTTTTAGTTGTTTTTTGTAGTATTTTCGTTATAATAGTATAAGATGATGCCAAAATTATGCGGTCGCAGCGCCGGACGCAGCCCTGCGGCATCTTTATTTCTCAAAATCACAGGATTTTTATCAAGGAGGATAGGATGATACTTGCATGTCACAATATCGAAAAAGCCTTTGGAGAAGAAGTAATTGTCTCCGGCGGCTCCTTTCATATAGAAGACCACGAAAAAGCAGCTCTCGTAGGACCGAACGGTGCCGGAAAGACAACACTTCTTAAGATGATCGTTGGTGAGATACAGGCGGACGGCGGCAATGTTGTTCTGACACGCGGCAAGACGATGGGATATCTGGCACAGCATCAGGATATGAATAATGACCATACGATCTATCAAGAGGTGCGCACAGCAAAAGCCGATATTCTCGACATGGAGCGGCAGATTCGTGAGATCGAACAGGAAATGAAGCATTTAAGCGGAGAACGTCTGGAAGAACGTATGAATACATACCAGCGGCTCACGGCAGCATTCGAACGTGAAAATGGATACGCCTGCGAAAGTGAGATCACTGGTGTTTTAAAAGGACTGGGATTTACAGAAGAAGAATTCGCAAAACCGGTCGCAACTTTATCCGGAGGTCAGAAAACCCGTGTTTCTCTCGGAAAACTGCTCCTCACAAAGCCAGATATTCTGCTTTTGGACGAGCCAACCAACCATTTGGATTTAAATTCCATCTCATGGCTGGAAACTTATCTTCTGAATTATCCCGGTGCAGTACTGATTGTCTCTCATGACCGGTATTTCCTGAACCGGGTTGTAACAAAAGTCGTCGAGATTGAACTTGGCAAGCTTACCACTTTCATGGGCAATTATACAGATTACGCCCAAAAAAAAGAAATGCTCCGTGAAGCCAGAATGAAAGAGTATCTGAACCAGCAGCAGGAAATTAAGCATCAGGAAGCGGTCATTGAAAAGCTCCGCTCCTTCAACCGCGAAAAATCCATCAAGCGTGCAGAAAGCCGTGAAAAGATGCTGGATAAGATGACCCCGGTTGAAAAACCGATGGAACTACATACAGATATGCATTTAACACTGGAACCTTCCTGTGTCAGCGGTAATGATGTCTTAAGTGTCGAGCATTTAAGCAAAGCATTTCCACCACAGATTTTATTTGAAGATGTCAGCTTCGAAATCAAGCGTGGGGAACATGTCGCGATCATCGGAGATAATGGAACCGGAAAAACAACAATCCTTAAGATTTTAAATCAGGTACTCAAAGCTGATTCTGGAAGTTTCCGTCTCGGTTCTAATGTAAAGATTGGTTACTACGATCAGGAACACCACGTTCTACACATGGAAAAAACTATTTTCCAGGAGATTTCCGACGACTATCCTAATCTTAATAACACGCAGATCCGTAAAGTGCTGGCAGCATTTTTATTTACCGGAGATGATGTATTTAAACTTATTGGTGACTTAAGCGGTGGCGAACGTGGACGCGTGTCCCTTGCAAAGCTGATGCTTTCTGAAGCGAACTTCCTGATTCTCGATGAGCCGACCAACCATCTGGATATTACATCAAAAGAAATTCTGGAACATGCACTGAATAATTACACAGGAACGGTTCTTTATGTTTCACACGACCGTTACTTTATCAATCAGACTGCAACACGTATCATGGATCTTGTTAATCATACGTTTGTAAATTATATTGGAAATTATGATTATTATCTTGAGAAAAAAGAAGAACTGACAGCCGCATATTCCAATACGTCTCGCTTAGAAAATAATTCCTCTTCTGCAGCTGCTGACTTGGCCTCCGATTCAAAGTTAAGCTGGCAGGAACAAAAAGAAGCTCAGGCAAAAGAACGGAAACGCGCTAATGAATTCAAAAAGACAGAAGAACGGATTGGTGTTCTGGAAGATAGAAGTGCTGAAATTGATACTCTAATGTCGCAGGAGGAAGTTTATACGAATTCAGTAAAATGTCAGGAACTTGCAAAAGAACGTGCAGAAATTGACGCTGAACTTGAAACTTTATATGAAAAATGGGAAGAGCTGGCCGAATAAGCCAGCTCATTTTTCTACTCTTCAAAAACACGTTTGATACTATCATAATGCAGGAAGATTCCTTCGTCAGCCAGAGCCTTAATCTCATCAGCTGTTGCAATCTTATATCCTGCAGTCTCTTCTGTCTGAAGATGCAGATCTTCTTCTTTAAAATCCTTCTCAAAACGATAGACATCTACAAAATAATTGTCGCCTTCTCCAGGATTTTCTCTGTGATAGGTAAACATATAACCGCCCACACAGCCATTTACATCCAATCCTGTTTCTTCCAGTACCTCACGACATACCGCTTCCTCGGAGCTTTCACCTGCCTGTGCAGCGCCTCCGGAAACTTCCCACCAGCCTGGTGCCCATGCCTTTGTCAGAACGCGGCGGGTAATCAGATATTTCCCATCTGGACGGCGGATCACACCTAACACTGTCAAGTGATACTCATCCTCTTTCAGGCACCAGTCATTGCGCTTCATTTTTCGCCCGGTCAGCTGTTTGTTTTTATCATAAATATCCCAGTATTCCATGCATTTCAACTCTTTCTATACTAACTTTTCAGCAATCGCTTTAATAAAGTCTTCACTGTTTAACACTGTTGGATTCGGAAGTGTTGTGATAAGAGCCAGATCTTTTGTCATCTTTCCTTCCTCAATTGTATCAATCGTTGCCTTCTCTAATTTATCTGCAAAATCCATCAGCTCCTGATTTTGATCCAGTTCACCACGTTTACGAAGAGCTCCGCTCCATGCAAAGATTGTTGCAACAGAGTTAGTAGAAGTTTCTTCGCCTTTCAAATGCTTGTAATAATGACGCTGTACTGTACCGTGAGCAGCTTCATACTCGTAATATCCTTCTGGTGATACAAGCACGGATGTCATCATGGCAAGAGAACCAAATGCAGAAGAAATCATATCGCTCATAACATCTCCATCATAGTTCTTGCATGCCCAGATGTAGCCTCCTTCAGATTTCATAACACGCGCTACAGCATCATCGATCAATGTGTAGAAATATTCGATACCGGCTTCATCGAATTTTTCTTTATATTCTGCATCAAAGATTTCCTGGAAAATGTCTTTGAATGTGTGGTCATATTTCTTAGAAATTGTATCTTTTGTTGCGAACCAGAGATCCTGCTTTGTGTCTAATGCGTAATTGAAGCAGCTTCTGGCAAAGCTCTCGATAGAACCACAGAGGTTATGAATTCCCTGAGCAACCCCTGGTCCGTCATATTTGTGGACAAGTTCTTTGATCTGTGTTCCATCATCTCCTGTATACACAAGCTCTACCTTTCCAGGTCCAGGAACTTTGATTTCTGTATTTTTATATACATCACCATAAGCATGTCTTGCAATGGTAATTGGCTTTTTCCAATTTTTAACGCATGGCTCGATTCCTTTTACAACGATCGGTGCACGGAATACCGTTCCATCTAAAATTGCACGGATGGTACCATTCGGGCTTTTCCACATTTCCTTCAGATTATACTCTGGCATACGCGCAGCATTCGGTGTAATTGTTGCACATTTTACTGCTACTTTGTACTTCTTTGTTGCTTCTGCGGAATCAAATGTAACCTGATCATTCGTTTCATTACGATGTTCAAGTCCAAGATCATAGTAATCTGTATTTAACTCAATAAATGGATTCAGAAGATGTTCTTTGATCATCTTCCAGAGAATTCTTGTCATCTCATCTCCGTCCATCTCTACAATTGGTGTTGTCATTTTAATTTTCGCCATGTCTTTGTCCTCCTGCCACTATATAAACTTTACTTATATGATTCTTTTAATTTGAAACATTAATCTTCAAATTCGATATGAAGATTTTCCATTACATGCATGATGTGCAGATTTGCAAGTCTTTCCGCTTCATCAGCATCCCCTTTTTTGATTGCTTCCAAAATTGCCTTGTGCTCCTCGATGGACTTCTCAGCCCGGTTTTTTGCGCCTACAGACAACATACGTGCCATCTTTACATATTTGTGAAAGTCCGATAACGTATGTTCCATAATCCGGCTGTTGGATGCTTCATATAGAACATGATGGAATTTACCGTCAAGATCTGACACCTGAACAACTTTGTCCTTATCCTTTTTCAAATGAAACTCAGATAATAGAACAATTTCTTCCAGCTGCTCAATCTGTTCTGGAGTGATGTGCTCTGTCGCCCATCTGGCGCACATACCTTCCAACATAGAACGAATCATGTAAATATCCTGAACGTCTTTCGGCGTAATACCTGTTACATAGGCTCCTTTATTAGGAATAATCTTTACAAGTCCTTCCAGTTCCAGTTGCCTAAGTGCCTCACGGACCGGAGTCCTGCTGACTCCCATCTCCTCACCGATTGTAATCTCCCTAAGTTCATCACAATCCTTATAGACACCGGATAAAATATCCTCCCTCAATTTTTCAAATACCCTTCCTCTAAGAGAACGGTCCTGATACTCTTCCATAATTATAACCTTCTTCGTGACCTCCTGGAATCTTTCTGACACTAAAAAGTCACCTTTCTTTTTATATAATGCACTTCGTGTATAATTGTATACAATCCAATCTCGTATGTCAAGAGACAAAACAAAAATCCTTCAAAAATCCCATAGCAAAAAGAGAAAACCCGAAACTTTTTTTGAATCTTGCTCTTTCTGGTTTTCTCTTCTATGCTATTTTTATTCAAGAATGCCTCGGCATTCTTGCTGCAAGGTGCGCGTCATGCAATTGCATGACATACTTCTACTGCGCACCTCTGCAATCCTGCCGGAGGCTATATCAGCTGGGGGATTGACTCCCAGCTAATATAATTTTGCACCGATCTCTCTTGGCCGGAATCCTTTTTCTTCCAGAGCTTTCATAATCTGGTTCTTATGCTCTGTACCGTAAGCTTCCATTGTAATACGAAGCTCCACAGCAGCATTACGGTTGGTGCTAACGAACTGGTTATGTTCCAGTTTAATAACATTTCCCTGGGCATCAGCAATCGTCTGAGCAACAAGCGCAAGCTGTCCCGGTTTATCCGGAAGTAATACAGATGCCGAAAAGATACGGTCTCTCTGAATCAGTCCATGCTGTACAATGGAAGACATTGTGATAACATCCATGTTGCCTCCACTTAAAATTGCAACCGCCTTCTTTCCTTTCAAATCTAACTGCTTGAGTGCTGCAACTGTCAGCAGTCCGGAATTCTCAACAATCATTTTATGATTTTCGACCATATCGAGGAAAGCTCCGACAAGCTCATCATCTTCTACAGTCAGCATCTGGTCGATGTTCTTCTTTGCATACTCGAAAATGCGGTCTCCGACACGTTTTACTGCAGTACCGTCTGCTATGGTATTTGCACTGTCCAATGTAACCGGCTCGCCAGAAGCAAGTGCCATTGTCATACTTGGCGCAGCAGCAGGCTCAACACCAATCACTTTAATCTTTGGATTCAACATTTTTGCAAGTGTAGATACACCTGTAATCAATCCGCCGCCGCCAACTGGCGCAAGAATATAATCGACGGTTGGAAGCTCCTGCACAATTTCCATTGCAATACTTCCCTGACCTGCTACGATGTCCAGGTCATCAAACGGATGTACAAATGTACTTCCGCGCTCCTGAGCCAGTTTTTCGGCATACGCACAGGAATCATCATAGACATCTCCGTAAAGGATCACCTCTGCGCCGTAGCTTTTTGTACGATTTACTTTGATCAATGGTGTTACTGTCGGCATAACGATTGTAGCCTTGCATCCGAATTTCTGTGCTGCGTATGCAACACCCTGTGCATGGTTTCCGGCTGATGCAGCCACCAGTCCTTTTGCTCTTGCCTCTTCAGACATTGTGCTGATCTTATAATATGCGCCACGCACTTTATAAGCTCCTGTATACTGCATATTTTCCGGCTTCAGATAAACCTTACCGCCCGTCTGCTGGCTTAAGTTTTCACTGTATACCAGTTTCGTCGGAAGAGTTACGTTTTTTACAATTTCGCTTGCCTCTTCAAATTTTTCTAATGTTAACATACTTCATTCTCTCCTTTTACATCAAACAATGCATTTACAAATGTATCAGAATTAAATTTCTGCAAATCATCAATCGTCTCGCCGACACCGATATATTTTACCGGAATACCAAGTTCCGCCTGGATTGCAACTGCAATACCACCTTTTGCAGTTCCATCCATTTTTGTCAGGATAACACCGGTAATATCAGCAACTTCATTAAATTCCTTTGCCTGAGCAAGTGCATTCTGACCTGTTGTGGCATCTAGCACTACCAGTGTCTCACGATATGCGTCCGGAAATTCACGGTCAATGATTTTATTCATTTTACGAAGCTCTTCCATCAGGTTCTTCTTATTGTGAAGCCGTCCGGCAGTATCAATCAAAAGTACATCGGCATGTCTTGCCTTGGCAGCTGCAACTGCGTCATAGACAACGGCTGCAGGATCAGAACCTTCCTGGCCTCCGATCAATTCTGCTTGTGCACGGTTCGCCCACTCTTTCAACTGCTCTCCCGCTGCAGCACGAAATGTATCTGCGGCAGCCAGCACAACTTTTTTATTCTGACTGCGGAGTTTTCCAGCTAATTTACCAATCGTAGTTGTCTTTCCGACACCATTCACTCCAATGACCATGACCACCGAAGTTCTCTCTTCAAATTCATAAGCAGCTTCTCCGACGTCCATCTGCTCTTTGATGCTGTCAATCAGGATTTGTCTGCATTCAACAGGTTCTTTGATATGCTGGGTTTTTACCTTTTCTCTTAATTTGTCCAGAATATCATAAGTTGCCTGAACTCCGAGATCGCCCATGATGAGGACTTCCTCCAGTTCTTCATAAAAGTCCTCATCAATATGTGTAAATCCGTTAAAAATACTGTCCATGCCGGACACAATATTATCTCTTGTCTTTGTGAGACCATCGACAAGTCGTCTGAAAAAACCTTTCTTTTCTTCTGCCATACTTTTACTCCTTTCAAGACCGGCTCCCTGCCAACATTCAAGAATGCCTCGGCATTCTTGCTGCGAGGTGCGCGTCATGCAATTGCATGACATACTTCTACGTTCTATCTTACCTGCGCTTTCTCTAATCGTCCAGTTCATCTTCCAGAAGACTGACGGACACAAGTGTCGAAATTCCTTTTTCCTGCATGGTGATTCCGTACAGACGGTCTGCCGCAGTCATTGTACCTCGTCTGTGCGTAATGACAATGAACTGTGTATTCTTTGTAAGCTTATGCAGATACTGTGCAAAACGGTCAACATTGCTATCGTCCAGTGCTGCCTCAATCTCGTCAAGCAGACAGAACGGGGACGGCTTGAGATTCTGAATTGCAAATAATAATGAGATTGCTGTCAGAGCCTTCTCTCCACCAGATAACTGCATCATATTCTGCAGTTTCTTTCCAGGTGGCTGAGCAATAATACGAATTCCTGCTTCCAGAACATCTTCATCGTCCATCAGTTCCAATGTACCTTTTCCACCTCCGAACAATTGCTTAAATACGTGGTCGAATTCCTGACAAATGTGTGCGAACTGCTCTGTGAACTGCTTTCGCATCGCTTCGTCCAATTCTGCGATAATTTTTTCCAGTGTTGCTTCTGCTTCCACGAGATCATCATGCTGCGTCTTTAAGAACTCATATCGCTCCGATACATTTTTATAGTCCTCAATGGCATTGACATTAACATTTCCCAAAGCGCGTATTTCTCCTTTTAATTCCTGAATACGCTTTTTCATCTTCGCAACATCCGTTAAATTTTCATTCCTAAGCTCCATCGCACGATTATAAGTGAGTTCATACTCTTCCCACATATAATTGATCTGCTTCTCGGCAGCTTCTTCATAACTGTTTTTCTGACTCTCCAGACGGAAGATTTCTTTATCCAGGTCAGAAATCTGCCTGGAGAGGTCTTCACGCTTCTGTAAGAAATCTTTATGGCGCTGGTTCAGATCTTCACGTGTCTTCTTCGCCTTTTCAATCTCATCCTGAATTTCCACAAATAATTCTCCGGAATTCTCAATCGTCTGGCGCAGTTCCTGAATCTGAGATTCTTTTTCCTCGATTTCTTTGCTCGTACCGCCTTTACTTGCTTCCAGCCCCTTCAACTCTTCGCGGAATTTTTGCATCTCTTCCTGAATACGTTCTGCATTTTCCATTACGAACAGAACCTTTTGTTCTGTAGCAGCACAGGATAAATGTGCATTTTCCGAAGCCTGCTGCTGTAATATTTCCTGATGTTTCAGATCATCTAACTTTGTCTGCCCTTCTTCAATCTGTTTATTCAGGTCACGTTCTAACTGTTCAGACGTATCCAGCTCCACATTGATGGACTGCTGATTATCCATGATGTCACTGATCTCCTGATCCAGTTGCTGTGTCTCTTTCTGAATTTCCAGCGCAGTCTGATTCGCTGCTTCAATCTTGCTCTTTGCCTGATCGGCATTCATCTTCGCTGTATTTTGGCGGACATATGCTTTCTGTAGTAAATCTTTGATCTGTTCGATTTTATCATAGTAACCGGAACGATTGTTTTTCAACTCCGCGATCTCCTGCTCTGTCTTTGCTACATCAGCACGGAGTTTTTTGACAGCCTGCTCCAGCTCTTCTATCTCACGGCGTCTGCTTAAAAGGTTGCTGGAATTCTTGAATGCTCCACCAGTCATAGAACCGCCCGGATTGATCAGATCACCTTCCAGCGTTACAATTCGAATAGACTGCCTGTATTTTCTTGCAATGGCAAGTCCGTGATCAATATGATCGACAACCAGTGTTCTGCCAAGCAGAGAGCCTGCCAGTTCCAGGTACTTATCTTCCACCATAACAAGAGTGTCTGCAAGACCGATAACTCCTTCTTCATTCAATGCCTGTGGCTGAGCGATTCCTCCATGGGAACGGATCTGCGTCAGTGGGAGAAATGTTGCACGACCGAATTTATTGTTTTTCAAAAATTCAATCATACGTTTTGCTGTCTGTTCGTTATCTGTAACAATATTCTGGATACTGCCGCCAAGAGCCGTCTCAATGGCTGTCTCATATTTTTTCTCTACTTTAATAATATCTGCAACAACACCTAACAGCCCTTTTTCATGACTGCGGTTATCCATAACACGCTTAATACTGTTACCGTATCCGTCGTAGCGTTCAGTCATATTTCTAAGAGACTCCAGGCGTGAATGCTCTCTGTGGTAAGCACTCTGACTTGCACGGATCTGCTCATTTTTTTCATTTAGAGACTTTTGAAGTTCCTGAATCTGTGATTCATAGTTCTTCTTCTCTTCTGCAAAGGAAATAATCTGATCTGATACTTCTTTTAATTCCGCATAAAATGTCTCATATTGTTCTTTCTGAAGACCGGCTTCACTTTGCGCACCAAAATATCTCTGGTTCAGTCCGGATTTCCGCACCTGGATCTGTTCCATCATAGTATCGAACTTCTGGATCTGAGCTTTTGTGGATGCACGGTTTCCGAGAATTTCCCGAATATCATTCTGGTTCTTTTCAATATCAGAACTAAGACTTGCAATACGGATCTGAAGCTTGTTCAGATTCTCTTTTTCAAGTGTTTCTGCTTTTCGGCCGGAATCTAATTCTGCCTGGAGTCTTGTCTGATCCGAAATCAGAGTACCAAGCTGTTCCTCACGCTCGGAAAGTTCCCGTTCAATGGACTGAGCACGATTCGCGTAATGCTCATCATTCATTCTGGCACTGTGGATCTGCTCCTTCAAAAGAGCAATCTGATTCTCCAACTGTTGTTTTAACATGCTTGTCTCAGTAAGCTTGCGATTATAAGTCTCAATAGACGCGTCCATCGTATCGACTTGTTCTTCAATACTTTCATATTCCTGCTTTGTATCTTCATACAAGCGGTTTGCTTCTCCCATCTGAGCCTTTGTCAGATTATCTTTTGCTTCCACATCCCGGATCTGCTCTTTCAGGCGGTCTGCTTCTAACAGAAACATATTGATATCATAAGTCTTCAGTTCTTCTTTTTTCTTCAGATATTCTCTTGCTTTCTCAGACTGCCGTTCCAATGGGCCGACCTGCTTCTCAAGCTCCGAAAGAATATCATTGACACGGATCAGATTCTGCTGTTCCTCTTCCAGCTTCTTCACAGACATACTCTTACGTCTTTTGAATTTTACAATACCGGCAGCCTCATCAAACAACTCTCGCCGCTCTTCCGGTTTACCACTTAAGATCTTGTCAATCTGTCCCTGTCCGATAATGGAGTATCCTTCTTTACCGATACCTGTATCATAAAATAATTCATTAATATCTTTCAGCCTGCATGCACTGCCATTAATCAGATATTCACTTTCACCAGAACGGTATAACTTTCTTGTTACCGTAACTTCTTCGAAATCAATCGCAAGTTTATGATCTGAATTATCCAATGTGATTGCTACAGACGCATAGCTTAACGGTTTACGGTTCTCTGTACCGGAAAAGATAACATCTTGCATTGTGCCGCCTCGAAGCTGCTTGACACGCTGTTCACCAAGTACCCACCGCACCGCATCGGCTACATTACTCTTACCACTTCCATTTGGTCCGACAATTCCTGTAATACCGTTGTGAAAATCGAATTTTATCTTATTTGCAAAGGACTTAAACCCCTGCACTTCTATGCTTTTTAAATACATACAACACCTACTTTATATTCTTTTTGCGGAGCATCAGAATGGTCTTGTAGGCAGCTTCCTGTTCTGCGCTCTTTTTTGTACGTCCTTTTCCGATTCCATAGACCTGTTCTCCGATCTGAAGTTCGACCTGGAAAGTTTTATCGTGATCTGGTCCCTCTTCCCCAACCAGATGGTAAGAAAGTTCTTCTTTAAAATGTGCCTGCACAATTTCCTGCAGGATAGTCTTGCTATCATAAAAGAGCTTTTTATTCTCCAGGTCTTTTAAAATGAATCGGTTGATAAACTCTTTTGCATTAGCAAAACCACCGTCTACATAGATTGCACCAATCAGTGCCTCCATAGCATCAGAAGTAACAGATTCTCTCTTCCTTCCTCCTGTTGCATCTTCTCCTTTTCCAAGAAGCAGATATTCTCCAAGTTCAATCTCCCGTGCACAAAATGCGAGTGCCGGTTCGCAGACCATGCTGGCGCGGGTCTTTGTTAATTCTCCTTCCGGAGTTGTCGGATGTTCAAAAAATAAAAATTCACTGGACACAAGTTCCAGTACTGCATCACCCAGGAATTCCAGGCGCTCATTACATTCATACTTCGGAAGATGCTCTTCATTCACATAGGAGCTGTGACTCATCGCCTTCTTAAGAAGCGCAAAATCCTGAAATGTATATCCGATTCTATGTTCTAGTTCTTTTAAATTTCTCTTCATGCTCATTCTCCTATAGTCAGAAAGAGAGAAAGCCCTTTTTTCCGGACTTTCTCACTTATAATATCTTAGTTGTTTCCAGTTGCATTCTGAATCTGCTCAACAGCATCTCCTACCGTCACGATCTTCTCAGCATCTTCATCACTGATCTCAAGTTCAAACTCATCCTCTATAGCTGTAACAATCTGGAATACATCCAAGGAATCTGCGTCCAGATCATCCTTGAATGTAGAATCCATAGTAATTTTGTCCTCGTCAACATCACAGACCTCTGCAATAATTTTTTTCAGTTTTTCAAACTCCATAATTACGTCTCCTTTTGCTTGTTTGTTCATTCTATTATTCAGCGGCAGCTTCTTCCGCCTGAATACTTGCTTTGATTTTCTCACTGATATTCTGTTGTTTAAATGTGACACACTGAATGATCGTATTCGTCACTTCTTTTGCTTTCGCACTTCCATGGGTCTTAACTACAAGACCGTTCAGTCCCAGAAGCGGAGCTCCACCGTACTCTGTAGCATCGAATGTCTTCAAAGTCGTCTTAAGCGCCGGTTTTACAAGAAGTGCACCTATCTTACTTCTAAGGGTCGACATCATACCGCCTTTGATCTTATCGACAAGAACAGCCCCCAGTCCTTCATAAAGCTTTAAGATCACATTTCCCACGAATGCTTCACAGACAATCACATCTGCCTGGCCATGTGGAATCTCTCTCGCCTCCACACTTCCGATAAAATTAATTCCCGGAAGTTCTTTTAACTGTGGAAATGTGTCTTTGACCAGTGCATTGCCCTTCTCTTCTTCCGCACCGATATTCACGATACCTACCTTCGGATCCTTTATACCAAGAACATTCTCCATATAGATGGCCCCCATCTTGGCAAACTGAAGAAGATGTGCCGGTCTGGCGTCTACATTCGCACCACAGTCAATCAAAAGAGAAACTCCTTTTTCCGTTGGAATAAGCGGAGCTAATGGCGCACGGTCAACACCTTTGATTCTGCCAACGATCACCTGTCCGCCCACAAGAATCGCTCCTGAACTTCCAGCAGATACAAAAGCATCTGCTTTTCCCTCTTTTACAAGCTTCATCCCGACTACGATGGAAGAATCTTTCTTCCTGCGTATAGCATGTACCGGCGGCTCTGCTGTCTCGATCACTTCTGTCGCATTCACGATCTCAATCTGCTCTGGATTGTAGGTCTTGCCTTCCAGACCTTTTCTTATGACGTCTTCAATACCGACCAGAATGACTTTTACATTCTTTTCCTTGGAAATGGCATCAATTGCGCCGTCAATCATTGCAGCCGGAGCATTATCTCCACCCATAGCATCCAGTACTACTGTTGTAATTTCTGACATGATATTTCCTCCTGTCTCTACTGGTAATATTCTACTAAACATCACCGGAAAAATCAACACGTATCTTTACAACATGACAATCAATGCAGCTGTGATCAATCCGATACTGATCAGCATCGAAATGGAATTAATTGTACTGGAAAGCTCATAATCTTCTCCAAGAGCATCTGTATAAGCTGGGCAGGCGCTGGCAATCGGGCTTAAAAATGCAAGAACAAGTGCTTGTCTGATCTGCAGTGGGAAAGGCAGACAGAAAAAAGCAATCGCAGCAAATGATATAGTCACTGCATAACGCGTGAACAGAATCCGGATCACATGACTGATTCCATCTTTTTTAATATTCAGTTTAAATCCGACTCCAATCATCAGCATCGCCGTAAATGCATTGGCATTGGAGCCAATCTGTGTAACCGACAATACTAATCTGGGAATCGGAAGCCCAAGAATCAGAACGATCAACATCCCAAAATAAACAAGAAACGGTGTGGATCTACTCAATGCCCGCCCCATAGTCTTCAGCGAATTTTTTAACTGCGTTTTGGTATCTGTCTCTGTCCCCGGCATTCTATGTATAGAGCTTTTAAATACTTCCGCAACTGCCTTTGCCCCACCGTTACAATAAAAAGCATTTCCCATATCAAATAGCGTGATGCCAAGAAGACTGAGCGGCTCTAAAAAGCTCTGTGCAAACGGCAGGCAGAAATTTCCGATATTATATCCTGACAAATTCAAAATATCAAACGGAATATTCTCTTTTTTTCCTGTCATTCTCGATGTAAAAAACGCAATAAACATCATAAGAATTCCAACAAAAAGACTAAGTCCTGTCACTGTTAAAAGCGAAATCTGAAAATCTACTTTTGAAAATGAATAGATAATTGCACAAGGCAACGTGATATTCAGCAAAATTTTTGCAAGTGTACGAAAATCCTGTTCATGAAAAAATCCGACTTTCTTCAGAAAAACTCCAAGTGCAATAATAAGCAGATACGCTGCTGCGCGGTATAAAATGTCGTTCATAATCTGTCCCTCTACTTCTATTTTACTATACCACAGAATTTCATTTTATCAATCCTTAACTTCCAATCTTATATAGTTACCGTTCATAGTACCTGTGCTCAGTAACCTTATATCCACCCACAGTAATCCCAATCACGAATCTTGTTGTCATATAAAATGGCACAAAAAAAACAGCTTTAAGCTGCTACGAAGTTAAATCAATAAAATTTATATACATGGACTATACATAACCGTTAAAATTCGTTTGTTTAAATTGGGGTACATTTTAGAAAAGACCGCTTTATCACGGGGTTAAGGAATGCCTCAACCCCCTAGATTTACAGCGTTTCTTACTCATTAATCCTGAGCAATGATTTCTTTTTTGTTGTATGAAATCGTCATGCTTATAGGTCTATATAAGTTTATGTAACGTTATATTCTAAGTAATGGTTATTATATAAGTGTTTATAAATCTTTATATGTTTATATGGGTTATATTCTGAATTGGGGTACAAAATGGGGTACAGGATTAAATGGGGTACAAAATTATACAATCAAGGCTGATGCAACTCTTTCAACTTCGTTTTTTGATCGTTCTACTGAATCATGGTTATATACGAGCATTGTTACTTCAATTGTTTTATGTCCCATGATACCTTGAAGGACTTTTACATCCATTCCATTTTCAGCCATACGTGTGCAGAATGTATGGCGGAATGTATGAGCAGTAAAATCAGGTAGAATTACATCACCATCCTCTTCGCTTTTATCACGGTTATAAGCATCTCGAATTCCGTGAAAAGTTCTTGTAAGAGTTTCTGGTAAGTGAAGTTTCATGGACCTGTTCAAGAATACAAAAGTTGAATATCCATCTACTTCATAATCATTCGCTTTACTCATAAAATAAGTCTGTTCCTTATACTTCAACATAATTTGAAGTATATCAGATTGAAGAGGAATAATTCGACAGTGTTCATTTTTTGGAAGAGACATGTAATGATGTGTTTTTTTATTTTCATTTACTTTCTTTCTGTAAATTGCCTGATGATTAATGGAAACGGTTTTCTTTTCAAAATCAATATCATTCCATGTCAGACCAATAACTTCTCCAATACGACAACCTGTTCCGAGCATAAAAGCAATCAATGCATAATGTCTGGAATAAATGGTATCATTTTTGATGAAGTTCAGCAATGCTGCTTGCTGCTCTCTTGTAAGAGGATATCTTGTGCTGTATAATCCACCTTTAACATAATCTTTCATGCAGTCCTTGCATGGGTTGCATCTGATCAAGTTATCATCAACTGCCATCTGAAATGCAGGATATAAAATGTTTTGATATAATTGAAGTGTTGTTGGTGCGAAATGTTTATCCTTATATAAATAAGCATAAAATCTTTTGATGTCAGATTTTTTAACATCTGCAACCATCGTATCCGCTAAGGTGTTTGGCTTAATGTCTCGTTCAATTGCATGAATATAATTTAACATAGTTGAATTTGCAAGCATCGCTTTTGTATCTAGATACAAATATAATAATTTGTATACAGATGTGTTTTGAGCTTCATGCGTATGAATATGATCCTCTTGATCTCGTTCAATGTTACGAATCATTTCTCTTAATGATAATGGACTGCTATGTTTTTTACTTGGATTTTTATCTGATCTTACTAACCTCCATGAATAAATGCTTTGCCTTTTTCCTGTATTGTCGGTGTACCGGTATCTGTACATACCATTTTTTCGTTGATCTTCACCTGGCTTCAGATTTCGACCTTTTGCGTCTTTTTTTGTCATTAGTACATCTCCTTTGAATTAGAGAAGTATGTAATAAAGATGCGTTCATCTTTATATTACTATATATCTCTTTATATTTCCATAGATTTAAAGGTACAAAGTGGAACTAGAATTGATGTAATCATCAAATATTTTACGTTTAATCAACTTTTTGTTCCCAACAAATAACGCGAATGGACATCCTGGCTTAGATACCATTTCAGATAATCGATTAATTCCAATGTTGGAGTATTGAGCAGCCTCTTTCAAGGTAAGCGTCAATTTATTTTGAATTGGAATTATTTGATCATTTTTATTTTCATTCATACACATACCTCCTTTCTATATAATAGAATGGAAAATCACATAAAAAAAAGAGGAGCCTTTGCTCCTCGCAATATTACAGCTCCCCGAATTGATCTTTGTATTCTTCTAATTGCTCCAAGGCCTCTACTAACTTCACTTCCAAATTATCCTTTTCCGCTTCCAATTCGTCATATTTTTCATCCAATAAATTTAAGTCCGAACGAACAGCCGACAGGGAATCTTCATATTCTTCTTCCATAGTATTGAGTTGAGATTGAAGGAAAGAGGACATCCCCTTGTATACTTCATATGGCATTAATTCCTGAAAATCTTCTAATTTTGTAATGTAATGGACAACACCATCTTTTGTAATGCTTTGCATGGATATTGGCTCCTTTCTTTCTAGCTGGCAGGCAGATCAACAATTGTTAAATAATGGATCAAAATTTTATTTGCACGGATCACATCGGAAAGGAATTCCAGGTATGCTGGAGTCTCTTCTGTTGTTTGTCTGTATAGTTTCTGTAGTTTTTTTGTTTCTTCTTTCAGCTGTTCAATCTGTTCTGTGTAATTATTCATTTCTTCTAAGAAGATCATGGATTCTAGAATTCTGTTTATATATTCCTTTATATCATATTGTTCGTTAATGTTATCAGTTCTTTTTGCAGCACGTTTTTTTAACCGGAATAAATTACGATAACTCTTGGATAAATCTACTTCTTTTATGACTGAAGTCTGTATTTTCTTTCCGCAATAAGGACAATAATATATTTGCTCTTCGGTATCTTTTTCCCGAATTAAAATTCCTGGTATAGATGATTCTTGACTGTTGATATTAGATTCCATTGATGGGATTCCGAGATAAAATATCCCGTTTTCAGTATTCTTAAGTTCTTTCCACATTTTATGGCAGCAGAATTTGATTGGTTGATATTTGTAAGTTTCCTGGTTATCCAGTATTATTTTAGTGTACTTAATTTGCATAGTTCAAATCCTCGATATCGCTAAGTTCCCAATACTGATTGATCTTTCGATCCAATTCATGTACCTGGTCTTGTAATTGCGCTTCTTTTTTCTTACTGTCAGTTTTTTGGCACTGCTTCCAGAGTTCTGCTCTTTCTTTTGACAATTCCTGATATTTTCCTGATAAATCTTGTTCTTCTGATACATGAATTTGTATTTCTTCCCCGCAATGAGGACAGAACCTGATGGGGATATTTTCAGTTTCTTCCCATTCGTCTTCCCAATCCCGGAAGGACCGAGTCCGGGTCATACAGAATCTTGGCAGACTATTATCCTGATCAGAGATGCTGTAGGAAGGATCAGACATAACATCTTCATCTGTAAAAAGAATACAAGGATTATTTTTAAGCGCATTACAGCAATATGTAAAAGATTTGTATTTATACGAAAAAGTTTGATTAAATCGAAGCTTGATAAGTTCTATTTTCATGGTCATTCTCCTCTTAGATTCCAACAATTTCCTTTGCTAACCGGTCCGCACGTTCATTCCCAGGTATCCCTGAATGTCCCTTGACTTTAACAAAATAAACTTGAACCTGACTGGTCTGCATAAAGTCACGATATGCTTTTGTTCCGAATTTTTTTGCCTGCCATTCCCCGGTCGCCCAGGCTTCTATTCCGGAATAGTCATAATAAATGATTAGCTGGGAAAGCCCTAATTCCTCTGCTTTTTCTACGGCTGCCATGGCTCCAAGAATTTCACCGGCAACGTTCCGCATGGAAGCCATTTCAAGATCATTTCCTTTGCCCTGCAGTACATATTCAATGTTATTTACGCAGAGGAATCCGCCATAGCCATAGACTTTTGTATACGGGTTAAAAGATCCGTCTGTAAAAGCATAAGGAGCAGATTTGGGAATGGCGGTTGTTTTCTTTTGTTTTGTTATTCTTTTAGGTGATGCAGGAGACTCAGGATTTTTGTATTCCCAGGCTCGTTTTGCGTTTAACTCAGACTTATATCCGTATCCCTGAGCATCATCCAGTGTTTCACCAGTATTTGCATTAATTACAATGTATCGGATATCTCCTGCTTTTGACAGCTTAGGACTTTGTATGATTGCTATATTTTTCCTCAACGGTATCACTCCTCACTTTGTTTTGGTTACATGAGCCATTTTTCAATTTTCATTTGAATGCGTTCATTATCATCTTTTGGAAGGCACAGTGGTCTCCAGATTTTAATGACTCTAGTAGAGGAAAAACCTGGGATCCAGTTATCTAAGGATTCCCCTCTATCTTCCTTATTAAATCCATCTTCTATATCCAAAAAATATCCATCCTGATAACAATTACAGAAATGATCTGGAGAACGATATTGAACGATATGTGGGACTTTTGAACCGCTTGCAAAGATTACAATACACAGCTGTTTATCTTCCGGAAGAACATCACTTTCAGATTTGATCCATTGGTCGTCCCGGATATGTACTCTTGCAATACTCATAGTAAATACTCCTTTCAAAAACTTTCTTTACTTATAGTATGGGAAATCAGAGAAAATTTCGTAAGATTTGAACAACCAAAATGATATTATTTCAAAAAAATGACCCATCTTGTTTTTCCTCTCTGATCACCCAGCAAAGGCTTCTGTCCAAACACTTTTAATATTTCTGAAAAACGAATTTGGTCCTCATTCCACTTGAACACAAGTAATCCATCTTTTTCTAACACTCTCATGCATTCCAGAAATCCGGCTTTGAGGTACGTTTTCCATTCTTTGGGGAGAATCCCGTATTTTTGTGCAAGCCATGATTTTGTCCCGGCATGCAGGAGATGCGGAGGATCAAAAACGACAACCTTAAAGGTATTGTCTGGGTATGGCATATTACGAAAATCCATATGAATGTCCGGTTTTACAAGAAGGGTCCGTCCATCGCAAAGTGTTGTCTCAAGCTCACGATTATCTGCAAAAAGCACTTCCGGATCAGCTTTGTCGAAGTAAAACATACGGCTTCCGCAGCATGCATCCAATACCCGTTTCATACTAGTACACCTCTTCTTTTCTTATCTGATGCATTCCGGCTGTAAAGATAAAAATCTCCATGGCAGGATCTGCAGCGATAGATTCCGTATTTGCTTACAGGAGTATCTGTGAACATGTACCCGCAGTGAGGACAGTAAATTGCCCTGCTGCCCTTTACTGATACCGCCTCTAATGGCAGAATGACCTTGGGTCCAGTCTGTGCTGTAAAAGATCTTAATTGCTTCATGCTTTCTAAATATTTCATAAAAAAACCTCCTGACGAATCAAATAAATTTTGGAATTAACATAGTAATAGCATATGCCACAAAAATGTAAGGAACGAATGGGTAAGCGTGTTCCTTGTTCCTTATTTTCATGTAAAAAGTATATGGAAGGACTAAGAGAAAGGAAGCCATCACAGTATATAAGCCCCAAATCCCCTGAGTCAGCCCGACCAGCCCATTCAGTAGGGCATCTGCACCTCCAAAATCCCAAAATCTTACCCCGATAAAGGAAATCCCAAATAACAGGATCCCGCCCAACAAACAGGATCCGAGCTGCCAGGAATTAATATCCCCGCAAAAAAAGCGGCTTACAAGAAGAACAGTTGCAACAGCCGGACCGCCAAGTGTAAGTGGCAGCGGTACTTCCATAGTACGGATATCATAGACAGACGCCAGGAATAAAACAATTAGACATATGTATTCCATCACAAGTAAACGCCCCTTTGCATACAGGAGATTTTCAGTTCCTTAAATTTCTTTTCTGTCATTTTTCCCAGTTCTTTCATAGGGATCTGTGTCTTAAAAATAATCCCTTTTTCTAGAGTATCAATATCAATGATGGAAAGATCTATTTCAGAGGAACACCATTGTTTTAGGTATGTGCTGTAATACATTTTCCCAAGGTTTGTTTTTAAATAGATTCCGGCCTGCTCCTTTCTGTAACCTTTCCAATAATACATAGTATTGACATATACCTGTTCCAAATTTGATTTCAGTGGGATTTTTTTGTATTCATTGTAACAATACATGAGTAGACGGAATGATGCGATTGCGTCGTCTAAGGCATTGTGAAAGTTCAAATCCGTATCGAGTCCAAGAATACTTACTAAAGTTCCAAGTTTATGATCTTTAAAATCTTTGTCATGCAGAAGGTCATATCCCATTTCGCGGATGTCAATTACGACTTCCGGGAACAAGTCATGCCCCTGCCTTGCGTACAGAGCATTGAGCATTTCTACATCAAATTCTACGTTATACCCTAATAGGATCGGACGTGTTCCAAAGAATTCCCGTATATCAGGAAATTGCATGGATTCTTCCGGATAATTGGAAAGGAACTCATTTGTGATGTGGTGTATCTCTATTATTTTGTCGTCCATAGCAAACGGCGGACGGATATATAGATTCAATTGTTCCAGCAGTACCGGCTTTTGTTCTTTTATTTGATATTTTAAAGCAGCAAGCTCAACAATATAATCTTTTTGCGGATCCAGCCCAGTCGTTTCCGTATCAAACACGATAAAGATACGGTCTTCTTTCCCTTCGATTAACTGCATACAGTTTCGATGCGTTCTTGTATTTCTTGCGTAATACATAAAAATCCTCCTTTTTGAAAATATTAATTCTATCTATAGTATGGGAAAAGGCATTTCTTGCAGCGAAATTCTGGACAAGAAAAAGAGCTGTACACCATTGGCATATCAGCTCTTTCTTTTTTTACGAAGCCGCAATTATGTTGTGTCCAAGCATAAAACGCATGCCTTGCACATGCTTTATCTCTTCCATATCAGAAAAATAAACAAATAATGTTTGGTTCTTTCTGATATACTGGTATCCTTCGCTATTTTCAGGGAAAAAGATACAATTCCAGATCATTTGGAAAGTTCCTGCCACAGACTGGAATGATGGAATATATGCTAATACCCCCTTTTCCGTTTTAGTCATTTCACGGACTTTCCCTTGAATAATTTTGACGGCTCCCCTCCCGTACTCATTCACCTCGTAAATGCCGGAGGTCTTGATGTCATAAGCAGTGCATTTATTTTCATCACCAACATCAAATTCGGCACGGACAGAAATTTTTGTCCCAGGCATCAATTTTCTTGCCTGATCAGACAATGGTCTTCCGTATTCAGTGTCTGGGTTCCAGCATAAAACTTTGATTTCTCGATCTCCGCCATCAATGGTTAAAATAGTAAGACGGTCTGCTGCAGATCCGCTGCCAGGTTTCCATTTTAGGACAGTGCCACTGACGATTTGACCGGATGTAGTTCTACTGATGATCATTCCTGCACCCCCTTTAAATTTACATCAAAGACTCTGCCGATAGATCTGGAAACTTGATCTTCCAGTTCTTTTCTATGAATGCCATGAACAATGCCTGGAATTTTTAAGATTTCCATGTACAGATCAAAACCGGTACATGATTTCTGGCTTTTTGTAAGATACTCGTCTTTATAGGCAATCGCATTACGGATGCCGAAAGAAGTATTGAATTTGATCTTCTTTAAAAGGTCAGCTGCCGATTTTGCTTTATTAGGGATGTTAATATCCAGACTTTCGTGAAGCTGGATCATGATGTCATGAAGTTTTTGGAATTTACTGCTATACTCATCTACCATTTCTGTCGCATCAACGGTTCCAGTGTGACGCCTGGATATCTTGTCATCAAAAAGGACAACTCCTCCATTTAGATACAGAGTACTTTCCAAACTGTACGAAGCATCACCGACATCTGATAACGTCAGGCATACTCCAGGTGTTATTTTTACACCACCAATGACTTCGACCAGTTCATCCATGGTAAAATAGATGGATGTATAAAAATGGGTGATCTTCCACTGGCGGATCGTGACATAGGATTCATTTCCACTTAATTTAGAAAGGGCATCCATAAAATCAAAAGCAACCGTCTGTGGCATGTATGCAAATTTAGGTGAAAAGCATCCAAAAACTTTACCGTATCCATTTGCAGTTTTACGATAAATAATGGCAAATTCTTCAGCGCAGCGCAGACGGGATGCCAGATAAATATCACGCACTCCATCAGGACCGGAATTTAACTTACCGATACCAAGCTGCCTGCATAATGTGGCAAGAAATGCTTTTGATGGAATTAAAGTTAATGTACTTTTCTCTCCACGATACTGAAGAAAAAAGCCATTAGATTTTATTTCCTGGATTTGTTTCGTGGTCATTCCCATTTGTGTCAGGGATTGAATCTTACAATTCCCGATATTTCCGTTTTCTCTTCGAAAATATCCTTTTTTGTTCCCGTCTGGGATAAGCATGTTCACACTTGCGTAGTCAGGGTCAAGGACTAGCATTTTCATAGAATCGTCTTTGCTTCCATCAATCATGGAAAAAATCTTAAATTGACTTGGATCTACAACTAAGAAGTGGGTAGCATCACTAACTGCCTCAATGACCTGTTGCAATTGTCCTTCTCTGTAATCCTCAATATAGAAATCTTCATTGAGGAATGATGGTTCCAATATAGGAGCCGTATTCTTTCTTGTATTTCTTTCTTTTGCTCTCAAATGGTTATCCTCCTGTTCATTGTTAATGAGACTAGTACGGCTTTTTATGTTTTATCCTCCAATCCGTCATATATTTAGTCTTATATAAATAGAATGGTAAATTTTCTCAATTTTAATATGTTCAAAAAAAGACAGCCGTCATGCAGCTGTCTTTTTGTGTTATAAAACAAGATGAACCAATTCTGTCACACCAGCATTTAATAATGCCAGTATAGAAGAAGCAATGATAGAAATACCGATAATAGCGGCTGTGTTTTTTAAGGTTTCTCCTTTAGAAGGGAATTTGATACATTTGAATTCTTTTCTGATATTTTTAAGCACCGAAAAGACCTCCTTTTTTTATTTTCTCTGTATAATTTGTCTGCAAGGTCTCTGTCTGGATCTGTTTTTTAGTATCCAGGATGACTCCGACTGTAATGATGATTGAAGTCCCAAGAAAACTGATGCCATTTACATGCCAGATGCCAGTTAAAAGTGCCGGAACTGTTGCAATGATGATCAGTGCTACAGCACCGATTGCAATCGTGTATTTCATACGGGATCTTATATAATCTGCTGTTGATTTTCCCGGCCGGATTCCAGAAATGTTCCCACCTGCTTTTTTGATCCGGTTCGCAATCTCTGTCGGGTTAACTGTGATGTTCGTATAATAATAGGAAAAACCAAAGATCATCAAAATGTATATCAGGTACCCTAATGTGTACTGTGGATGTTTGTAATCAAACCAGAAGGAGGAATCCATAATCTTAAGGAAAGTATTTTCTTTTCCACCGAATGCAGTTGCAATAAGAACAGGCAAAGTCAGTAAGGTGGACGCGAAGATGATGGGAACGACACCTCCCGGGCAAAGTTTGATCGGGATACTGGAAGTGGTCTTGCCGGGATGAAAGGAACTTCCCTTTCCAGTATAATTGACTTGAATTTCTTTTTCGGAGTCTTGCAATACATAGGTAAATATGAACAGTGCAGTAATGACTGCTATCAGGATCACCGAAGCAAAAATTTGGAATGGTAGTTTTTTTCCAACGATAAAAACATTTGCCAGTGTTGTTACGTCAGATGGATAAGAAACTAAAATGTTAGTTAAAAGGATCAGCGATACGCCGTTTCCAATTCCTTTTTCAGTGATAAGCTTACCGATTAAAGATGCAAATACGGCAAATACTGTCCAGGTAATCGATACGATCAGAACCCAATACCAGGTGTATTTTATCAGAAGCCCCTGGGCGCCATATCCCCATGCCATCATGACAGCTTCAACAAAAGCGATTACTCCTCCCATTACATAAGTTGCTGTTTCAATCTTTTTTTTGTCATCTTTCATGCTGCTTTGGGATAATTCTTCAATTCGTTTAAATACCAGTCCCAGAAGCTGGATATTAATGGATGCAGTGATATAAGGGGTGATGCTTAATGTCATCAAAGACATTGTCTGTAGTCCGTTTCCGGTCAGTACATTGACAAACCCGAGGGAGGAATACAGGTCTAATAAGGTCTTAAAGTAGGCAGTATTTACACCTGGGGTTGGGATTGCTGCCAGTATTCTACATAAGAGCAACAGCCCAACAGTGATCAACAGGCGTTTGCAAAGCGGTTTATTTTTGGTGATTGCTAATTTCTTCAAGGTAATTCTCCTTCCTTATACATTGGTATTCTTCTCTTCTATCGGGAAAAGTGCATTTTTGATGGTTGTTTCGTCCTGCAGGATCTGCTGTAATTTCAAATCCTGTTCTTTTAATTCGGTTTTTGCTTCTTCAGAGACAAGCATTTCCAGAGCTGTATCCATACATGGCATCAATAGATATGGTGGAATGTTGCCGCCGCCCGTTACCTGTGTCAAGTATCGGTTCATCAGATCATGTCTCGCCTGACTTTCACAACGCTGTTTTTTTGCCTGAATTTGTATCTTATCCTGGTCTGGAACTGGTTCAGAAGTGAGGTTCAGGGTAAAGACTGAGGTGTTATTATATGTGCCACAGAGTTTTTGCCATACCTGAGTTTTTTTGTTCCTCTGATCCTGACATTCAGCGGCGTTCAGATGATATTCTTCCAGTTTGTTAAAACACTTTAAAAGTTTTTTATTTGGACATGTAACGCGCAGGTATGTGTATCCGTCTAAAGACATGCAAAATACAAAGACATTAAAATTATAATCCGTTGCAGCTCCATTTTTTTGTGCGATCTTTATTTTCAGATCCAATTCCCTTATAGTCCATTCAAGGAATGATATTCCTTCTGGCTGTTTGAGGACGTTTAGTGACATTTGGTCATATAAAAATCCTGCCTCTTTTCCAAGCAGCTCCTGATAGATCTGGTCAGAAATCTTATCTAACCGTCTTTTTGCATTTTGGATTTCTTTTTCAACTACGGTCATATCCGTGGAATGAATTCGGTATCCTGTAATGATCATTACAAAGTTCCTCCTTTAAATTTATTCTATTAATAGTATGGAAAAACACAGATCGTGATCTTCATTTCTGGACAAGAAAAATTTGAAAATCATGTGAAAAATATATGAAAAAAAGTTGTCCAGAAGTTTTGGGTTTTATTATGGCATGTGGTATAATTTCACTGTAATCCAAAAGAGAAACCCCAAAATAAAATGATACTTGTGAATTAATAAAATACAAGGAATGTACAAAATATAGCAATGATGTTGCGATGACATACTAGATGTATGCTGTTGTGCAGCAACAGGACACCTCTATATTAAATAATAACAATAGATTAAAGAAAGAACATATGACGGCAGAATAACATAATTTACGGATTGCAAAAAAATAAGTACAAAGGGAGTGATTCCAATCGCGGAGAAGAATAACAGCATGATGAAAAAAAAGCTGGCATACAGTATTGCATTATTTATATTGAATGATGTGGAAGCAGACTCAAAAGAATCTTATGTCAGCATGTATATGCGCTGGAAAAAAAAGCAGAATATCATACTGCATCATCCGCAAAATGCGAGGTATGCCCTAAGAAAATTTGAAGAGTTAGGACATTTAACAGAGTCGGAACGAAGTGCATTAAAAGCAACTGTCCGGTGCGAATCCCGGTACTTGAACAGAAATCTATGAATGCCAGAAAGGAGCATGAAAATGAAAAAAAATGAAAATGCAAGAACAGATGATGAAGAAAAAAGAATGTTAAAAGCAATCGTAAATGCGTACAATAGCGATGATGCAGACATGAAAGGCTGGGCGATTCAGGAAATGATGTCAAGGGTAAACGGCTTCATCGGGCATATGATCGATAAGCATTTTGCTGTTTACAAAAAACAGTATTATGATGACATGTTCAGTGAAGGTTCTATTGCTGTTGTGGAAGAAATGGGGCGTTTTGATCCAGACAAAGGAACGCTTACAACCTTTTTCACCCGTTATATTCTTCATCGTATCAGTAACTTTATAGACGCAGAAATTAATCGTTCTACCCCGTATTATTCAAATATCATGAATGCGATTAAAGATGCAAAAAAATATTTTGATGAGCTTCATGTTCAGCCTACAATCTCGGATATAGCACTTCATACGGGGCTTTCCGTGAAAAAGGTAGAGGATGGATTGAAACGGATTGAAGCAACAAATGAACAATATTATGCCGTTGATTCTGATCTGGATGCTATGGTAAAAAAATCATTTGAAAGTCCGGAAGATGACATTCTTAGAAAAGAACGTATTGAAACACTCAGGCAGGCACTTTCAGACCTTGAAGAAAGAGATCGATTGATCCTTGGAATGCGCTTTGGAGTGGATAATGAAGAACAGAAATCTTATAGTATGATCGGCAAAGCCCTTGGAATGCATCCGAATCAGGTTATGAGAAGTGTGAACCGCAGTATCCGGATCCTTTCTGCTAATCAAGATCTGAGAAAATTGGAAGGTATTGGACAGACGAAAAGAAAGCGCGCGGCACTTTCACATTCACAGATGTCTGTAATGCCAGATACCGACATTCTCCAGATATATGCAGATATTGATGAGAATACTGAAGCAGAAATCAGCATCAAAATCCGTCCAAAAGCAGATAAAGATTTTGAAATGGAAGAACCTATCATTCTGAGTTTATAAACTTGCAGTGAAACAGCTTAGAAAACCCCCGCTTAAAACGGGGGTTCTTTTAGTTCAAATAGATCTCAGCCACATAAGTCTGATTATTCTTTTCCACGATTGCAATTCCTACTTCTGAATATCCGTTAGACATACGGACTTTCCGACTGCTTTCATTTGCTTGGAATCGGGTATGGATTTCTGATGCAGATCTTGTGCTTGCTTTCCAAATATTTTCACTTGGATGAGAAGAATGGCAGTTAAACCTGCTGACCATGGAATCCAGTGTGCCATACATCGGAGAGGAGGAGGAACTGTGATCATAAATAGCCATGTCTGCTGCTCGGATACATGCCAGTTTGTAAGCTTCGCTGGAAGCAGACATGGACAAGGTGTTGAGACCCTGGTTTTTTCTTTCCGCATTAAGTTTGTTTAATACTTGACTTGCTTTTTCTGTATCAAAACTTACAGATCCGCTGACCCGTGCGAGTTCTCCGTCAAGCGTGGATGCAATCTGGCTTTGATCCGCAGTGGCAGATGTTCCGCCGGCTGCGACTTTGCTGATTTCATAGGGGCCATCTTTTTTTGTAGAGATCAGATTTCCAGTTTTGTCGTAAGTGCTATAAACTGTTGTCTGATAGGTGTAAAGATAACCGCCTTTTGTTTCTGTACTGACTGTTTTATCTGTTACTGTGTAAGTGCCGTCTCCATTATCTTTTTTGCTATTTCCATTACCGACTAAGACAGAACTACCAGAATTTTGATCTGTTTTAGCATCATTCCCTGTTTTTTTAGACAGGGAACCGAGTCCGTTTCCAACACTGTTATCTATTTCCGGTGCTTCGCAAACTTTCCATATATAATTGCCGCTGTCATTTTTGACCCTTTCCCGATATCCCATCTTGACATTATCTTCATTGTAGACTGCATAAACATTTCCATCAACGTGGACGTAATTATCATCAATCTTATCGGCAGCCTTGCCATCGTCCAATGGATTTCCATGCTCATCAACAGGAACGAAACAGAATGTATCGTCATCGTTTCTAACATATAGGTAATAAGATGTTTTTCCATTTGCATCAGTGACTTTGTAAACATTCTCAAGGCCATCGACTTTTTCATAGTTATCCGGAATGTCGGGATTTACATCTTCCCATACCCATGTTCCATCTGCCTGTTTTGTTCTATGACGATATCCAATGATCTTACCTGAATCATCCACGACCATATATAATTCATCTTGTCCCGGAACAGGAATATAGTTAAGTGGAATTTCCGGATCCAATGTCCATTCTTCTCCGGCCTGCGGAGATGTATATTTATTTTCATACCATGGCGTTTCCTGCTCTTCTTCCAGATTGGAAGGCCGGTTGATCGGGGTTTTGGCTTTGACGCCCCAGGTGACAAAGAATATGGTCAGAAGAGTCATTAATAATAATATGATTCTTTTCAATATTGTTCTCCTTCCTATAATTTCAAAATTAAATGTGTTTTAAAAATCTACTTTTAACATAATATTTAGATTTTTCTAATTCAAATTATTGTTTAATTGTATTCATAATATAAGATATGATATTTTCTTCTGTATTTAATTGATGATCAACAAAGAATTTTTTTAATGACATTTCATCTATAACTTCATTACTTGGCTCATTATTTTTATATCCATGGTTCTTGTGAATGATTAATTAATTCAAGTGTTTTCGGCGAATAGACTCCGAACGTCTTTATTACTAAATCTATTGCTTTTTTTTCATCATCTGAAAGTTTAGACACTACACACCCATGCGTACTATTAATTGCATTATCAATAGGATTAAATTTATATTTTTTATATTGCCTATTTTTCAGTTTTTTGTAATCATTTTTCACATAATTATTATAAATTTCTGGATAAACATAACCATGTTGCCAGGTCTGACACTCTTCTGATAATAACCGTTCTCCATTCATTGCATAATTGACACCGTTAGAAAAAGCTAATAATTTTTCTAATGTAAGTGGCGTGACTTCCCCTAAATTTATAATAATATAATTTACAACTTGATTAATTTTTGAATTTGCTATTTCTTTTAACTCAGAGCATCTGGTAATAATACGTTTATATTCACTTCTATTTAATCCTTGTTTATTCTCTTCAACTTTGTTATAAAATGTTTCTTCATCATTTAAAAATTTAATAAGTATATTTGAATATTCTTTTGCTGGAATATATCCTTCGAAATATCTTTTTATCGTAGCTTTACCAAATCCGGCAATAACCGCCAAAGCTTCTTTCCCAACATCATATTTCTCTAAAATTTCAAGTATCTCATCTTGTAATATAATCCCCTTTAACTGCTTATATGCTTTTATTATTTCCTCCGATCTTCTTGAATTGTACTCAATATCAGTTGCGACTTCATGGGCACACTCTTTACAACGTCCTACTTTAAATTTAAACCTAACCAATTCTCCTTTGTATCTTTCTTCAATTACTTCTTCCTTTTCTGCAAATTCTACTAAATCTTCACATTCATTACAGTAAGCTAAATTTATCTTGTTCATAATTTCACCTACTTCTTCCTTCTCCATTACTCATTATATTGTTATTATGTTATTATTCTTCTGTATATATTGCTGGTTAATTTTAATGTGGAAGTCCCTTCTTATAAATCTTCTTATTATTAGTATGGAAAATCGTGTAAAAAAGAGAAGCACATGACTTCTCTTTCTTATTATTCTGATTCTTTTCCGTTATCTTCAATACCGAAAGTATCATCCCTGGCAGTCATATAATCGGATACGGAATTTATAATATCCTGATGATAAGCAATGTATTTATAACTTAATGCGTTTTTATCTTGATAATTATTCTGCATCATGGACAGGATATTCTGAAAAATATCATAACATTCATCGACAGCTTCACATCCCCGTTTTGTCTGGTATGTATGAGTGCCTGTGATAACGGAATATTTTTCCGCTTCTTTGTCATGAGCTTCATTCATAATTGTTAGCTCTTCTTGTAAAATCTGTAAATGATTCAAGAAATCTTCTTCGCCGATATCCCCATTCAGATACAGGGTAACAATGTTATCCATGTCATCCGCATAAGCTTCAAATTCCGCCATATATTTTTCCTGTGCTTTCAGATACTGCTTTCCTGTCAATACTCCATCAGATCCGGAAAAACAAAAGAATGCAATGATACCGATTACGACAATAAGGAAAATAATCAAGAACCGCACAATCCTTTTCCACGCCTTATTTGACATACTCATCCTCCCCTTCAAATCCTGAGCAGACGAGGAAATCTCGAATCTGCTTTACAAGGTCTGTATATGGTGAATTTTCATATTCAACTGGTTTGATTACCTGATTAAAGATTTTTTCATTTTCCATGTCTTTTCGCGTCTGGATAATACAGTCATCTGAAAATGGCAGAGTATATAAGATCCGGTCACTACTACTGCGGTCAATGTATTCCTTGATATAAGCACGGACTTCTTCAATCGACAACCCACAGATGGAAGGCTGAAAAAGTATTTCCTTTTCTTCTCCATCGTTATAGAATTCCTGCATATCATCCGTACCATCCAAGTATAAACATATATCAAATTTGAATTTATTTTGATTATTCAAGCGTATCGCAATACCAAAATGGTATTCATCACTCGGAGCTGCAAGGACTTGATTCTGATAGAGTTTGAAGGTTAACAACCCTTCCTGCTCTCCGACCAGATCTAAAAGTGGTTTTAGCTGAGTAATCGTGTTTTGGATAACTGATCCAGAAATGTGTGACAAATATTCTGGATCGAACTGCGAAATGATAAGTCTCACCAATTCACCTTGTATAGAATTATCGTATACATAGGATTTGATGTCGTCTGTCATCCACGGGTTGATCCGGATCCATTCTTTAGAATCAGAGTCAAGGATATAAAGACTATTGTCAATATCCTTCAGGATGTCGATATATAAAGCCTTTTCATCCTGACTATTAATCCGCTCTTTGACATTGATCCTGTATTTTATTCCGGAATCATCAATGGCATTTGCAATTGTATAGCAATCATTCAATTCCAGACCACAAAGTTCTGCATGCGTGGATTTTGTTATAAAAGCATAAATTGAATCTGTGTCAATGTCAAATTCCAAGCAGGAAAGTTCTGGAAACTTAGCTGCATTTTTCATGGCAGATTCCAGAATACTGCATAATGTAAGCATTCGATTCATAAAAATTTCTGTATTAACATTCAAAAAAGCAACAACTTCCGGGGTCACAAGATCTTCTATAATTGGAATGGATTCTTGATTTTTATTATTTTGAAAAGATAAAATTTTTTGCTTATGATTCATAAAAAACCTCCCTCATAAAAAGTTTTGATATAAATATCATTTCTGTTTCTAGTTATAGTATGACGAATCGTCTGAGTTTCCCAAAAAAAAGAAAAGCCCCAAGAGGGACTTTTCCTAAAATATTATGATGCCTGTGTGATGCTGTGGCAGCGGAACCGATTTCCGGAATCCAGATACAGATTCAGGGTAATCGGACGTTGCGACATCTGGGCCTCAATCAGTTCATTACTCATAAAATCAAAGAACACATTATAAGTCCTTCCTTTTACCATGCATTGTGCAATACTCTTTCCGCCTTCCAATGCCTGAAAAGTGGATTGGATCAGCAATGTGGTCGGATGTAGCTCCGGCGTAGATTGTCGTGCTGATAATGGAGTTTGTGCTGGTTGTGTTGGTTGTGGCGTTTGTACGGTCTGAGTTTGCTGATTCTGCACCTGATACTGAGCAGGAGGCGGTGTCTGCTGCTCTGTATATTGCCTTTGTGCCTGTTGACCATCTGTTTGGGGAGTTGCGCTCGCTTGATAAGAACTGCGTTCGTAGACTTCTTTTAGAGCCTTTATCCCCTCTGGAATCAATTTATTGGCTGAAAGTCTTGTATATTCACGAATATAAGTGTTTAATCGGTCCATGCAATCAAGAAAATCTACATCAGTAAGATTCATATAAACATATGCAGTCTGTTTGAATGTTCCGGATTTTTCAAAGAATGTTCCTTCGATTCCTCCGCTTTGTGCCTGTGCGACGCCATTGGAAATGGTAATATTCCATGGACTTCGGGAAGGCTGTCCATCTGGACGAAGGGCATTCCGTTTGATCGTAATATGGAAAGCCCTGCACATTCCCCTGTCAGGTCCTTCCTGAATTGGATATGCACCGTGGATCTTTCGTCCTTCAAAAGGGACCGGCATGTTGGAATATAAAGCTCTAGTGTAAAGATATTTGACATCTTTTAGATCCAAGTTGTAATATCCGTACACAGAAGCATCTCCTTTGCCTTTAGAAAAATCATTGATACCGACTTTAATTCTTCCAGATATCAGTTCAGCAAAGTTTTCCAGCTTCACGGATTCCAAATTGGCATAGAATGCTAAAGTATGGTCTTTTGTTCTGACAGCAGCCACCTGACTGCTGACTTCATTGTAATTTTTACTCATGTTATCCTCCTATGCAAAGACAAGCAGATCTTCTAATGACTGGCACATCTTTGTTTTTTCTTTTTTAACGGCTTGGAAATCCAACGCTTCTATTTGGTCATAAAAAACTCCTTTATAGAAGTTCCTTCCAAGCATCCCTACGAAGTCCATGCTCTTTGGCTCTCCTTCATCGAAATAACGTTTATTCATGTTAAATCCAATTGCAGAGACCTTTTTACCATAGAATTTTACATGTTCCTGATATTTTCCCATTGGCTTGGTAAATTTGCCTGCAACTGGAGAACAGATAAAGCCATCTACTTTGAATACGATCGGAGGATTACCCTCACCGTATGGTGCAAAAGTATCCAGTTCATTCAGATAATGGTCAACTTCAGAGATAGGAATTTCCAAATCATAATAAAGATGGTCCTTATCCACTCCGAAATCTACATCTTTCAACTTTTCATTTAAGACAGTTTTTAAAGTTTCTAAGTCTTCTGCTTTTACGGACATTCCGGCTGCCCCAGCGTGTCCACCGTAACGTACAAAGTATTCTGACACAGAATCTAACATATGCTTCAAATGAACTGTTCCATAGGTTCTTCCAGACCCTTTTAGTACACCAGGAGTCTTGGAATCCGTAAATACCAGCGCTGGCGTACAATACTCTTCTGCTAACTGTCCGGCAATGATTCCGATGATTCCTTCAGAGAAGTTTGGGCTATATAGAATAATTGGTTTTCTTAATGTTTCTTCAGTCATCAAATCTTCTGCTTCGGCCATGGATGTTCTTACAATTTCTTTGCGGTCTTCATTGTTTTCGATCAGTTTATTAACTTTGGATTCCAAGTCGATTAATTTGTAGGTGTTAGAAAGATCGTGGACATCAAAGTTTGTCTTTAAAACATCGATGACTGCAATCGGACCATCATCATGCAGTCTCCCGGCCGCGTTCATAACTGGTCCAAGCTTAAATCCATAATCGCCTTCTGTAACGTATTCCAGCTTTAATGCATTTAAAAGAAGATCCAGTCCTGTAGTAACTTTTCTTTTCCGTACTGCTTCCAATCCGTCGATGACAATATTCCGGTTATCTCCGGTCAAAGTCATGACATCAGCAACAGTTCCGATACTTGCAAGCGCGAGCATAGGTGTTAATAATGGACTGTCGGGAACTAAAAGTTTTGCAACCCGGTATGCAAGTCCTGCTCCACAGTAATTTTTAAAATCGGATCCTGGGATGGCGTGTGGATCCAGGATGATATCGGCTTCCGGTAAGATGATCTTTCCAGTTTTATCATCTTGAACTGGCAAATGGTGATCAATTACGACAACTTTTAATCCTTTTTCTTTTGCAGCTTTTATCTGTTCTATTGCGGCGATCCCGTTATCTACAGTAATAATGAGACCTTCATCGATTTCATCAATAATCTTCATAGAAAGCCCGTATCCCTCGGAAAAACGTCTTGGGATGCGGACATAAGGTTCTACTCCAGATGCCTCTGTTAAAGCAAGATCCAGGATCGTGGATGCGGTAATACCATCACAATCGTAATCTCCGATCTCAGATATCTTGGTCCCAGCAGCAATTTCTTTCTGTATAAATTGCACTGCATCTTCTAAGTTTGCCAGGTAAGGGTCTCGTTTTGGATTTAGGAATTCTTTTGTCGAGATTCCTGTGTTGTATTCCACGATTTCAGCAATTGTGTTACCATGGTCATTTTTTACCCATTTCATGTTGTTATCCTCCTTCAATTCTATTGAACTAATTGAGAGACAATATTTTAGATATCTCCCTTCATCTCAAATTTTAGTTCTATTATTAGAATGGAGAATGAATTGAAAAATAATCATGAACAGACGGCAGTTTTTCTACTTCCAAATTTCGAAAACGTAAAATGGATGCAGACTCCCTTGTATTTTGCTTCCTCATGTTCATGGATGTATTGGATCAATTCTTCATAAGTCATGTCTTTTCGATAAAACTGTTTATGATAATCATCTGGATGTTTAAATCCATTCCAATGCATGACCTTCATTCCTCCAAATTCATTTGGTATAAAATACCAGGATTCGAACTTGGAACGAATATGAAGTTCATCAAATCTGAGAAATGCATGATATCCGTATTTATTGCAGCATTTCTGTACTTTTTTTAGTTCTGTTTCGTAGAAGTCATTTTTCATAAGCAATCAAGCCTCCTTTGTATCTTTGTATATATAGTCGATAATTTTGTCTTTTTGGTTTTATTTTCTATATTATTAGTATGGAGGATTTTTTGACATTTGTAAAACTTGCGGACAGCAAAAAGAGACCAGCAGTTGCTGATCTCCTTACCTGTTAATCCTTCTCTCTTATGTAGCATAATGCTATCTATCCAGTTTTTTATACACAAAACCACCAAGGCCGAAAATCCGGTCAGACATTTCACCTGGTTCCAATTTTTCAAGTGTTTGTTCATACTGGTACATTTGAGCATCTATCATATCAATCTCATGGAGCAGCATTGCTTCCGGGATGGAAGGTTTTGTAATAGCCCCGAATTCCAGTGTTCCGTGATGGGATGCAATCATATGCTTGAGCAGACGGACTTTTTCTTCATCATAGATATTCTTGGATGCCGCTTTTGTAACCATTTCACATCCAATGAGAGAATGCCCGAATAAATTACCGTCAACGGAATAATCAGCAACACCAAGATTGTCTGTTTCCAGTTCTGATAATTTTCCTATATCATGGAGTGCCGTGCCTGCCAATAAAAGCTCACGGTCAACCGGATAGACCCTGGAAAGCATAACGGCAGACCGTACCATGCGGAATGTATGATACAGCAAACCGCTGTAACAGTTATGATGAACTGATTTGGCAGCAGACCAATATAAAAGATTTTCCTTATTTTCTTCATAAATATTTTTGACCAGATCGATGAGATCTAGTTTTTCAGGATCTGAAACAGGAATCTCTTTTCTTAAAAGATTCAAGATCTCTTGATACATATCCTCTGATTTATACGGAGCTTTGATTACATAGTCTGTGATCTGGCAGTCTTCCGGTGCCGGTCCATAGCGGAATAATTCGTAGGATAGTGCGCCCTGGTATTCCTTTGGATACAGTTCAGCAGTGATCAGGGATTTCTCTTCCACTTTTACATCTGCTTTGGCATTATTCCATAACTTTGCCTGTATCTGTGTTTCGCCGTCTGAAAGAGTCAGTTCACAATACGGCTTTCCAGCTCTTGTTTCTTTTTCCTCGATCAGTGCCAACAGAACGACAGTTGTTGTTTTTTGATTTTCTGGCAGTTCTTTGATTTTTTTGTACATTGTCATGTGGTTATCCTCCTTACATAAAAAGTGAAGAATGAACTTAGACTCCATTCTTCATAAAATGTTGTTCTAATAATAGTATGGAAAATAAGAAATAAAATGAGAAAAGCCCCGGTATTATACACCAGGGCCTTTCAAAAGGAGAACAACTATATACGATTATTTACTTGGTCTTCTTTTTTTTAATGCTGCACCAAGAGCTAAGATAGATCCAGTAAGTGCAATTCCGTAAGCACCTGCATTGGCAGTATCTCCCGTCTTGACTGTGCCGGCTTTTAATGTTTCGTTCTGAGCTTTGTCAGAACTTTTGTCTGCAGAAGTTTTTACTGTATTTGTTGCCTGCACTGTTCCATTATCTGGTTCTTTTGCTTCTGCTTCTTTTGGAAGGAAAGATTCATAAATGGTCTTAGCGATGGAGACTGCTGCGGAAGTTTTTGTGTGCTGCTGTTTTGCAGCCTCAAGATTTTCTTTTGCAGTCGCAAGTGTTTCCTCTGTCTGAGCCAGCTTGATTTTTGCAGCCTTCAAAGCGTTTTCCGCATTCAATACTGCCTTTACTTTTTCATTGAGATATGCAAAGTCTTCGTCCGTGATTTCAGCGGTCTGAGAACCCTGATAAGAAAGCAGGTTCGCTCTTGCTGCAAAATCTTTGGCAGAAGTCAACAGGTCATTTTTCTGTGAAAGCTTTGTAATTGCATCATTTAAAGCTGTTACTGCAGATTCCAATGATTCTTCTGCGTTCTTGTAATTGTCTTTTGCATTATCTAATGCTGTCTGAGCATTTCTGAGAGGAGTGATCTTGTCCACAGAGGTTTCATAGACTGTTTTGGCAGTTTCTGCATCCTTAGTCTTCTGATCCAAGATTTTAGCCTTTTCATTTGCATCTGTTTCGGCATTTTCTCTATCAGTTTTTTTATCAGCATAGGTGCTTTCCGCATTTGCCTTTGCTGTTTCTTTTTCGGATAATTCTGCTTTTGCATTTTCTAAAGTCTCAGATGCATTGTTCATAACTTTTTCAGCAGCTTCCATGGCATTTCTTTTTTCTGTTACCTCAGATGCAAGTTCAGCTTCCAGTCTTTCAGCTTCAGCTTTTTTCGCATCTCTATCAGTTTCTGCCTGGGAAATGGCGGCTTTTGCATTATCTAATGCAGTCTGTGCTGCTGCAACAGCTTTTTCTTTTTCTGCAACGGCAGCCTTTGCTGTCTCAAGGTCAGCACTTGCCTGATCCAGTTCAGCCTGTGCATCTGCAAGTGTAGGAGCATCAGAATCATTTCCGAGCAATTCGTTTAAATGATTCTGAGCATTCGTAACGGCTTCTTCTTTTGCGGATACGTCTGCTTTTGCGGCATCTAAAGCATCGGAAGCGTCTTCATAATCTGCTTCTTTCACATTCTCATCTGCTGTCAGTTCATCCAATGTGTTCTCTGCTTCTTTCTGTGCAACAAGAGCCTGGTCATAAGCAGTCTGTGCTGACTCCTGTGCGGCAGTTTTGTCTGCTAAATCAGCTTCTTTTGACTGTGTATCTTTCTGAGCATTTGTATAGGCAGTATTTGCCTGATCCAGTGCTGTCTGTTTTGAAGAAAGGTCGTTTTCAGCAGTTGTAACAGCAGATGATTTTTCTGCAAGAACATTATTTTTTTCAGCTAACGCTGCATTCTTTGCATCCAGAGCGGCTTTTTTCTCCTCCGCGTCTTTCTGAGCATTCATCAGCTTGTTGTAATATGCCATGAATCTTTCTTTATATTCTGCTACTGTATATGCTTTCCCGCTATTCATTGGATACCACTGAAATACCTGGTCACAAGTAGAGTACTTCTCATTATTGATTGCAAAACCAGTGTAGAGATAATTGCTATTTGCAATATTTTTATAATGTCCGGCTTCTGTAGTTCCCGGATCCTGCTCATAAAGTTTCTTTTCTTCCGTGTACCAGCCATCAAAAGGATCTTTCCATCCCCAGGCAAGATTTTCTCCTACATTGTACTGTCTACAATGATCAAATGTCTCAGCAGATTTATTAGCATTAGACTGAGCGATTGCCATATAGTAATCTGTGACATAGGTATTGCCGGTATAGCCTTCCTGCGCACGTAATTCCAGATATTCTTCCAAAAATGCCAGTGAAGCTTTCATATTCTCTAAGGAAGTTGCATCAGTAGCACTGCCTTTTTTTGTCGCATCTGCATATTTTGCATTATTCAAAACATCTAATGCTTCTGTAGCTCCCATTTCTTCATAGAATCCGAATGCACCCTGACTGATCTTCTCTGTTGCAGCATCTGCATATGCTTTTGCAGCGTCATATTCTTTCTGCGCAGCTTCAGCTTCAGCTTTTGCAGTCTGAACATCCTGTTCAGCTGACTTCTTTTCTTCCTTAGCAGAGTCTAAGGTTGTTTGTGCATTTTCTACAGCCGATTTTGCATTTTCTGCATTTGATTTTGCATTAGCTTCTTCTGCTTTGGCGGCATCTAATGCAGCCTGTGCAGATGCAGTATCAGTTGTTGCATGATTCAGGTTGTCCTGAGCTTTCTGGACATCTTCTGTTTTTTCTGCAAGGACCTGTTCTGCAGCGTTAGAAGCAGCCTGGGCTTTTTCAAGATCTTTTTTTGACTGGTTGAATGTATCCTGTGCCTGCTGCATTGCTTCTTTTGCAGCTTTCAGATCATCCTGTGCATCTTTTAATGACGAAGCAGCTTTCGCCTGTTCTACATGCAGTTCCGCAGTTTTTACAAGGGTTTCCATATTAGACTGTCCGGCTTTTGCGGAATCCAATTCTTTCTGAGCATCTTCAACAGCCTTTGTTTTTGCCGTGACATCGTTTTTTGCATTATCAACTGCTGTTTTTGCATCGTTATACGCCTGCAAAGTTGCTTTGTATTCTGGTGAGCCTTCCTCAGCATTTTTAGAAGCGGACTCATAATCTTTTTTTGCCTTGTTATAAGCGGTCGTTGCATCTTTCAGATTTTTTTCTGCATCAGTCTTGGCGGTTTTTGCGTCATTGAGTGCATTTTCTGCATTACTGAGATTTTCAGCTGCTTTCTGTTCACTTTCCTGTGCTTTAGAAAGAATATCATCCGCTGTTTCTTTTACTTTTGCAGCTTCATCCTTTTCTGTATTTGCCTGATCAAGAGCTGTCTTGTTATTTGTGACATCTTCTTCAGTTACAGTTGTAGTACTTTTGATTTCTTCTAAGTTCTTTTCAGAAGATTCTACATCACTTTTAGCAGAGTCGTATTTTTCCTGTTCCTGATCTTTTGCAGTCTGTGCTGCATCTTTTTCAGAAGCTGCCTGATCGACTTCAGAAGCTGCCTGATCGACTTTTGCATTTGCGTCGGCTTTTGCCTGTTCGAACGCATCAGAAGCTTCTTTATCGGTATTTGTGACAGCATCCTGTGCATTGGATACGGATTCAGAAGCAGCATTATTTTCTTTTTCAGCAGTGTTATAATCTTCCTGCTTTGCTGTTTCTTCTTTTGCAGCAGCATCATCTGCAGCTTTTGCTTCATCATATTGAGTTTTTGCTTCTTCTACATTAGAAGGGGCTGGCTTGCTCTCACTTTCTGCCTCTGTTGGAACTTCATTATCCGGAGTGACCTCTTCTGCATGTGTGATCATTGCCGGCTGTGCAGTAACTGCACTTGTTACAGCTAGTGTTGCGAGCATTGCTTTTACTGATTTGTTCTTCATATAGTTTTCCTCCTTGAATTTGCCGGGGTTCCTTATTCCCCATTTTTTTGTCTTCATACATATAGTCGTAATGAAAACGTTTTTGGTTTTACATTTTTGAAACTTTTTTATTTTTTCTCCCGTTTGGAAGAACTGCCTATATAGTATCAACGCATGTTAAAAACGTCAAAGTTCTGGACAACGAAAAATGGCATCCCTCATGCAAGAAAAAACACAGCCAAAAAGCTGTGCTTTTTGAATGTAAGATTTGTGAACTACTCGGTACCTAAGTTACCAGAGCATCTGAATTCTGGCGGGATACCACCTTTTTTCAGGGTGCGTCCATGACACCAATACTGCTTACCTTTCGGCTATGCAGCTACTTTTATTATTTCTGGATTTTTTAGTCCAGTTATGGACAGTTTCTTCTGCTTTCCGGATACGGAAAGATATTTCCGCAGGATATTGAAGGCGCCTATTGCATCTGCATTAAATCTTACTCCATTGGTTATATACATACCCCGCTCTTTTCGATTTGATGCTTCTGCATATCTTTTTGACACCTCTGGTGATAATGGGCTGCACTGACTTGTATAGCTTTCTTCCTGTTTTATCAATTGTATTCCATACAGTTTCAGTTTATAGTCCAGCATGATGTACAGCCTGTCATATGGCAGTCCGTGAAACTTTTGGTTGGTCTTATGCCCCATATCTTTTTCTTTACGAATATTTCGGATATCACCCACAACCACACAGTGGATATCTTCTTTTTTGCAATATTCTGCAATCCATCTGGTCACTTTGTGAAAGTAGTCTTTTACTGCATTCTGCTTTTTCCTATATAGTCTCTGGATATGTTTTGATGATTTTGGATATTTTATTCCTTTTTTCGATTGCTGCGCATACCATGCAGACTGTACTCTGCCTATCTCTTTATGAAAGTATCTTTCCAGAGAAAGATATTTTCTTCCTAGAATAAAAGTCCTTCCATTTCCAGAATCATAACAGGTCATCAAATTGTGAAGACCAAGATCAATAGATAAATAATGTCCATTCTGGGAAAGCTGCTCTGGTTCTTCAATCTCATAGATAACGATAAGGTCGCATTTTTCATTTTTCGGTGGATAGATCCGCAGCTGTTTTATACGATCCAGGTCCATGAAAATCTTATTTTCAAGATATAGAAATTTTTCATGAATCCCATATGTTTCTTCCATATAGCTTTTTAGATCCTTTGGCAGAGACAGCCGCAGCTGGTCTGAACCTTTCTCATGCCGGATTCCCATCTGCATGTATGTAACAGGTATATTGTCCTGTTTAAAACGGGGCGGATTTGGTTCGTTGATTCCTCCGGTCTTTTTCAGGACATAAAAAGATTTCCATGCTTTGTCCAGCTGTTTACAGGTTTCTTGTGCTGTCTGTGACGGAAGTTGTCTGTACCACAGATTTCCTTTATGTGCTTTTTTCTGATAGTACCAGTCAGGATACTTTTCCAGTCCAAATTCTTTATAATGATGACGTTCATAGTTGCAGATATTCCAGAGTTTGGAAGCTGCATAACACATATGTCCTATGATATTGGAATATTCCGGCCGAATTTTTATAGATATTCTGTGCGACAGTAGCATTCTTCTTCCCCCTAGACATTCTTGTGGATGGAGATTTACATTCCATCTTGAATTAATACGACTTGCTCTGATGTAAGGTGCAGACATGCGCAATCTTGCGCTTTGCTTTCATCTCGGTAATTGAATTACCGAGGATTCCCGCCTATTGTCCTAATTTTGAGACATTCTAGGATCATCCTCTTCCGTATCCGGATTTTGATCTACATATTTTTCAGATTGATCGTTAATAAAACGATCCAGATCCTGTTCCGTCATTCCGTATTTTTCTGCAAGCCCGGATAATTCCGTATTCTTTTCCTGTGCCATTCCATTTAAAATCTCGTACAGTTCAGATTTTTTCGTTTCCAAGTCATTGACTGTATACTGGTTCAAGCGTTTGGTATTAATAATATCCTGCCAAAGCTGGAACTCCTTTTCAGTCATGGATGCTGTATCTTGTGTTGCTTTGATTCCGGCAATGGTTCTTGTCTTTAATTCATCAAAAGATGCCATATCCATATATTGAGATACGAAATCATCAGATAGTTCTGCTTTTACATGCTTTTTTGCAGCCATTCGCTCAATAGCGCTTTTTGCCTCTCCATTGACCTTTGCTGTTTCCTTTTTATCCGGCATGGTATAGGTATCAAGTCCGGGTTTTAAACCGGAGCATCCGGTCAGGAACAGAAGTGTTATCATGGAAAGGATAAGAATTTTTTTAGGCATAAGAAACACCTTCCTTTTCTGCTTTATTAATAGTATGGAGAATCGGCGGATAAACAAAAAAGAAAAGCCCGGGACAATCCCAGACTCTTCCTTATTAAAAGAATAGTAATTAGTTATTAAGTGACTCATATTCAGAGATTTCTTCTGTAAGCCTGTCAACATCTACAGAACCATACGAAATACGTGTCCCTTTTCGGTTGTCGATCAGCTGATAAAACAAACCTTCGATATCAGACTCTTCAAAGAAGTCTTCCACTGCATTACCAAAGAGCGTTTTTACATATGTACCCTCCCAAGGGCGTGCTGCAAAATCACTTAAGGACTTTGATGGGTATGCATCCGTTTCTTCAGTAATGACCATCATATATAATGGAGACTCATTCTCCTGGATGGATTCCTTGATCTTATATGCGACATCAGCCAGCATTTCATTTCTTGTTGATTTATCATCAAAGAGATGTTCGCATTTTTCTTTCATAAGAGCCATAGTCTTTTCTGTTACCGGGACTTCATGGTATAATAATGCATTTTCCAGATCGGAATCATACCAGCGTTCCTCGTACCAACAGGAATCTGTTACGGTATCTGCATGTACCTCAAAGATCTGGTAAAACCATCTGACTCTTCCATTAACGAGCAGATTCCAGCCATCATTTGTGTTTATAATCGCAACGCTGGCATCTGATATTTTTTTTGCTTCTGCAGTGATCAGGTCTAAAATAGCAGTCCCTGCCTCTGATCTGGTTTCATATTGTTGGTCTAAGGTAATATTGTTTTTCTTTAATTTGAACATATTGTTTTCCTCCTGATTATTAGTTATTCAGTTCCAGCCAGTAAGATTTCTGTTTGCCTCTGGCAGTATTCTTGTATCCGGTACAGATACGGAATTCTACGCCATACAGCATTGCAATCCCCTGATCGATCGTGTATCCTTTGTTTTTCAGATGTTGTAAAAAGTGTTTCATTGCGATTTCCTCCTAATAAAGGTAATAGATGTTTTCTTTTTTGTTGAACAGATTTTTGCAGGACAATCCGCCGTCATCGGCAGTAAAGAACTGATTCTGGTAACAATGCCTTGCCAATCCCCCATTTACTTCATTATAAATTCCAAAAGTAAAACGATTGAAATCCTGCATTCCCATGCATTTCCGAATCCGGATCTTTGTGCCGCCTTTTAATGTGGATTCTGTCCAGATTTTAGAATCCCCGTTTAACAAAGTTTCACTATTGGGGAAAAATCTTTTAAAATCCTGCTCAGACATTAAGTAATTGTCCTCGATATTTCCCTTCCGTTCCAGGATAATGAATATCAGGTCGGAATATTCCATTTTTGCCATTTATATCCTCCTTATTGAAATTCCACGATGTACTGAAGTAAAATAGATGCTTCATCGTAGAATATGATCTCATCGTTTCTGAGTGCAGAACCGGCATGTGCATGGACACAATTACATCCAAGACGGGTGAGGGATGCCTGGGAATAAGTTCCTGCCGAAGTAACATCATATGGTTTTCCATACGCCGTAGCATATAGTCCCATGAATCCCGTGTCTGAATTTCCGTTCGCCCATGACGTCCCGTAAAAAGATGTATAGTTCCATGATTTCATGGATGACGGGGCAAAATATATACCCTGTCCGAACATCTTTCCGGTAATGATAGCATTTGGATTCAATTGCAATCCGTTTACAGCAATGCTGAACCAGTTCTCATTGCGTGAACCGTGCCAGAGCTGTTTGACTTTCTTAATATGATGTTTTTCCAAATAATCATCAAATCTCTGTCTTTGCTTTTTGTGGATTACGCGATAGATCTGTTTCACTTTTGGTTTTAACTGATCAGAAAGATGTGATAATACCTGTTTCTTTTGTTTTTCTGTTGCATAATAGACTTCCATTCCGTAAGCATCAAAATCCCCAGAAATAGATTCCGTTTCTTCTGGAACGCCCACCATGGCTTCCATAGCAGATACCAGATTCTCTTCCCGTTCGATGATGTCTGAAAAATCCCTTTCATTATGTGCGAGAAATTCGGTAATATAACGCGCTTTTCGAGGACTGATTGTCAGAAGTTCCATAAGCACCTTATTAAATTCCGCTACGGTTCTGCAGGCTCCCAGCATCTTTAAACATTCTCGGCTTTTTATGACTTGGGACTGTGTGATATGTGAATCTTTTAAATGCTGTTCAACAACATGTTTTGCGTACATTTTAAGCAGGCGATAAAGTTCTGCTGAGACTGGATTCTTAGATTTTACAGCTGTTTTTGATGTTTCATTTTCTTTCTTTGTTTCGGTAGAAAGATAAACATCTGTCTGGTCAGTATATCCTTTGCTCAGTTTTTCATAGTAGCGTATCCAATAAAGAAAAGTGTCGTAAGGTTTCTGCAAATCTTTAACGCCAAAAGCCTCTCCTCGTTCGGATCCAATACGCCCATAAGTGGCATCGATCCCATAAGTACGGGGTTTCAGCCAATAAAATTTATAGTTATTTGATTCGAAATTGATACAGGTCAGATATGCTTCCGGGTAGGTGCTTGGAGTTAATCCTGCAATTTGGTTGTAGTCTACAGTCACATACATGGATGGTCTTTTTTCACCATTCACAGTGTAGGTACCACGTTTTTTTATGCTGAGTGAAGCGTCTCCCCGCGGGGTTTCAATAAGGAGCTGGTTCGGGATAGGAATCTGTGGAAGATTTTTGGCAGCTTCTTTCCAAAGTTCACTTTCTGTTTCGTTGACATCTGTTTCATAGGAATCTTCATTCCATGAGATTTTTACTTTCATATGGTTATCCTCCAAAATTCTATTATTCGAACTAATTGACTGATTCTTCTTTCCTCCTTTTCGTCATATAATTCGTTCTGTTAATAGAATGATTTTTGGAATAAAAAATAAAAAAGCCCGGAAAATTTCCAGGGCTTTTCATGATACTGTAGTGTTCTAATCTATTTTTTGCTCATGTAATGAAATGACACCGGACAGGGCAAGCTCCCGTAAGACATCGACTGCTTCCAGTTTTCCGCTTTCCAGCCGGTCTGAAATGGTAATTCCGTTTTTAGCAATTACCAGATGTTCCCATGGCTGTATCGGGTCTTTTCGGAATAACACTTGGATATCCGGTTTTTGTGCATTCTCAGACACCAGATGGATCTCGGCTTTTCCATTCCGCAGCAGAAAAGAAAGTTCTTCCAAAAGTTCTAAGTCTTTGCTGATTTTGGAATCCTTATCCTGTAAAGGCTTATCCAATTCTGACAGGGAACGCCTATCAGTTTTTGCAAGCCGCAAATCGCATTCAAATGCTTCTAACATGTTGGTAAATTTGTCTGTTTTCAATGGTTATCCTCCTTATAACAAGATGCTGATGATCTCACGATTTAATTTGTGATCCCGGAGCTTATATTTGTATCCCCGATACAGAGTTCTGGCAGCTTTTAGCTTTTCTTCCCGTTCCTTTTTTGAATTCGCATAAATACAAACGGCTGCAGGATCGCCAGGGGCTGTTCCGGAATACAGGTCTTCGTAGATCAATATCTCATATCTCATGATATTCTCCTTATACTGTAAAATTCCGCATTAATTCCTCAGTCTGTTCCGATTCTTCCCGTTTTGCAATGAGACGGGACTTGATCTCCTTCCAGTGTAAGATTATTTCGGTTCCCGCAATCATTGTCTCCAGATTGTTATGCAACCCACCGACATGGCACCACTGGGCGTATTTCCCGTAGGACGCAGCACCGATACCTTCTTTTGAAGCACTGATACGAAAATCCTTTCCATTACTGCGAAAGGCATGTTCAATCTTATAATAGACTCCATCAGAACAAAATTCTTTGACCCAGTTGTCAATGAGGTTGAGATTTTTTTCTTTAAGTTCCTGTTTTTCATTTTCGTTTAACATAAGGTATCCTCCTTGCATGATAAGTTGTAAACATGTTGCAGCAGGAACAGGTACATTTTTGTTACAAGTTCTGCCGTCCATTCTTCATTTGAAAAATCAATCTCATATGGTTCGAATGTTTCCGTGTCAATATCCATATCTTCCGTATCTTTATTGTAACGCATCAGATAAATAGCGCTTTGGTCTTTCCCGGAATCTTTACAGAAATTGTAATCTACGCCAAGACCATCTTTATGCCATGCACAAGCAGCCTCCCAGAGGTCTTCACACTTTTTTTCTGCATAGTCTTCATCAATGGATATTTCATAAGAAAGTTTTCCATCATCGTACAGGTCCCAGATTGCTTCTACTGCAGCTTTTGTCCCATGCATCTTCTGTATAGCAGTTATAATTCCAAGGGACTCATTCGTCAGAGTCTTTTCGTCCAATAACCCCCAGCTTCTTGTTACACATCCGCCAATATCCCTGTAATCCAGCATAGTCCAAGTCAGACTGACAGCACCGGAATAAAAACTCGGATCTGTTTGATACCCTTCGTCGCCAAAGATCCTGCTGCATGCAATTGAGCAGTCCCTGACTTTAGCAGATTCCATCTGATCCCGGTATGGGAGCAGATCATCTGTATCAAAGGCAAAATAGATGCTGTTTTCTTTCTCACTGAATAAAAAGGATATTTCTTTTAGGATTCCCTTTTGGTAAAGCCACCGGAACATTTCCCGGCAGCTAAAGAAATATGCATGGTCTTCATTGTAATTGTCTTTCATTTTGCTGATTCGATCGTTAATGATCATTGTGGTTATCCTCCTTTTGGTATTGTTAGTTTTCAAGTATCATATCCTGGATATCATCAGAAACTCGATTCCCAACAATCTTGCTGTAAATATGACAGAAATCACTATTTCCAAATGCCGTTTCCATATCTCCTGTTGCTAGATAAGCATTGAACGTGTCAATTTCTTCTTCACTTAATCCTTCCATAGATTGAACCGGTACTGGAATCGGCGGCTCAGGGTTATTCGGGGAAAAATACGGGATAGTTTCCGGCTGGATAAATCCGCATTTGATCATGTCAAACAGGAATTTACATTTTCCGGTGATCATCTGAAATTTTTCTTTTTCCGGGCGCTCACTTTGACTTAAATAATAAAGTCCGTTCGCAAGGTCGCGGATCTCTTCGTATGAAAAAGTGACTGTGATTGTTTTAAGTCCCATTTTTGTATTCAATTCTTCAATATTCATAAGATTTCCTCCCTAATCTTCTTCTAAAAGTATTTCTGGCTGTTCTTTGATTTTCAGATTCACGATCTGTTTATCATCTTCTACCTGAATACCAGTAATCTGAAATACTTTCGAATCTGCAAGATCCTGCTCATCCACATCATCTGTTGTATCAAGACAGACACGGGTCAGTTTGGAATTGTTAAGGTCCGAGAGCATGCCATTGGCATATTCATCGTTAAAATAGACTCCCTTCATCTTGCACTTCATCACCCTGTCTTCAATAATAGATGATGTTTCACCACAATCCACTATGATATCTCCAGATGGTGTATTGAACTCCATATAGACAATGGATGCTTTGGAAAGGGTCGTGTTTGCTGTTACTCGAATGATCATATTTTTATCCTCCATTTAATAATTGAACACAGCAGTATTCTGTTTTACCTCCTGTTCTTCTGCAAATTATGTTCTATTTATAGAGTGCATTTTTACTTGAAAAATAAAAAAAGCCCTGGTAAAACCAAGGCTTATACTGCTAAATTTTCTAATTTCCCGAACCTGTATTAGTGTTATTTTCTGGCTCAGAAGTAGTTTCTTCTTTTTTGTCCATATGTTTGATTCCAGGTATATCCCCGGACAGTTCCACTTTACGATTGACTTTCGCATCATAACTGTTCGCGCGAATGATCTCTTTCATGTCCACACCGGTTGCTTCCTTTACGGACTCCATGACCTGTGCCAGTATAACTGGAACATTCCCGGATACGCCGGACACTCCATTCGAATCTCCGCCGATGATCTTAACATCACTGATGGCTGAAATTGGTTCTGCAACAGCTTTCGCCATATCAGGAAGGACTCCAACGAGCATTTCCAAAATAGCAGCCTGACCATATTTCTGCATAGCTTCTGCTTTTTTATCAAGGGCTTCTGCTTCTGCGATACCTTTTTTACGAATGGCCTCTGCTTCAGCTTCACCCTGTTTGCGGATAGCTTCAGCTTCTTTTTCCTGCTCATAGAGTTTGGCTTCGGCATCTTTCTGGCGTTTGTAAAGGTCTGCGTCCGCTTTCTGCATTTCTGCATATTTGTCAGCCTCTGCTTTTTTCTTGACTTCAGCTTCTAGCTTCTTTTCTGTTACTTCTGCTTCTCTTGCCTGCAGTTCGATTTCTTTTTCTCGTTTGGCGATATCTGCATTCTGAGTCGTAATCTCAATGTCCTTACGGGCAGTTTCTTCCTGGATCTTATAAGCTGCATCGGCATTTGCTTTGGCAGTATCTTCGCTGATCTTCAGGTTCGCCTTATTGATGGAAAGTTCGTTTTCCCGTTTCGCAATTTCAGTCTGGGATTTGACTTTTTCGATATTTGCCTCGTTGTCAGCTTTTGCCTGTGCAATGGCAACTTCTTTTTCTGCTTCCGCTTTCGCAATGGATGCAGACTTCCGGATCTGTTCCCGGTTATCAATGCCAAGATCATCAATCAACCCGTCCTTATCCTTGATGTTCTGTACATTAAAGGACAGAATCTTGATACCGAGTTCTGCGATATCTCCCTCCGCATTCGCCTTTACCTGTTCGGAAAATTCTGCCTTATTTTGGCAGATATCTTTGAGGTTCATGGTGCCGATGATCTCACGGAGATTTCCTTGTAAGGATTTTGCAATGGTAGATTTTACAGAATCCTGCTTTTTGTTCAAGAAATTCCGCATGGCAATATCCATTCCATGTTCGACATCAATAGATACCTGTGCAATCGCATCCACACGGATATTAATGAAATCCTGCGTCGGGATGTAATCTTCTGTCTCGATGTCAATGTCGATCTGACCGACCTCCATCCAGTCTACACGTTCAAAGAACGGAATCTTAAATCCAGCCTTTCCCAAAAGTACTCTCGGTTTCTTGCGAAGTCCTGTAATAACTGCTGCACGGTTCGGCGGAGCTTTCACATAAGCTGCTGACAAAACGAGAATAATGGCAACAGCTATCGGGATAACAACAAATACACCCATCTTTTTACCTCTCTTTCTTAAATTGTCTCATTTAATAGTATGGAAAATCAGGCAATTATTTGTTACAAATTCCCTGAACAAATACCAATGCTAATACCGCACCTTCCGAAAAAGGATAGCCAGGATAGGTATTGCCTTCAGAATCGAATACAAAAGAGCCGTCTTTTACAGGCATAATATAAGCTTTCTGGTAAGAGGGCCACAATGAAAGACAGTTGCAATTAACATAACGGTCTTCTGCAATTTCTACGGTACAAATACAACTTCCATTTATTTCTTTGGAAGTCACAGATATAATTTGCATGATACCACTTCCTTTCATTTATAGTATGAAAAAAGCCCAGGACAAAAGTCCCGGGCCTTGCCTATATCATTCCTCTTCTTTTCTGATAAATTCCCCTTTTTCTGTAAAAGAAGAATCTACATGTACACCGACTTTGATCAAAAAATCAAGCGGTGTAATGTGTTCGTTATAAGTTTTTTCCATTTTGTGATCCTCCAAGTCTGCCATTTTTGAATATTTCCAATCCTTCCTGATATAATTCCTCATTCAGCCAGTATACATATAGTGCAATGTTGCAGTCTTTGAATAAAGATTCCAGTATTGCCCTGTATACGAAATGCCAGTCGCCGCCGGCTAATCCGCAGCCGATAAATCCAGGGATTGCAAGGGAATTACCTGTTGCTATTGCAAGATTTTTCGCGGTTTCCAGGCCTTTGAATAAAGCAGGGTAATCTGTGTCACACAGAGTTCCTGTCGGAATGTTCTCACCAAAAATATTAATAATGGTACGTCCATCCGGCAGATCCATGACCTGTATCTGTCCCAGACAGCCCTCTCCTTTTTCCAGGCATGCCTGCCGATAGGAATCAAACTGTTTTGGAGTTAACAGGGGCTTGATCTGTTTAGCAAGTCCCGCACCCATGACTCCTTTGCAATTCACTTGATGACAGATATATTTTGCATCTTCCTGTTTCAGAACATCTCCGATTTTGTGTATGATCATATGGATATCCTCCTAATTCTATTTTTCTAACTCGATTAAGTATTGTAATGTCACCTGATGTTCATCGTAGACAATGATCTCATCATTGACCAGGCTGGTTCCTGCATGAGCAAATAATGCATCGTGAGGCCGGATGTTTCGTAAAGAACTCATATAAGGTTCCCACGTCATAACATCTTTTTGGTTTTTGTATGCCACTTTGAATACAGCCAGAAAAGCCTGATCATTTGAACCTTTCGCCCAATATGAGCCACTGATGCTGGTATAATTTATGGATTTTTTAGCCCTGGGAGCGAAGTACAAACCATGTCCAAACATCTTTCCAGTAATCGGAGCTTTTGGATTCAGCTTCAGACCTTCACTCATAATCCCTATATAATTCATGTTCTTAGAACCATGATAAAGATAATGAATGTTTTTCCTCTGTATGTGGTTTTGTTCACAGTAATCCTTAAATTTCTTATCTGATTCCAGGTTATGCACACGAAATGCACGTTTAAATAAATGTGCAGATTCTGAAGATAAGAATTTCTTGATCTGAGCGTTTTCTTTCTCTGTGCATAGGCGGATGTCCAGTCCCAGGTCATCCAAAATGGTTTTGTCCGGAATTTTTTTGGAAGTTTTCTTCTCCTGCTGGACTTTTGTACGCATTAAATCTAAAAGATCCTGCTCCCTTTCCAGGATATGCTCCATATCTTTTCCGTTTGCAGCAGCCATCTCAGAGACTGACTTCATTTTTCTTGGAATGATCCGGAATAATGAAAAGAGCAGATCATTGAACTTTCGGACATCAATAGTCTGTCCAAGCTGAAAGATCAATTCCTGGGCGTCTTCGAGCATCTTTTCATTAACATCCTGATAGGAAATGGTATAGGATTCATCCAGCATCCGGTTCGCATAATGCATCAGGGAATCGATCAGTTCTTTTACAGAAGGCTCCGGTATGTCCCGGTATTTGGAATTTGTAGTCTTCTCTACGGATGTGTAAGAAGTACGATCCGTATATCCTTCCTGGAGTTTCTTTTGGTAGGTTTCATTCCATAGATACATCGGACGTTTCATTCGAACCGGGGAAGCTCCTATCCGCCCCATTTCGATTCGAAAATTGTCCCCCTCAGCAACCATCCGGTAATAACGGTTATTGTTGTGTTCAGGGCTTATTTTTATTAAATAAGCAAATTCATTCATGTGGTTATCCTCCTTCGTTAATTTGGAACGATATATGTTTTCCTCCATTCTTCATAAAATTCGTTCTAATAATAGAATGGGAAATAAATGCGGAAATAAAAAAGGGGACGGGCTATCCTATGCCCTGTCCCTATATACGAAATGGAGAACAACCGCAAGTTTTTCTTGCGTACATATATCATACGTCTCCCTTTAGAAAATGACAAAGTTCTGGACAAAGAAATCAGATGTCCAGATATGGCACAACGTTGTCCAGCATAGATGGGAATACGTTCTGGCAGTATTTAAAATAATTATGGTCGCTGACTTCCATGATGCGGGAGAACCGTTGCATAGCACGGATGAATCTTTTTTCGTGTGAACGTTTTACCTGACATAAGATCAAACGGTATGGATATTTAGGGTCTGCATATTCCTGCCCGGTCCACATTTTTACCTTCTTCTGTTGACAGATCGCATCACCTGTCCGTTCTTCATTTTCCAGGTAACAAAAGTATTTGTAACGAAATGAAAACTTTTTTAGTTTTGCATAATTTACAGCATATCTCATTTTTCTTCTCCATATATTTTAGTTTCCCGGAAAACGTGAAGGAAAAAATAATAAAGGTAGTCATCATGGGATTTTTGTCTTCCGGGAAAATTGGTTGTTTGGATAGGGTTATATCTAATGACTATCTTTTATAAAAAGAAAATGTTCTTCCCTAATAGTATGGTAAATCACGCTATTTTCTTGTCCTAAAGTTTGAAGATTTCTAAAAGGTCTGCTATCATAGGGATACAAAGAAAAGAGCGAGGTGTATATTTTGAAGATAATCGTTTGTTTAGATGATAACAACGGAATGACTTTTAACTGCCGGAGGCAGACGAAAGACCGTGAAGTGAGACGGGATATGCTATTCCTGGGCCGGGACCAAGAACTGTGGATGAATACATACAGCCGGAAGCAGTTTGATCCGAACAAGATATATCCACAGATTCATGTAGATGAAAATTTTCCAGCCCATGCCCCGGAAAATGCCTATTGTTTTCTGGAAAGTTCGGATTACCTGATCAACAAATATAATGTAACAGAAGTCGTGATCTACCGGTGGAATCGCAGATACCCCGCAGATACTTATTTTGAATTCGATTTTACCGGCTGGAAAAAAGAATCAGAAAAGCAGTTCGCCGGATTTTCTCATGAAAAGATCACAAGGGAGGTATGGAAACATGAGCAATAAGAAGATCAGATATTTAATTGGAAGTATACTGCTGTCGCTGTCTTTCATTCTTGGGGCATGTTCTCAAAGTGCCGGCAGCCAGCAGACAGAAGTGAACACTGAATTATCAGGTGAAAAAGACACAGGAAATCCAGAGCAGTCTTCTTTCGGTTTAAGCCAGGTTCCGGCGTACTCAGGTGAGCCATATGTAGTCGTAAACAATAATATCCCATTTTTTAAGGATTCTGACCTGACAACAGAAGCATTTGAAAAATATTCTGATCTGGACAGTTTAGGAAGATGTGGAGCCGCATATGCAAATGTCTGTCAGGAAATCATGCCGACAGAAAAACGCGGTGCGATTGGAATGGTAAAACCGACCGGCTGGCAGACCGTGAAATATGACTGGGTGGATGGAAAGTACCTATATAACCGCTGCCATTTGATCGGATATCAATTGAGTGGAGAAAATGCCAATGAGAAGAACCTGATCACAGGGACCAGATATCTGAATGTAGATGGAATGCTTCCGTTTGAAAACCTGGTCGCCGATTATGTGCATGAGACCGATCATCATGTCCTGTACCGGGTGACGCCTGTCTTTGAAAATAGTAACTTAGTTGCAAGCGGGGTTCTGATGGAAGCTCAGTCTGTAGAAGATGATGATGTGCTGTTCTGTGTGTATTGTTACAACGTGCAGCCAAAAGTAACGATTGATTATGCGACGGGTGAGAGCCACGCATCAGAAGATACCAATATTCAGGAAACCTCTCAGTCCACTGACGAGCAGACATATATCGTAAATGAAAATACCAAAAAATTTCATCTTCCATCCTGTTCCAGCGTAAAAGATATGAATTCTGGAAACAAACGGGAATTTACCGGGGACAGGCAGGAGCTTTTGGATGAAGGATATTCCGCATGCAAGACCTGTCATCCATAAATAACAGTACAGTCTCAAATGTTGGGGCTGTATTTTTTTGTAAAAAAAAGAAAACCCTGGAATTTCCAAGGTCTCTTTTTGCTGTTATGTCTTAGAGAATATTCTTATTCCCATTCCATTCCCCTGCATCAATCTTATCAAATGGCAGTTTCATGAGTTTTGCCACCTGTTCACAAAGATTCAGGTAACGAGTAGGAGTAAGATCATTTTGTACAGAATGTCTCTGGATAATGTCATTCAATGCCAGATAAACATCGATTGCAGTCCCGCCTTTCGGAAATCTCTTTCTGCAATCCTCTTCTACTGCTTCAGCGATCTGTCTTGGAAAGAAAGTATAGACTTCCCGAATCTGGTCAACACATCCTGCAACATCCGAAATATCAATATTTCCAAGCTGTTCGATCTGTTCCTCACATTCTTTCAGCACCATTCCAAGATTTTTCATGGCTTCCCCAAATTTTTCTGGAGATGCTTCTCCTTTATGCTCCATTGCAATTCCGCCGCCAAGTGTAGTACGGACTCCATCTGCATCATAAAAAATGGATGCATAGACCCTGGATGCTCCGACATCGGAAGTAGAGAAACGGATCCCCGCCTTCAGATTCGCGATATCAGCACCTGCATCATTGAGTTTTAACCGGAAGGTCTCTTCCATGGCCCGGTCATTTAACAGGTACTCTGCCATTAAGAATTCATGGCTGACAGAACCTTTGTCGAACTGAAAATCCGGATGGTCTTCTATAAGCTGTTCCTCCAGGCTCAGGATCAATTCATCTGCCGGAAGGATTGCATATTCTTTGGAAAGAGCCGCACTGACTTTTCCATCACGCAGTAAGATCTTACAGTTGTCGGAATACATCAGATAATCTCTGGTCAGTCGCTGTGCTTTCTCATCGATCGGAAGCACCCCCTTATTTGGCTTCACATCAAAACGGTACATTGTACCGCAATCATCGTCTGCACGTTTACAGATAGATGCAAAGGCAATCCGTCTGGTTGGATAAGGTATGATGTGGTTTTTGTATGGGAATATCAGGAAAAGACCGGTATCCTCGATACATTCATGATTTTCCTCATTATCATAGTCAATATCCGGGATGTCAATAGTATATCCATTTTTTCGTACTTTGATGTTATGGCAGTATTCCGGGAAAAATAATGGTTCATTTTTAATGCCGACTGCCGCCATTTCATTGATATAGACATTTAACCATTCATCATTCTTTTTTCGAAAATCCAAGTATTTTTTTAAGTCCTCACGGTTTTCTAAATAAACTACACTGTCATCATTTGCTAAAAATTTCTTTGTCATTTGGTTATCCTCCTAATTGTTTGTTGATACGAACATAACAGTATTTTTTAATCCTCCGTTCTTCTGAAATTTTATGTTCTATAGATAGAATGATTTTTCTGTTAGAAAATAAAAAAAGAAGTCCCCGTATTGGAGACTCCTTAATTACCGTAATGTTTAGAAATATTCTTTTTCTGTTGTATCATTGATAAGTGCAAGAATTTTGTCCAGGCATGTTTTGTAAACATCTGGGGCTGAATCCAGATGTTGTTTTGCCTGATTGACTGCATCCAGCAATTCTACTTTTACGGCAGGACTGATCAGTCTTTCATTTTTAAGAGCTTCTTTCACAGCATATTCTTCATTCGACCATTCCTGAAAGCTGTTGTTGCTTATTTCGTATCTTCCTTCGTAATCACCATAATAAGTAAAAGAACCATCTAGCTGGATATTCTCTTTCTGGCAAGAATCACATAAAGCTATGAGAGCATTATCAATATCACCATAAATTTCGGATACTTCTATTTTTGCCATGCCTTTAAATTCTGTGACATCAGCGTTTTCTTCCTTTTCAATAAGTTTTTGGGATACCAAAAGTTCAAGAAATTTTGGTACACTTTCTTCTTTGATTTCAAATGAACCGTCATTCACTAAATACATAAGCTATCCTCCTTGTTAATCATCACAATTGTTTAATGCAGCATAAGCATTTTCCATTGCTGTTCTTAGTAATGCATTTGCATATTCTTCTTTGCATTCTTCCGCAATTTCTGGCTGCAAAAAACAATACAATTTATTTATATCGTAATCTCCAAAGACATACTCCTCCAATATAAGCCGGTATGTCGTTCTCAAGGTATGACGGATTAAAGAGCCATATGTACTGTCGTGTCTTTCTTTTGCAAGCGCTATACAAGCATATTTAAAGGCATCCGTTAATAAAGATTCTGCATATAAATCCTCGGGTTTGAATTCACTTGATAAACACTTCTTTAAAATATTTGATGCTTCTTTGTTTGTCATTGTTATCCTCCTTATAAACTGGTTAATCATCATTATTGCTTAATACTGCGCACGCATTTTCAATGGCTATTGTGAGTAATACTTTTGCCTGTTCTTCTCTATGATCTTCTGCAATTTCTGGTTGCACAATGCAAGACAATTTACTTATATTAAAAATATCAGATACATGTTGTTCTAAAATTTGTCCATACGTCATTCGAAAATTGTGACGAATCAAAAACCCTGGACCGTACACGTCATCATAATCTTGTCTGGCTAATGCTTTATAAGCGCACTGGAATGCATCTGTTAATATAGATTCTATGTGTGTTTTTCGCTTATCTGGATTAATGGTCGGATGCAAAAACGCATATAATCCTGAAATCTTGAAATTATTTGATACATATTGTTTTAGAACAATTGCTGCCTCTTTATTAGTCATAGCCGTTCTCCTTTGATTATAAAAATTAATATCTATTTTTTTATACATAAGAATCTCTTGTTCTAATGTTTGCACAATTGGAACAAGTAATCATCTAATTCGGTACTATTTTTTTCGAAGAAGTTCCATTCTTTTTCCCCGTTATATATCCAATGCAAAGTTACATTGAGTTTCGGTATTTCAATAGATGTTTTTGCTTGAATTGATTTTGTCAAGATTTCAGCAGGGTTCTTTATTCCATAATTTAAAAGCATTTTCATCATATTTTCTGATGTTAAGATATTTGTATTAATTTTTTTTGTCATAGCTGATCTCCTCGTCTTTTGTTATAAATTAATCCCATAAATTCCAATGCAGATACCGCAATATTTCGGCTTTTCTGCAGCAAATTTCTGAAATTTCAGATCTGCCTTGATCAAATCTTCTTCGCTGTCGATTTGATAAGATTGCGTTTTTTTATCCTCAAAAGTTTTTTTGTCATAATACTTAACTACGATGCGAAATCCCCCATGGTTTTCTATAAGGAAGACTTCAAATCGTATAAGTTTTCTTATGGAAAGAAAATTTCTGAGGTGTTTGATACGGGATCCGCCGGGATAAGTGTTACCTGCATAATTATAAGATTCCATGTCCGGTTCTTTTTCATTCCAGGTACATGATCTTAATTGCTCTAGATCCCATTCAACCCTCTCTTGTCTTGCTTTTTCCCAGTTTTCTTTAGAAATCAGCAGACATTGTTGATCTGTGATATTGAAATGGCACCAATGATAATCCCATTTTCCATTCCATGTCCGCACAGAAGAATCTGCATATTTCACAAGAGGGAAAATCAGTCCATTGACCTCAATATAACATTTCTTTCGGTAACTGTAGTAACTCATTTTTGTTATCCTCCTTATGCAGCATTTAAAGCATCTGATTCATCATAAAGTTTCTCAGTAACTCCAATTTCTGAGGCGATTTCTCTAATTAATTCATCACCCCATTTATCACTGAAAAATCCCCAGCAGCTATCCTGTTCTACCCAAGTCTTTGTGGTGGTATCATATTCTTCTGTAATGATTCCATAAACTTCACCCGTCAGATACTGGTCGTAAACAGAGACTTCATCTTTCATAGAATGATAAGCAGCCTTTTTCCAGTTACGATCTGTTACTTTGATAAAACGATTGCCAACATAATAACCGCCAACATTCTGAAGGATTGTTTTTTTGTCTGTGTAGATGTATCCGACTTGTCCGGAATCCCAAGGGTCATTAAATCCACCAACATTCATTGTAATTCCACTGTGATCGTATAAAAATAACGGCAGATATACGATTCCGGCATGGCGTTCCAAGAGTCTCCATTTATCGGTCTGTAATAATGCATCAATGACAGCATCTACCAGCCATTCTTTTTTCTTAATCTCCTCGATTACACGGAAATTCGGATTTTCGTGTCTCAATTCCTGACCAAGTACCCAGACTTTTCTGTGCCTGTCGTAATCAAGCGTCAGAAAATTAGCTGCACGGCGATTTTTGACAAAGTTTAAAATTGTGGATTCACTCACACTTGTTCTTAACAAATTATCCAGAAAATCTAAGTTATCAGAATACTGATTTTTCTTATAATCTCCAAGCTGATAATTCCTGTGCCAGCACATCATATGACCGATGTTCCCATCGTAGTCATATCTTGGATCAGGTGCATCCGAATCTTGTTCGATATGTAGCCGCATTAATTTTCCATCTTCTTCGTAGTATTTGAATTTCATGGTTATCCTCCTAAAAAATATTTGAACATTACAGTATTTTGTTTCTCCTCCATTTCTTCTGTAAAATTATGTTCTACT